>Ga0302216_1000010_pt1 | contig 173413 bp, 140 predicted proteins | sample II_Fen_N3_2_FD_194575 | JGI IMG/M metagenome (GOLD analysis project Ga0302216, IMG submission 194575) | Peat permafrost microbial communities from Stordalen Mire near Abisko, Sweden - II_Fen_N3_2 | ecosystem: Environmental > Terrestrial > Soil > Wetlands > Permafrost | place: Sweden: Abisko...
AGGTCGGCCAGTATTGCGAGCGCAGTGCCGAGTTGGCGCTGGCCGAGCAGATCTACCGCGCTTGTGTTTATCCCGGAGCGCGCGCGCGCTTGATTCGCGTGCTGGAGCGCCAGGAAGACTACGCCCAGGCCATGGCCATGGCATGCGCCGCCCAAGAGGCACCGGAAAGTCCCGCCGAGCAGCAACACCTGCTGCGTGTGTTGCCACGCCTGCGGCGCAAATTGGGCGCGCCGGCCTTGCCCAAGGTCAAGCCTCGCGAAGTCACGCGCCTGGACCTGGCGCTGCCACTGCCGGAACCCTTTATGTCCGTGGAGTATTGCGTGCAGGCCCATCTGAGCGAGCCCGATGCGCCGGTGTACTACGTCGAAAACGGCCTGATCAATTCGCTGTTCGGCCTGCTGTGCTGGGAGGCGATCTTCGCGCCGCTGCCGGGGGCGTTTTTTCACCCGTTCCAGCGCGGGCCGGCGGATCTGCACAGCGAAGACTTTCATCAGCGCCGTGCGTCACTGTTCGCCGCCTGTTTCGAGCAACTGCAGGATGAACGCTACAAAAACACCATCCGCCAACGCTACGTGGACAAGTGGGGCATCCAGTCACCGTTTGTCTTCTGGAACCTGCTCAGTGAAGAGCTGCTGGAGCAGGCCTTGGCGTGCTTGCCCGCCGAACACTTGCACTACTGGTTCGAGCGGCTGTTGCTGGACATCCGCGCCAACCGCGCCGGTATGCCGGACCTGATCCAGTTCTGGCCCGCCCAGAAAACCTACCGCATGATCGAAGTCAAAGGCCCTGGCGATCGTCTGCAAGACAACCAACTGCGCTGGCTGGAGTTCTGTGGCGAGTACCAGATGCCGGTCACCGTCTGCTATGTGCGCTGGGCGCAGCCCGCTTGAGTTACACCGTGGCGGTGCGCGCACTGTGTGAGTTCACGGCCAAGGTCGGCGACCTTGACCTGCGCTTTACACCGTCGCCTAGCGCCCAGGAAGGCATCGCCGGTCATCGCACGGTCGCCTCCCGGCGCAGTGCGCACTACCAGAACGAAGTGGCCCTGGAAGGCGAATACGAGGCGCTCAAGGTGCGGGGCAGGGCGGACGGTTACGACCCGGACAGTAACCGCCTAGAAGAGGTGAAGACCTATCGCGGCGACCTCGATGCCCAGCCCGCCAACCACCGGCAATTGCACTGGGCCCAGGTCAAGGTCTACGGCTGGCTGATGTGCCAGAAGCTCGGGCTTGCGCACATCGATTTGGCGCTGGTGTATTTCGATATCGTTGGCGAGGGCGAAACCTTGCTGAACCAGCGCTTTGCGGCCGCCGATCTGCAACAGTTCTTCAACCAGCAATGCGCATTGTTTCTCGGTTGGGCGCGCCAGGAGATGCAGCACCGCGACGCCCGCAACCGCGCCGCGCAGACCCTGACGTTCCCTCATAGCGACTTTCGCCCCGGCCAGCGCACCCTCGCAGAGTCGGTGTACAAGGCCGTCAGCACCGGCCGCTGCCTGATGGCCCAGGCGCCCACCGGCATCGGCAAAACCGTCGGCACGATCTTCCCCATGCTCAAGGCCTTGGCGCCCCAGCAATTGGACAAGGTGTTTTTCCTCACCGCCAAGACCCCGGGCCGCAAACTGGCCCTCGACGCCGCACACGTGCTGTACGCCAGCAGTCCCGAGTTGCCGCTGCGCGTGCTGGAGCTGGTGGCGCGGGACAAGGCCTGCGAACACCTGGACAAGGCCTGCCACGGCGAATCCTGCCCGTTGGCCAAGGGTTTCTACGACCGCTTGCCCGCCGCGCGTAACGCTGCAGCCAAGGTGCGCCTGCTCGACCAGCGCAACCTGCGCGAGGTCGCCCTGGAGCACGGCGTCTGTCCGTATTACCTGAGCCAGGAAATGGCACGCTGGACCGACCTGGTGGTCGCCGACTACAACTACTATTTCGACTTTGGCGCGCTGTTGTTCGGGCTGGCCCAACTCAACCAGTGGCGCGTCGCGGTGCTGGTGGACGAAGCCCACAACCTGGTGGAGCGCGCCCGTTCGATGTACAGCGCCAGCCTTGATCAGTACGCCCTCAAGACCGTGCGCGATATGGCGCCTGAGCCGTTGAAGAAGCCCTTGCAGCGCCTGAATCGTGAGTGGAACGCCTTGCACAAGGACCAGCTCGCGCCTTATCAAGCCTACGCGGCCAAACCCGACAAAATGCTCCAGGCCCTGAGCCTTTGCGCCAGCGCCATGGGTGACTACTTCAACGACCACCCCGAGGCACTCACCGGCGATCTGCAAGCCTTCTATTTTGAAGCACTGCAATTTGCCAAGGTCGCCGAGCTGTTCAACGAACATTTCATCTTTGATATCAGCCTGCGCCAACTGCGCGGCAAGCGCAGCGGCTCCACTTTGTGCCTGCGCAATGTGGTGCCCGCCGAATTCATCCGCCCGCGATTGACGGCGGCACGCAGCAGCGTGTTGTTTTCCGCCACGCTGAGCCCGCGTCACTACTACGCCGACCTGCTGGGCCTGCCGGCGGACACCGCCTGGGTCGATGTGGAATCACCGTTCAATGCTGCGCAATTGCGGGTGCGGATTGTCGATGAGGTCTCCACCCGGTTCGTGCATCGCCAGGCCTCACTGGAACCCATCGTTGAATTGATCGCCCAGCAGTTCGCCCACCAACCGGGTAATTACCTGGCGTTCTTCAGCAGTTTCGATTATCTGCAACAAGTGGCGCTGTTACTCGCCGAGCGACACCCGCACATCGCACTGTGGCAGCAGTCACGCGGTATGGTCGAAACCGAGCGCCAGGCCTTTCTCGAGCAGTTCACCGAACACAGCCAGGGCGTTGGCTTTGCGGTACTGGGCGGCGCGTTTGGCGAAGGCATCGACCTGCCCGGCGCGCGCTTGATCGGCGCGTTCATCGCCACCCTGGGGCTGCCGCAACTGAACCCGGTCAACGAACACATGAAGCAGCGCATGGGCGCGATCTTCGGCTCCGGCTACGACTACACCTACTTGTACCCAGGCATTCAGAAAGTCGTGCAGGCGGCGGGGCGGGTGATCCGCAGCCAGCAGGACACCGGCGTGGTGATGTTGATCGATGACCGGTTCGGCGAAGCGCGGGTGCGGCAGCTGTTGCCACGGTGGTGGGCGATAGCGACTAAAGCGTGACGCCGCTCAATTGCTCGCTCAATGCCCATAACCGCTCTGCTTGTTCCGGGTCGATGGCCCATGCGCGGACGCCGTAGCGTTTGGTGTCATCCTGAGAGAGCACGGCAACCTCACAATCTTCGCAATATAGCCCGCCCATACCCTCCAGGAGAGGGCTGACGCCACACCACAGCATCGTCGCCGCGCCTTGTTCGGGACGCTTGAAATGCTTGGCCGGACGGATGTTCCCTCGATCGTCCAGTGCGCCAACCAACGCCAGGTCGTCCCGGTCAAGATAGCGAACCAGCTCCGTGAGGATCTCCCCGGGATGCACGGAAAATGCACGCACGCCGTGCGCTTTGCCGCGCTGATCCAGCGCCACGGCAAACAGAGCGTTGGCGGTTTTTGATTGGCCGTAAGCGGTCCACTTGTTGTAGGGGCGTCGCTCAAACTGTGGGTCTTCGAAATGGATCGGGCTCAACCGATGGCCTAGCGACGATACCGACACGACCCGCGCACCGTCGGCTTCGCACAAGGCCGGCCACAGGCGGGCGGTGAGTTGAAAGTGGCCCAGATGATTGGTAGCAAACTGCGCTTCCACACCATTGACGTTGCGTTGCAGCGGGGCGGCCATGATCCCGGCGCTATTGATCAACAGGTGTAATGCCCGCCCGGTAGCCAGGAACTTGTGTGCAAAGCAGTCGATGGACGCCGAGTCGAGTAAATCCAGGTTGCCCTGCTCAACCCCAGCAATGCCATCGAGATTGCGTTCGGCCTTGAGCGCGTCCCGCGCAGGTACGATGACCTGCGCACCTGCGCCTGCCAATACGCGCACGGCTTCCAGGCCAATGCCTGAATACCCTCCGGTGACGATGGCAGTCATACCGTGCAAATCTTTACCCGCCAACGCTTGCAAAGCGGTTGTCGTGCCGTCGAATCCACTCTCGATAGGGCTTTGTGTATTGATCATAGGGCGCTCTCCATGGGGGGGCTGCTATGTTCTCCCCTAGAGGCCGGACGCGAAACGGCCTAAAGTCCGTTTTTCTATCGCGATCGTCCGGAGATTTTTTATGGATAGCCTGTCCGAGGTGGTGGCACTGTTAAAGAGCCATCGTGCCTATTTCGCCGGCCTCAAGGCTGGCGGCGATTGGGCCCTGGATTTTCCGCCGCCGGAGGGCATCAAGTTCAACGCTGTGGTGGAGGGAAAGTGTTGGCTGGAAGTGGAGGGCATGCCGGTGCCGATCCCCTTGAGCGAGGGCGATTGCTTTTTGTTGACGCAAAACCGTCCCTGGAGGTTGTCCAGCAACCTGGCGCGGGAGGGCGTTGATGCGCGCGAGGTGTATCGTGACGCGCTGGGGGGTATTGCCCGTCTGGGTGAAACTGTTGATCTGTTCCTGATAGGCGGGCGTTTTAGCTACGGTGACGACGCCCGGCTATTGCTGGAGGGGTTGCCGCCGGTGGTGCGCATCAGCGCCAGGTCCGAGCAGGCCAGCGTTTTGCGCTGGTGCCTGGAGCGCTTGGCTCGGGAATATGCCAGCCCGATGCAAGGCGCGGCGTTGATGACCGAGCATCTGGCGCAGATGATGCTGGTGCAGATCCTGCGCCTCTATCAGGCATCCATGGGCGCCAGCACCACGGGTTGGTTGGCGGCGTTGAACGATCCGCGGTTGGCACCGGTACTGCAGCAAATACACGCCGCACCGGCACGCCGCTGGACCTTGAGCGACATGGCCGGTGTCGCGAGCCAGTCCCGTTCGACCTTTGCCCTGCACTTCAAGCAGCGGGTCGGGATGGCGCCCCAGGAGTATCTGACTCGCTGGCGCATGCACCTGGCAGTACAGGCCTTGAGCACTTCGGGCAGCAGCGTGTCCCGTATCGGCCAGTCACTCGGGTATCAGTCGGACAGTGCGTTCAGCAGTGCCTTCAAGCGCCTGATGAACTGCTCCCCTCGGGAATACCGCGAGCGAAAGGGCGCGCACCTCGATGTCTAAACCACCTCCAGATACGAGCTGTGAATCGCCCGCGCCAACTCGCGCACAGTGTCGATGAATTCCGTCAGGCGGCTGTGCAAGCCTTCTTCGAGGATTTCGTCGATCCCGGTATAGCGCAGCCGCGCTTCGAACTCGGCGGCCAAGCGCTGCGCGGTGCGCCCATAACTGCCCGGCAAATCCGCCAGAATATGGCTCAGTTCCTCAATGCAGGCATGCAACGAGCGCGGCACATCACTGCGCAACAACAGCAACTCCGAAACCGAACGCGCATTCAACGCGTTCGGATACAGCTCCGTGTACGCCTCGAATGACGACAACGCGCGAAGCAGGGCGCTCCACTGGTAATAACCCCGCGCCGACAAGTCGCTGACTTCCTCCGATTCCTCGCCGAACATCTCGTAGCGCGCATCCAGCAGACGCAAGGTGTTGTCGGCGCGCTCGACAAAGGTGCCCAGGCGAATGAACCGATAGGCATCGTTGCGCATGATGGTGCCCGACGTCGCCCCGCGAAACAGGTGTGAACGCTGCTTGACCCAATCACAGAAGTGGCTGATGCCATGCCGCGCCAGCCCGCCGGCGGCGATGCTGCGCATTTCCAGCCAGGTGGCGTTGAGGTTTTCCCACATGTCGGCGGTGATGCGCCCGCGCACGGCATGGGCGTTGCCCCGCGCGGCGCGCAGGCAGTTGTAGATGCTGGCGGGGTTTTCTTCGTCGAGGGCGAAGAAGTGCAACATGCGTTCGGCATCCAGTTGGCCGTGGCGCTCCAGGTAGTTATCCAGGGTGCCGCTGCTGAGCAGCGACATCGCCAGTTCGTCGAGGCCATCGCTGTGCCCGGCCTGGGGCATCAATGACAGCGAATAGCTGACTTCGAGCATGCGCGCCAGGTTCTCGGCACGCTCCAGGTAACGGGACATCCAGTACAGATCTGCGGCGGTTCTACTCAACATACTCAGCCCTCCACCACCCAGGTGTCCTTGGTTCCGCCGCCTTGCGACGAGTTGACGATCAACGAGCCTTCGCGCAACGCCACCCGTGTGAGGCCACCGGGTACCAGGCGGGTTTCCTTACCGGACAGCACGAACGGGCGCAGGTCGATATGCCGGGGGGCGATGCCGTTTTCGACAAACGTCGGGCAGGTGGACAGGCTCAGGGTCGGTTGGGCGATATAGGCGTGGGGACGCGCCTTGATGCGTTGGCGGAAGTCCTCGATCTCGGCCGCCGTGGACGCGGGGCCGACCAGCATGCCATAGCCGCCGGAGCCCTGGGTTTCCTTGACCACCAATTCCGGCAGGTGGGCCAGCACGTGGGACAGCTCATCCGGCTTGCGGCACTGAAACGTCGGTACGTTTTGCAGGACCGGTTCTTCGTCCAGGTAGAAACGGATCATTTCCGGCACGTAGGGGTAGATCGACTTGTCGTCCGCGACGCCAGTGCCGATGGCGTTGGCCAGCACCACGTTGCCGGCGCAGTAGGCCGCGACCAGGCCCGGCACGCCGAGCATCGACTCCGGGTTGAACGCCTGCGGGTCGAGGAACGCGTCGTCGATACGGCGGTAGATCACGTCCACGGCCTTGGGGCCGTCGGTGGTGCGCATGAACACCTTGAGGTCATGCACGAACAGGTCGGCGCCTTCCACCAACTCCACGCCCATTTCCCGGGCCAGGAACGCATGCTCGAAAAATGCGCTGTTAAAACGCCCTGGCGTCAGCACCACCACATTGGGGTTGTCCAGGCGGCTGGCGCTTTTCAGGGTTTTCAACAGCAGGTTGGGGTAGTGGTCTACCGGCGCGATGCGCTGCTTGGCGAATACTTCGGGGAACAGGCGCATCATCATCTTGCGGTCTTCGAGCATGTAGCTCACGCCGCTGGGGGTGCGCAGGTTGTCTTCGAGCACGTAGTAGGTGCCGTCGCCATCGCGCACCAGGTCCACCCCGGAAATATGCGAGTAGATATCGCGGTGCAGGTCGAGGCCGACCATGGCCTTCTGGTAACCCTCGTTGCCTAGCACCTGGTCCGCCGGAATGATCCCGGCCTTGATGATGCGCTGATCGTGATAGATATCGGCAAGGAACATGTTCAGCGCATTGACGCGCTGGATACAGCCGCGCTCGATGACGCTCCATTCACTGGCGGGGATGCTGCGGGGGATGATGTCGAAGGGGATCAGGCGCTCGGTGTCCTGCTCGTCGCCATACAAGGTGAAGGTGATCCCGGCGCGGTGGAACAACAGGTCGGCTTCGCGGCGACGCTGGGCCAGCAGTTCCGGCGGCGTATTGGCCAGCCAGCGGGAGAAATCCTGATAGTGCGCACGGCACACGCCGTGTGCGTCATTCATTTCATCAAAGAAAGATTGAGCCATTCCAGTACCTTGTCAGTGCCGAGGGAAGCGCGGGGGGCACTGCCGCTTTGAAAAACGCATTTTTATGAGCCCGTGGCGCAGGGTGCCATCGGGCCAGGTCCTTACTTTCTTATGGGGTCGGCTCTGGGTCGGGGGGTAACGAATGCTCCTGTATCCGGGCATGGCAGGTGAAGGATGAAAGGATTAAGCAATGCCTGTGCCGAAACCCCCAAACCGCCTCTATTCCCTTGTGGCGAGCGAGCTTGCTCGCGCTGGGCTGCGTAGCGGCCCCAAAAGACGGGAGCGCTGCGCACTCCAGCGCGAGCAAGCTCACTCACCACAATGGAGCGGTTTGCGCACTAGAACCGTGCACGAGCAAACTTGAACTTCACCCCAGCCACCGTCTTCTAAAGAGTTCAGCCCCGCAGGGAGCACTGATGTGCCCAGAATCATTTCACCCGACACCCCGCAATCGAGCCTGACCGAGCACAGTGAAGACAGCGCGAAGATCTTCGGCTCCCCCAAAGACCGCCTGGATTTCTATCGCCGCGAGATCCAGTACGAAACCTCGATTCTGGCCAACCGCACGGACGCGTATCTCACGGCGCAGTCGTTCCTGGTGATTGCGTTCGTGTCCGGCATGGGCAACCTCAACCCGGAATGGGGCAAGCTGTTCACCCTGGTGGTGCCGGCGTTCCTGGCCTTGCTCGGCATTCTCAGTTCGCTGAATGCCTGGCCGGGGATTCGTGCCGCTTACGAGATCATCGATCACTGGCACTACAAGCAGAGCGAACTGCTGCGCAGCGAGCCGTTGATGGGCATGGCCTACGACGAATCGCCGCTGTTTTCCGAGATGGAGTCATCCCACAAGGGCTATCGCAAGTCCCTGCTGTTTTCCATGCGCGCGCCGTGGCTGTTCATGGTGTTCTGGGTGCTGCTCGGCGCCTATGCGTTTTACATCCAGGTGGATAACCCAGGCTCTTAACATTCATCGGAACTTTGACGGCCCAAGTAGAACCTTATCTTTACGCAGGCTGCGTTTTTCAAAAGAGCTGGCCTATGAGTACACGACCCAAGGTGGTTAGAGGAGGCGGTCATGTCAAAAGATCAGGAAGAAGATCAGGAAGAAGAGCTTAACGACCCCGGCAATGAAGACCCGGGGTCGCTGATGGATGATGCAGTAGTGCCGCTCAAGGACCCGGATGAAGCGGAGGACGCTGGCAGCAGTGAGGATCAGGACTGATTGCTCTGACCCTACCAGCGTTGGCCGGCTGCCGGTATGAGCATTAGTTGATCATGTTCCGATCCAGGAGTGTTCAGCGCCAATCTTTATTTGGAACTGGTGAAGAAGTGACAGGTAGTGCTCCTTCATTTTTTTTATCTGGTTACCCAGCAGGTCCGGCGGAGTAATACCCTTGCTCGCATAATACTGGCGCGCGTCACTTTCAATATCGACTATTGGTCCGGAAGAGACCAGTTTACCGTCGACAATCTTTGATTCTTTAGCCAATCCATCGAGGCCCAGATGGTACATGTCAGGTCTTTTTGACTTGAGCACGTCATCAAACATTGTTGGGCCTACCGTCTCGAAAATTTTACCTTCGTAGGTGCGAAATTCAGAGGTGTATTGGATTTCCCCTCCGGGCCCTCTGGTGACGGTCGGGCGGTTGCTTTCAAAGTAAGTTTTGTTAGCGGAAAACCGCTGGTTCATCTCCGCGATCATATCGTTAATCACCGGATTGTCAGGCTGTGTCGCAAAGTTACTGGTGTTGTAGAAGGGTTTGTAGTCCGTAATAGTATGGGCGACGGGACGGTTAAGCAGAATATCGCTGGAGCCCGCCTTCAATGCGGTAGCACCAATATTGACTGGAATCGCATCATCGGTGTCGAGGTAAATACCTCCGTATTTATTCATCAGTGGATAACGGGCGACGTCCGAAGTGGCAGCGAGATTTTTGCCTTGCCCCTGGCGAAAGTAGCTGTACATCTCAGTGTCTTTCAATTGTTTGAAAAAGTCGTCCTCGTGCAAATTCATGACGCTTAGACCAGGCGCTTGGGCGTGCAATTTGCTTTTGATTTTTTCAAACATCGCCGGGCTGTCTGCATCGACATGGATAATGGACTTATACCCAGGTGCATTGGCGGAGTTGTTGGCGATGTTTTCTATCAGGTTCGGCGGGATATCACTGCCAGCCCAAAAATAGTGAATCTGTTTGGGGATGGGCTGAGCATCTTTTGGAACCCGTAGAATTGTCGGAGGGGAGACATCAACATATTTAAACGCGCGGGCATCGATTTTTTTTGCCTGTTTAAACTCACTAAGCGTTCCCCGTTGCCATTTTCCTTTGCCACTCCTCCAGAAGTAAGCCTGGTCTTGGGCATCCTTGGCTGTTTTGAGGTCGCTGGATTTCCACGTACCGGCATAGCTGTTGAAGGAGACATCATGTTCTACGCCCTTGTAGTTCAGCGAATAGGGGCGTGCCGGGTTTCCCGTCAGGTGGATATCGTCCAATGGCACTAAGTAGGTATTTTCTCCGGGTTTCCACGGGTTGCCCCCCGCGCCCCCCAGGAGTCGGTCGGTTCTGGAGAGCGGCTCCCATCCGGAAGGCCCTAGATCCCTGACCGTTAGGTCAGGCCCGGTGCGCGCCGGATGCCGGATAACTCGCTGGCCATCCTTGAGGTGTGACTCATAAAACTGACCATCGACTTTTACATATTCTTTTTTACTGCGACCCACGTACACATTGGACTGTAAGCCTTTTGTCGATAACTCTTGGGGCGCAATGTGCTTGACTTCATAGCCCAACAAATCGGCGTCCATCGACCTCACGTCACCATTGGCCGCGACCCGACTCGGTTTGAAATCTGTCAGCGGCGCGCCGAAGGCACGTTTATTGATCGCATCGTAACGATGCCAATTACCTTGAAACAAAACCACGTTACCTTCAACGGTCTCTTGCCCCACGGTGAATGTGCCAGTTGCTGCCACGCCGTGCTGCTGACTGGCAGTCTTCGTCACATCATTACTGCCGATCGAGTGCAGGCTATCGGGGTCATTTAACCTCGGCGTGTCGACGCTGAAATTGTCCAGCGGCTTGCCGTAAGCCTGCTTCGTGAGCGGATCGTAGGCGTACCACTTATTGGTCGCCTCATCGAATTTGCCCAGCGCTTTGCTTTCGCGTGTGCCATTGGCTGCTTTGAGTGTGCCTTCGGCGACATCGGTTTTTTTCGCCAACTCAAGTAGATCGACACCTCGGTAAGAGCCGCGCAGATGTTTGACCCCCTTGAACGCTGTGCTGACACCTTTACGCAGGCCGCCCGCCACTCCGCGAGCCAGGTCGGCAACCCCGTCCAATGGATTGAGTGCGCCCACGGTCGCGCGCCCTATAATCTTGGCGACCTGACCCGCTTTGGCAACTGTCGACGCGCCGGCCGCCGCGACTTTCGCGCCTTTTGCTGCGGATCCCAAGCCGACGGCGAAACCAAAGATATCGAAGGCAAGATCGACAACGCCCCCACCAATATTGCCGTTGGTGAAATTAACAATGGCTGATCGGAACGGGATCAGGTTGAGCGCGATCTCCTCAACGGTCTCATGCAGCGGTACTTCAGAGTCGAAGGTGGTTTTGCCCTTGGCGTACTTCTCCACCGCAGGCAAGTTGATATCCTCTACCAATGCATCAACGATGTATTGGGTTCTAGCACTACTGAAACTATTAGGTGCGCCTTGTGCATCTTTGTTTTCATGCGTTATCCCCGCTGCATAGTGACCTGCGGGTTTTACCTCATCAAAACGTTTGCCCGCCTTTATAGAGTGAAGCGTCGGCTCATAGTCCCGATAAGTCTTGTCCGGCAGCTTGGTCACCGTCCCTTTTAGTCGGTCGATTTCATAGGTCATGCGCTGGCCATTGCGCTCGGTCTCGACCAGCAGAACACCGTCTGAAACCCGCCTGGGCTGATCGGCGCGGTGGAACTCCATTTCTTTACGGATTGTTATTTTGCCAAACTCCAGATTCTGCCGATCTTCCAGCGGCTGCTTCGAAATAAGGTGCTTGAGCTGCGCAGCGGTCGTTTTTTTGACGGCACTGGAGTAATCCGGGAACGTCTCGTTGAATATCTTCGTCGGGCGCGGTAGTTCGTTAAGCCGTTCCAGTACATCGTTAATGTTGAACCCGTCCGAGGAGGACAGCCAGGCGCTGGGACGACCGTCCGGCTGCAGAGTGACGCCGCCAAATGTCAGTAGGTTCACGAAACTACGGCCCGCTTCCCCCCAATTATCCGCTGAGTCCGGTGCGGCGTTGAGTCCTCGACCATCGATATACATGTCCAGTATCGAGTAAGGCCCGGGGAAGTGCCGGTTGGAAGGCTGCAGGGTGATGGTTTTTTCTTCGAACAGTTTCGGGTCGACGTGAGGCAGGGCTACTTTTAACTGTTCCAGCGCAATGCCCCTCGTCGTCGGCATCTGCCCGATTTGCATTTGTGCAGCCTCTTTCAACTCGCGAATCTGCGCACTGTAGGCCTCGCGGGCAGTCGTCATCGAGGCATCCGTCGACGGATAATTCATGCCATTGGCAACGGCCCAGTGTTTGATTGCGCCGGTCTGGGCGGCATATTCGACAGTGCGTTCGTCGTCAGAGAGCGGCGCAACGCTGGCTTCGAGCATAACGTCTGCATAGCTCATCGACGCGGTGTTTCCCGGTGCTTTATCTTCGATTCGGGCCGCCGCCGTGGCAAAGCTGACCCAACTGTGGGTACCCACGACGACACCTTCCGGAATGTCCTTGATCAGGAATTCCGGAGCCCGGCTGGCCAGCAGCAGGTGAGCCTGAATCATGGCCTTTTCCGGGGATGAGGCTTTGCCTTTGGCGACCAGGTGATCAGCCAGTTCCTGGATCACCGCTGACGGTGTTTTGCCCGAGTTCTCAGCCGAGACCAGCCGATAGCCTTCAATTTGGCCAGGGGCTTGGTGATCGACCTCGTCGCCAGGGACACTGGCGCTTTCGTTGTTCAAGGCCGTGAGCAGCCAGTCAGAAGCACTGCCTTTGACGCCCCGCGCCTCGAACGCAGTCTGAATGGCTTCACCCAGCGCCTTGCCTCTGGGCGATGCGATCAAGGAATCGATCAGCCGTCGCGGGTTGCTCTGTTGCTCCGGGGAAATTGTCCTGCCGCTCAGCAGATAGTCCAGGACATTTTTTGCCGGTCCTAAGTCAACATCGCCAATTTTGCCTGTGCCAATATCGGCCTTTAGCTGTTGCAGGTCGCCCTGATCCAGCGGCACAGGCCAAGCCAGCGCCCCGCCGAGGTTACCGTGCGCTGGCATCTTGGGCGCCGGGGTTGAGAGGGCGGTCGCGAGGTTCTCCAACTGTTCGTGATCGGTGGGAATATGCCGGCCATGATCTTCCAGGAATTGCACGAGGCTGACCCTGTTCGATTGGCTAGCACCGATGGGTTGGTAGGTGCTTGCCGAAGACAGAGAGATCGTCCTCTTCTTCAGTTCATTCTGGATTTCCCCAGCCGACTTCGCGCCACTGTCCACCGACGTTGCCAGGTGGCGCAGCTCGCTGACCGCCTCATAGCGGTTGATGATATCGCCCGATACCGCTTTCTGGTCTTGCAGTGCATCCTCGCTACGCGCAGTAATCAAGCCAGCGGACGTGTTTGGGTCCAGCGGTGTAAAACGTTGCTCTCGACCTAGTTCTTCTGCACGCCTGCGCATGGCGGGCGCCGTGAGGTCCTCCCGTTCTTGATAAAAGCGTCCCACGATCCACCTTGAAACAGGCTGGTCGAGAAAGGTTGCCGGAGGCGTGATGGTGGTGTCGGCATGGCCCGCGTTGATGATTCGCGCGGCCTTGAGAATAGGGGCGCTGATCGATGCCCAGCGCCTGTCGTCCTGCCCAACGGTGTTTAGTTTCTGTTCGGGGTCAAGCGACCGCTTGAGCCTGAAGGAGATTTGGCCTGATTCCGGTTTGAGCGTTATCGACGTCGGGTCAATGCCTTTATCCCTGATCCACTGAAGGACGTCGGGTGATTGGAAGGCGTCATGTAACCGCCCCCACCACTGACCGAATGTGGAATTGGGGGGGATAGCACTGATTTTGCTGTTTCTTTCGCCATTGGCGGCATGGAACAGCGCAAAGCTATATTCGGCCGCCAACTCACGATCGCCTTCGGTGCGAGCGTCGCCTGTCGGCTCAGTTGGGGCAGGGGGTTCGTTTTTTTGTCTGGTGAGCGGCGGGTGGGACGGGGGGAGTGGCTGAGGTTGCGCGGTGATGTGATTGGAAACACTGATCATAAGGTCTGTCGCCTGAGGTTACGAGATTACGCCAGGGCTTGTGCAGCGCCCGTGGAGTTAACCTTGTGTAGCGACGCAGACTGTCTTGATTCCTTCACTCAACCAAAAGACGGTTACCTGGTGTTTCCACCTTGTGCGGGCAACCGCTAACCCGTGGCGAGGGAGCTTGCTCCCGTTGGACTGCGTAGCAGTCCCCTCTGTTGGGGCCGCTTCGCGTCCCAGCGGGAGCAAGCTCCCTCGCCACAGTGACGGTGTTCGTCCTTAACTGAATGGCATTGCTTTTACCGGGCGCTGATGCTCAGAGCACCACGCTACTGATCACCTGGGTAGCGTCATCGGGGTCGGTTACGGTGTGGAAGCCCAAGGCATGGTTCAGTTCACGTAATGGGGCGTTGGTCGCTTCATCAACCGTGTACATCAACGTGAAGCCGTTTTTTCGCGCGGCGGTCATCAGGTGCTGCATCAAAATGCGCCCTAGCCCCAGGTGCTGCCAAGGGTCAGCCACGGTGACCGCGCATTCACATTCATGCTCCTTGGCTGCGGCATACCGCGCGACGCCGATCTCGATCAGCTTGCCGTTGTCATGCACCAGAGCAATAAATGCCACACGTTGCTGATTGTCGACGTCCATCAATTGATCGAGCAGGGTCTTGCCGGGCTCGTTGATTTCACCGAGGAACCGCGCGTGCCGGGACTCTCGGGACAAACCCTTGATGAAGTTATATTCGCGTTCCCGGTCGTCGGTTCTCAACGGACGGACCAGCACATGGCGGCCGTCATCAAGCGGGTCGATCCAGTGTTCGTGCGGGACTGCCGCATAGGCGGGAGCGGCTTGCCGGTTGTGCTCTGCAATGGTGGGCATGGTAAAACCTCCGTGTTGGGGCGCCAGGAACAGCGCCCTGTTGCGTCGGTTTTACGCCTTTGCTCACCGGTCAATCTGATGTGGATCAGATGAAGCCCTGTTACTCGGCACCATGGCGATGACAGCCGGCGATAAACGTCTTGAGTTTCGGCATGTCGAGAATCTCGACATTGCGTGCGCTGATATGCACCAGGCCCAGTTTGCGCAACTGCGCAATACTGCGGCACACCGTCTCCAGTCGCAGACCCAGGTAAGAGCCAATTTCTTCACGTCTCATGCGCAATACAAATGATCGCGGTGAATAGCCACGCGTACTCATTCGCATCGATAGATTCAATACAAATGCACAAAGCCGCTCGTCGGCGTTCATATTGCCCATCTGCAATAGCATGCCGTGATCACGCACTATTTCGCGGCTCATGATTTTGTTCAAGTTATGTTGCAATGACGGTATTTGACCGGCCAGTCGCTCAAGTTGATTGAAGTGCAGAGGGCACACTTCGCTGTCTTCCAGAGCAATGGCATTGCAGGCGTGGGTGTCGGCGCTGATGGCGTCGAGGCCGAGCATCTCCCCGGCCATTTGAAAGCCGGTGACTTGTTCACGGCCGTCCATGGACAGTATGCAGGTCTTGAAAAACCCTGTACGCACGGCGTAGAGCGAGCGCAACGGATCTGCGGTGCGATACAGCGAAGCACCTTTTTTCACTTTGACGCGTTGTGGAATCAGTGTGTCCAGGCGACCCACTTCGAGATCGCTCAGGCCTATGGGCAAGCACAGCTCTAAAACGCTGCAACTGGCGCAGGTTGTTTTTAAATGTTGGACTTGTACAAGGCGCGGTGTTGACTTCATTACACAAGCCTCTTGCACACATATATTCCCTCTACTAAGCATCCAAACATCGGAGAAAGATAGGTGCAAGCTTTATATAGTTGAACCGCTGATCGCTTTCGAGTGCAATGAGTCTCGCGCAACTCCTCCAAATGGATGTTTTTTGCATGCCCCTCGCTGCGAGTGCAGCGGGGGAGGCCAACTATCGCGTACGCGATCCGACGACGTTCAGTCGAGCACTTCCGGTTTAACCATCCAGACACTGCATGGCATTTTATACAGCAGCGTTTCGGCGGTGCTGCCGAGCAGGCGCGACAGGCCGCGATGACCGACCCGGCCCATGACGATCACATCGACGTTGTAGGCATCGGCATAGCTGGAGAGCACTTTCGCCGGGTTACCCAGGATCATATGGCGCTGTGCCGGCGGAATACCGTTGCGTGCGGCCAGGTCATTGAAGGCCTTGCCCTGTTCGTCGAACAGCCGTTTGGCGGCCACAGAAGAGAAGAACCCGGCGCCGCTGCCAAACCCATACTCCTGGGCTCCCAGGTCGGACAAATCATGGGCGTAGATCACTTCTACCTCGGCATCACACGCTGTCGCCAGTTTGGCGGCTTCATGCAGGATGCGGTCGTTAAGGCTGTCGTAATGCTCGTCGTGATGGAACGGGTCGACGGCCGCTACGATCTTGCGCGGTAACGCGTGCTGGGCCCCGCTGACAAAATGCAGTGGCACCGGGCATTCGCGAATCAGGTGGACATCCAACGGCGTAAACATCAAGCGCGACAGCAGCGACTCGTGCTCCAGCGCCTTGATTACCACGGCCATGGGCTCTTCTTTAAGACGAATCAGGATCTCCTGCAGCGGGCTCTCCACCCAGGCCACTTCGGTGGTGACGGTCAGGCCGAGCTTGCGCAAGGGTCTGGCCTGATCTTCCAGCCACTGGTGATGGCGCTCAACGTAGCCAATACGCATCTGTTCCAGGGCTTGCTCGTTGACCAGACCGGCGGTGGCCAGGCCCTCCAGATAGTCGAAGGCGAGGATGTGCAGCGCGGCGCCTTCAGCCTTGGCCAGGGCGGCGGCCCGGTCGAAGGCGGGGCTGTGTTCCATCAGCGGCGAAACCAGCAACAAGTAACGTGCTTGAGCAGACATGGGCAATCTCCCTTGGGTAACCAGCAGATAGCATCGGGCAGTGATGCTTGCCTCAGATCATGGCGCCGGGCGCCGGCGCCGGTTTGACTTGTATCAAGTCGCCTTGAGCCCGGGCAATCTCAGCGACATCCGGTCGGGTGTCGCGATCAATCAGGGGATTGTTGATCATGATCAACTTGCGCGACCTCATCGCGGCGCAGTCTGGGGGCCATTCAGGCTTTTCCAGGCGCAGGAGGTCACACCATGGCAACCATGAGAGCAGCTGTCTTCGTTGAAAAAAACCGCATCGTCCTCGACGACAAACCCATCCCCGAAGTCGGCCCGCTGGATGCCTTGGTGCGCATCACCACCACGACCATCTGCGGTACCGACGTGCATATCCTGCGCGGTGAGTACCCGGTGGCCAAAGGGCTGACCGTGGGCCACGAACCGGTGGGCGTGATCGAGCGGCTGGGTTCCCAGGTGCTCGGTTTCGTTGAGGGCCAGCGCGTCATCGCCGGCGCCATCACGCCCAGCGGGCAAAGTTATGCCTGCCTGTGCGGGTGCGGTTCCCAGGACGGCCCCGACACCCGCCATGGCTTTCGCGCAGCGGGCGGCTGGAAGTTCGGCAATACCCTCGACGGCTGCCAGGCCGAATACGTGCTGGTCCCCGATGCGCTGGCCAACCTGTGCCCGATCCCCGATGGCCTGAGCGACGAACAAGTGCTCATGTGTCCGGACATCATGTCCACCGGCTTTTCCGGTGCCGAGCGCGGCGAGGTGAGCATCGGCGATACCGTCGTGGTATTCGCCCTCGGGCCGATCGGCCTGTGCGCGGTGGCAGGCGCCCGGCTCAAAGGCGCGTCGATGATCATCGGCGTCGACGGCGTCAGCGAGCGCATGAACGTCGCCCGCCGCCTGGGGGCTACGCATATCGTCGACTTCAAAAAAGGCGATGTGGTCGAGCAGATCCTGGCGCTGACCGATGGCCGAGGGGTCGATGTGGCCATCGAGGCCTTGGGCACCCAAGGTACATTCGAGTCGGCATTGCGCGTACTGCGTCCAGGGGGACGGGTATCGAGCCTGGGCGTGTACTCCAGCGACCTGCGCATTCCCTATGATGCATTTGGCGCCGGACTGGGGGACTACAGCATCGTGTCGACCCTGTGCCCCGGTGGCAAGGAACGCATGCGCCGCTTGATGGCCGTGGTGGCCAGCGGCGGGGTGGATCTGTCGCCCCTGGTCACGCACCGTTTCAAACTCGACGCTATCGAGGCGGCCTATGAGCTGTTTGCCCATCAGCGCGACGGTGTGATGAAAGTCGCGATCACGCCCTGAAGGCACCTGTAAATGACGCAGACCCTAGGGCTGGCAGGCGCCGCGGCGGCACTGGGCATCGGCATGCTGATCGGCCTTGAGCGCGAGCGCCACAAGGGCGAGGGTGAACTGCGCGCTTTTGCCGGTCTGCGCACCTATTCCATCACTGCGTTACTGGGCTACGTCGCGCAGCAAGTCGGTGGCGGCCTGTTGCTCGGGCTGATCGCCGGGTGCCTGGCCGTGATCGTCAGCACCGCTTACTGGAAGAGCCGCGACAAAGACCCGGGGATCACCAGCGAAGTCGCGTTGCTCACGGTGCTGGTGCTGGGCGCCTGGTGTGGGGTCGCTCCCGAACTGGCCACCGCCATTGGCGTGGTCATGGCCGGCCTGCTGGCCTACCGCGACAAGCTGCACAACTTTGCCCGTAGCCAATTGACCGATGTAGAAATGCGCGACGGCCTATTGCTGCTGGTCGTTGCGCTGGTGGTCTTGCCGCTGGCGCCGGATCGCATTATCGGCCCCTATGGGGCACTGAACCCGCGCACCATCTGCACCTTGACGGTGTTGTTGATGGCGGTAGGCGCGGTAGGGCATGTGGCGGTGCGCACGCTGGGGCCGCGTTATGGCTATGTCTTGGGTGCCATTGCTTCGGGGTTCGCTTCCAGTACCGTGACGGTTGCCGCGATGGGCCACATTGCCGTCAAAGAACCGGAGCACCTGCGCACCCTTGCGGCGGCGGCCATTCTCTCGAATATTGCGACGGTGACCCAAGTGGCGCTGATCCTCGGCACCGTGGAACCGACGCTGCTGTCACAGATGGCCTGGCCGCTGCTCGCCGGGTTTGCCACCACCGCGTTGTACGGTGCGTGCCTGATGCTGCGCGCGCCGCCGGCAGGTGCCAGCCAAGCCATCCAGGTGGGCGGCGCATTCGACCTCAAGCTGGCGCTGATCATGGTCTTGACCCTGAGCGGCATTACCTTCTTGTCGTCGCTGATGCTTTATCACTTCGGCCAGGTCGGCGTGATGTTGACCGCCACCCTGAGTGGTTTTGCCGACGCCCACGCGTCCATCGCCTCGATTGCCGCCCTGGCGACCAGCGGCAAGCTTTCCCTGGCGTCCGCGTCCATCCCGGTGTTGCTGGCGGTCAGTTGCAACGCGCTGAGCAAGTGCCTGGTGGCCGGGGTCAGCGGCGGTCGTCGATTTGCGGCCTATGTGATTGCCGGGCAGGTCCTGCTGATCGGTGCGATGTGGCTGGGCACATTAATCGGCTAGCGTCCCGTCAACCCGGGATCTCCAGGGTCGCCCGCAGGCCGCCGGCCGCCAGGTTTTCCAAGCGCACCTGGCCTCCCAGGCGCTGGGCGATGGTTTGTACGATGGTCAGGCCCAGGCCCGCGCCGTGGGCATTACCACGGCTGTAGAAACGCTCGAACAGCCGTTCGCGCTGGCTCTCGTCGATGCCAGGGCCTTGATCGTCGACGGTGAGGGCGAAACGCTCGGCGTTTTTGCGCAAGCCCACGGTGATGACGCCCTGATCCGGGGAGAAATTCGCGGCGTTGGTCACCAGGTTGGTCAGGGCGATATTGATCGCGGCGGCATCGGTATTTACCGGGTACGGACCATCCTCGACGTCGAATACCAGTTCGAGGCCTTTGCTCAGCAGCCACGGCGTCAATTGAATCAGGGTTTCGCGCACCGTGGTCGCCAGGTCGACGGCCTGTATCGGCGGTTGCACGGCGCTGGGTTCCAGGCGCGCCATGGTCAGCAATTGGTTGACCAGACGGCTGGTGCGGTCGACGCCGGCGATCAGAAAGGCCAGCGATTCGCGCCGTTCGGTTTCGGTGCCGGCTTCCAGCAGGTTCTGGGCATGCACCCGCAATACCGCCAGTGGCGTGCGCATTTCATGGGCTGCGTCGGCAATGAAGCGTCGCTCGCGGCCGAGCATTTCCTGGATCTGCGCGAGCATGCGGTTCAGCGCCGCCTGCATCGGCTCAAGCTCCGTGGGCAGCGGGGTCAGTTGCATCGGTTCGAGGGAGCCAGAGTGCCGCGCGCGCAGGGTGGCGGCCATATCGGCCAGGGGCTTTAGACCCCAGCCGATTGCCAGCCAGACCATCGCGGCGAGAATCAGGCTACCCAGTACGTTGGGCCACAACGTATGCCGCACGATGCGCTGCACCAGGTCGGTGCGCACATCGTCGCGCTCGCCCACCCAGATCCGCAGGCCGTTGTCCTTGTCCTTGAGTACGAAGCCGCGCCATTGACGGCCATTCAGGTCGCTGACGTTGCTGAAGCCCGGCTGGCTGGGCGCCGGGACAAATGAGGGGGCGCTGGCGGTAAACACCAGCAGTTCGCCCTTGGTGTTCCACACCTGGAAGGCGACTTTGCTTTCATAGGGGTGCCCATCCACCTTGGGCACAGCTTCGCCCAAGGCTTTGTTGAAGGCGCGGTACAGGTCTTCCTGGTCTTGGCTGGCCAACGGCATGCTCATCACGCCCTGGAGCAGCCGGGCGTTCTGTGCCAGTTGCGCGTCATAGACTTCGGCGATTTCGTGGTTGCTGTCATGCAGATTGAGCACGCTGATCAGCAGCAGCCCGGCGAGCAACAGGCCAATGATCAGGGTCAGGGTACGCCGCCGAATAGAGGTCATCCGCGCTCCTCCACCAGGTAGCCGACGCCGCGAACGGTGCGGATCAGCTCGCTGGAGATTTTCTTGCGCAGGTGATGGATATGCACCTCCAGGGTGTTGCTTTCAGCTTCTTCGTTCCAGCCATAGAGCAACTGCATCAACTGGTCACGGGTCATGACGCGGCCAGGTGGCGACAGCAGTTCGTGCAGCAGTTGATATTCCTTGGGGGTGAGCAGCACCGGTTCGCCGTGATAGCTGACTTGTTGCGTGCTCGGGTCCAGGCAGACGCCGGCGTGCTCGATCATGACCCGCGCACGGCCGGCACTGCGGCGCAGCAACGCGCGCAGGCGCGCCTTGAGCTCGGCCAGGTCGAAGGGCTTGATCAGGTAATCGTCGGCACCGGCGTCGAGCCCGGCGATACGGTCTTCGGTGGCATCTCGCGCAGTGAGGATCAGCACCGGTAGGTTCGAGCCGCTGTCACGCAGGCGGCGCAGCACCTCCAGCCCATCCATGCGCGGTAGCCCGAGGTCGAGCACCGCCACGTCAAAGGTTTCGCTGAGCAGTGCATGCAATGCACTGCTGCCATCTTTGAGCCAGTCAACGGTGTAGCCCTCACGTACCAGCGCCTGGTGAATACCTTCACCCAATGCCTCGTCATCCTCGATCAGTAATAGGCGCACGGGGACTCCTGTCAGTTGAGTTTTTTGTTGATGTCGGCGAGCACGCTTTCGATCTCTTTGCGCCGTCCGGCATCGGCGGTTTCCCGGCCAGGTCGTGGGGCGGCGAGCAGCGCTTTTTGCAGGGCATCACGGGCTTCGCCGTAGCGTTTTTGCCGGTACAGGTGGTCACCCCAGAAGTACAGACTATCTATGCCCGTCGGGTTCAGTTGCAAGGCCTGCTTGAGTAACGGTTCAGCCTTGTCGGCATCCCCAAAGCCGATCGGCCAGCCGGGCACCCGATCATACAGTGCCGCCAGGCTGGTATAGGCAGAACCTTGCAGGGCCTTGGGGTCGAGGGCGAGGGCTTTTTCCAGGTCGACCTTGGCCGCCTTGACCTTGCTCAACGCGCCAAGCCCGCCCTGGGCACCGGCCCAACTGCTGCTGACAATCCCGGACCAAATCCAGGCCTCCGCCGCCTGAGGCCGCGCCTGGGTGAAGGCCGTCGCCTGGGAGGCGAGCTGCTCAAAGGCTTGGGTGCGCTGTTCCTCGGGCAGGTTGTATTGAATGTGCGCCCAGCGCGTCTGGATATCGGTCAGACGTTGCTGGTCGGCGGCGTCCAGCGCCCAGGTGAGCGGGCTCAGGGCGGTGAGCAGCAGCGCGGCGAAGAGGCGTTTCATGGGTTCAGATCCTTTTTAACGGGTTTATCGCTCAGGCGGCGTACCAGTGGCAGTTGTTTACGCAAACCGCGGTCGACCAGATTCGGCAGCAGGCTGTTGAGGCGCACAAAGAAGCGCTCCGGCCAGCCCAGGTAAAGATCGCGGCGGTCGTTGGCAATCGCTTTGAGCACGGCGGCGGCGACGCTGTGCGGTTCGTCGACGTTGGACTTCAGGGCATCGTTCAAGGCTTGCGCCGCCGGGCTGTTCATGCGGGTTTGGGTGGCGCGCGGCGCGACATACAACACACCGACGCGGGTGTCGGCCAGTTCCCGGCGCAAGGCTTCGGAAAACCCGCGCAAGGCGAACTTGGTGGCGCAGTAGGTGGCATAGCCGGGGTAACCGATCGAACCGTAAGTCGAGCCGACGTTCACCACCATCGCGCTCGCGGCTTGCTTGAGCATGGGCAGCAGCAGCTTGGTCAGGCAGATCGGCGCGGTGATGTTCAACGCGAGCATGCCGCTGATTTCGTTGTCGTCCAACTGTTCCAGCATGGCGAAGTGGTTGACGCCGGCAGCGTTGATCAGCAGGTTGACGCCGCCGATGGCTTCAGCGGCGGCCAGCACTTTGCGCCGGTCGTTGAGGAAGGTCAGGTCGGCACCCACCCAGCACAGTTGCTCCGGGTACTGTGCCAACAAGGCTTCCAGCGGTGCGCGATGACGCGCCACGGCCAGGACGTGTGCGCCACTGGCGCACAGCGCGGTGGCGATCGCCAGGCCAATGCCACCGCTGGCGCCGGTCAGCACCACTCGGGCGTCAGACAGTTGCATGGGGAGCCTCCCCGATACGCGGCAGGTTGCGGAACATGTCGGTGTAGAGGGCGTACACCACCTTGGATGAATGGATCACGGCGGCTTGGTCGGCGGGGTCGTCCAGGCTGTTCATCAAGCGGCGATACGTCTCCATGTGTCCGATGTCCAGGGCCCCGTGGGAGCTCAGGTAGCTGAACGCCGTCTCTGGCAACTGCAGGCGGTCACGGATGCTGCCGGCCGCGTGGGTGGCCAGGGCGATGCTGGTGCCTTCGAGCACATTGACCATGCCAAACAGGCCGACGGGGTTGTCACGGGCGATCAGGTCATAGAGATAGCTGACCATCAACTCGATAGGCAAGCCAGGGCGCCCGTCACGGACCGCGTCTCTGTCGCCGCCACAGGCAGCGATGTCATCGAGCACCCATTGCTCGTGGCCATATTCATCCTCGATGTACTCGCCGACGGCCTTGCGCAGCCACTCCAGGCGCGAGGGCAGGCGTGCACCGCAAGCCATCATCAACGGCACGGTGTGTCGCACGTGGTAGTAGGCCTGGGCCAGGAACTCACGGTAGCTTTCCAGGCTGACTTTGCCTTCCAGTGCATCACGGATGATCGGCAGGCTGAACAGTGCCTGGCGTTCCTGTTGGGTAGCGTCTTGCAGCGTGTCGAAAAAGTTCACGATGAAGTTTCCTCGTTGAGTGCAGGGGCAAGGCGGGATTGATAGCGCGCGACGATGGCGTCACGCCGTGGCCGACCATTGGCGGTGAGCAAGCCATTGGCGGCGGTAAACGGTTCTTCCAGGCGCGTCCAGCGATGCACCTGCGCGTAGTCGGGCAGGCCGCTGTTGGCCAGGGCCACGGCGGTGGCCAGTTGGGCGTCGGTGCAGTCGGCACGCTGCGGCCACAGCAGCGCGTGGTTCTCCGGCAGGGCCTCGCCGTAGACGAAGGCCTGGGCGATGGCGCCGCCCTGGGTCAGCTCGGCCTCGACCCAGTCCGGGTTGACGTTGCGCCCGTAACTGGTGACGAACTGATGTTTCTTGCGGCCTTTGAGGTAGAGAAAACCGTCCTCATCAAACGCGCCCAGGTCGCCGCTGGGCCACCATTGTTCGGGCTGTTCGGTCTGGCCCAGGTAACCGAGCAAGGTCGAGCCCTTGATCAGCACTTCGCCGTCCTCGGCGAGGCGGATCTCCACATGGGGCAACGGTCGGCCGACACTGCCTGGCCGTTGTGCACCGGGCCGATTGAGGCACACCACCGAGGCGCATTCAGAGAGCCCGTAACCTTCGAACACCGGCACGCCCAGTTGCTGCGCGCGCAGCAGCAAGGCCCTGGAGACCCGCGCACCGCCCACGGCAGCAAAGCGCAGGCCTTGCGGGTTGAACGCCTTCTGCTCGGCGGCGATGACCAGCATCAACAGCAATTGCGGGACCAGGATCAGGCTGTGGGGTTGGCGCACCGCCAGGCAACCGAGCAATTGCGCGGCATCCACTGCACTGGCGCCCTGGATGCCCAGGCTCTTTTGGCTGGGCAAGCTCAAGGTGGCGCCGGCATACAGCGCGGCGTAGCACCCCAGGTTCTCGAGCAGGATGGCAAGTGGCAATAATGCCAGGTGATGACGCGGGTCGCTGGTGTGGCTGGCCTGCTGTAATTCGCGGGCCACCCGCAGCACGCTGTCGGCGCTCAGGCACACGCCTTTGGGCGTGCCGGTGGTGCCCGAGGTAAAGGTCACTTTGCCTGTGCCCAGAGGCATCGAAGGGCGGCCTTCGAACGTGCGGCACCAGAAGTCGCCGGTTTTGCGGTAACCGCCGGCGTGCAATTCGGCTTCCAGGTACGGTTCGGCGATCACGCGCTCGGCGTGGCTCTGTTCCAGGCAGTGGGCGCGCTGGGCAGGGCTGAAGAACGGCGGCAGGGTCAGGCAGGTCAAGCCTTCGAACAGGATCGCCAGGTCCCACAGCATGGCCTCGACGCCATTGTCCAGGGCCAGGGCCACCACCTTCACGCCTTCAGCGCGCAGGCGTTCCTGTCGATAGGTCACCTCGGCGAACAGCGCGGTGTAATCCATCTTCAAGGTGTCCCCCCATAGGGCGACGGTGCCGTCATTGCGTTCGGCATAGCCGCGAAGAACAGCGTGGAAACGGCGGGTTTCAGGCGACATGGCTGGCGTCCTCAATCGTGGTAGGCAACCCCAGGCGTGAGAACAGGCCCATGTTGCGCAAATGGATGAAGCCCGCGCGGATATTGCCGACATGCACCCAGGGTTGGCTTTCGTAATAACTGCCCCAGTGATGGCGTTCATCGCCCAGGCGCTGCGGGTCGGCGGCGCACAGCGTGACGGGCTTCAAACCGAGACGATGGAAACTGTTGACCAGGCCGATATTGCCGGTGAACGCCACCCACTCCAGGCCGGCCATGGCCAGCAGCCAGGTGATGGCGATGATGCTCAGGCGCGCACTGCCGGTATCGCTGGCGGCGAGGTTGCCGACTTCGGCGATCGCCCGGCGGTCTACCGGTTGCTCGGCGGCGGCGCTGATCAGCGGATCGATCGGATGGTCCAGGTAACGCTCCAGGAACAACGGCTCGTCGCTTGCCAGGCGCACACCGGCGACGGCACACAGTTCACCGTTGGCCTGGCTGACGCCAAACAGCTGCGGCATGAAATGACGGATATCGGCACCGTGGGCAATGCGAAAGCGCTGTTGGATGAAGGCCTCGAAGGCAGGACGCAGAGGGTCTTGGGGCAGGGCGCGGGCAAGGGACAGCGGCGCACTGTCGGCTTGCCCGAACAACAGGGGCAAGGGAATGTTCCAATCAATACCGGGCATTGGCGTTATGCCTCCCAAGTGAAGTTGGGAGGAGTATCGAAGGCATTTCTTAACGGAGTCTGAAGGTGGTGAAAATGATCGTTTCAGCCATCTTCAGATTGTCTTAAGGCTACGCGGGCAGGGTGACGGCGACTCTTCACGGCCGGGTCCGGCCACCACCCTTTGCACAAGGTTCCTTTTCTATGACCGAAAACCTGATGACACCGCGCTATGCAAGGCTGTCGATGATTCTGCACTGGCTGATGCTGGCGTTGTTTGTCGGCGTATACGGTTGCATTGAAATCAAAGGCCTGTTGCCTCGCGGGCACGCACTCAAGGGGCTGTTCCTCGGCGCCCACGCGCTGTTCGGTATCGCGATTTTCCTGCTGGTGTGGCTGCGCCTGCTGGGGCGCCTGATGCCGCGTCCAGCGATCGTGCCGCGCCCGCCGGCCTGGCAGACGGGTGTGTCGCACCTGATGCACCTGGCGCTGTACGGCCTGATGATCGTCACGCCGCTGCTGGCCTGGCTGATGCTCAACGCCGCGGGCAAGCCGATACCGTATTTCGAGTTTTCCTTGCCGACCCTGGTCGCGGTGGACCCGGACCTGGCCAGGCAGTTCAAGCACTGGCATGAATGGTTGGGCAGCGCCGGGTATTGGCTGATTGGCCTGCACGCCGCCGCCGGGTTGTTCCACCACTACTGGGTGCGGGACAACACCTTGGTGCGCATGCTGCCTAAACGCTACGAACGCTGAGATCGCGGAAAATTCGCCTGATGAAACGTTTCATCAGGCGACAAGCGGGCTGCGCAAGCGCTTGCGTAAGTAAATGTATCTGATTAGAGTCGGTGGCAATCGGCTCTGATCCAAGGAGCGCGAATACAAAAATAATAAAATCAGGAGCTCATTCATGAGCCTCGAACCCTTGCTTGAGATGCAGGGCATCAGCAAAACCTTCAACGGTTTGCGCGTGCTCAAGAATGTCGGCCTGAAAGTCTACCCCGGCGAAATCCACGCCTTGATGGGGGAGAACGGCGCCGGCAAATCCACCCTGATGAAAATCCTCTCCGGCGCTTACCAGGCCGACCCGGGCGGTACCATCCGCATTGCCGGCCAGCCTGTCGCAACGTTCGATCCCGCCACCGCCAAAGCCCTCGGCATCGCCGTGATTTACCAGGAACTGAGCCTGTGCCCGAACCTGAGCGTGGCCGAGAACATCTACCTGGGCCGTGAACTGCGCCGTGGCTGGACCATCGACCGCCAGGGCATGCTGGCCGGTTGCGTGGAGGTGCTGCAACGCCTGGGCGCCGAGTTCACGGCGGCGACGCGGGTCAGCAGCCTGTCGATTGCCGAGCGCCAGTTGGTGGAAATCGCCCGCGCCCTGCATGCCCACGCCAAGATCCTGGTCATGGACGAGCCCACCACGCCGCTCTCATCGCGTGAGACCGACCGCCTGTTCGCGCTGATCAAACAGTTGCGCGGCCAGGGCCTGGCGATCATCTATATCAGCCATCGCATGGCCGAGATCTACGAACTGTCGGACCGGGTTTCGGTGCTGCGCGACGGCCAGTACATCGGCGAACTGACCCGCGACGCGCTGTCGGCCGAGGTGCTGGTGAAGATGATGGTGGGCCGCGACCTCTCCGGTTTCTACAAGAAGGAGCACGCGGCCTATGACCCCGGCGCGGTGGTGATGCGCGTGCGCGACATGGCCGACGGCAAACGCGTGCGCAACTGCAGCTTCGACCTGCATGCCGGTGAAGTGCTGGGTATCGCCGGCCTGGTGGGGGCAGGGCGAACCGAACTGGCGCGGCTGATCTTCGGCGCCGACCCGCGCACCGGCGGCACCCTGGAAGTGGTGGGCAAGACGGTCACCCAACTGCGCACCCCGGCCGACGCGATTCGCGCCGGCGTGGTGTACCTCACCGAAGACCGCAAGGCCCAGGGCCTGTTCCTGGACATGAGCGTGGCCGACAACATCAATGTCTGTGCCTGTGTGCCGGACGCGCATGCCGGTGGTGTACTCAATCGCGGGCATGCTGCGCAGCGCTCGAACGACGCGATCAAGTCGCTGTCGATTCGCGTGGCGTCCGGCAAGGTCAACGTCGGCGCGCTGTCTGGCGGCAATCAGCAAAAGGTCTTGCTGGCGCGGTTGCTGGAGGTCAAGCCGCACGTACTGATCCTCGACGAACCCACGCGCGGCGTGGACATCGGCTCCAAATCCGAGATCTACCGCATCATCAATCAACTGGCGCAGGCCGGCGTGGGCATCGTGGTGATTTCCAGCGAGTTGCCGGAAATCATCGGCACCTGCGACCGCGTGCTGATCATGCGCGAAGGCCAGTTGGTGGCCGAAGTCGGCGGGGCTTCGGGCCACGTCATTTCCCAGGAACGTATTATTGACCTCGCCACCGGTGGCGATCAGGTGGCTGCCCATGGCTGATTCGAACAACACAATGCCCCTCCCCATCATCGGCAAGGCCGAGCGGCTCAGGGAACTGATGCGCAGCGTCGGCATGCTGCCGGTGCTCGTCCTGCTGCTGGTGGGCTTTGCCCTGGCCAGTGAAAACTTCCTGACGGTGCAGAACCTGTCGATCATCACGCAACAGGCCTCGGTCAACGTGGTGTTGGCGGCGGGCATGACCTTTGTGATCCTGACCGCCGGCATCGACCTGTCCGTCGGCGCGATCCTCGCGGCTTCGGCCGTGGTGGCGTTGCAGGCCTCGATGTCGCCGCAATTCGGCATGTTCGGGATTGCCGCCGGGATTGGCTTTGGTCTGTTGCTGGGCCTGGTCAACGGCGGGTTGATCGCGTTCATGCGCTTGCCGCCGTTTATCGTCACCCTCGGCGCGCTGACCGCCATGCGCGGCCTTGCACGTTTGTTGGCCGACGACAAGACCGTGTTCAACCCCGACCTGCCGTTTGCCTTTATCGGCAACGACTCGATCCTCGGCGTGCCGTGGCTGGTGGTCATCGCGGTGGCGGTGGTGGCGCTGTCGTGGTTCATCCTGCGCCGCACGGTGATGGGCGTGCAGATCTATTCGGTGGGCGGCAACCCGGAAGCGGCACGGCTCTCCGGGATCAAGGTGTGGAAGGTGCTGCTGTTTGTCTACGCGATGTCCGGTGCGTTGGCCGGGCTTGGCGCCGTGATGAGTGCTTCACGCCTGTTCGCCGCCAACGGCCTGCAACTGGGGCAATCCTACGAGCTGGATGCGATCGCCGCAGTGATCCTCGGCGGCACCAGCTTTACCGGCGGCGTTGGCACCATCGGCGGCACGCTGATCGGCGCACTGATCATTGCGGTACTGACCAATGGCCTGGTGCTGCTGGGCGTCTCGGATATCTGGCAGTACATCATCAAGGGCATCGTGATCATCGGCGCGGTGGCGCTGGATCGCTATCGCCAGTCCGGTGCGCGGACCTGAGTTCACTCCTACAACAATCACAAGAGAGACCCGCATGAACCTTAACCGCATCTTTCCCGTCATTGCCTTGGCTGCCCTGATGTCCCAGGCCGTAGAAGCGCGTGAATTGAAGGCCCTGGGCATCAGCATGGGCTCGCTGGGCAACCCGTATTTCGTGACCCTGGCCGACGGCGCCACGGCCCGGGCCAAGGAGCTGAACCCCAGCGTCAAGGTCACGTCGGTGTCGGCCGACTATGACTTGAGCAAGCAGTTTTCGCAGATCGACAACTTCATCTCGTCCAAGGTCGACCTGATTCTGATCAACGCCGTCGACCCGTCCGCCATGGCCTCGGCGATCAAGAAAGCCCGCGATGCGGGCATTATCGTCGTGGCGGTGGATGTGGACGCCAAGGGGGTCAACGCGACCGTGCAGACCGACAACGTCGAAGCCGGCAAACTGGCCTGCCAATTCCTGGTGGACAAGCTCGCCGGCAAAGGCAACGTGATTATCCAGAACGGCCCGCAAGTGACCGCCGTGACCGACCGCGTCAAGGGTTGCAAGGCCGCCTTGGCCGCTGCGCCGCAGATCAAGGTGCTGTCCGATGACCAGGACGGCAAAGGCTCGCGTGAAGGCGGCCTGAACGTGATGCAGGGCTACCTCACGCGCTTTGCAAAAATCGACGGTCTGTTCGCGATCAACGACCCCCAGGCCATCGGCAGCGACCTGGCGGCCAAGCAGCTTAAACGCGGCGGTATCATCATCACGTCGGTGGATGGCGCACCAGACATCGAGCATGCGCTGAAGACCGACACTCAGATCCAGGCGTCGTCCAGCCAGGACCCATGGGCCATGGCGCAGACGGCGGTGAACATCGGTAATGACCTTCTCAACGACAAGGCGCCCGCCGAAACGGTTACGCTGCTCACGCCAAAACTGATCACCCGCGACACCGTCGCGACGTACAGCGGCTGGTCGAGTAAACACTGAGTCACTGAGGGGAACAGCGCCGTGGTCACCATGGATGACGTCGCAAGCAGAGCGGGGGTGTCGACGTCAACGGTGTCCCATGTGTTGAACGGCACCCGCAAGGTCAGCCCGGCCACGGCGCAGGCGGTGCAGCGCGCGATCCAGGAACTGGGTTACATCCCCAACACCCTGGCGCGTTCGCTGGCGCGGTCGAGCACCAGCACGATTGGCGTGGCGATCTCGGCGCTGTCCAATCACTACTTCAGCGAAACCGTGCACGCGATAGAAACCGAGTGCGCCAAGCACGGCTACATGATGCTGTTCGTCGATACCCACGATGACCCGGAGCAGGAGCTGCGGGTGGTCACGGCGCTGCATCATCGGCGCGTCGACGGCATTGTGTTGGCGCCCTCGAACGGCTCGCTGGCCCTGGAGTATCTGCGCGCCAGCGAGATTCCGGCGGTGCTGGTGGATCGGATGATGAGTGAACAATTCGATCAGGTCGGGGTGGAGAATACCCAGCCCACCCAAGCGCTGATTACCCACCTGATCGCCCATGGGCATCGCCGAATCGGCTTTATCGCCGGGCGTCTGGGGTTCAGCACCACGGATGAACGGGTGGCCGGTTATCGCGCGGCATTGCACGCTGCGGGGCTGGCGTTTGATCCGCAACTGCTGGTCAATGGGGGTTCCGACACTGAACCGGCACGCCAGGCCACGGCGCAGTTACTGAACTTGGCCGCGCCGCCGACCGCGATCATGGCCGGCAACAACCTGATGACCCTCGGCGCCATGCAGGCCTTGCGCGATGCGCATATCGAGGTGCCGGCGCAGATGGCGCTGGTGGGTTTCGATGATTTTGATTGGGCGGATTTCTTTGTGCCGCGCCTGACGTTGATCGCCCAGCCGGTCCAGGCGCTCGGCGTTCAGGCGGTCAACCTGTTACTGCAGCGCATGGCAGCGCCCGCCGCCCCGACCCGGAGTGTGCGTCTGGAGCCGACCCTGCAAATACGTAACTCCTGTGGCTGTGATTGATTGGAATGACATGCGTATGAACAGTGCTGTTTCCCTCGGTATCGACCTGGGCACCTCGGAACTCAAAGCCATCCTGATGGACACCCGCGGCGCGGTGCTGGCTCAGGCCGGCGTGCGCTTGAGCGTCTCGCGTCGGCACGCCGGCTGGTCCGAACAGGCGCCGCAAGACTGGTGGCAAGCCTGTTTGCAGGCCATGGACGTGTTACGCGTGCATGAGTCGTTTGCCCGTGTGGCGTGCATCGGCCTGTCCGGGCAAATGCACGGCGCGGTATTGCTGGGGGATGACGACCGCGTGTTGTACCCGGCGATTCTATGGGACGACTCGCGCGCGGTTGCCGAAGCGGCACAGCTCGGCCCAGGGTTCGCCGACGTCACCGGCAGCTTGCCGATGGCCGGGTTGACCGCGCCAAAACTGCTCTGGCTGCAACAGCATGAGCCCGAGGTGTTCAAGGCCATCGATTGCGTGCTGTCGCCCAAGGATTACCTGCGCCTGCGCTTGAGCGGGGAGCGCATCAGCGAGATGTCCGATGCGGCGGGAACGCTGTGGTTGGACGTGGCCAATCGTCAATGGTTTAGCCCCATGCTGCGGGCCACCGGCCTGACACCGGAGCAGATGCCCAGGCTGGTGGAGGGCGGTGCGGCGAGCGCTGTGTTGACGGCCAGCGAGCTGGGTTTGTCTGCCGAGGTGGTGATTGCCGGCGGCGGTGGCGATAACCCGGTTGCGGCCGTCGGCATCGGTGCGATCAACGCCGGTGATGGTTTCATCACGCTGGGCACCAGCGCGGCGATTGTCGCCATCACCGACCATGCGGCGGGCAACCCGGCCACTGCGGTGCATAGCTTCTGCCATGCGCTGCCTGAGCGCTGGTACACCATGGGCGCGATGTTGGCCGGCGCCAGTTGTTTGCGCTGGGTCACGCGCCTGACGGGCATGCCGGATGAACAGGCGCTGTTGGACCAGGTCCAGGCACAGTTGCCCATCGGCCAATCGGTGCCGCTGTCCACTCCGTTGTTCCTGCCTTACCTGGCCGGCGAACGCACGCCGCATAACGACCCCTTGTTACGCGGCGGCTTCATGAACCTGGGTCACGATTGTACCCCGGCGATGCTCGGGTATGCGGTGATGGAAGGCGTGGGCTTCGGCCTGCTGGACGCGTTGCACGCGGTGCAATCGAGCGGCGCCGACGTCACCGCTTGTGCGCTGGTGGGCGGCGGCGCGCGCAGTGAGTATTGGGCGCAGTTGTTGGCCAACATCCTGCAGCGGGAAATCTTCACGCTGCACGGCAGTGAACTGAGCGCGTGCATCGGCGCGGCGAAGCTGGGGTTCCTGGCCATCGGGCAGGGCGCGGATTTGCTCGCGGCGGGTATGCCGGTCAAGGCTCGGTATGTGCCGGATGTGGCGCAACAGTCGGTGCTGGAGACGCGTTATCGCAAGTTTCAGGGGCTGTTGGGCGCGGCCAAGGCCCTGCACGACTGACTTGACCCGGCGCAGGACTCATGTGAGAGGGGGCTTGCTCCCGATAGCAGTGGTTCAGGCACTCGTGCAGTGACTGACACTCCGCTATCGGGGGCAAGCCCCCTCCCACATTCAGTCGGTCAGCGGCGGCAGGCGCCGCTTCACCGGGGTTTTCTTGACGATGGCGGTGTTGGTTTCGGCATAGGCATTGAGCCGATCCAGCAGGCTGTCGAGGTGGTCCATGGTGCGTACATGCAGGCGTGCGATGAAGCAGTCTTCACCGGTGACTTTGTCGCATTCGGTGAATTCGGGGATGGCCTGGATCTGCCGTTCCACTTCCTGCAACTGGCCGGGCAGGGGGCGAATGCGCACGATGGCTTGCAGCAGGTAGCCGAAGTGCTTGGGGTCGATGTCGACGGTGTAGTGGGTCAGCACGCCGCGTTCTTCCAGGCGGCGCAGGCGTTCGCCGACGCTGGGCGACGACAGCCCGGTGATGCCGGCCAGGGCCTTGAGGGATAGCCGGGAGTCGTCCATCAAAGCGCCGATCAGTTGTTGGTCGATGGTGTCGATCATGGTGTTTGCCTAATAAGTAAAGGTGATCCGAGTGTTTGGCCTTTCTTAGTCGCTGTCGTCTGCGTCAGTCAGCTTGCCATAATTGAGCCTCACTTGAGGAGCTTCAATCATGGACACATCCATCCGTCGCGGGTCGTGGGAAATGGTCGCCGCCATGCTGATCTCGGGCACCATTGGCTGGTTTGTCTTGGTGTCGGGCGTATCGGTGCTCGAAGTGGTGTTCTGGCGCTGCGTGATCGGGGCGCTGACGTTATTGCTGGTGTGTGCGCTGCTGGGTTACCTGCGCCGGGACTTGCTCAGTTGGGCCGGGCTCGGCTTGGCGATGCTCAGCGGCGTGGCCATCGTCGGCAATTGGTTGCTGTTGTTCGAGTCCTATTCCCGCGCCTCCATCGCGATCAGCACGGCGGTGTACAACGTGCAGCCATTCATGTTGGTGCTGCTGGCGGCGCTGTTCCTCGGTGAAAAGATCAGCGTGCAGAAACTGGCGTGGCTGAGCGTGGCGTTCCTGGGGATGCTGGCGATTGTCAGCGCCCATGGCGATCAGCCAAGCGGCGATGGGGATTACCTGGCCGGTATCGCGCTGGCCCTCTGCGCGGCGTTTCTGTATGCGATTGCCGCGCTGATCATCAAACGCTTGAAGGCGGTACCGCCGCATTTGATGGCGCTGATCCAGGTTACGACCGGCGCGTTGTTACTAGCGCCCCTGGTGCCGTGGAACAGTTTGCCGGTGGCGCACAATGCCTGGGCGGCCCTGCTGACGCTCGGGGTGGTACACACCGGTTTGATGTATGTGTTGCTGTATGGGGCGATCCAGAAGCTGCCGACGGCCATCACCGGCGCGTTGTCGTTCATCTACCCGATTGCGGCGATCCTGGTCGATTGGATTGCCTTTGGGCATCGCCTGGGCTGGCTGCAATGGCTGGGGGTGGCGGCGATTTTGTTGGCGGCCGCCGGCTTGCAAAGGGGCTGGTGGTGGCGCGCAAAGGCCGCGATGCAAGTGGAGTAATTGACCGCGAGCGCGCCATTGCAGCGCGCCCGCGGTTCGATCAATGCGGCGCGCGCGGGATGGTCTTGAGCAGGTCGTCCGGGCTGATGTAGCCGACCACACTGCCTGGCTGCGGCAGACCCAGGATGTGCCCCTTGATCTTGCCGATCACATGCATTTCGCAAGGCTTGCAGTCGAACTTCAAGGTCAGCACTTCATCGCCATGGATCAACTGCATCGGCGCGACCTTGGTCTTCACGCCCGTCACGCCCTTGGCCTGTTTGGGGCAAAGGTTGAACGAGAAGCGCAGGCAGTGCTTGGTGATCATCACCGGCACTTCACCGGTTTCTTCGTGGGCTTCAAAGGCCGCGTCGATCAGTTTCACCCCGTGCCGATGGTAGAAGTCCCGGGCCTTTTGGTTATACACGTTGGCCAGGAACGACAGGTGCGCCTCCGGGTACACCGGCGGCGGGTTGGTCTGCGCCTTGCGCCCACCGCGTGGGTGAGCGTTGATGCGGGCCGCCGTCAGGGCTTCGATCACTTCGCGGCGCACGGCCTTGAGCTGCGAGTTGGGGATGAAGAACGCGTGCGGCGCATCCAGTTCGATGGCGGTGGCGTGGTATTCGGTGGTGCCCAGTTGGCCGAGCAAATCGCGCAGGGTGTCCAGCGCCTGTTCCGGCTTGTTGGCCGCGCCGAACGGGCCGGGCAGGGTGACGCTGGCGCTGATGCCTTCTTCGCTGGTGGCGGTCAGTTCCAGGCGCTCTTCGCGCAGGCGGGCGACCCACGACAGACCGATACGGCGTTCGGCGGAGGTCTTGAGCAGCGCCTGTTGCCAGTTGTGGTCGAGGTTGCGGTTCAGCGGGTGGTTCGGGCGCAACTGATGCAGGCCGGCCGGCATTTCGTTCGGCTCGACGCGGTAGCGGTAGCGCTTCTCGCCGTCTTCCTCGAACTCGCCCTTGGCCTCGGCGATATTGGCGCGGAAACCCACCACTTCACGCTTGACCAGCACATTCAGGCCGTCGCCGTTGGACAGCGGCTCATGGGTGACCACTTGCAGGTCGCGCTTGCCGGCTTTTTCCACCACACCCACTGGCAGGCCGGTGAAGGTCGGGGTGTCGAAGGCGCCGATGTCGATCTTGCGGTCGCTGACGAAGTAGTCGGTGCTGCCTCGGTGGAAGGTTTTTTCCGGGTCGGGCAGGAAGAAATGCGCAGTCCGGCCGCTGGAGGCGCGGGCGAGGGCCGGGCGGTCTTCGAGGATTTCGTCGAGGCGCTGGCGGTAATAGGCAGTGATGTTCTTCACATAGCCCATGTCCTTGTAGCGACCTTCGATCTTGAACGAGCGCACGCCAGCATCGACCAGGTCACGCAGGTTGGCGCTCTGGTTGTTGTCTTTCATCGACAGCAGGTGCTTTTCAAAGGCGACGACGCGGCCTTGATCGTCTTTCAAGGTGTACGGCAGGCGGCACGCCTGGGAGCAGTCGCCCCGGTTGGCACTGCGGCCGTTCTGCGCGTGGGAGATATTGCACTGCCCGGAGAACGCCACGCACAGGGCGCCGTGGATGAAGAACTCGATGGCGGCGTCGGTCTCATCGGCGATGGCGCGGATTTCCTGCAGGTTCAGCTCACGGGCCAATACCAACTGGGAGAAGCCGGCCTGGTCGAGAAATTTGGCGCGGCCCAGGGTGCGGATGTCGGTCTGGGTACTGGCGTGTAGCTCGATCGGCGGGATATCCAGCTCCATCACGCCCAGGTCTTGCACGATCAACGCATCGACGCCGGCGTCGTAGAGCTGATGGATCAGCTTGCGCGCGGGTTCCAGTTCGTTGTCATGCAGGATCGTGTTGAGGGTGGTGAAGACGCGGGCGTGGTAGCGCCGGGCGAATTCGACCAACTGCGCGATATCGCTCACCTCGTTACAGGCATTGTGGCGGGCACCGAAGCTTGGGCCGCCGATGTAGATGGCGTCGGCGCCATGCAGGATGGCCTCGCGCGCGATGGCGACATCGCGGGAAGGGCTGAGCAATTCCAGGTGATGCTTGGGCAAGGACATAGTTTTTTTAGTCAGGCTTGTCACGGTCGAGACGCGCATTGTAGCCGCGAAACGCCTGACCGGCACCTACCGCAGGGCCGCCGGAGGGCTTGGCCTGCAGGGTGCAAGGCCAATGACTGCCCTTTGCGTCGGCGCGGACTCAGGCTTTGGCGGCCATTGCGGTGACTTCCACGCGCATGCCTTCTACTGCCAGGGCCGCCACGCCAATGGCGGCGCGCACCGGCCACGGCTTGGCGAAGAAGCGTGTGTAGACGTCGTTGAACGCTGCGCGGTCGGCCATGTCGGTGAGGTAGATGGTCAGGTGCATCACCCGGTCCATGGAACTGCCGGCGCGTTCAAGGGCGACTTTCAGGGCTTGCAGGGTGCATTCGCTTTGCAGCGTGATGTCGCCCAGTTCCAGGCTGCCATCGCTGCGGGTTGGGATTTGGGTGGAGACCAGGATGCCGTTGAAGCCGATCACGTCGGAGGAAATAGAGTCGGCATCCGGGTCTGGGGTGAAGCACAGGTCGTGGTTGGCCATGAAGGTCTCTTGGCAGGGAAAGGGGTCGCCAATTTAAACACAGGGGGCGCGAGGATCAGTACCCTTTGGCCTTGCAAGGCTCGAGGAATGACGAGTATTTGACGTCAAGTAATATTTATTTTTCGTCTGTCAAGTCACGTATTTGTTGGCCGATAGCGCAAGAGCATACCCCGACTCCACGCGCGACTGAGGCCACGTCATGTTCAATCAAACACTAAAAACAGAACTTGCGGCCAGGAAGGCCGAAGTCACTGAATACCAGGGATTGATTGCCGCGCTCGAACGCTCCATGGCCGTGGTCGAGTTCGACCTGAACGGCAAGGTATTACGCGCCAACGACAACTTTATGAAAATCCTGGGTTACAGCGCGGCTCAATTGGCCGGCAAGGCCCACCGTGATTTTTGCCCGCCGGCGCTGACCAGCAGCGCAGCCTATGCCGAGTTCTGGCAGGAGCTCAGGGCCGGGAAGTTCGTGTCGGGCACATTCAAGCGCGTGGATGCCCACGGCAAGATCATCTGGCTGGAGGCCAGTTACAACCCGGTGCTCGATGAACGCGGCCAGGTCTCGAAAGTGGTCAAGTACGCCCTCGACGTCACGCGCAAAGTCGAACAGGAGGCGGCGACCCGCAGCAAGCTGGCCGCGTTGGACCGGGCGATGGCCGTGATCGAGTTTGACTTGAACGGGCAAGTACTCGACGCCAACGAGAATTTCCTCACGGTCATGGGGTATTCGCTGACGGAACTCAAAGGCAAACATCACCGTATGTTTTGCGAACCGGTCCAGGTCAACAGCCCTGAGTACGCCGACTTTTGGCGACGCTTGAACAATGGTGAATTTTTCACCGGGCAATTCAAGCGCATCGGCAAGCACGGCCGCGTGGTGTGGTTGGAGGCGAGTTACAACCCGGTGTATGACGGCGACGGCAAGCTGATCAAAATCGTCAAGTTCGCCAGCGACATCAGCGTGCGTGTCGAGAAGTTCGAGGAGGATTCACGCGGAGCCTCCCGCGCCTACCATATTTCCTCGGAAACCGAGCGATTCGCTGAGCACGGCACCCAGGTGATCCACGAAACCGCCAGTGAAATGCGCCGGATTGCCGAGAACATCGGCGCTTCTGCACGGCTGGTGGGGCAGTTGGGCGATCGCTCCGAGCAGATCACCGCCATCGTCAATACCATTCGAGGTATCGCCGACCAGACCAACCTGCTGGCGCTCAACGCTGCCATCGAGGCCGCGCGCGCGGGCGATCAAGGCCGTGGTTTTGCCGTGGTGGCCGATGAGGTCAGGCAACTGGCGGGACGTACCAGCCGTTCCACCGCAGAGATTGCCGAGATGATCGGCCTGATTCTGTCGGAAACCCGCGATGCGGTAGCCAGCATGGGCGCGACCCAGGAAGGCGCGCAACGGGGTGTCAGCCTGGCCGACCAGGCAGGTTCGGTGATCCTGCAAATCCGCACCAGCACCAGCGATGCGGTGCAGGCGGTGAGCATGTTTGCATCAAAGCTGGATGAGTCGGAGGTCGTTCCGAAAGCCGCTGTCGGCTGGGTCGGCTAGGCGCGCGCCCTGGGTCAGTCTCACTCGTCTACATCCATGAACTCTTTGGCCCAGGCCACGTAGCTCTCTGGCAGGGTGTAGGTATGGGTAAGCTCGGTGGCACTGAGGTTCGAGGTGCTGTGGGTGAGCTGGCGCTGGGCGCGAAGGCTGTCGTAGGTGGCCTTGATCGCCGCGAAGTAGGCGCCATGGCCGGCGACCACGATGCGCACGCCCAGGCTTGCCAGGCGCTGGCTGTCATTGAGCTTCGGATTGCCGTAGGTCACCAGCATCAAGGGCACCGTGAGTTTTTCGGCAATCTGCTCAAGGTGCTCGAAGTCGCTGATACCGACCATGCAGATCCCATCGGCGCCGGCTTTTTCATAGGCCAGGGTGCGTTCGATCACGGCCTCGGTCGGCAACACCGCTGCGTTGGTCCGGGCGATGATCGACAGTTGGGGGTCGACACGCGCCTCAAGGGCTGCCCTGACCTTGCCGATGCCTTCCTCGATGGAAATCAGATCGGTCGATTTACGCCCGAATTGTGCCGGCAGCAAGGTGTCTTCAATCGTCAGTGCCGCCACGCCGGCGCGCTCAAGCTCCTCGACGGTGCGCATGACATTCAGGGCATTGCCATAGCCGTGGTCGGCATCCGCAATAAACGGCAACTGCGCGACGCGGCCGATCCGCGTGGCCTGTTCAACGAACTCACTCAAGGTGATCAACGCAAAATCGGGTGCCGCCAGTACCTGCAGCGAAGCGACCGAGCCCCCCAGGATGCCGACCTCGAAACCCAAGTCTGCGGCGATACGCGCAGACATCGGGTCGAACACAGAGGCTGTCTCAACGCACAGTGGCGCAGCAAGCAATTCACGGAAATTACGACGCAGAGCTGAATGGGACACTTTTGGCATGATCTTTCCTGGTTCTGGCGATTGTCGACTGATGATCAATGCCTATTCATAGTTGTAGGAGATTACCACGCCGCCAAACCCAGGATTATGACGTTTCAGAATGGGGTATGCCCACGGAACATACTGTGACGCGGGCGTCTTGGCCGGTGGTCCTGCCTGGAAGGTTGATGAAAATCAACTTTTGCGGCCTCCACTGATAAAGATCAAGTAGCCGCGGACCCGGAACGCTCAATCTGAAGACCTATCCACCGAATCAGTTGGCCGCGTGCCGAGGTGCCCCATGTTGCAGACACAGCGTTTACTGTTGATTGCTCCTTCGTCCATGACCCGTACACCGGCGTTCGATCGTGCCGCCGCCCTGGCGCGCGCGATGCAGCTGCCGCTGCATATCGTGGCGTTCGACTATTTGCAGGCCCTGGCGATCGCCGGGCTGTTCGCGCCCGAACAGATCAACCGGGCGCGGGAAGCGTACCTGGACACTCATCGCCACTGGCTCACCGAGCAGGCCGACGTGATGCGCCAGCACGGGGTCGAGGTCACCAGCGAGGTGGTGTGGGTGCATCATCCTTATGAGGAAATCCTGCATTTCGTCAACGAGATGTCGCTGGCCCTGATCATCAAGGATGCCGAGGAAGAGCCAGCATTGAAACGGGTGTTCTTCACGCCGCTGGATTGGCAACTGCTGCGCGACTGCCCGGTGCCGGTGCATCTGGTCACCGACTCGCGCCACCCGCTGCCACGCAAGGTGCTGGCGATTGTCGATGTGTTGCGCAGTGAGGACCAGGACCAGATCTTCAACGACCAGATTGTCGAAGCAGCGGTCAAGCTGGCTGAGCAATGCCAGGCACAGCTCGAGTTGCTGCATGTGTACGACTGGGCCGCAGTGTATGCCAAAGACATGGGCTTCGGCGCGGTGCCCCTGGCCGCCGGGCTCTATGAGGCGCTGAATGAAGCCCAGCATGAGGCGTTTGCCGCTCTGGCCGAGCGCCAGGGGATTCCCGTCGAACATCGGCACTTTATCGAGGGCACGCCGCTATTCAATATTTGCGACTTCGCCCGCGATCACCAGAGCGACATCATGGTCATGGGCACCGTGCAGCACTGGGGCTTGAACAAGCTGTTGGGCACTACCGCTGAAAGTCTGCTGCACCACGCGCCGTGCAGCCTGTGGGCGATTAAGCCGACGCGCAGCTGACAACGCCTCGCGTTGAGCCCGGGCAGGCTACGGGGTCAGCACGATCGCACCGTTGAATTGCCCGCTACGCAGCTGCGCCAGCGCCTGATTGGCATCTTCCAGGGCGAAGCGGGTGATGTCGCAGTGGACAGGCGTCTGCTGCAAGGTTTGAAAAAACGCCGTACCGTCCTGCCGGGTCAAGTTAGCGACTGAACGCACGCTGCGCTCGCCCCATAGCAAGCGGTAGGGGAAGGCCGGAATGTCGCTCATGTGAATGCCGGCGCAAATCACACAGCCGCCCTTGACCGTGGCGGCCAAGGCCAGCGGTACAAGCGCTCCGACGGGGGCGAATATCAGGCTGGCATCCAGCAGGTGCGGGGGTGGTTGGTCCGAAGGACCGGCCCACACGGCGCCCAATGAGCGCGCATACGCCTGGCCTTCACTGTCACCCGGGCGGGTGAACGCGTACACCTGTTGGCCCCGGCCCAGCGCGACCTGAATCGCCAGATGGGCGGCCGCACCGAAGCCGTAAAGCCCCAGGTGGGGAGCGTCTGCGGCCATTTGCAAGGCGCGAAAACCGATCAGGCCGGCACACAGCAGGGGCGCGGCTTGAACGTCTGACAGCCTGTCGGGAATCGGCAGGCAAAAGCGTTCGTCCGCCACCGTGTATTCAGCGTAGCCACCGTCCAGATTGCACCCGGTGAACTGCGCCCGATCGCAGAGGTTTTCCCGGCCTGATCGGCAGAAAGCGCATTCGCCGCAGGTCCAGCCGAGCCACGGCACCCCCACGCGGCGGCCGATCCAATGGGCGTCGACAGCGGCGCCCACGGCCGTCACTTCACCGACGATTTCATGGCCCGGCACCCGTGGCAGTTGCGCTTGCGGCAACTCACCGTCCACCAGGTGCAGGTCGGTGCGGCACACGCCACAGGCCAGGACCTTGATCAACAGCTGCCCGGCGCCGGGTGTCGGGACCGGGCGCTCCTCAAGTTGCAGCGGCTGGCCGGGGGTGTGCAGAACCATCGCACGCATAACAAATCTCCTGGTGTTCGAGCGGTGATGCTGGATCGACCGACGGTTTCAGGCCCAGGATCCGACGTTGCGGCCGACTGAGTAATAGACGAACCAAGAAAGTTCGCCTCCCGCGCCCTTGCTCGGCATCCCTGACCCCGCGTTCTAATTGAGCTTAAGCGTCGGCCTGAAGACTTGACGTACATCAAGCCTCGCGCATTTGAGGCACCCAGAATCGACGAATGATAATCCACAGGTCGAGCCTTGGCGGAGGGACGTATGAGCGATTTTTTGAGTGCAGAGGCGTTGGAAGGGCTGGACGCGTATTGGCGGGCGTCCAATTACCTGGCGGTTGGGCAGATCTACCTCAAGAGCAACCCGTTGTTACAGACACCCCTGACCCTGGCGCATATCAAACCGCGCTTGTTGGGGCATTGGGGTACGACGCCGGGGCTTAATCTGCTCTACACGCACCTCAATCGGCTGATCAACCAGTACGACTTGAACATGCTCTTCGTCGCCGGCCCCGGCCACGGTGGCCCGGCGGTGGTCGCGCAGACTTACCTGGAAGGCACCTACACCGAGTGTTATCCCTCGGTGGAGCGCAATGCCAATGGGCTGCTGCGGCTGTTTCGGCAGTTTTCCTGGCCCTACGGGATTTCCAGCCACGTCTCGGCCCAGATCCCGGGGTCGATCCATGAAGGCGGCGAACTGGGTTACTGCCTGGCCCACGCCTATGGCGCGGTATTCGATAACCCGGACCTGATCGTCGCCTGCGTGATCGGCGACGGCGAAGCCGAAACCGGCCCGCTGGCCGCCAGTTGGCACTCCAACAAATTCATCAACCCCGCGCGCGACGGGGCGGTGCTGCCGATCCTGCACCTCAACGGCTACAAGATCGCCAACCCCACGGTACTCTCCAGGATCAGCGAAGATGAGCTGTCAGCCCTGTTGTATGGGTATGGCTACGATCCGTACTTCGTCGAAGGCGATGACCCGGCGCAGGTCCATCAGGCGCTTGCCCGTACCCTTCACACCATGCTGCTGAAAATTCGCGAGATTCAGCAGGCGGCGCGCCAGCCCCGGCGCTCCGAGGCGCCGGAGCGCCAGTTGTGGCCGGTGCTGGTATTGCGCACGCCCAAAGGCTGGACCGGGCCAAAGTTTGTCGATGGCTGTCGGGTCGAAGGCACCTGGCGCGCCCATCAAGTGCCGCTGGCGAACTTTCAGGCGCCGGGGCATGTGCAGCAGTTGGAGGAGTGGCTGAACAGCTACCGCCCCGACGAACTGTTCGATGCCGACGGCGCCTTGCTCCCGGAAATCGCTGCGCTGGCGCCCACCGGGCACCGCCGCATGAGCGCTAACCCCCACGCCAATGGCGGGCTGTTATTGCGCATGCTCGACTTGCCACGCTTTGCCGACTACGCGGTAGCACTGCAGGCCCCTGGTTGCCAGCGCGCCGAGGCGACTCGGGTACTGGGGAGTTTTTTGCGCGACGTGATGAAAAACGCGCAGGGCGCCAGCAACTTCCGCCTGTTCGGCCCGGATGAAACCGCCTCCAATCGCCTGGACGCCGTGTATGAGGTCACCGCCAAGGCGTGGATGGAGCCATTGGAGGCCGACGACCTGAACCTGGCCGCGGATGGCCGGGTCATGGAGATTCTCAGCGAGCACGTCTGTGAGGGCTGGCTTGAAGGCTATCTGCTCACCGGGCGCCATGGCCTGCTGTCGTGTTATGAAGCGTTCATCCATATCGTCGATTCGATGGTCAACCAGCATGCCAAATGGTTGAAAACCGCCGCCAGCGTACCCTGGCGCAAGCCGGTGGCTTCGCTCAACCTGCTGCTGACGTCCCATGTCTGGCGCCAGGACCACAACGGGTTCTCTCATCAAGACCCAGGCTTCATCGACCTGGTGGCGAACAAGAAGTCCGACGTGGCGCGTATCTACCTGCCGCCTGATGCCAACTGCCTGCTGTCGGTGGCGGATCACTGCCTGCGCAGCCGCAATTACATCAATGTCATCGTGGTGGGCAAGCAGCCGGAGTGGCAGTGGCTGAATATCGACGCGGCCGTGCAGCATTGCCTGGCGGGCATCGGCCGCTGGGACTGGGCCTGCCGTGATGATCAGGACCCGGACGTGGTCATGGCCTGTGCCGGCGACGTACCGACCCTGGAAACCCTGGCCGCCGTGACGTTGCTGCGCGAGTACGTACCGGATCTACGGGTCAGGGTGATCAACGTGGTGGACCTGATGGTGCTGCAGTCGTCATCGCAGCATCCCCATGGGCTAGCGGATGCGGCCTTCGATGGGTTGTTCACCACCGACAAACCGGTGATTTTTGCCTTCCACGGTTACCCGGCACTGGTGCATCGGCTGCTGTACAAACGCACCAATCATGACAATTTCCATGTGCGTGGCTTCATGGAGGAGGGCGCCACCACCACTCCGTTCGACATGGCGGTGATCAACAACCTGGACCGTTACCGGTTGGCATTGGACGTCATCGAGCGTGTCCCCCGGTTGCACGAACAACGCCACACCGCGCAGGCGCGGTACTGGTCGATGATGGAGAAACACAAGCTGTACCTGATCGAACACGGCGAAGACCTGCCCGAGGTGCTGAACTGGCAATGGACACCGGCCAGCTAGGGGCGGGTGCAAGGCGCTATTTGTTCTTCCAGTACTTCTGCATTTCCAGGAACAGAAAGGACGCCGTCCAGGTGATCAGCACCAGACCGGTCAGCGCTTGCAGGCCGGTCAGGAACTTGAGGTTGCCGATGGGGGTGATGTCACCGAAACCGATGGTGGTGTAGGTCGTGAACGAAAAGTACACACAGTCCATGAACGAACCATCGAAGTGGCCTGACAGGCTGCCCCATTCGCCGTCGCGGGTCATCAGGTAGTAGGCCAGGGCGAAGCACCAGACTTCGGTCGCGTGAGCCAGCAGGGCGCCGAATACGCCGATCATCATCTTGAAACGGCTCCGGACCTTGAGGCGCGGTAGCAAGTCGTTCAGGCGCAACAGGCATTCGTAATGAATGATCACGGCGATGATGACCACCAGCATATTAATCAGTGTGACGGCCAGCATGGCGATCCTCATTAGGTGGTTTCAGGGCGAGGCTCAACCTGCGGCGACCGGTACAGGTTTCATGGGCAGCAGCGCGGGGAAGTCTTCTGGTGTCAGGCTTTCCTTTTCCATCAATAGACGCGCGCCGGTCTCAAGGTCGGCGCTATACGCCTGGAGTAAGGTCTTGGCGCGGGCGTAGGCCTCGTCGAGCAGGGCGCGTATACACAGGTCGACTTCTCTGGCGGTCTGTTCCGAATAATCTTTTTGCCCCGTGCTCTGCATCTGTTCACCCAGGTAGGTCATGCTTTGTCGCTCCAGCACCGACTGCCCCAGTTCGGCGCTCATGCCGAAGCGGGTAATCAACTGCCGGGCGATATCGGTTGCGCGGGCCAGGTCATCGGCGGCCCCGGTGGAGATCTGGCCATACATCAGAAACTCGGCGGCGCGGCCCGCCATCAGCACGACGATGCGGTCCTTGAGCATCTGGCAACTGATCAGGAAGTGGTCTTCTGTCGGGCGCTGCAGCGTATAGCCCAGGGAGCCAATGGCACGCGGCACGATGGACACCTTGTGTACCGGGTCCATGGCCGGCAGGTGACTCGCCGCCAGCGCATGGCCCATCTCGTGGTACGCCACCACCTGGCGTTCTTCGGGGCGCAGCACACTGCTCTTGCGTTCGACGCCCGCGATCAGGCGTTCCACGGCAGCGGTGAAATCGTCCAGGCCGACGGTGTCGGCGCCACGGCGAGTGGCGACGATCGCCGCCTCGTTGACCAAATTCGCCAGGTCGGCGCCGGTGAAACCGGTGGTGATGTCGGCAATGCGCTCGCTGTCGAGGGCCGCGTTCACGGTGATTTTTTGCAGGTGAACCTTGAGGATCGCCTGCCGCCCCTTGCGGTCAGGCCGATCGATCAACACCTGGCGGTCGATCCGCCCCGCGCGCAGCAGCGCCGGGTCGAGCACTTCGGGGCGATTGGTCGCGGCCAGCAGCACCACGCCCTCGCGGGGGTCGAAGCCGTCCAGTTCGGCCAGGAGCTGGTTGAGTGTCTGTTCCTTTTCGTCATTGCCGCCCATTACGCCGACGCCACGCATTTTGCCCAGGGCATCCAGTTCATCGATGAAAATGATGCACGGCGCGGCCGCGCGCGCCTGTTCGAACAGGTCGTGGACCCGCGCGGCGCCGACGCCGACGAACATCTCGACGAATTCCGAGCCCGAGATCGAAAAAAACGGCACCCCGGCTTCGCCTGCGATGGCTTTGGCCACCAGGGTCTTGCCGGTGCCCGGCGGACCCACCAACAGCGTGCCTTTGGGAATATGCGCGCCCAAGCGCGAGTACTTGGCCTTGTCCTTGAGGAACGAGACGATCTCCACCAGTTCGGCCTTGGCTTCATCGATGCCCGCGACATCCGCAAAGGTGATCCCCGTGTCTCGTTGAACAAACACCTTGGCCCGGGACTTGCCGATGTTCATCAGCCCACCGAGCCCCTGTTTTTGCGCGACGCCGCGAAACACAAAGTGCCAGACCACCATGATCAGGATAAAGGGCAGCAGCCAACCCAGCAGGCTGCTCAAAAAGGTATTGTCATTGACCCCGGTGAAGCTGGCGCCCGACTGGGCCAGGTTCGTGGCCAACGCCGGATCGATCCGCACCGTTGTGAACAGGTTGTGGCCGTCGATCGGCACTTGCAGCTTGCCGCTGATCTGGTCTTTCTCGACCTGCAAGTCGCTGACCTTTTGATCGTTCAGCAGTTGCAGAAACTGACTGTACGGGATGCTTTGCACCGCGCGGTGTTCCGCCCACAGAAACTGTACGACGGTGAACACGACAAACGCGGTCAGAAAGTAAGACAGGTTCCACTGATGGTTCTTTTTCATAACATTGACTCAAAAAGAAGGCCCGCAACGCATATGCCCCGGTGGGCTCCCTGGGACATTCATCATTTCAGGCGAGCAACAGGTGATCCTCCACCCGCATGACACCCGGCACCGACCAGGCCGCCCGTTCTACGATTTTGCGCTCACTCCATAGGTGAACCTTGCCGTCGAGCCTGACAACGTCACCGTCGACCCTGACGTGAATGTCCTTGGCGTCCACTTCAGCGTTGCGTTTGAGCGCATCTTCGATGTGCTTGCGGATATCGACGATGTCCACCCGGGGGCTCAGGGTCAGCCGATTATCCACCCCGAGTACGCCGGACAACTTGCGCACGGCCTTCTCTACGGCTTCTTTCTGGTACTGCCATTCGACTTCGCCTTCAAGGGTGATCCAGCCGTTCTGAACGATGACTTCAACGGCATTCGCAGGTACGTCAGCACTCCAGTCGATAATGCTCAGGGCGCGGGCGGCAATGGTGTCGTCCGCTGTGCCGGCGCCTTTGTGCAGCCTGACCTGAATCTCCTCCGCCACGGCGCGCACACCTTTGACGCCTTTTACCGCACGCTCGGCGCTGATTTTCTGCACGTAGCTACTGACATGTCCGGTGAGCGTGACAACGCCGTTTTCCACGGCAACACCGATGCTGGCTGCATCGATCTGCGGTTGGAATTCAAGCTCATCCATAATGGCTTTACGCAAACTCAAGTCGCTCATGTGGGTGTCCTCAGTCGAATGCGTGGCTTAGGGAGGGCCTTACCTGGCCGCTCACTGGTTTCTACGCCCGAACCGCGAAAAATTATTGAGCTATATCAACAAGGCCTGAGTGATTCGCTGATTGAGTGAAAGCCGGCCATTAGTTGACAAAGATCAGATCGCACGCGTCGTGGCGTCAGATACTCGACCGATGCTTTTCAGTCACAAAGCAGGGTGCCACTCTGCTCGCAAGGAAGTCGGGTGCAGTCAGGCAGTTACGCGCGCTCAGGCCGAGGTATCTAATGCTGCCACTCAAACGTGTTTTATTGATTGCACCCTCCGAGATGACGCGCACCCCGGCCTTTGACCGGGCCCTGGCACTGGCCAGGGCCACCGGTGCGTTGTTGCACATTGTGGCGTTTGACTACGTCACGCCCCTGGCAATGGCGGGGTTGCTTGACCATGACGCGATGGCCCAGGCCAGGGAGGGCTACCTGCAGGTCCATCGCCACTGGCTGGAGCAGCAAGTTCGCTTTCAACGGCGCGCGGGGCTGCAGGTCAGCTGTGAAGTGGTGTGGGCCAAACCCAGCCTGGCGCACGTGCTGGCGTATGTGAACGAGTTTCATGCCGACCTGGTGATCAAGGACGTCCAGCATGTGTCGGCGCTTGACCGGACCTTCCATCAACCCTTGGATTGGCTGTTGTTGCGCGATTGTCCGGCCTGCCTGCACCTGGTCACCGACGCCAGGCATCCAAAACCGTTGAAGGTACTCGCGGCCATTGACCTGTCGCATCTTGAAGAGCTGACATACGGGCTGAATGAGCGAGTCCTCGAACTGGCGTCGACATTGGCTCTCGCTTGCGATGCGCAACTGCACCTGCTGAATGTCAGCAACTGGTCGGTGGTGGGCGATACCAGCACGAGTGTGCCAACCCAGAGCCTGGAGAGTAGTTTGGGCGACGCGGTCAACGACGCTCAGGCGGAAGCCTTCGACGCGCTCGCCGAACGCTATGGCATCGAGCAGAAATGCCAACATGTGTTGACCGGAACTCCCCACAAGGTGATCAGCCTGTTCGCCCGGCGCAATGCCTTCGATGTGGTGGTGCTTGGCACGGTCTATCGCGACAGGCTTGACCGGCTGATTGGCAGCACCGCCGAGAGCGTGCTGAACCGCACCTCCTGCAGTTTGATGATCGTCAAGCCATCACCCTGGGTTGACTGAAACCGGCGATTCCATGAAGTCTCAAGGAGACACCCATGCGCATGACGTTTCTGGGGGCGGCCGGCACGGTCACCGGCAGGAAGTACTTGCTGGAGCATCGACACCTGCACGCACTGTTTGGTTGTTCAGTGCAAAAATGAACGACCGCTTTATACCCAAGGATAGGTACTTTCCGACCTGCTGAAAATTATCGCAACGAGATACGCTTTGGCCAATCGAGACTTTTTAAAAAACTCTGGAGCTTTTTTATGAACACCGATGAAAAGCTTAGGCAGCAAGTGATTGAAGAACTGAGTTGGGACTCGGCACTGAAAGCCGATCAGGTTTTAGTGCAAGTGTCCGATGGCATCGTCACGCTCTCCGGCAACGTCGTCAGTCATGCCGAACGGTGGCACGCGGAGCAGGCTGTCGCGCATGTTGCCGGTGTCGTGGATCTGATCAACCAGATTGATGTCGTGCTGCCCTCCAGCCATGTGCGCACGGACAGTGATCTCGTCGCGGCAGCCGTTGCAGCATTGCAATGGAACACCTCGCTGGCAGACCACCGCGTCAAAGTCAGCGTGGCGGATGGTTGGCTGGTGCTCGGCGGAGAAGTGGATTCTGAGCATCAGCGCCAGACGGCCGGTTATGCAGTGCGCTATCTGCAGGGGATCAAGGGGATCAGTAACGATATCGTGGTCAAGACGCAGGCCTCTGCTCAAACCATCAAGACGGATATCGAGTCAGCGTTTCGACGCAAGGCCATCATCGACGCCCATGGTATTGATGTGCGCGTGGAGGGCGGGGACGTCACGCTATCGGGCGTTGTCGGATCGCTCCCGGAACGGGAGATGGCTCGTTTGACTGCATCGAGCACTGCGGGTGTGCTGAAGGTTGTCGATAATCTGGTGGTAGCGCCTATCCGACCTGATACGCCTGGCTCGATATAACTGCCCGGGATTACCCACAGTGTTGATCATGGGATGAGTCCGTTGCGCTTGCCATCGGCAGCCGCCAACGGCGTTTTTTCGCCGGCTGCCAGGGCGATGCGGGCGAGTTCGGGAATCGATTTGGCTTCAGTCCTGCTCATGATCGACGCTCTGTGCTTTTCCACTGTCCTTTGGCTAATCCCTAAATCAGCCGCAATGTTTTTGCTCGGATGGCCGTCCAGAACCATTGCCATAATCTGGCGCTGACGTGCCGTGAGGTGGCTGATATGGTCAATGGCAGCCTTGCGAAGCACCTTGGAATCTTCGGTATCGACTTGATTGGCCAACGCGGTTGTCACACTGGTTAACAGCTGCTGATAACGAAACGGCTTTTCAATGAAGTCGCACACCCCCGCCCTCATCGCATCGACGACGTCTGCTACGCGGCTGTTGCAACTGATCATGAGAATGGGCAGCTCGTCACCCTGTGCTTTAAGACGGGCAACCACCTCAAGCCCGTTTATGCCCGAGGGGCGTGCATCAATGATCAGGCAGCCCCTTTTGTCACCGGTATAACTGCCGAGAAACTGCTCAGCAGTGCAATAGTCACGCACCAGGTAACCTTCTGACTCTAATACGCTGCGCAAGTTGTTGCGCAGAACCGCGTCCTCGTCCACCACGTACATGACGGGTGGGTGCGAAGAGGGCAGTGCGTGTGTGTTGGGGACTGCAGCTTGTGTACTTAATGCGGCGCCGAGGGTGGCGCGCAACAGGTTCAGGCTCACAGGTTTGCGCAGGAGCACGCAATCGGCGGTCAGGGCTGATTGGGTAACCTGCTTTTTCGTATCGGCGGTCAGTATGATCGCGGGTGTGATTCGATTGAATTGACCGCGGATTTTTTGCACCAGTTGGACACCGTCCATGGACCGGTCAAGCGTGTGCTCCGTCAAAATCAGGTCCGGTTGAATGCCTGAACGCGCGATCCATTCCAACGCGGCGATGCCATCGCTGACCGCTACCGTCTGATAGCCCTGCGAACCTAGTCCGCTACTCAGCATGTCACATAGCAGGGCGTCCGGTTCCACGATCAACAGCAGGCAAATGCGCGCTGTGCTCAACGCTTGAGAGCTCTGTTGTTTGTACGCGCAGGGTTGAGCGATTGACGGGGGGGAGGGCTGGTCGAGTCCGAATCGACTCAACAACTTCTCTACAGTGGCATCCAATTGTTCGAGCACCCTGCGCGCAGGTGCCGTGGGGTCGAATTCACACGCCTCAAGCTGGCCCACAACGAGTGAAACCAATTGCGCTGTCTGGCGAAGTTTCTGATCAATGCCGTACAACCGTTCAGCGGAGGACGGGCAGTAGACGGATGCAGGGCCTGATGCCTGATGTGGCAACACATCTTCCGACAAGGATTGATTGACTTGCATGATTACCCCTCCTGACAAGACGCGGTGTCGTATTGCCTGTTGCGCAATCCTATGCAGGTTTTAAGGCGCGTTAATTGATCTATGTAAGTATTTACCGAGCCTCTACGAATCTAAATTCCTCAGTTTATTGCGAACAAACAGACCGCTCACGCTAAGCGTCTATATAAGGCGGCCTTTGGGTTTTAATGGTCGGTTTTTGCACCATCGAAGTGCGCTCGTAGCACCGTTAAAGTGCCAGCCCGCACTGAATGACGATGCCATCAGTAGTTTCCGACGCTAGCCACCCGCATGCATTCGGGCCACCGTAATGCCGGTTCATGGAGACGGCGACTGAACGTTGCCGGTTAGACGTTGGATAACTCAATCTCATTGGAAGGCAACCGTTATGGCTTATACGACTATCAATCCATACAACGGCGAGTTGCTCGCACAATTCGATACTCTGACGGCTGAGCAACTGGAGCACAAACTGGCGGCCGCGGCGCAGTGCTATGCGACGTGGAAAAACACAACGTATGCCCAGCGTGCATCGATCATCGCGAAGGCCGGTGAATTGATGCATCAGCGCTTCGATGCCCTGGCCCGTAAGATCACGCTGGAAATGGGCAAGCGAATCAACGAGGCCCGAGGCGAAGTGCAGTTCAGCGCCGATATCATGGCGTACTACGCCAAAAACGCCGAACGCTTCCTGGCCCCGCAAACGCTTGAGCCGACCCAAGGTGAAGCGCATATGGAGAGCAGTCCCATCGGCGTGATCTTCGGTGTCGAACCGTGGAACTTTCCCTTCTATCAGTTGGCTCGCGTGGCCGGCCCGCATTTGATGGCAGGCAACGTGCTGGTGATCAAACATGCCGGTTGCGTGCCTCAATGCGCGATCGCCTTTGAGCAAATCCTGCTCGAAGCCGGCGCTCCTGCCGGGCTCTATACCAACCTGCAGATCTCCCATGAGCAGTCCAAGCAGGTGGTCGATGACCCCCGTGTTCGTGGGGTTGCACTGACCGGAAGTGTCGCCGCCGGCCGCAGCCTGGCGTCTTGGGCCGGGCAGAACTTGAAGCCATCCTCCATGGAACTGGGGGGCAGCGATGCCTTCATTGTGCTGGAAGACGCGGATCTGGATCTGGCTGTCAAATGGGCGATATGGGGGCGGATGTATAACTGCGGGCAGACCTGTTGCGCGGCAAAACGCTTCATTGTCGTGGATGAGTTGGCCGATGCGTTCCTGGAGGGATTTCAGGCAGGGCTCGCGGCTTTGAAACCCGGTGATCCCATGGAAGAAACTACCACCCTGGGCCCGCTTTCTTCGGAAGCGGCACTGTTGCAGCTGCTCGAGCAGGTACGCACGGCGACTGCCCACGGTGCCAGGGTTCTGCTGGGAGGGGGACGTATTGATCGACCTGGCGCCTTTATGACGCCGACCATTCTCACCGATATTGCACCTGAAAACCCGGCATTCAGGGATGAGTTCTTCGGCCCGGTGGCGCTGTTTTTCCGGGTCAAGGACGAAGACGCTGCGATTGCCTTGGCAAACGATTCTGACTTTGGCCTCGGCGGCTCTGTGTTCACACGCGACCTGGACAGGGGGCGTCGTGTGGCCAGTCGCGTTGAGACCGGGATGATGTTTATCAACAACATTAGCTGGAGCGATGCCGAGTTGCCCTTTGGCGGCATCAAGGACTCAGGCTATGGACGCGAGCTGGGCGATATGGGTATCCAGCAGTTCGTCAATAAAAAACTCGTGCGTTACGTGTCGGCTCAGGCTCCCGTCTGACGCCTTGTCTTTTCTACATTCCGGGTGCCCGGCCATACGCGGGCGCCTTCAACGGAGCGCGCGATGTACGTCAATGTGGCTGTACTGAAAGAAACCCACCCGCACGAGCGACGTGTGGCCCTCGTGCCTGGCCTCTGCGCGAAGTTAAGTGCTTTAGGGGCAAAACTTCATATGCAGTCGGGGGCGGGTGAAGCGAGTTTTCTGCCGGACGCGGCTTATTCGGACGTGTTGTTCGTGTCCAGCGGCGGACAGTGGCTGCATGAGGCCGATGTGCTTCTCGCGGTGCAGGCGCCTTCGCTTGAGGTCGTAGGCAAGATGAAGCCCGGATCGGTACTCCTGTGTTTTGTGTATGCGCAGAAGAATCCGGCCTTGGTGCAACGTTTATTGGAGCGCCAAGTCACGTGTTTTGCGATGGAGCGCCTGCCGCGCATCACGCGGGCACAGTCGATGGATGCACTGTCAAGTCAATCGGCGTTGTCTGGGTACTATGCGGTCCAACTGGGCTCGGTACAGATGTCTCGCATCCTGCCAAAAGTCACCACGGCGGCGGGTATCGTGGGGCCGGCGCGAGTGTTGGTCCTGGGATTGGGCGTGGCGGGGCTGGAGGCCATCGCGACCGCGCATCGATTGGGCGCTGTGGTAGAGGGGTACGACGTTCGCCCGGAAACCGCGGAGCAGGCCAGATCCCTGGGCGCCAACTTTGTCGATGTGGGGGTCGATGCGCGAGGCAAAGGCGGTTATGCGCGGGAGTTGAGTGACGCAGAAAAAACGCAAGTGGCTCAAGTCTTGACTGAGCATATCCAACAAGCGGACCTGGTCATTACCACGGCGGCAGTGCCGGGGCGGCCCTCACCACGCTTGGTCAGTGCCGCACAGCTCGCCGGGATGAAGCCCGGCGCAGTGATCGTTGATCTTGGCGCCGAAGGCGGCGGCAATTGCGAAGGGTGTGTGCCCGGACAGACTGTCATGGTCGGCCAGGTAACACTGATGGCACCGTTGAATCTGCCCTCATCCTTGAGCCAGGACGCCAGCCTGCTATACGCGAAAAATCAGTTCAACTTATTGGCGCTGATGTTGAAAAACAACGTCATCAGCATCGACTGGGACGATCAGATTTTGGCGCAAACGGTACTCACCCACGCCGGCAAGCTCATGCATGCGCTGAACCCAACGGATGCCGCACCCCAGGAGAAGGCCTCATGAACAGTGTTGGCTTCGTCGGGCTCTATATTTTCATGCTCGCCGCGTTCGCCGGCTGGGTCATCATCGGCCGGGTCCCGGCCATTTTGCACACGCCGTTAATGTCGGGCTCGAATTTCATCCATGGCATTGTGGTGATCGGCGGGCTTATCGGCCTGCTCGATGCCGCGAGCGTGCCCGAACAAGCGGCCGGTTTTGTCGCTGTGTTGCTGGGGGCGGGGAATGCCGCGGGCGGGTATGCCGTTACTGGCCGGATGCTGGCGATGTTCCAGACCAGCGCGCCGGAGCCCAAGCGGCGCAAAGCTCATCACTCCGCCACCCGGAAGCCTGAAAAGGCTTGAGGTTTAATCATGCTGATTATGACGTCGCAGTGGCTGATAGGGCTGGTGTATTTCTTCGCGGCTTTTCTACTGATTTTCGGGTTGTGGCGCATGTCTTCGCCCGTCACGGCGGCCGGCGGCATTCATGTCGCCGGTTGGGGCATGGCGGCCGCCGTCATCGTGAGTTTTCTCTACGCATTCTCCGTGAGTGAGGCGGCCCGTCCACATTTGCCTGTCAACGTCAGCCTCGCGCTCGGCGCGCTGCTGTTGGGCGGTGGTGCAGCGTGGTGGAGTGGGCGCAAAGCGGCAATGACTGCCATGCCGCAGATGGTCGCGATATACAACGGCATGGGCGGGGGAGCCGCCGCCGCGATCGCCGCCATGGAGTTGTTCGGGAATCGAGTGTTCGACCTTTCCGCATTGGTCGGCACTTTGTTTGGCGCGTTGATCGGCGCCATCTCGTTATCGGGTTCCTTGATTGCCTGGGCCAAGTTGGATGGCCGCATCAACAAGCCATTGCGCATGAAAGGCCTGCAATTGATCAACGCGCTGCTGATGCTGGTGACGCTCTGCGTAGGCGCTTGGCTGATGGTCGTCATGCAGGCCGCACACGGTTCGTTAAACGACGTCCTGTGGTTGATCGGGGTGTTCTTCGGCTGTGCGTTGTTGTTTGGGGTGCTGATGACGTTGCCCATCGGCGGTGCCGACATGCCGGTGGTTATCTCCATCTACAACGCCTTCACCGGACTGGCGGTCGGCCTTGAAGGCTTTGTGTTGCAGGTTCCGGCCATGATGATCGCCGGCATGCTGGTTGGCGCCGCTGGCGTGTTGCTCACATTGCTGATGGCCAAAGCCATGAATCGCACGGTCGCGCATGTGCTGTTTGCACGTTTTGGCGATCAGCCGGTTCGTAAAGGTGCCGCGATCGTGGGTGAGCTCAAGCCGACGGCGGCGAGTGATGCAGGTGTCGCCATGCGTTACGCCAATAAAGTCATCATCGTGCCCGGCTATGGCCTGGCCGTCGCGCAGGGGCAACAAAAGCTCTACGAGTTCGTGAAGTTGTTGCAAGCCCACGGCGTGCTTGTGCGATTCGCGGTACACCCGGTAGCGGGGCGTATGCCGGGACAAATGGACGTGTTACTGGCTGAGGCCGGTGTGCCTTACGACCTGATATTCCAGTTGGATGACATCAATGCCGATTTCGCCGACACCGATGTGGTGTTAGTGATCGGGGCCAACGACGTGGTCAACCCCGCTGCACGCAGCGATAAAGCATCGCCCATCTATGGCATGCCGATCCTTGATGTGGACAAGGCTCATCACGTGTATGTGGTCAAGCGCGGGGAGGGCAAGGGTTATGCCGGTATTCAGAATCAGCTGTTTTACGCAGAAAACTGCAACATGGTGTACGGCGATGCGCAGGCCGTCCTGGTCAAGATGATCGAGGCGGTCAGAGGTTTGGGATAACGCGTTTTCGGGCTTGGCCAGGCATCTTTCAGGCCGGCGGGCACCACTCCGGAAAAGGGTAGCGTGATGAAAAGTAAAATGTTGGCAGCCGTTGTGGAAACGTTTGGACAGCCATTGGTCATGCGTCACCTGGACATCCCTGTACCCGGTCCGGGAATGATCCTGGTGAAGGTGGAAGCCTGCGGGGTGTGTCACACCGACCTGCATGCGGCGCGAGGTGATTGGCCGCTCAAGCCCGGATTACCGTTCACGCCCGGCCACGAAGGTATTGGCATTGTCGTGGAACTGGGCGCGGGCGTTACGGCCGTACAAAAGGGCGAGCGCGTGGGCGTGCCGTGGCTCTACTCGGCCTGCGGTCACTGCGAGTATTGCCTCCAGGCCTGGGAAACCGTCTGCGCCAACGCCGAGTTCGGTGGCTACACGCGCAACGGCGGATTTGCCGAGTACATTCTGGCAGACCCCAATTATGTTGCGCATATCCCCGTGGGCCTGGCGCCCTGTGAGGCTGCCCCGATCATTTGTGCCGGCGTTACGACCTACAAAGGCATCAAGGAAGCCGATGTTCGGCCGGGGCAGTGGATCGTCATTTCTGGCGTTGGTGGCTTAGGCCATCTTGCGGTTCAGTATGCCAAGGCCATGGGGTTGCGGGTGTGTGCCGTCGACATCGATGAGCGAAAGCTGGCTCATGCCACCCAACTGGGTGCCGATGCGGTTGTGAACGCCAAAAGTAAAGACCCGATCGCTGCGGTAATCGCTGCCACCAAGGGGGGCGCTCATGGGGTTCTCATTACCGCGCCGTCGCTCGGCGCGTTCAAGCAGGGTGTTGCGATGACCCGCAAACTGGGGACTTGCGTGCTCGTCGGCCTACCGCCTGGCGAGTTTCCCATGGCGTTATTCGACGTGGTTGCCAACTGCATTACCGTGCGCGGCTCGTTTGTAGGTAATCGTCAGGACATGGCGGAAGCGCTGGCGTTTGCGGCGGAGGGCAAGGTCAGGGCCGACATTGAATTGCAGCCATTGTCGGCGATCAACCAGGTGTTCGAGCGCCTGGAGCGTGGTGACGTCCCCGCGCGGGTGGTGATTGATTTCAGCGCCGATTGAGCACGTGAAAAAAACATCAACACGTCGAATCCCGACGTTGGGAGCCTTACGCGCCAGAGTGGCGGGCACCCCGGTCGCCGGTGGTGCTCTGCGGGCCGGGCTGCGACGGCGCCCAGGCAGGTCAGAAACAGCAGGTGCCATTAAATTGATCGGCGATCTGATGGTCCCAGTTCGGGGAATACGCCCCAGGTCTATAGCGGCGTGTAGGGAATGCCCTACATGCTTCTCAAATCAATAGGGCCGTATCAGCATTGGCTGATGGCTCTTTGATATTCTTCAGGCTAGAGTGGTTAAAAGATTCTAACGAATCTTAGTTTCTGCGGCCTCGACCGACGCTGCGAGACACTTCATAAATGTGGAGTGCGCCATGAAAGTTCTAATCGCCGATGACTCATCCATGTCCCGCAAGCTGGTCTTGCGATCCCTGCCAGAATCATTGACCGAAGATATTCGCCAGGCCTGCAATGGTGCCGAGGTGATGGAGGCGTATCACGCCGGTTTGGTGGAGCTGCTGTTTCTCGACCTGACCATGCCGGTCATGGACGGCTTCCAGACGCTTGAGGCCCTCAAGCGTGAAGACGCCAACGTGGTGGTGGTGGTAATCAGCGCAGACATCCAGCCGCTGGCCAGGCAGCGAGTCTTCGAGCTGGGCGCTGCTGCATTCGTCGCCAAGCCGGTTACGGCTGAAGCTGTACTCGATGCATTGCACCTCATAGGAGTGCTGTGATGGAAACCTTGGCCGCGCTCACCGAAGACCAACGTGATGCCCTGCAGGAGCTGATGAATATTGCCATGGGACAGGCGGCCGAGCGACTGGCCCTGCTGACCAACACCATGGTTACGCTTTCGGTTCCTTTCATTCACCCGCTGATTCGGGAACAGAACAAACTGTCGATTCCGGAGCATCTTCGCCGACGCTTCATGATTGTCACCCGCCAGTCTTTCCTGGGTGAGTTACGCGGCGAGGTGTTCGTGTGCTTTGGCTCAATGGGGGCCGATAAGCTGGCCGAGCTGCTGGGCTATAACGACGACGGCCCTGCGCAGCAGGAAGAGCTCATGTTAGATGTCACCAACATCCTGTCCGGCGCCTGCATCAGTGGCCTGGCCAGGCAGGTGGCGATACAAGTGAGCTATGACGCGCCGTCGATTCTGGTCCACCGAGAAGAGCCCACGAACGCACTGGATGAATTGAACCTGAACGAACACCTTGCGATGGTGTTAGAAATCCGTTTCGAGGTTCAGGCTCATCAATTCTCGTGCGACCTGCTGATCTGCATCACCGAACGTACGGCAGGTGTTGTCATTCGGGCCATCGATCGTTTGCTTTACGAGCTTTGAAAAGGGCGTCTTCATGACAGACAACAAGGCAATTTCCCGGGAAACCCTTGAGTCGATGCTCAAGGCGATCAATATGGGCGTGCTGTTGGTCGATCAGGACTGCAAGGTGCTGTTCTCCAACCACTTTATGTCCATCAACAGCGGCCGCAGCGCCCAGGAACTGGTGGGTCGCACGCTGTTCGAAGCATTTCCGGAGCTGCCGGAGCTCTGGACCCGGCAGAAGATCAACAGTGTCTTCACGCTGCAAAACTTTGCTTTCACCTCCTGGCAGCAACGGCCGCACCTATTCAATTTCGAAAGCACCCGGCCCATCAGCGGCATGGTCCGGCACATGTATCAGAACTGCACCTTCTTCCCGGTGCAGGACGCCGATGGCGGCAGTCTGGGTGTAGGCCTAGCCATCAGTGATACGACCGACACCGCGGCCCGCCAACTCGAACTGACGCACCTTAACGAGTTGCTAGAAGAGGAAAAAAGCGCCCAGGCACTGCTTATCGCACGGCTCGAAGACGCCCAGGCGCAGTTGCTGCAGTCCGAGAAGATGGCGGCGATAGGGCAACTCGCTGCGGGGGTGGCCCACGAGATCAATAACCCGATCGGCTTTGTTTGCTCCAACGTCAACAGCCTGCGCCGTTACCTCGTGGATATTTTCGCACTGCTCGATGCCTATGAGCAGGCCAGTGACGAAACACATGCTCATGCTCATCCTGAGCTCGCGGCCATGCGGGACAAGGCCGATTACAACTTCATGCGTCAGGACATCGACGAATTGCTCACCGAATCGGTCGACGGGCTGGACCGTGTCACTCGTATAGTCAAGGACCTGCGCGAGTTCTCCCATGTCGACAGTTACGAATGGCAGTTGGCCGATCTGCACAAGGGGCTGGATAGCACCCTCAACGTTATCTGGAACGAGATCAAGTTCAAGGCTCAGGTAATCAAGGACTACGGCGATATCGAACCCATCGAGTGCATGGGATCACAGATCAATCAGGTTTTCCTGAACCTGCTCATCAATGCCAGCCATGCCGTCGGCGCCGACGGCGAAATCATCATCAGCAGTGGCAGGGAAGACGGCGGCGTTTTCGTCGAGATCACCGACAACGGTCATGGCATCCCTCTGGAAATCCAGAACCGTATATTCGAACCGTTTTTCACAACCAAACCGGTGGGCATGGGATCGGGCCTTGGCCTGTCGCTGTCGTACAGCATCATCGTCAAGCACCATGGAAGGCTCACCGTCAGAAGTGAGCCGGGCAGGGGCAGTTGCTTTCGCGCGTGGTTGCCATTGCGCCAGCCCCTGGTACAGGCCCACTTGGCCTCGGCTGTTGAAGGTAGCTGATCATGGACACCATTGCCTTGAGCGAAAAACGCCACACCGTCATGCTGGTGGATGACGAAGAAAGTATCCTCAACAGCCTGCGCCGCTTGCTGCGCGGCAAGCCTTACGACTTGCTGCTGGCCACGAGTGGGGCGCAGGCGCTGAGTCTTTTCGAACTGCACCCTATAGACATGATTGTCTGCGACGCGCGCATGCCGTTTATGGACGGTCCGACCCTACTCCGGGAGGTGCATAAGCGCGATCCAACATGCATGAATATCCTGCTGACCGGTTATGCAGACATGAGCATGATCACTCAGGCAATCAGCGATGGGTATATTTTCCGCTACATCAGCAAACCTTGGGATGATGAAGAGCTTCAGCTCGCCCTCGATGAGGCTCTGCAAGTGCAGAATGTGCTGCGTGACCGTGACAACCCGAAGGCGCTCACTAGCGAATAGAACAAAAATGTGCGTGTGCTCGGGCGTGCGACGACACAGCCCCAAGGCCGAAGAACTGCGCGATGGGGCTATCACCTCAGCGCCACCACACAACTTCAGTTGATGTTCGCTGGTATCTCATGGTTTTTGATAAATCGAGGGCGCCACCAGCTTGAGCGCATCGCTGACGCCGTTCAGGCTTTCCGAATGACTGATCATGAAATAGCCGCCACGTCGCAGAAATGGGAGGAGGCGGCTGACCACTTTTCGCTTGGTCTCCTGATCAAAATAAATCATCACGTTGCGCAGGAAAATCACATCGAATTCGCCCAATTTGGGCAGGTTCTCGATCAGGTTGACTTGAACGAAACTGACCCGGTGGCGCAGGGTTTTGTCGATCAGGAAGGTGCCTTCCTGCCGGCCAATACCCTTGAGGCAGTATCGACTGAGCAAGGGTTGCGGCAGTCTGTTCGCGCGTTCCATCGGGTAATGCCCGTTCCGGGCCTTGGCCAGGACCTGGGTGCTGATATCCGATCCGATGACCTCCCAGGGCGTACTGCGTAGGTTTTCGGCAAGGGTCATGGCCAGGCTGTAAGGTTCTTCGCCCGAGGAACTGGCCGCGCTCCACACCCTGAAGGTCTTGCCTGGCGATGCGAAGGGCAATACCCGTTCGCGCAGGAACTCGAAGTGCTTGGGTTCGCGAAAGAAATACGTTTCGTTGGTGGTCAACAGGTCCAGGGCAAACTGCAGCTCGTCGGGGTTCTCCTTGCCCATTATCATTTTGAAATACGCGCCGTAGCTCTCCAGCTCATGGAACTGCAGGCGCTTGAACAGACGTCCGGCAACCAGCGCCTTTTTCATGGGTGACAAGTGGATGCCCGCCGCACCATAGAGCCAGGACTGGAACTGGGTGAATTCGCGATCTTCAAGATTGATCTGTTTCAATCCGAACTCCTTGTTCGTGACTCACTGGGCCTGGAGGGCAGGGCTGTCGCCGGCGTCCGCCAGTTGAGATATTTCATCCACGGATAACACCTTGTCCACCTGCAAAACGATGACGAACTTGCCGGCGACCTTTGCCATGCCGCTGATAAAGTCAGGGCGAATGCGCGCGCCAAAGCTGGGGGGTGGCGCGATCTCGTTCGCCGGAATTTCCAGTACCTCTGACACACTGTCCACCAGAAGCCCGATATCCTGGGCCTGGTGGTCTTCACTGCTGGTTTCGAGGATCACGACACAGCTGCGTCGAGTCACCTTCGTGCACGGCTGCCCGAACCGTGCCTTGAGGTCCAGCACCGGCACCACGGCACCTCGCAGATTGAGCACGCCGCGCACGAAGTCGGGCATCATCGGCACCGGGGTCACGTGGCCGTACTCGATGATTTCCTTGATACCCAGGATATCTATGGCGAACATTTCGCCGCCCAGCAGGAGCGTCAGGTACTGCGCCTCCTGCTTTTGAATCGCAGTCGCCTGTCGGGTATTGGTTAACGCGCCCATGTCGCTCTCCTGCATGAAAAAACATCGCTTCCAGTTTGCGCTTAGAACCGCGTGAACTCGCTTTCGTCGGGGCCTGCGCTCTTGAGGAAGGTTTTCTGCTGGACCGCTCGCGGTGCCCGCGCCACTGCACGCGATACGCTGCTTACCGGGCTAGGCTTGCCAAGTGTGACGTTCGATGCCCGCTCACCCGCCTCCAGCGTGAAAAAGCTCATGGACTGCTGCAGCTGTTCGGCCTGGGTACTCATTTCTTCGGCGGTGGAAGCGAGCTCCTCGCTGCTGGAGGCATTTTGCTGAGTGACCTGGTTGAGTTGGTTCATTGCCGAATTGATCTGCGACACGCCGGCTGCCTGTTCTTCGGAGGCGGCCGTGATTTCCTGGACCAGATCGGAGGTCTTGTTGATTGAAGGCAGCATCTCGCCAAGCAGACGGCCCGCCCGTTCGGCCATTTCGACACTGCTGGTGGATAGCTCGCCTATTTCCAGAGCGGCCACCTGGCTGCGCTCGGCCAGTTTGCGCACTTCGGCCGCCACCACTGCGAAGCCCTTGCCATGTTCGCCGGCTCGCGCCGCTTCAATAGCTGCGTTCAAGGCCAGCAAGTTGGTCTGGTAGGCGATGTCATCGATGATGCTGATGCGTTGCGCGATTTTTTTCATCGCCTGGACCGTCTGCTGAACAGAGTCGCCTCCGTCCCCGGCTTCCTTGGCCGCCTTGCTGGCCATGCCGTCGGTTATCTTGGCGTTCTCGGTGTTCTGGTTGATGCTGGCACTCATTTGTTCGATGGACGCGCTGGTTTCTTCGACGCTTGCGGCTTGTTGGCTGGTGGTCTGGCTGATGGACTGGGCTGTAGCGCTGACTTCCTCCGACGCGCTGGCCAGACCGTCGGCGGCATTGCGCACCTCACCGATAATCTGCGAAAGCTTGCCGACCATTACCTGCATCGCCGTGAGCACCTGCCCGGTTTCGTCCTTGGAACCACCGTCGATCTTCACCGCCAGGTTACCTTCGGCCAGTTGGCTGGCCACATCCACGGCCCTTTTCAGCGGGTTGGAAATGATGCGTGAAATAAACAACGCAAGCGCTATGCCCACCAGCAAGGCCACGAGTACCGCGGCGATGATTGACAGTCGCGCATTCGCGTAGATTTCGTTACCCCGTTGATTGGCGGCCGTCGCCCCGGCGTCGTTGAGGTCGATGAGTTTTACCAGGTTGCTGGCGACTTGTTCGAAGTCCCGTTTCGAGTCCCCTTTGAGAATAGCGTTGGTCTGTTCCTTGGAACCCTGACGGGACTCGGCCAACAGGTTCTTGCTGGTGTTGAGGTAGCTGTTCCAATCGTTCTTGAACGTATCGAACAACGCCTGCTCAGTCGGGCTTGAGATCAGCTCTTTTTCATAGCGTGCTATGCGGGTATCGACTTCCTTGCGGGCATCGACGGCCTCCTGTTCATATTGCGTCTGTTCCTTCGGACTGTCGGCCATCAGATAGCGCAGTTCCTTGATCCGATAGTTGGCGACAAAAAAACGCATGCCGGAGGCAACCCGTACTGAGGGCAACCAGTTGTCGCGCATCTCAGTGGCCGTCTCGTTGACCAGGCCCAACTGGATGATGGCGAACCCGCCCGTCAGGGCCGTCAGCACCAACACCAGCAAAAACGACGTGATGAGCTTGGTGGCTATTCTTAAATCGTAGAACCATTTCATTGAAAGGCCTCTCCATGTGCGGTGCGGTCGGCTGAATTGCCGGTATTGCTATCGTTCAACGAATAAACAGCGATCTGCCCGGGTTTACGCCGGGCGCGTTTGCTGGTTGGCGGCGGGTTGATTGACGTTGACTCGTCTGCTGGGCGATGGCCGCTACTTCATTGGCCATCGCCCGTCGTTCTGACGCAGGCTCAGCAACCCCAGCAGCACCGGGGCGCGAGTCGCTCAATAGCAGGGCGCACACACCACCGGCGGCGGGTATGAGCGCTAACCGGAAAAAAGCACCTGCCTGAGGAAGGGGCTGCAAGTTGCCGTATGACGACATAAGTTCCTCCCTGAATCAGTAAACATCGATCCTTCTCACAACCCTATCGGCCCAGGCCAAGATCAACTTGAGCGCAGAACAGGTCAGTCGTCGGCCAGTGGCAAAACAGTTCAGTTTTACAGGGGCGCTAAGTAAGGGCGGTGATCTTGCCCTGATGATTTATATAATCGGTAGTCGACCCGTGGAGCAGGGACGTTATATAAAGAGCGCGCAACCGCAGCGTGATAATCCTTAAACGTCATGAGTGCCTCCTAGCGTCTTTGTCCTATCCAGGCTTCTAAAGCCTTGGGACTCATAGGTTTTCCTATCAAGTAACCCTGCGCTTCAGAACATCCCCACTGTGTTAAAAGGTCTAGAACTTCTTGGTTTTCTACGCCTTCTGCAACGACTCGGTAGCCGAGGCCCTTCGCCAGCCCTATCAGGGTTTTAACCAGTTTTTTATCATTTTTATTAGTGCACAGCCCACTGATCAGTGATTGGTCAAGCTTAACGGTGCTGGCCGGAAGTTTCTTCAAATACGCCCAGTTACTGTAGCCGGTGCCAAAGTCGTCAACGGCAACCTCTACGCCAAACTTACGAGCGCGCTCCAGTTGCCGGATGACTTCTTTCGGGTTAGTCATGAGCATACTTTCGGTAAGCTCAAGTTCAAAGTCGGCAGGCTCCAGGCCGTGTTTTTCAACTTCATGAATCATGGCGTCTACGAACTCGGCGCTTTCCATGTCACTGACCGTAATATTCATCGCTATCCGCAGGCGCAAACCTTGCGCTTTCCAGACAACCGCTTGCTGGATAATGGCCTTGAGTACCCATAACCCAATAGAGGCTATCAGCGCTGTTTTTTCAGCCAATGGTATGAATTCAGCGGGACTGATGTTGCCGAGTACCGGATGCGTCCAACGTATCAATGCTTCTGCCGAATGACACGTTCCCGAGGGTAGTTTGATTTTTGGCTGATATACCAGGCTGAACTGTCGGTCAGCGTTGACCGCCTCCGGCAACGAACTCAACAGCATGAGGGCCCGTTGTTGAGCTGCATCAAATTGCGGCTCATAAAGAGACCATCCGAGCTTGCGGTCACGGGCCTCATCCGCAGCGCTTACCACCAGACGTAGCCAGTCATGCTGGAGCTCTTGGGATTTTAAAATAGGCAGTACGCCAATCCCTACTTGCATGGGTATGGGGATACCGTGACATTCAACCGGCGTTTTGAAGTTATGCAGAATGCTTTCGCAAATTTGCTCAGGCGTCTGCTCATCCTTGAGAGTGAAGCCAAATCGCGTCGGGCTGATTTTATAAAGCAAGCAGTTGTCGGGTAGCAGTTTTTGTAGACGCGACGTTATGGCCAGGATCAGGTCTTGTGCAAAAATATAACCCAGCGCCTTCACTATATCGTTGAGAAATTTCGGCGCAATGACGTCGACCGCATAAACCTCGCACGCACTTTTTAGCCTGATCGTTTGATGTATATCTTCCTCAAACCTCAGTCTATTAAACAGCCCTGTGGGTTGGTCTACGAAGTTACGAGATCGCATGCTACAGACGCGCATCATGACCAGTTCAGCGAAGCCATTGAGCATGTCCGCGTCAAGCTTATTCATGGGCGCGCGAGCGACAGTGTCGATGATGCACAGACTTCCCAGGGTAAAACCATCTTCGGTAACAAGTGGCGCGCCAGCGTAGTAACGAATATACGGCGCGCCAGTGACCAAGGAGTTGTCTTGAAACCGCGTATCAACGCTGGCGTCTAACACCTCCAGCCGCGAATTGTCCAGCGTAGAGTAGGCGCAAAAGGAAACCTCTCTTGGCGTTTGCGTTGCCTCCAGGCCAACACGCGCGCGGAACCATTGACGATGTTCATCGACGATTGAGATCAGCGTGATCGGCGCGTTGAAGTACGCAGACGTCATTGCGACGATTTTGTCGAAGACTTCGTCGGAGTCGCTGCCCGCGGGGCAAAATTTCGCGACCTCTTTTAGCCTTTCAGCTTCATTCGACGGAATGGGAGCGCCTTCGCCCATGATGACCCTCGCAATTGCTTGGTTCTGCTTAAAGGTATCAGACGGTGATATCATTATGATATCATTTTTTTCATTCGCGGGATCGCTCAAAGGTCTGCGCGTCGGCGGCCTCCCGTGGTGCTCTTCGGCGAGCAGTGCAGGCTGCCGCTATCGTCGGGCACACGCTCGCTGATCGCTTGGCCACACGCTGGACCGGTACGCATCAACGATGCGGCGCAAGACCTGCAACGGCTCGCACCCATCACCGCACCGTCGCAGGTCAGCATAGACAACAAGTGACGCAAAATCAGCGTCGGTCCAAGTGCGTTGACCTGAATCATTTACTGGAATGCCTTCTCATCTATCGTACTGTAGTTCTTTGAAGCTTGAGATTGAGCTACAGTTCGAGCAAAGCATTAGTAGTTAGTTTGAAAACACACTCAAAGCGACATATACAAGTTGGCGGTTAATCGCGATTGAGGGTCCTGTTCTCCTAGAGAGGTCAATGTTCAGTCGTTTCCGACTTCCAGCGTTGTGTAGAAGGTTGTTAGGCGTTTTACACGCCTTTCAAATATTGTTAAGTACTGTCAAAGACCGAGGTACAGGGACGTATGGCGCGCGACACACAGGCAATGGTTGACGACGATACGTTGCGAACCCTCGAGAGCGTGCTCGGCTGTCTGTCCGTTGCGGTTGTGGCGCTGGACCGAGCCGCTCGGGTTGTCGCTGGCAACCCCGCGTTCTCACATCTGCAAATTCAAAATGGTGTTTCTCCGGCCGCGGGTGGCGAGTTTATCTCCCTCCTGCGGTCCGAAGACCATGGCGTTTTTTACGCGGCACTGGAACAGGCAGCGGGGAAAACGCGAGCTGGTTTTTCGGCGCTGAGCAGGGGGGCGTGCGGGCTGGACATCGCCTTGACGCTGTGGCGCGACGATTATTTTATTGTCGAGGTCATTGCCCGCCAGGGACCGTTGGCCGCGCAATCCGATACCGAAAGCTACTCGCAGATTCCGCTCAGGTCGATTTTCGATTCCTCCGGTACCGGCCTGGCGCTGGTGTCGTTGGACGGTCGTTGGCTACGGGCCAATGGCGTCATTTGCAGCCTGCTTGGGTATAGCGAAGCGCAGTTGCAAACCACCACGTTCATGGCTCTGACCCACCCCGAAGACCGCGAGGTCGGCAAGCAGTTGATCGACGAACTCAAGCGCGGTGCAAGGCCTGGGGCTACGTTGCATAAACGCTATATCCACCGCGACGGACGGGTGGTGTGGGTACGGTTGACCGTGGGGCTGGTACGCGACGATCAAGGGCAGCCGACCTGCTTTGTGTCCCAACTGGAGGACATCACCGAAAACTGGCAGCTTCGCGAAACACTGATGGGCAGCGAACTCAAATTTCTCACCCTCGCGGAAAATTCACCCAACATCATTGTTCGTTACGATCGCAACCTGTTACGCACCTACGTCAACCCGACATTTTTGCTCTTGACCGGCATGTCTTATGACGAGTCGATAGGCGTAAGCCCTGACGCGGACGCGGGTGACTATCTCAACCAACTGCGCCATGTCGTCGCGACGGGCGAAACGGCGCAGTTCCTGGACAGTTGGACCTTCGCGGACAGTACCGAGTCTGTCAGTTGTGCGGTCAGCCTGATGGCCGAGCGCAGTCCGGCAGGCGAGGTGGTCGGCGTGTTGGCGCTGGCCCACGACATTACGGAGTTGTGCAAGCAACAAGTCCTGGAAGATGCGCGCTTGGGTATTTTCGAAAAAATGTCGACGGGTGCCTCCCTGGAGGAAACGCTGGGGCTCCTTGTGGGTTATCTGCAATTGGCCTTGCCCCACCGGTCCTGCAGGGTGCAGCTCGGCACTGGCACTGGGATGAACGAGGCGTCTGCTGTCGGCTGGTCCGAACCGATTGTGGACAAACAAGGACACCTCCTCGGCACTTTTGAGTTGTCCCAGTCTCCCGGCTCCGGGCCGGATGAGAGCGACGTCCTGCGCGTGCGCCAAACGTGTCACATTGCCGCGATCGCGATCGAACGCTGGCGATCAGAGTCGTTACTCCGGGAACGCGAGCGCCGTTATCGTGACATTTTCGACCACGCCCTGGACATGCTTTGCCTGCTGGAAATGACTGCGGTCGGCTGCCTGCGTTGTGTCGAGGTCAACCCCGCTTTGTTACGCGCGCTGGGCAAAGCTCATGCCGATGTTATCGGTGAGCCCCTGGAGTCGGTCTTTGGTCGGTTGAGCGCGCAAAAAATCCAGGCGCTTTGCGAGCAATGCACGAGCGCCGGGCGGGTGGTTGAGTCAGATGAGGGCATGATGCTTCGCAACGAAGTTCGTCAACTGCACCTTACTCTGGTGCCGGTAGCGGATTCGGCGCGCGTGGCGCCGCAGATATTGGTGATCAGTCGCGACATTACCCTGTTGACAAGGGCCAGGCAGAAAGAGCTCGGACGCCAGCACGACATCAACGCGCTGGTCGAAAACAGCCCGGACGCTATCGCTCGGTTGAGTGCTCATGGCGAAGTGCTCTACGTCAATGCGCAACTGCGAAAATGGGTGGACGGGGCCTGGCCGGAGCTGATTGGGATGCCCATGGATGCGGTGGCGCCCCTGAACCACCAGTCGCAGCTGTTTCGCGAATTGGTGGCCCAAGTGATTCAGGAAAATAAAGCGACGGAGCAAGAGTTTCTTCTCTCAGGGTTGAAGGCCGCACCCAAAGTGGTGCTGATCCACTTTGTTCCAGAGGTCGACGGCCAGCGGGTCGTGAGTGTACTGGCGGTGGGGCGCGACATTTCCAAACTGCGTGCTGCCGAGCGGCGCCTGGCCAATTCCAATGCACAATTGCGTGATCTATCGACCCGCCGCGAAACGGCGCGGGAAGAGGAGCGCACACTGATCGCCAGGGAGATCCATGACGAACTTGGCCAGCACCTGACGGCACTGCGCATGGGGATATCGCTGCTGAGGTTTCAGTTCGGCGCCTCCACACCTGAGCTGACCCCGCAGGTCGAGCGGCTGATGGGGCTGACCGATAAGACGATCCAGGTCGTGCGTGATGTCTCCACCAGTCTGCGACCTTCCGCCTTGAACCTGGGGCTGGTCTCCGGTCTTGAATGGCTGACAACCGAATTCGTCACCTTGACCCGGGTTCCCTGCGTGTTGCACCTGCCTTTGGTTCCCCTGACGCTCCCCGATACGCACGTCACCGCCGCGTTTCGCATCGTGCAGGAGTCGTTGACCAATATCGCGCGCTACGCCGAAGCGACACAGGTCAGCGTCACCCTGAGCCCGCAGGAAACGCACTGGCTGCTGGAGGTCCAGGATAACGGCAAGGGGTTTGACCCGGACGCAGTCACTCGCCAGACCTTGGGATTGGCCGGGATGCGTGAGCGCGGCGTGATGTTGGGCGGCAAAGTGATCATTTTCAGCCATCCCGGACAGGGCACTACGGTGCAGGCGTTCATTCCGATGCACAAGGATACGTATTGATGATTCGCATGCTGATTGCCGATGACCACACCATCATGCGCGAAGGGCTCAAGCAGTTGTTCATGCTGGTCCCCGACGTCCAAGTGGTGGCCGAAGCCGAGAGTGGAGCGCAAGTGATCGAACTGTTGCGCCAGGTCGAGATCGACCTGCTGCTGCTCGACATGAATATGCCAGGTATCAGCGGTGAAATTCTGATTGCCCGCCTGCATGCCCAGTACCCGAATCTGCCGATCCTGGTGTTGAGCATGCATAACGAAATCCACATCGCGCAACGCGCACTGCGCGCCGGTGCGCTCGGCTACCTGACCAAGGACCGCGACCCCGAGACCCTGTTGATTGCCATGCGACGCGTGGTCAGCGGCCAACGTTACCTGGACCCAGGGCTGGCGGAGCAGATTGCCCTGCAGAGCAGTGGCTTGAAGCAACAGACCTACGTTGAAAGCCTGTCCGATCGCGAGTTCCAGATTCTGCGCTTGCTGGCTCATGGCATGAGCGTCAACCAGATTGCCGACCAGTTGGTCATCAGCAACAAGACGGTCAGTACCCACAAGACTCGGCTCATGGAAAAAATGGGCTTTAGCTCTACGGCGGACATTGTTCGCTTCGCCATGACCCTGGGGATTTCATGATCAGCACTCTCGGGTAGGGATTTTCCTACCCGGGCTCCCGGTATCCCTACCCCAGAATAGGGATGGTCTGATGGCTGGCGTGCCATTACTGGGCCATCATCCTCCTCAAGCAATCTAACTGCCGATCAACCGGTGATGAGAGGCTTTGACTGGGAGACAGACCGTGAACGAACAGACCACAACCCCCTCGGCTGCTTTGACACTGTTTCCCGTGGCCTTGGCCGGTCTGCTCGGTGGGCTGGCGATCGCTTACAGCGATGGTTTCAGCGCCTGGGCAGTAGGGGCGGGGAGCGTGTTGTTGGCGTTGTGTATCGGCCTGGGCCTTTGGGCAAACAGGTGCTACCAGGCGCACTGGACCCGCCTGCGCCAGCAGCTCGATCAACCGGCAGTGGCTTCGGCGACATTGGCCGTCGATAACGGCTTGGCAGATGTGTGTTTGAGCGTACTTCCGATCTGGTCCAGGCAGATAGAAGCGGCTCGGCTGATCAGCGAAACATCCATCCTCAAGCTCAGCGAACGTTTTGGCACGCTGTCATCAAACATCAGCAACAGCGTAGCCAGCAACGGCGGGCAAGACGCTTCCCAGCAATTGGTCGACTTGCTGGAAGTTGGCCAGCATGACCTCAACTCTATCGTTCTGGCCCTGCGCTCCGCGCTCTCCAATAAAGAGAACGAACTCAAAGAAGTCCTGCAACTCTCCGGGTTCACTGAGCAACTTCAGCAGATGGCCAAGTTTGTCGGTGACATCGCCAGTCAAACCAACCTGCTTGCCCTCAACGCAGCCATCGAAGCCGCCCGAGCCGGTGAGGCGGGGCGAGGTTTTGCGGTGGTTGCCGATGAAGTACGCAAGTTGTCGAGCATGTCCGGCGAGACCGGGCGCAAGATCAGTGAAACCGTCAATACCGTCAATGCGGCCATCGCCCGCACGGTGCAAATGTCCCGCCACCACGCCGAACAAGACACCTTGACCCTCGCCGACTCGGAGCGCGTGGTCTCGCAGGTCATCGAACATTTTCGCGGTACCGCCCAAACCATCGTGCGCAACAGCCATGACTTGCAGCAGCAGAGCGCCAACGTCGCCGACGAGATCGCGCAGGTGCTGGTCGCCTTGCAGTTTCAGGATCGCGTCAGCCAGATGTTGACGCTGATTACCCGTGACCTGGGCAAGCTAGAGCAGCAACTGGACGAGCGCCAAGCATCGAGCCTGAGTGGGCATGCGCTCACCCCGATGGCCAGTGACCGTTGGCTGCAAGAGCTTTCAACGGCTTACACGATGCCGGAGCAACACGCCATTCATGGCGGTAAGACGCACGCCAAGGCTGACGCCAGCGAAATCACCTTTTTCTAGAGGAGCTTTTCCGATGAGCAAAACCATTCTGATTGTCGACGACTCGGCCTCCATCCGGCAGGTGGTGAGCATCACGCTCAAAGGCGCGGGTTACGACGTGATCGAAGGCTGTGATGGCAAAGATGCACTGAGCAAGCTCGATGGACGCAAAATCCACCTGATTGTCAGTGATGTGAACATGCCAAACATGGACGGCTTCAGCTTCGTCAAGGCCGCCAAGCTGCTGCCGGCCTACAAGTTCACCCCGGTCATCATGCTGACCACCGAAGCCAGTGATGCGATGAAGCAGCAAGGCCAGGCTTCCGGTGCCAAGGCGTGGATGGTCAAGCCCTTTCAGCCGGCGCAAATGCTCAACGCCGTCTCCAAGTTGATCCTGCCATAGCGATGGCCAGCGACCGCTGACCAGGAGGTTTCCATGAAAAGCACCGTCCCGATGCTGCGTCGAATCCAAGTCATGGAAGGCCCCCTGACGATCTACACGGCCACTGAACAAAAAGACCTGTTGTTGTCGTTGTTTCCGCTGGCCCATGAGGTCGAGTTGGACTTGTCCAATGTCGACGAACTGGACAGTGCCGGTTTGCAATTGTTGATCCTCATCAAACGCGAGTCGCTCAAGGAAGGCACGCAGCTATTGCTGAGCAACCTGAGTGCGACCGTGACCGATGCAATACGGCTCAGCGGTCTTGACGACTACTTCGCCAATCCGCTTTTCGCCCAGTCGCTTGGAGCATGATCGTATGGCCCAGCCCATGAACATGGATGACGTGCTGCAGACCTTCATTGCGGAGAGTCGCGAGCTTTTGTTGCAAATGGAAGATGCGCTGCTGCAGATCGAGAAGTCGCCGCAGGACCTGGATACCATCAACGGCCTGTTCCGTGTGGCCCACACCATCAAAGGCTCGGCCGGCTTGTTTGGCTTGATGCCCATCGTTGAGTTCACCCATGTCGCCGAAAGCGTCCTGGATCGGGTACGCAGCCTGGAAGTGCGCGTCGACGAGGCGTTGAGTGCGTTGTTTCTCGACGCCCGTGACCATATTGGCCAATTGATCGACTTGCTGGCCGAGGATGGCAACCTTGATCGATTGGACGAACCGTTGCAGGTCCAGGGCCAACGCCTGGGTGAGCGGCTCGCTCTGTACCTGGAGGGCTCGGTACCGACTGCTTCGCCCGCGCCTCAAAATAGTCCTCAGGCGGATGACCGGGGCGACAGTCCCGGCCACTGGCATTTGTCCCTGCGCTTTGGCCCGGATGTGTTGCGCAATGGCATGGACCCCTTGGCGTTCTTGCGTTACCTGAGCACGTTGGGGCGTTTGCTGCATACCGTCACACTGTTCGAGACGTTGCCGCCGATGGCGTCAATGGACCCGGAAACCAACTACCTGGGGTTTGAGCTCGCGCTGGCCAGCGACGCCTCCCGGGAGGTCATCGACGGCGCCTTTGATTTTGTTCGCGATGACGCGCTCGTACAGATACTCGCACCGCAAGCCACTGTCCAAGCGTGTCGCGCGCATCTCGACGCGTTGCCGGAAGACAACGCCGCGCTGCTCGAACTGCTGGTTCGTTGCGGCACATTGACTGAGTCCCAGGCCTTGCTCGTCGCTCAAGAGGGCGAGCCATCACCGGCCGAGACGCACGGCGAGCTTGACGCACCACAGGACTCGATCACGCCGTTGATCAAGGCCGCCAAGAGCGCGGCGAGCAACGAAGGCAGTCTGATTCGGGTCGATGCCGCCAAGCTGGATCAACTGATCAACCTGGTCGGCGAGCTGATCATTGCCGGTGCCGGAGCCAACCTGGTGGCGGTGCGTAGTGGGATTGGCGAGATGATCGAAGCCACCAGTCTGTTATCGCGGTTGGTGGAGGAAGTGCGTGACTCGGCACTGACCCTGCGCATGGTGCAGATCGGCGCGACATTCACGCGTTTCCAGCGGGTCGTGCGGGACGTCTCCAAAGAGCTGGGCAAGGACATCGTGCTGCACATCGGCGGTGGCGAGACCGAGCTGGACAAGACGGTCGTCGAGCGTATCGGCGACCCGCTGACGCATCTGGTGCGAAACGCCATGGACCATGGCATTGAGCCCGCGTCGACGCGTCTGCAACGAGGCAAGCCGGCCCAGGGCACGGTACGCCTGAATGCCTATCACGAATCCGGCAGCATTGTGATCGAGGTGTCGGATGACGGCGGCGGCCTGGCCAAGGACAAAATCCTGGCCAAGGCCCGCGAGCGTGGCCTGGTGGGGGACGGCCAGCAACCGGCGGATAAAGACATTCTGAATTTGATTTTCGAGCCGGGATTTTCCACGGCCGACCAGGTCAGCAACCTGTCGGGCCGAGGCGTGGGCATGGACGTGGTCAAGCGCAATATCACCGCTTTGCGCGGCAGCGTGAGTCTCGAGAGCGAAGAAGGGCGGGGCACGACGGTACGGATTCGTCTGCCGCTGACGCTGGCAATCATCGACGGTTTTCTGATCGGGGTGGGCAAGGCCTCCTATGTCATTCCGCTGAACATGGTGGAGGAGTGCATCGAGCTGGCGCCTGGGCAGGGTGCAGAAACCGGCTACCTGGACCTGCGGGGAGAGGTGCTGCCGATCTTGCGGTTACGGGACATGTTTGATGTGCAAGAACCTGGAGGTAACCGCGAAAACGTGGTCGTCGTGCAATACGCAGGCCTGCGTGCCGGCTTGGTGGTCGATCGCTTGCAGGGGGAGTTTCAAACCGTGATCAAGCCATTGGGCAAAGTGTTTGGTGAGGCCCATGGACTGGGCGGGTTTACGATCCTTGGCAGTGGAGCCGTCGCCCTGATTCTGGATATACCCAATTTGTTAGGACTCGTTGCCAAGGATGCCACCCACCGCTCGATTCAAAGTCCTTTATCGACTCAATGAAGCGTCATCAGGAGTTCCTCGCCATGACCGTTATCAGAAATATCATGTTGTTGGTTTTCACGGCAGTGCTGGGTGTTGTCGTGTTGGGTGGCACCAGTTTTTACCTGACCGATGAAATCAATACGAGCGCCAGTTATGCCAACGTCAACACAGTGCCCAGCTTGCTGGAGATCGACCGTGCCGCAGCGGCGTTCACCGACCTTCACGCGTTGGAATGGCAGCGTTTGAACGGCCCTGAAAAAAATATCGTGCCTAGTTACGCCGACAGCGTGGCACAAAATTTCAGCGTCATTGGCAAAGCCCTGGATCACTATCAGGCCGAGTTGATCTCCGACGACCATGACGCGTCACTGTTGACGCAACTGCGCGGCCACCTGGGTGAGTTCGCCACCTTGCAGGCGCATTTCGACAAGCTCATCGACAACGGTGATCAAGCTTCGGCCCGCACATTGATTGAGGCGAGCCAGCCCCTGCAGAATGCGGTGGTGAAGGCGGTCGGCGACATGCGTGAATACAACCTGGAACTGGGGCGCAAAGGCCAATTACTCGCCACCACCACCGAGCAAAACGCGCGCTACATCATCCTGTTGGTGAGCGGCCTGACCCTGTTGGCTACCGGACTCATCGGAGGCTTGCTGGGGCGTAACCTGATGCGCCAGCTCGGCGCTGAGCCTTCGGTGGTTCGAGCCTTTGCTGCACGTCTATCCGCCGGCGAGCTGAATGCAAAGGCGACGCTCAAGGCGGGTGACACCACCAGCCTGATGGCGAGCATGCAGCAGTTGGGGGCGGGCTTGAATGAATTGATCGTGGAGATGGACCGTATGTCCAGTGAACACGATAAGGGCGACATCGACGTACAGATCGATGCTGGCCGCTTTCATGGCAGCTACCGCTCCATGGCCCAGGGCATCAACGATATGGTCAACGGCCACATCGCGGTCAAGAAAAAAGCCATGGCGTGTATCCGCTCCTTCGGCGAAGGTGATTTGTCGGCACCGCTTGAGCGATTCCCTGGCAAAAAAGCCTTTATCAATGAAAGTATTGAGCTGTTACGCACCAACGTCCTGGCGCTGATCAATGAAATGCAGCACATGTCCAGCGAGCACGAAAAAGGTGACATTGACGTCATGATCGACGTCGATCGCTTCTCGGGTTCGTACCGTGATATCGGTCGGGGTATCAATGAGATGGTCAGCGGCCATATCAGTGTGAAGAAAAAAGCCATGGCCTGTATCCGTTCATTCGGCGAAGGCGATCTGTCGGCACCCCTCGAGCAATTCCCCGGCAAAAAAGCCTTTATCAACGAGAACATTGAGCAACTGCGCACGAACATCCTGGCGCTCGTCGAAGACACTCGCCAGATCAGTGACAGCGCGCTGATCGGCAAACTGGACACTCGCCCTGACGTTACACGGCATCAGGGTGACTTCCGCCGCATCATCCTGGGTATCAATGGTTCGCTGGACGCGATCATCGTGCCGATTACCGAAGCCATGGATGTGTTGTCGGCAATGTCCGGCGGCGACCTGACCCGTAGCATCAACGGTGACTATCAAGGCAAGTTCCTGGAGCTCAAGCACTCAGTCAACGGCACCGTGGAAAAACTCTCGGAAATCATCGGCGAAGTGCGCGGTTCGGCTGACTCGCTGTCCAGTGCTTCTGAGGAGATCTCCGCCACGGCCCAAAGCATGGCTCAATCGGCGTCCGAACAGGCCGCATCGGTGGAGCAAACCTCGGCGTCGATGGAGCAAATGTCGGCGTCCATTGCCCAGAACACCGAAAATGCCAAGGTCACCGACGGCATGGCAGGCAAAGCCAACAAGGAAGCCTGCGAAGGTGGTCGAGCCGTGAAGGACACTGTGGCGGCGATGAAGACCATCGCCGAAAAGATCGGCATCGTCGATTCCATCGCGTACCAGACCAATCTGTTGGCGCTCAACGCAGCGATCGAAGCGGCGCGTGCCGGCGAGCACGGCAAAGGGTTCGCGGTAGTGGCGGCAGAAGTGCGCAAATTGGCTGAGCGTAGCCAGATTGCCGCGCAGGAAATCAGTGAAGTGGCCAAGAACAGCGTGGCCTTGGCTGAACGGGCGGGCAACCTGCTTGACGAGATTGTGCCGTCGATTGCCAAGACATCGGACCTGGTGCAGGAAATCGCGGCCGCCTCGGAAGAACAATCCATTGGCTCCGAGCAAATCAACAGCGCGATGTCGCAGATGAGCCAACTGACTCAGCAAAACGCTTCGGCATCCGAAGAACTGGCGGCAACTGCCGAGGAGATGAGCGGCCAGGCCGAGCAGTTGCAGGAGTTGATGGGCTTTTTCAGCGTACAGAGCAAGCGTGCCGGGCGGGCGGTCTCGATGCCCGTCGTCAGCCGTGCGGCGTCCACGTTTGACCAGGATAGCCGTTCGGCGGAGGGCGGTTTCGTCCGCTTCGGGAGTTGACCCATGAGTGCCTCAGCCGTTACGCCGGGCACTAGTGAGCCAGCGCTGCAAGTCGATGAACCCTTGCAGTACCTGACCTTCCTGGCTGCTCAGGAAATGTATGCGGTCAACACACTGAGTGTTCGTGAAATCATCGAATACAACCAGGTGACAACCGTGCCGATGATGCCGGCGTTCCTGCGAGGGGTCATTAACCTTCGCGGTTCGGTGGTGCCGGTCGTAGACCTCAAGGCGCGGTTCGGCAAGGGGGTGACGGTATTGGGCAACCGAACGTGCATTGTCATTCTGGAGGCGGCGAAGGAGGGCGAGTCGCAGGTCTTGGGCGTGGTGGTGGACTCGGTCAGTGAAGTGATCGAGATACTCGATATCGATATCAAGCCCGCCCCAGCTTTCGGTAACCATATTCGTACCGACTTCATCCGAGGGATGACCAAGGTGCGAGGCGAGTTTGTCACGCTGCTGCAAATTGAGCATGTTTTGTGTGTCGATGAGATGGCCGGCTTGATGTGACCGTGACGCATACGGCCGCGCCTCCAGGCGCGACCGGAAAGTAATTGATCCGAGGTGAATCATGGCGCTATCCATCGAAAGTCCACGCAATTCCACGGCCTCAAGCCCCAGCCAATACCTCACCTTTGAGCTGGGCAATGAGATGTTCGCCGTCGGTACGCTCAATGTACGAGAGATCATCGAATATGGGCCGATTACGAGCGTGCCGTTGTTACCCCCCAGCATACGCGGCGTGATTAACCTGCGCGGCGCTGCGGTGCCGGTACTCGACCTGGGCGTGCGTTTTCGCGGCGAACGCACGGTGCAGACCTCAAAAACCTGCTTTGTGATCCTTGAGGTACAGACCAATGCCGTGCGCAAGCCAGTGGGCATCATTGTGGATGCGGTCAGCGAAGTCCTTGAAATCGCCGAGCAGGACATCGAACCCTCGTTGAATTTCGGTACCGATGTCAGGGCCGATTTTCTATTGGGTATTGGCAAACTGGAGAGCGGTTTCGTGCTGCTGCTGGACATCGGTCGGGTGTTGTCCCTGGAACAGGTCGATGCGCTGGCACACCTTGAATCCTCGGGAACGTCCTTATGAACGTGATTCTCTCCGACGCCGAGTTCGAGCAATTTCGGAGCCTCATTCATCAAATCGCGGGCATTAGCCTGTCCGATGCCAAGAAACAGTTGGTGAGCGCTCGGCTCGCCAAGCGCCTGCAAGTGTTCAAGCTCAATACCTACGGCGCTTACTACAAGGTGTTGATGAAGGACAGTATGGAACTACAGGTGGCGGTCGACATGCTGACCACCAACGAAACCTACTTCTTTCGCGAACCCAAGCATTTTGACTTCCTGCGCGACGTGGCGCTTCCCGAACTACGCGGCAGCGGGCCGTTGCGCGTATGGAGTGGCGCCTGCTCAAGCGGAGAAGAGCCCTATACCCTGGCGATGGTCCTGGCGGACAACCTCGCCGGCCGGCCTTGGGAGATTTTGGCGTCGGACATCAGCAGCCGCGTGTTGGACAAGGCCCGCGAAGGGCGTTACCCCCTGGAAGCTATACGCGGGATACCCGAAGCGCTGCTCAACAAATATTGCCTCAAGGGTGTCGGCGCCAACCACGGTTGCTTCATTGTCGAACCGGCGCTGGCGTCGCGGATCGATTTCCAGGCCATCAATTTGAATAATCCGCTGCCCAAACTGGGGATGTTCGACGTGATCTTCCTGCGCAACGTGATGATCTATTTTGACAGCGATACCAAAGTCCAAGTCGTCAAACGGCTGGTCAGCCACCTCAAGCCCGGCGGGTACTTTCTGGTGAGCCACTCGGAGAGCCTCAATGGCGTCACCGATGAGCTGCGGCTGGTCAAGCCTTCAATCTACCGGAGGCCACATGCCTGACGTCCGTGAGGTGTTCCTTAATCCCGGCGATTGGTTTTTCGGCGCAGGCGCGATTCGGCTACGTACAGTGTTGGGCTCGTGTGTGGCCCTGGTGTTCTGGCACCCTCGGCATTTGTTGGGCGGCATGTGTCACTACTTGCTGCCCCAGCGCGCAGCGGCGAATTCAGGTGTCCTGGATGGTCGCTACGGCGATGAGGCGCTCGAGTTGTTGCTCGGTCGAATACGCGCGAGCAACACCAAACCAGCCGAGTTCAGGATCAGCGTATTTGGCGGTGGCAACATGTTTCCAGGGCTTGTGCGTCCGGACAATCACTACGTCGGGCAACGCAATGTCGAGCAAGCCAGATCCCTGCTCGATTTACATCAGTTGCACTGCCAAAACTTCCACGTGGAAGGCGTGGGTTATAGGACCGTGGTGTTCGATCTCGCCAATGGCGACATTGCGCTCAACTACCTGGCCCTGCCGAAACCCACCAGCTGCCCTCATAGAGAGCGTGCGACATGAGCCTTATCAAAGTGCTGATCATTGACGATTCCGCCGTGGTGCGTCAGGTGCTGACCGCGACCCTGGGACAAGACCCCGCTATTGAGGTGATCGGCGCGGCGGCGGACCCGGTGTTCGCCATGGACAAAATGAACAAGCAATGGCCGGATGTCATTGTGCTGGACGTCGAGATGCCACGGATGGATGGCATTACATTCCTCAAGAAACTGATGGCTGAACACCCCACGCCGGTGGTCATCTGCTCCACGTTGACCGAGAAGGGCGCGGCCACCACCATGCAGGCACTGGCTGCCGGTGCGGTCAGTATCGTGACCAAGCCACAACTCAATTTGCGCCAGTTTCTGACCGACAGTTCCGATGAGCTGGCCGGTGCCGTCAAGGCCGCAGCCCGGGCCAACATGAAGCGTATGGTGCCGTCCGGGGAGCGAACGCCCGCCAAGCTGAGTGCCGACGTCATACTGCCTGCGAGCACTCAGGCAATGGCGCGCACCACCGAAAACATCGTCGCCATCGGTACGTCCACGGGCGGGACTCAAGCCCTGGAGCTGGTGTTGACCGCCTTACCCAGGGTGTGCCCAGGCATCGTGATTGTGCAGCACATGCCCGAACACTTCACTGCGGCGTTTGCCGAGCGCCTCAATCGGCTGTGCGAGATCGAGGTCAGAGAAGCCAAGCATGGCGACCGAGTCATTCCCGGTTGTGCACTGATCGCGCCCGGTGGCCGGCACATGTTACTCAAGCGCAGCGGTGCCCAGTACCAGGTTGAAATTGTCGACGGGCCTCCCGTCAGCCGACACCGCCCTTCGGTGGATGTGCTGTTTCGCTCCGTGGCCCGCAGTGCCGGGGGCAACGCGCTGGGCATCATCATGACGGGCATGGGGGACGATGGCGCCCGTGGCCTGAAGGAGATGCACGATAACGGTGCCCGCACCCTGGGCCAGGATGAAGAGTCGTGTGTGGTGTACGGCATGCCCAAGGAAGCCTTCAAGCTGGGGGCGGTGGAGCGTGAATTGCCCCTTGAGCAGATTGCTGCGGCGATTCTGCAATCCATGCATCAGCGTCGTTGACTGTTTCGGCTGTATTGAGCCAGGTCGGGCTTGAAGCGCCAAATGAAGGCATGGAAGGTTCGCGGCGCGGTTGTAGAAGACGCTAAGCAGCCGGGGCTTCACGTGTGCTTGCGTTATAAACGGGTTACATACAAGCCTGACATTGTTCCGTAGGATGCACGCGCCAGGACGGCGCTACATGGCCGATAGCCAGTCTCTCGAGCGCTTAGCGCGGTACGTGCCCAGGAGGGCCTTTTTGGACCCCCTGTTCGCTACCCAGCGTGCTTTGATTTATTCGACGGGACCTGCGTTTATATGTCGAAATTTGAAACTGGCGATTGTCCGGTGGCCTTCCGGCAATCGAAGAAAGTGATACTGGCGACAGTCGTTGGCAATGGCCTGGTGATCTACGACTTCACGGTATACAGCTTTTCTGCCGTGATCATCGGCAAGCTTTTTTTTCCATCGGACAGTTCGTTCGCCTCGTTGCTGATGGCGTTGCTGACGTTTGGCATCGGTTTCGCGATGCGCCCGCTGGGCGCAATCGTGATCGGCAACCTTGCCGACCGCAAAGGGCGAAAAGCCGGTTTGAATGTCACCAATTTATTGATGGCAGCCGGTACCGCCTTGATCGCTTTCGTGCCGACTCATGCCTCTATCGGCGTCACCGCAACGGTGTTACTGGTCGTCGCGCGGTTGCTGCAGGGGTTCGCGACCGGAGGGGAGATCGGGGTGTCGTCTGTGGTGCTGATGGAGCTGGCGGCCCGCAATCAACGCTGCTATCTGGTCAGTTGGCGCTCTGCCAGCCAGGCTGCCGCGGCGTTGTTGGGGGCTGTCGTCGGTGCCGCAACGACCTCGTTGCTGACGCCCGAGCAGTTGCTGGCCTGGGGCTGGCGCATCCCGTTCGTGCTTGGGCTTTTGATTGCTCCGTTTGGGTGGTTCATTCGGCGCAACATGGTGGAAACAGCACGGCGTGGTATCCAGCTACCGTCGCTGCGTGTCTTGCTGAAAATCCACCGACCCCAGTTATTGCTGGGGATTTTGATGATGGCAACCCCCACCGCAAGCATCTACCTGATGGTGCTCTATATGCCGACCTATCTGGTCCGCACGTTAGGCATGTCGCCGAGGATGAGCTTGCTCTCGGCGTGCTTTTCCAGTGCGATGGTGTTCATCGCCGCGCCATTGTTTGCCCGGCTCGCCGATCGGCTGCCACGACGCAAACCCACCCAATACGTGACGATGATCGTTAGCATCCTGTTGGTTTATCCGGTGTTTATCGCCTTGACCCATGGGGTTGGCGAGCTGGCCTCTTTGCTGATCATCGGCGTCTATTCGGCTGTCGCGATGGGCAACAACGGTGTCGCCACCGTGATGATTATGGAGGCTTTTCCGGCGCATCATCGTGCCACGGGGATGTCGATGGTCTACAGTTTCGGCGTGACTATCTTTGGGGCGTTCTGTCCGTTTTTTGTGACATGGTTGATCGGCATTACCCAGAACCCAATGGCGCCTGCCTGGTATCTGCTGGGCGCGCTATTGGTCAGCCTGTTCGCATTAGTGAAGTTTCCAGCCCGCTCGCCGGCTCACTGATCAATCCAGCCAGTGACGTTACGGTTACCCGGCATAGCTTTGCTCATGCGCTGTGCCGCCATCAGGCGATGGTCCTGCGGCGCCAGGTCATAGCGGCGACGAAACGCGCGGGTAAACGCCGATGCGCTGTTAAACCCCAGGCTGTAGGCGATCTCAATCACCTGGCGGTCCGGATAGCGCACCAGTTCGTCTGCGGCTTCGCGCAGGCGGCAGTTGAGGATATAGCGACCCAATCCACCCTCATGCTGGAACAGACGGTAGAGCGTGGCGCGGGGTAGTTGCATGGCCATCAGCACGTACTCTGGCGTCAACCAGGGTTGATACAGGTTGTTTTGCACATAACGTCTGGCTTTATCGAATATCGCGCTGCGCGCTGCCGCCCGCGCGTGCCCACCCAGCTTGGCCTGTTTCGAAAATGCCGCGAGTATGAGTTGAACGGCCGTATCGAATGTCGACGCGGCCTCGGCGCTGGTCATAGCGGGCAGTTTTCTTGAAAACGCCTCGACATGGTCGATCATCAACTGGGTCATAGGCGTCGTATTCTCGAAGACCCGCCCGTGGATCGACTCGGCGTGTGGCAGCGCCGCCTCCACGACCGGGCGCGCGACAAAGAAGGTCAATACGCGGCAACACCCCCGGCTCATTCTGATCGGCTGGTTCATGTCCATGGCAACGATGCTCGCGATGGTGGATGTGCCTTGTTCCTGTGGCCCGCCTCGAATGGACTCCATTGCGCCTTGGGTGAAGACCTGAAACACATAGTCCCGGACCTTGTCGGTCGAGATGCGTGCAATCGAACGCTCCAGCAACAAGGCGTCGCTCGAGCAGTCGGTAAAGACCCGATCACCCAATTTGTAGCGATCAATGCTCGCGTTGAAGTGCGTGGTCGTTGCGTGGGAGGTAGGCAGTACGTCGATGACGTGCCCGACCCGATCACGCCAGGCCAGCAATTGGTTGGCAACCGGCTCGGCGCTGACCTCAAAGTGATCGTGGGCGTGCCTGGAGGCGAAGTGTTTAGGGGCGTATATGACTGAAGCTGATTTGTTCATGAATTCACTACAGCCCGGAAAGCCTAGGTTATCGACCCGTGAATAGGCGTTGGATCTACCCACTATATGCCCACGCTCCCTACCGGCAGCCAGTCAGAGTGGGGTGTCGTTCTCCTTATAGCCGGTTTTTTCCTGAAAGTAATGGCAATCCCTCTTTGTATCCAACTTGTTGCGTACTTTCAGGCGTCGGCAAGCCCGGGGCAGGGCGCCTGAAAATAGTTGAAAAGTTGCAACGCACGGTCAAGCCATCAGCAAGGCGCTTGATAGATTGACGCAAAGTCGAATTTGACAGTGTTTATGTGTTTCCACGCTGTGAAAGCGTGTGCTTGTTTCTCAAACAAAGTCCGCTCGGTATTGACCTTGTTATGTTCGGCACGATGATCTGAAAGGGCACTTTCAATCGCTGAGTACTTCAGGTGTTCACCCGATGGCCCCGACGTCTTGGCTGACACATGCTTGTCCGGCGGCTCAACGATCGAGGCTTCTGCTTAGAGGATTACAGCACTGGCTGGCGGAATGTCAGGTCTTGGATCAATCAATGAAGAACGTGACCGATGCAGAAATCAACCGGGCATCGGCAGCCAGTTTTTTACGCGGCAACGATGTATCAAACAACCTATTGAAGTAAGGAGTAACGGATGAGTTGCGCCGACTGGGAAGTAGGTTCGTTTGCGATCAATTTGACGCAGCCTGCTGGCACCAACCCTCGGGAAGGGGCGGCTTTTTCGCTCGCGCAAATTGAAGTGGATAAATTGAACAATATCCACGCCGAGTCCGGAGTGGATTGGCAGAAAGTAGCCGATGCCTGTGTAAAAGTGCTCCGAGAAGAGGGCAAGGATTTTAATGCCGCGGTCTGGTTGTTATGTGCCTGGACCACCCTGCAAGGCGTTTCCGGCCTGGCGACCGGCGTGCATATAGTGCGCGAAATGCTTGAGCTGTATTGGGAGACCCTGACCCCGCCACCGGCGCGATTGCGTGCCCGGCGCAACCAGGCCGAGTGGATGCTCGAGTGGCTTGCAGTGAAGCTTGAAGGCAGCTTCGAAGCGGTGCCCGGAGAACAATTGGCGCAGTTGCTCGAAGACTGGGACGCTATCGATAGCCATTGGCGCGATCGTGACGCCGACGGCCCAAGCTTTTTTGCGTTGCGTCGTCGTCTATCGCAGTTGCCGGTACAAGCGAGTGTCGAGCCGATACCCGTTGCGTCAGAGGCGGTGCTGCCGGCCGTCGATGCGCCTACGGCGATCCCGACGCCGGTTGCGCACGCCCCCTCGGCCGCTGTGCCGCCCCTGGTCCTTGCTCCGGTTCAACCATTGGGCCGTCTTGAGAGCGATGAGGCCATCGAGAATGCGGTCAATAGCGTGTTTGCCTCGCTTGCGCCGCTGCTGGGGTTCTGTCTGGAGTCTCGAGCGACCTTGCCGTTGCTGTTTCGCCTCAATCGCCAATTGGCCTGGACGACCCTGGAGCAGGCTCCTCCTGCGCAAGGCTACGCCACGCGCCTGCCGCCGCCTTCGGACGCGGAACTCGAAGGTTTCAGTCGCTTGCAAAGCGCTGGCGAGCCGCTGGACATCGTGCGCTTTTGCGAAGGTCGGTTGACGAGTTATCCCTTTTGGCTGGACCTCAATCGGGCCAGTCATGCCGCGCTCTCACGACTGGGTTCGGCGGCGATGGCCGGTGCCGCCAGCCTGGCTCTGGAAACCCGGCATTTTCTGGCGCGCTTGCCGTCGCTGGTCGAGCTGACATTCGCCGACGGCCAACCGTTCGCCGATGGCGCAACCCGCAGTTGGCTCGAAGGTTTGGCACCGGCGGCGAGCAGCGGCGCCACGGATGAGCTGCAGACGCTGATCGACGAGGTCGGGCGTGATGCCGCTGAAGGCCGTTTGAACGAAGCGTTGGCGCGTTTGCAGGCCGCCGTGCGCGAGGCCGGCAGCGGCCGCGAGCGGTTTCGCCTGCGCGCTGCCCAATGCTATTTGCTACAGCGTTTCGACCCGCGCGCGCAGTTGCGTGTGGCCGTGGATGTATTGCTCCAGGAAGCGACGGAGCAGGGCTTGGATCGTTGGGAGCCGGATCTGGTCCGGCCGTTATTGGAGTTGGCCCTGGCACACGAAGACGGCGGTTCGAGAGCGTTGTGGGGGCAACAGTTGGCAGCAATGGATTTGCCGGCTTTCTGGCGTTTGGCCAGCCAGCCGGCAAGTTGAATGAGCAACAGGCAATACCTGGCAGGCGTGTGCATATCCATGCCATGAGTTTTCTAACGGCTGCGTTGAGCGAGTCCGGTAAACAGGAGTGAGATTTAATGGCTAGTGAAGGTTCGGTCGCGCCTAAAGAGCGCGTCAATATTGTTTACAGCTCTGACACCGGCGGCGCGCAGGAACAGGTCGAGCTGCCGCTCAAGCAACTGGTGATCGGCGACTTCACCTTGCGTGAAGACGATACGCCGGTTGAAGACCTCAAACCGATCCGCGTCGACAAAGACAACTTCACCGATGTGCTCAAGGGCCAGAACCTGAGCCTGCAGCTGGCGGTACCCAATCGTCTGGCGGAAAACGCGCCAGAGGACGAGCAGCTCCCGGTATCGCTGACCTTCCAGTCCATTCGCGATTTTGAGCCGGATGCCATCGTGGCTCAGGTTCCCGAGTTGCAGCAGCTGATCGCCCTGCGTGATTCGCTCAAGGCCTTGAAAGGGCCGATGGGCAATTTGCCGGAATTTCGCAAGCAGCTTCAGGCCCTGATGAACGATGACGGTGCCCGCGAGCGTTTGCTCTCGGAACTCGGCGTAAAGGACAAGGAATAACCCATGAGCGAAGAAAAGAGTCAGGCAGCGAATACGTCCGGCCAGGCAGTCGAGTCGGTTTCCCTGTTGGATCAGTTGGTGGAAGCGACTCGCGTCAAGCCGGGCGACGAGGCTTATGCCGTCACCCGTCAGGGCCTCGAAGCCTTTGTCGCCGAGCTGCTCGAGCCGGCCCGGCAGTCCGAGAAGGTCAGCGCCGGATTGATCGACGACATGATCGCCACACTGGACGCCAAGCTGTGTCGGCAGGTCGACGCGATCATTCACCACCAGCAATTTCAGAAGCTGGAATCGTCCTGGCGCTCGCTGAAATTTTTGGTCGACCGCACGGATTTTCGCGAGAACAACAAGCTGGAAATCCTCAGCGTTTCCAAAGAGAAGCTGCTCGAAGATTTCGAGGATGCGCCGGAGATCACCCGTTCGGGTCTGTACAAGGCGGTGTACACCGCAGAGTTCGGCCAGTTCGGTGGCCAGCCGTTCGGCTCCATCATTGGTAACTACGAGTTCAACCCGGGCCCGCAGGACATGAAGTTGCTGCAATCGGTCGCGGCCATTTCGGCGATGTCTCACACGCCCTTCATCGCCTCGGCCGGACCACAGTTCTTCGGCATCGACAGCTTTGCCGACCTGCCCAACCTCAAGGATCTGCAAGCCGTCTTCGAGGGGCCGCAGTTCACCAAATGGAACGCCTTTCGCGAAAGCGACGACGCGCGTTTCGTTGGCCTGACGTTGCCGCACTTTCTGCTGCGCACGCCGTATGGCGAAGACACGATTCCTGCCAAGACGTTCCGCTACAACGAAAACGTCGGGGGTGGTAACCAGGACTTCCTATGGGGCAACGCCGCGTTTGCCTTCGCCAGTCGCCTGTCCGACAGCTTTGCCCAGTACCGCTGGTGCGCCAACGTGATTGGCCCACAGGGTGGCGGCACCGTCGGCGATTTGCCGATCTACAACTACGAGGCCATGGGTGAAACCCAGACCAAGATTCCGACCGAAGTGCTGATTTCCGAGCGCCGCGAGTTCGAACTGGCCGAGCAGGGGTTTATCGCACTGACCATGCGCAAGAACACCGACAACGCGGCGTTCTTCTCCGCCAACTCGTGCCAGAAGCCCAAGTTCTTCGGCAATGACAAAGAAGGCAAGGAAGCTGAGCTGAATTACAAGCTGGGCACCCAACTGCCGTACATCTTTGTGGTCAGTCGCCTGGCCCATTACATCAAGGTCATCCAGCGCGAAAACATCGGCACCTGGAAAGAGCGCGGCGACCTGGAGTCAGAACTCAACACCTGGATTCGCCAGTACGTGGCCGATATGGATAACCCCGCGGCCGGTGTGCGCAGCCGTCGTCCATTGCGTCAGGCGGACATTACCGTCAGCGACGTCGAAGGGGATCCAGGCTGGTACCGCGTCGGTTTGAAAGTGCGCCCGCACTTCAAGTACATGGGCGCGTCTTTCACGCTGTCGCTGGTGGGCAAGCTCGACAAGAGCTGATCGGTCGCGCGAATGGGCAACGCAGCCGTTGCCCATTCAGGTGTTCACCCGAGGGTCATTGCCTCGGTGTTTCCATAAGATGGATTCAACGCAGCGAGACAGGGCCAGAGGCTTTGATCGATGCCTGAAAACTAACTGATTAACCCCGGAGTACACGTTATGCCAATGCCATGCTACTTGAGTATCGAAGGCCAGAACCAAGGCAAGATCGAAGGTTCCAGCACCGTTACCGGTCATGAAGGAATGATCCTTGTTCAGGCCGTCGAACACCTGATCGATATTCCGAAGAATCCGCAGACCGGCCTGCCTGCTGGTAAGCGTGTTCACCAGGGCATGACCCTGACCAAGGAAATCGACAAGTCTTCTCCAAAGTTGCTGCAAGCCCTGACTTCCGGCGAGCAACTCAAGTCTGTTGTGCTGGAGTTCTATCGGATCTCGCCTAAAGGCACCGAAGAAAAGTACTACACCATCACCCTGAGCAATGCCGTGCTCGTTTCGGCCCACACCTGGGTGCCAAACGTATTGAACCCTGAGTTCAAGCAAATGGGCCATATGGAAGACATCGGTATCACCTACGAAAAAATCGTCTGGACCTGGGTGCCGGACGGTATCGAAGCCGAAGACTCGTGGTTGGCGCCAAAAGCGTAAGCCAGGCTCGACTGTTCAATGCCGCCCTGGTCCAGGGCGGCGTTCTTGCTATCGCAGAAGGTACACCGCGTTGAGAGAAAAACGATTGCTGGAGCGCATCACAAGCCTGCAGGTCGAAACCGGCCGCACGCACCTGACCCAGGCGGAAGTGTTGACGCAGTCGATCGTCCAGCATCTGCAACGCATTTTGAATACCCGGCGCGGCAGCGTGCCTATCGACGCCGAGTTTGGCGTACCCGACTTCACCAATCTGGCCGGTTCGTTTGCGACCGGCGAGACCACGCAAATAATCGAGAACATGACTCGCATGATCGCCCGCTATGAGCCTCGCTTGAAGTCGCCGCGCATCCTGGTCGCCGAAGGCGCGCAGGAAGTGTTGTCGCTGAGTTTCAGTCTTGAAGGCGTGGTGTCGATCGATGACCGGGACATTCCCATTCACCTGGCAACGCGTGTGTCTTCGGACGGTCGCGTGTCCCTGGCGATGCACTAAGTCATGCTCAACAGCCATTATCAAAATGAACTCAACCAACTGCGGCGTCTGGCCGATGAGTTTGCTCGCCGCAACCCGGCCCTGGCGCCGCTGCTGGGGGTGGACTCGGCCAATGACCCGGATGTCGAGCGCTTGCTCGAAGGCGTGGCGTTTCTTACCGGGATGGTTCGCCAACGGTTGGATGACGAGTTTCCCGAGTTCATTCAAGAGTTGGCGCAGCTGCTCTATCCCCATTACCTGCAACCCTTGCCCTGCCTGACGCTGCTGCAATTTCAGCCGCGCGGGGCATTGCAGGAGGTCTCGCGTATCGAGCCCGGATGCGAAATTGCCTCGGTACCGGTCGATGGCCAGCGCGTGCGCTTTCGCAGCACCGCGGCGGTCGATCTGGAGCCGTTGCAATTGGTCGGTAGCCGCTGGGACGGCGCCGCCGGTGAAGAGCGCAGCCTGGTTCTGGACTTCGCTTTTACCACCGCTGACCCCAATAGCTGGCTGGCCGACAGCCTGCGTTTCTATCTGGGTGATGGCCTGGCCGATGGCTCCAAGTTGTTGCGTCTGCTGCAGCTCAACCTGCGTGAGATTCGTATCTGCGCCCAAGAGCAGCCCATGACCATCCTGCCGGCCAGCCATTTGCGTGGCCTGGGATTCGATGCGAGCAACACCTTGCTGCCGTTTCCCGATACCGCGCACCCGGCCTATCGTTGCCTGCAGGAATACTTCGCACTGCCCGAGAAATTCCTGTTTATCGAGCTTAGCGGGTTCAAACAATGGCGGGCGAGAGGCGCGGACGGGCGCTTCAGCGTGCGCCTGATGTTCGAAAACCTGCCGGACTGGGCACCGAATCTGTCGGCCAACAGCTTTTTGCTGGGGGTGACGCCAGCGATCAATCTGTTCGCCCAGGACGCGCACCCGCTGCGCATCGACCACAAGCAAGTCGACTATCGCATCCAGCCTGCCGACCATGGCCAGCGCATGAGCATGCGGATTCATTCGGTGCTCAAGGTCAGTGCTTATTCCGCCGCAGGCGGCGAGCGGCTGCTAGAACCGTTCAATACCTTCTCGCAGCGCGACATGTATAACCTGCGCATCCGCGCCTCGAGCATCGATGCCCAAGGCTATGACCACTATCTGAGCCTGCCCTACAGCGAAGGCAAAGTGCCGGGCGAGATGACCTTGTCCATCGGCTTGCTCTGCACCAATGGCAAGTTGCCGGAAAGCCTGCGCCTGGGGGATTTGAACCAGCCTACCGACAACACACCGCCCAGGGTCGAGTTCAAGAGCATCCGTGGCATTACCCCGTGCCAGCCGCCCAAGTTCGACGACAAGTTGCTGTGGCGCATGCTCTCGCAGCTCAATGCCAACCACTTCCGCCTGGCCGATCGCGACTACCTGCGCGGCCTGCTCGCGCTGTATTTGCCGAGTGTCGGCGAAGGTGCCCAGGACGCCAATCAGCGCCGCATCGATGCCATCGAAAACGTCACCGTCAGTCACGAGCGGCGTTTTATTCGTGGGCTGCCGATCGAAGGCAGTGAGGTCCGGGTCGAGTGCCGGGGCGACTATTTTCTCAGCCCCGGCAATTTCTACCTGTTCGGTTGTGTGCTCGATGAGTTTTTCGCTGGCTGTACGGCAATCAACAGCTTTACCGCTTTCACGCTGTTCGACAGCGTCAACCACGAGACCTTGAAATGGCCAGCGAAGATCGGGCACCAACGCCTGTTGTGATCGATCCGCTGCTCGATGACGGCGGCGAGTTCGGGTTTTTCCAGGCTTTGCGCCTGTTGCGGTTACGTTTCCCGAGCGAAAAAGACTTCGTCGACAACGTGCGAGTCCGGCCGCGTCTGGGGCTTGGGTTTCCGCTACGGGATATCGAGGGGATCGAGCAGGACGAAGAGGGTCGCTATCGGATTGAGGCGAACTTTTTCGGTCTGTATGGCGTCACCTCGCCGTTGCCGACGTTTTACACCGAAGACCTGATCGACGAGCAACTGCTGGGCCACTCAGCGGGACGTGACTTTCTCGACATCCTGCATGCCTCGCTCTATCCGTTGCTGTTCCGCGCCTGGGAAAAACACCGGATCTGGATCGACATTACCGAGCGGCGCGACGTCAAGAGCCTGCGTCAGTTGCAGGCGCTGATCGGTATTGCGGACGCGCGTCCGGAGCAACGCGATCAATCCAACGATTTGCTGCGGTATGCCGGGTTGTTCAACCAGTACCCGCGCTCGGCCCTTGGTCTGCAGCAACTGGTCAAGGCCGTGCTCGGTGATGTCGCGGTGGAAGTCGTGCCGTGTGTCGAGACGCGTCTGCGCATCGACCGTGCGGCGCGCACTTACCTGGGCATGCAGTGCGGTGTGTTGGGCGAAAACAGCCTGCTCGGTCGTGAAGTCATGGACCGCAGCGGCACGCTGGATATCCGCCTGACGTCACTGAGTCGCGCGGATTTTCACGGGTTATTGCCGGGGCAAGCGCTGTATCAAAAACTTGAACGGTTGGTGGCGTTGTATCTGCAGACACCGCTACGCAGCCGACTGGTCATGCGGCTTGCGGCAGATAAGCAGCAGTGCGCTTCGCTGGGGGGCGGCTGGCAGCGGCTGGGCCTGGATACCTGGCTCGGTGACGGTGACACACAGGACGACGTTGTATTCATGCTGACGGCCGAACACGGACCAATGCTCGAAGAGAGGGCTCGCTAGATGATTCAGGTAGAACTCAAACCGCTGTTTGCACGGCTTAATGTGTACAGCACCAAGGCCCTGGAGAACGCGGCGGGCCAGACCCTGGCGCGCGCTCACTACGAGATTTCCCTGGAGCACCTGCTGCGCCAGTTGCTGGAAGATCCGGATGCCGATACGACGCGCATCCTCGCTCGATTCGAGATCGATCCGCTTCGCCTGCGTGCGCTGCTGGATGAGGGTCTGGCGCAACTGAAAAACGGCAACCCCGGGCGGCCGGTGTTCGCCGGCCTGCTCACCGAGTGGATTCAGGACGCCTGGTTGATTGCCTCGCTGGTGGTCGGCACCGGGCGGATTCGTGGTGGCTCGCTGTTGCTGGCGCTGGTATCGCGCCTGGGTTACTACACCGCCGGCACCCGTTATGGCGAACTGCTCAAGCCGATTTCCACCGATGCCCTGACGGCAGAGTTTGCTCAGCTGTTGGGCGGCTCCAGTGAAGGTCCGCTGGACAGCCTGCAGACCGGCACGGCCTCCGCTTCGCTGGGCAGTGCCGGCGGTGTTGCGCCGGCTGCAGAAGACAATATCGCGCGCTTTTGCGAGGACCTGACCGCCAAGGCAGCGGCGGGGCGCATCGACCCAATTTTCGGGCGCGATGATGAGATTCGCCAGATGATCGACATCCTTGCCCGGCGGCGTAAAAACAACCCCATCGCGGTGGGCGAACCAGGTGTGGGCAAGTCCGCCGTGGTAGAGGGGTTGGCGTTGTTGATCAGCCAGAATGAAGTCCCCGACTTCCTCAAAAACACACGCCTGCTCAGCCTGGATCTCGGTGCGCTGGAAGCAGGCGCCAGCGTCAAGGGCGAGTTCGAAAACCGCCTGCGCGGCGTCATCGAAGAGATCAAGGCGTCCACCACGCCGGTGATCCTGTTCATCGATGAAGCGCACATGCTGATCGGCGCCGGCGGCGCGGCGGGTGGCTCGGATGCGGCCAACCTGCTCAAACCCGCGTTGGCCCGTGGCGAGCTGCGCACCATCGCTGCCACGACCTGGTCGGAGTACAAGAAGTACTTCGAGAAAGACCCGGCCCTGGCGCGCCGTTTCCAACTGGTCAAACTGGACGAACCGAGCGTTAAAACCGCCGTGTTGATCTTGCGCGGGCTCAAGGGCCACTACGAAAAAGTCCACGGGGTCAGCGTGCGTGATGACGCTATCGTTGCCGCCGCCGAATTGTCGGATCGCTACATTACCGGACGTTTGCTGCCGGACAAGGCCGTGGACTTGCTCGACACCGCCAGCGCCCGGGTACGGATCGGCCTGGGCATCAAGCCTGCCGAGTTGGAGCGCATGGAGCGGCAGTTGTCCGGTCTGGCGCGTGAACAGAGCGCCCTGGAGCGCGACCGTGGCAATGGTTTCCCTGTGGAAGACCAACGCCTGACCGATATCGCCGACGAACAGGCTGATATTGACGAACGTCGTGTTGCACTGGAAGTCCGCTGGCTGGCCGAGCGCGACGCAGCGCTGCGCGTCCTTGAAGCACGCAAGCAACTGACTCTGCGAGAACAGGATCTGCCGGTTCCGGCCGAAGGCGAGGTTGCGCAGGTACTGGCATCGCTGGAAGAACGCCAGGCCGAGCTGGATCAGGCCCGCGAAACGCTGGCCGCGCTGCAAGGTGACGCGCCGCTGCTGTTCACCGAAGTCAGCCCCGATGCGATTGCCCAGGTCGTCTCCGACTGGACCGGCGTGCCGCTGGGCAAAGTGCTGCGCGATGCGGCGGGCGGCGTATTGGCCCTGGCCGACAACCTCAAGCTGCGCATTCGCGGGCAGGACACCGCCGTCGAGCAGATCGCAGAAATCCTCAAGGCCGCGCAATCCGGCCTGCGCGATCCGCAACAGCCGTTGGGCGTGTTCCTGCTGGTCGGCCCCTCGGGTGTCGGCAAGACCGAAACCGCCTTGGCCGTGGCCGAACATTTGTTCGGCGGCGAGCAGGCGATGATCTCGGTAAACATGAGCGAGTACCAGGAGAAGCACACCGTCAGCCGCTTGGTGGGCTCGCCCGCCGGTTATGTTGGCTTCGGCGAGGGCGGCATGTTGACCGAGGCGGTGCGCAAGCGTCCGTATTCGGTGGTGCTGCTCGATGAAGTGGAGAAAGCCCACCTGGACGTGGTGAACATTTTCTATCAGGTCTTCGACAAGGGCAGCCTGTCTGACGGCGAAGGGCGGCAGATCGATTTTTCCAACACCGTGGTGTTGCTGACCAGCAACCTGGCCACCGAAGAGATCCAGAACCTGTGCGTCGACGGGCGTCCCGATCCGGACACCCTGGCGGAAAAGATCCGTCCGACCCTGTCCCGGCATTTCAAACCGGCGCTGCTGGCGCGTATGACCATCGTGCCGTTCTTCACCCTGGGTGGCGAGCAACTGGCGGGCATCGTACGCCTCAAGCTGGGTCGGCTCAGCGAGCGCCTGCTGGCGTCGTCGAAAGTCCGTTTGACGTTTGCAGACGAGGTCGCCGACGCCATCGCCGCGCGCTGCACGGAAGTGGAGAGCGGGGCGCGCAATATTGACTTCATTTTGCGCAAAAGCCTGACGCCGCGTTTGTCTGACGTGTTGCTGGGGGCGATTGCCGATCAGCGTCCGCTGGCCGGCTTGCATGTGGCAGTGGATGCGCGCGGCGAGTGGATCATTACCCCGCAAGAAACCGATGGGATCAGGTCTTTACCCGAGCGTGAAGCGCTGCTTGAACCCCTAGAGTGACCGCTCGTTTACCGATTGAAGAACAAGGATTGATTGATGGCTCTCAATGATCACGCGCTCTGCACTTTCGCCAGCCTGGCACCCTCGCTGCTGCTCGAAACATTATGGGTGCAGCAGTGGCAGGGCGAGGAAAAGCTCTCTCAGCCCTATCGCTTCGAGGTTCGGCTGGCCACGATCAATCCGTTGTTCGACGACGAAGCACTGCTGGGCAACCGAGCGGTATTGACCCTGAGCGATGCGTTGGGGCAACCGCATCCCTATCAGGGCGTGGTCACGGAGGTGGATTATCTCGACGCCGATTCCCTGTATTTCTACTACCGCGTGGTGCTGGAACCACGCGTTGTACAGTTGCGTCATTTCCGTTTTTCCGAAATCTGGCTGGACAAAAGTCTGCCGGAATTGATTCGCGACGTGCTCAAGTTGGCCGACCTTAATGTCGAAGGGCCGGGTATGACCGGGTTGCCCGGTTCGGCGTATGACTTCGATATTCGCCTGCCGCTGGCCGATGATCCGCTGACCCTGGCGACGTTCACCTGCCAGTTCGAAGAAACCAGTTTCGCGTTCATTTCACGTCTTCTTGAATATTTTGGCGTGTATTACTTCTTTGAACAGGGGCCCGACGGCGAGGCTCTGGTGTTCTGTGGCGACCGACTGCACCAGCCGCAACTCCCCAGTCTGCTGACCTATCGTCGTCAAGATTCGGAACTGGATGTAGGCCATGTCATGGCGGTGGCGCGGACCTTCGAGCGTAAGCTGGTGCGGCAAGCGGCACAGGTCACGCTGCAGGACTTTTCCGCGAGCAACGCGCAGTTGAAGTTAGAGGTCAACGCTTCGGTGGCAACTGCCAGCCTTGCCGCAGATGCCTCGACCGAGCAACGAGAGGCCGTCTCTGGTTCGTCTGTATTTGTCGGCGAGCAAGGCTTGTATGGCGAGCACTTCGGTTCACTCGAACAGGGGCAATGGTTGGCGGATCGCCGCGCCCAGGCCATCGGGTGCCGTCAACGGGAGTTTCATGGCAGCGGTAGAGCCACCGGGTTGCGCGCTGGTTATCCGATACTGTTGGTCGGCCACCCGCGTCCGTTGTTCAATGCCGGTTATCAGGTTATTGAAGTTCATCATGACGGTTATCAGCCGTTGCCAGGGCTGGGCGCGGAGGGGGACGGGCCGGGGCAGGGAATCAACACCCGTTTTATCGCCTTGCCCGGCGACGTGCAGTTCCGCACTCCCTGCGTCACGCCCCGGCCCTATGTACAGGGGGTGCTCAGTGCAGTAGTGGACGGTGATGAAAATACCGGTCGACCATTGCTCAATGAGCATGGTTGCTACAAGGTGAGTTTCCCGTTCATTCGCCACGATAAGAATGCGACCCGTGGTTCGGCCTGGTTGCGTATGGCCACGCTGTCCAGTGGTTCGAGCCACGGCATGAATTTCCCGCTGCTCAAAGGCACGGAAGTGCTGGTTTCGTTCTTGGGTGGCGACCCGGACCGCCCGGTGATCACCGGTAGCGTGCCCAACTCCGAGAATCCTAATGTGGTCACCGGCGATAACGCGACCCAAAGCGGCTTGAGCACCCCCGGTGGGCATTTGTTTGCGATGGAAGACAGCCCGTCCGGGCCGATGATGAAGATGGGAGCGTCTACCGGTTGCAGTTTTACCTTGGGCGAGGGCGATGTCAGTGGGGCGCATTTGCGCACGGACAAACATTTGCAGTTCGCGTCTAGTTCGTATAAGCACCATGTGCCAGGTGTCTATTGGCAATCCATCGGAGGTGGCCATGCTCCGACGCCGGTAACAGGCGGTAGTAAGTCAGAGAACTCTATAACCGCTAATTTCAAGGATGGAAACCCCTCTGACGGAAGTGGTGGCGCCACTACCGAAGTCGGAGGTACAGACTCAACAGCCAGTGAGCCCGAAAAAACAGGATTTGATAATTTCAAAAGTTACATAAGCGACCATACACTCCCCTCAAAGGTGGATGTAACAACGTCGTTGTATCAGTTGAAGGGGGGGGTGAATTTAATTAATGGGAGTCTTTCTCTCTATGGCTTTGGTGTGTCAGTAAGACTCGGGTTGATTTCGCTTTCTGCGGACTACAGTCTGATTAATAAAAGTACTACCAAAAATCTTCGCGAGGTTTATAAGACCAGTGTTGCACATTCCGAATATCTGAAAGAAAAGTCTATTGTTCGGTCCTCTGAGTCAGAGATGGAGTTGAAAGAAACGGATGTTTATTGCCATACCAATCTTACTTCATATGAAATTACGCTGGGAGACAGTAGCATACTTATTAATAAGGCGGGGATTGTTATAAAGTCGGACAAGGTTATCCATCTTGATGGTCAGGTGCATGTTTCTGGCGATATTTTTGTAGGCGGAAGTATGCTTGTAGATGATAACGTTTTTTTTGAAGGCTCTTTGAAAGTTGAGGGTACTGCTCTGGCAGAGGTTTTTAGTGATGAGCAAGTAAAGGAGTTAGAGGGTCTTGTCTTCGAGCGCAGCGCCAAACTGATGAAGCTGAAGGCAGCATCACCCGTAGGCCTTGGCGCGGTCAAAGTGGCTGCGAATGGAGCGCAGGTCGCTGTAAACGGTGCAGTTGGCGCGCTAGATGTTGTCACCGATGCGGCTGCCGCAGCGGCCGATGCTGCACCACCCGCTGCCGCGTCGTGATACGGAAAAAAAGAGGCGTAAGTTTCCTATTCGGAGAATTCGATGCAGCTCAAATGCGAACAGGCCAGTCTTTTATTGCTAGCCAATGCCAAACTTCTGGACCTTCATTACGTGGTGGCCACCGTTGGTCTGCTGGTGGACGCTGAAGATCAGGTAATGGCCGCTGGGGAAACTTGGGCCTGGTTAGCCGAGCGACTTGGTAAGCAGACGCTTGATCGGGGCTTGAAGAAAAGTCGAGGCACATTTGCCGTACAGGGTAAGGCTTATCCGCTGACCGAGGCGCAACGGAGTGGCATGGCGGTGCGGGTGCGTCTGGGGGGTATGGAAAAAACGTTGCATGTATTCCCGCCGCGGCAATGGCGCAAAGGGCCTCTGGGTTGGACATCCGTTGTGACTGGTCAAGTGGATAACCTGCCATTAAACTTTGAGAGCGCTTATGGCGGTAATCAATGGCCAGATAATCCGAAAGGCAAGGGCCATTATCCAGAGGTGGACGCCGCACAAGGAATGCCGTTGGCACAACTGGAGGTGGCGAACTCCACAGTGGTTGACCCCAAGGATCGGCCAGCCCTGGCGAGCTTTTTGCCATTGCCCGCACAAAGCGCTGAGCGCCGCCCATTCATGGGTACCCTTGACGAGCATTGGACTGCTTATCGCGCCCCATTCTTACCTACGGACACTGATGCGCGATGGTTCGATGAGGTGGCACAGGACCAATGCAGCGCCGAGTTTTGGCGTGGCGACGAAGCCTGGTCGGTCACAGGCATGCACCCCACCGAGGCCCATATCGTCGGGCGTTTGCCCGGCCTGCGGCCACGGCTGTTTATTGAGCGTTCGGATAAGCATGTACCCGTTGCCGAAATATCGATGGACCTGGATACGGTATGGCTTTTCCCGGACGTGCAAAGTGCTCTTCTGCTGTACCGCGTGGAAGTACCGGTACTCGATATAGATGCGCAAGATATCGTCAAATTGGCTATGGCCCTCGAGCGAGCCGATGACCCGGTGCTGGACACGCAAGTCTGGATTGAGCGGCTTTGGCCAATCCCTCCCGTCGAGCCGGTCAAGGTTGCGCCTGTCGAACCAATCCCATTCGACTCCGGGCCTATAATCGCCAGTTTGCAGGCCGCTGCGGATGCGCAGTATGCGGAGTTAAGTGCAGCTCTTGAGCAGTGCATGCAATACGCTCAGATGATGGCGACTCGCATGAATCTGCCTTTCAATCCGGCCGATTATCCGCTGTCAGCGAAAACGGACTTTACGGTTTTGATGCGCGAACCGATGCGCCCTGTCAAACCCTTTGACCCCAAGGCATTGGCGCTGGAAATTAATTCGGAAATCGCCAAGGCTCAGGCCCAAGGCATGGAGTATGCCCATCAGATGATGAGCCGCTTGGGCATAGATGCAGAGCAAGCGCTGGCGCGTGCTAAACAGCCAGCACCGAAGGTCGACATCATGGACATGCTTGAGCGCCTGGAGCTGCCTCCAGACCAGCTGGCGCAATCCAAGGAAAAACTGACTGCTGCAATAGCAGAGTCTCAAACCATGGAAGCTGAGATATCCCGTGTTATTGGCACCATGGACAAAGCGCTGGCGGCTGATCGAATCCAATTCGCCCCCATTCTCCCGCTTCCTGAATACTGCAATCTGACCCGTGAGGGGCTGCTAGCCTTGCACGCAGCAGGTAAGACGTTGCAAGACCTCAATTTGGAGAACCTTGATCTTTGCGAAATTGATCTGAGCAGCGCTGACCTGAGAAATACCACTTTCAAGCGCTGCAAGCTCAATGGCGCTCGACTGAAGGATGCCGATCTGAGCCACTGTCAGTTCATCGACTGCGACTTGGGGGCTTCGGATCTGAGCAAGGCGTGCTTGCAGGATGCAATGTTTCATAGGGTTCTATGCCAAGGCGCTTCGTTCTGCGGCACCAGCCTGATCGATATCCGCGCTCAGAACTGTGATTTCTCCACTGCCGATTTCACCGAGGCCAACCTACAGCAAGCTCAACTCAACGAATGCAGCCTCGACAAGGCTCAACTGAGCAACGCCAATCTAAGCAAACTACGCCTCAATAAATGCGACCTGAGCGGCGCACTACTCACCGACAGCAACCTGCACAAAGCCAAGCTCTACGACTGCACACTGGACGCGACAGACATGCGCCGCGCCAATCTGAGCAAAGCCGATTTTGCCAAGGTGGTGGGCCGTGATCTGGACTTGCGCGAGTGCAACCTGCAGAACCTGCGTCTGGCCGCTCACTGCGTTTTGCCGGGTGTGCGCCTGGACGATGCCGACCTGACCGCTGCCAGTTTTCAAGATGCCGATCTGAATCACGCCAGCCTGCGCGGCGCACGGTTTAACGACGCGCTGCTGACCCGTTGCGACCTGAGTGATTCCGACGGTGTCGGGCTGGTCGCGCAAGGTGTCTACCTGTCGGGATGTGACTTGAGTCGCGCTGATTGGTCTGGCGCCAACCTGCTTAACGGCCGCTTGCGCAAGGTATGCCTTGAGCAGACCAACCTCAGTGGCAGCAACTTGCATGGCTTGGCCAGTGACGCAGTGCACGGCAGCGGCGTGCGCCTGGAGCAGGCATTGATGACGCGTTGCCGACTCAAGGAGCGCCTGACTCATGCTTGAGGTATTAAGTGCCGAGCGCCTAAGGGAATTGCTGGCTGATTGGCAGCCCTTGCGCGCGTTGAATCTGGCCGGTGGCGACTATCGCGGTGTTGATTTGAGCAACGCACGGCTGGAAGAAGTGGATGCGCGTGGCGCGCAATTCAATGGCGCCATGCTGACCCAAAGCTACTGGAAAGACTGCCGCCTGGACGGCGCCAATTTTTCCGACAGCACTGCGCACGCGTCGCACATGAACGGGTGTTCATTGCAGGGCGCATTGTTCACGAATGTGCGTTGGAACAAGACCCGCTGGGCGCAATGCTACGGCGAGGATCTGGATCTGTCGGGGGCGCAGCTAGAGGCTTTTACGCTCTCGGAGTGCCGCGTACCGCGCATCAGGCTCGCCGCCGCCCAGTTGAGTAAATCCCAATGGAACCGCTGCGATCTGACGGGCCTTGATGCGCAGTCGGCGCATTTTACGAAGGCACGGTTGATCGATTGCCAACTCGATCAGGCGCGCTTCGGCCTGACGTCGTTGCAGCAGTGTGCCTTTGATGAATCGTCGTTGAGTGGCGCCGATTTTCATGCCGTGCAGGCCGAAGGCGCGTCGTTCTACCGCAGCAAGGGAACAGCGCCGATGTTTGTCGGTGCCAATCTCAAGGGCGCTCTGTTCAATGCCAGCCATTTTGACTCGGTCGATTTCAGTGATGCCGTTCTGGAGATGGCCATCCTGATAGACGCCCAGATGCGAGGCGCGCGCTTTGACCGCGCCCTGTTGCGTTATGCCGATTGCACCGCGTTGCTTGCGCCACGCGCCTCGTTCGTCGCCGCCGACGTGACCGGCATGAATGCGCATGCCGCTGATTTCACCCAGGCCGACTGGCAGCAGAGCAACCCCCAGGCCATCCAGCCCGTTGATACCGAACGCCTCGCCGCCGAGCAATGGCGGCCCGCCTCTTTAGGAAAATCGAGATGAATGAAGCCCCGCAGTATTGCGATGCCGCTGCTCAATTGCGTCATGCACAGGTCAACGCACTGGATGGCGAGCGTTTCGGCGTGGTCAGCAGCGATGGCCGCCGCTATTGGCTAAAACCCGCATTCGGTTGCCTGGTGCGTCCGGCAGTGGGGGACAAGGTGTTGGTCAGCCTGGACGCGCAAGGCGGTTACATCCTTAGCGTGCTGGAACGCGCCATCGCTCAACCGGCGCGTCTGCATCTGGAGGGTGACCTGCATTTGAGCCTGCCCGCTGGCGCGTTGAGCATTCAGGCTCGCGACGGCGTGAGCCTTGACGCCGGTAGCGCATTACGGGTGTGCGCCGAGCAGGGCAGTGTGCAGATGCAGCGCGCGCATCTGACGGTCGGGACCCTGGCCATGAGTGGCGAGCATCTTGAGAACCATTGGGTCGAGCGCCACGACAACACTGTGTATCACCGCGAAAAGGCCGTGCGCCACGAGGCGGATTTTACTGATAGCCGCCGTCGCGTCGAAGGCCATGAAGAACTTCATTCCGGCTCGTTGCGCCAGCGCGTGCGCGATGACTGGAGCGTGCAGGCCGACACGCTGGACCTGAACGCACAACGTAGCGTTGCCATTGATGGCGACAGCATCAAGCTGGGGTGAGATCGATTATGTATATGCTCAATAACGGCGGTGCAATGGCGATGTCCACCGTGCCCGATATCTGCAAGACGCCCGTTCCGCCAGCCGGGCCCGTGCCGTTGCCTTATCCCAACACTGCCGATACCAGCGCCGCGGACCCGGGTGGATTGGTGATGGAAGTGCTGGTGGACGGCATGCCAGCGATGAATATGTCCAGCAAGGTGTTGATGACCAGTGGCGATGAGGCGGGCGTGGCCGGTGGCGTCACCAGCGGCAAGGTCAAGGGTGAAATGATCTTCATCGATGGCAGTACCAAAGTGATGGTCGCAGGTAAGCCTGCCGTGCGCGTCACCTGCCAGACCATGCACAACGCCAATAACACCATGGGTACGGTTTCGCAGCCGAGCCAGACCGCCGTCCTGGTGATGGCGTGAGCATCGCGGGGCGTGCGCCCTCCATCAAGTTTTCCATGGGCGGACTCGCCCTGTGCATCCTGCTCGCCGCCTGCAGCAGCCAGGAACTCACCCCCGAGCAAAAGGCCCTCACCGAACTCAAGTGGGACTACACCGAAAACGCCATCGAGCTGAGCTTCACCGCCGATAACGACCTCAATCAGTACGACGGCCAGGCGCATAACCTGTTGGTGGTGATCACGCAGTTCGATCAGGTCAGTGCGTTTTCCGGCTACACCGGCAGCTCCCAGCAACTGAGCAGCCTGCTGCTGATGAACAGCGCGCCGCCCGGGATGATCGGGCTGACGCGGCTGTTTATCGAGCCGGGTCAGACCCGCCAGTTAAGCCTGCCGCGACTCGAGGGCGCGAAGATGGTCGGCGTCGCCGTCGGCTATGCGCACTTGGACCCGGCGCGCAGCGTCAAGCTCTACCAGATCGGCGTCGACGTGACGTCGACGGGGTTCTTCAGCAAGACCTGGACCGCCACACCGCGCCCCATCGCCATTGACCTGCTCGTCGGGCCCGATGCGCTGTTGCGCGGCAAGGAAAGTCGCCTGGCGTTGCCCAAGCCGGTGCAGCCCCGAGAGGGCGAGGTGCGCCTGCCCGGCGCACAGGACTGACCTGCTTGTCGTGAGCGTTGCAACGGCCACGCTTTTTCAATTTTTTGCCTGAAACCGAGCCCTATGAATATCGATCAGTTGTTGTATTGGCACCAGGGCTTGTTCCTCCAGCCTCAGCATTTCCAACAGAACGATGCCCGTATCGAGCATCGTCTTGCCCGTACCACGGGGTTGAACCATCCATACCCGTGGGGCCTGATCTCGCTGAAGATCAACGAGCCCGCGCTGGTTGCCAAACAATGCCTGCTCGATCAATTGTCGGTGCGCTTCGCCGAAGGCACGTTGGCCGAGTACCCGGGTAATGCGGTGCTGGAATCGCGCAGCCTTGACCTGGGCGAATTCAGTGGCGGCCGCACGCTGTTTGTGGGGTTGCGCCGCTTGCTGCCAGGCGAAGTCAACGCGCAAGTGTTCGAGACCCTCTCGGCCGGTTCCCGGGCGGAAGCGCGGTTTATCGTGGCGGCTGACCCGGAAGTGATCGGTGACCGTCTCGGCAATTCCCCGGAAGCGCGGGTGAGGCCGATGTCCTATGTGTTGCGGCTGTTCTGGGAGGATGAGCTGGAGCATTTGAGCGCCTACGAGCTGCTGCCGATTGCCCGCCTTGAACTGGACGGTGATCGCGTCCGGCCGGCCCAGCGCTACGTGCCGCCGTCGATCAATCTGGCGGCATCGCCGATGCTCCTGCAAACCTTGCGTGAAGTCCGTGACGAACTGGTCGGCCGGGCGCGGCAGTTGTCGGTGTACAAGCAGCCGGGAGAGTCGCGGCGCGGCGATCTCGACGCTGCGCAGGTCAACCATCTGATGGCCCTGGCTGTGCTGAATCGCTATGGCCCGTTGCTGACGCATTTGCTCGAAACACCGCAGGTTTCGCCATGGCAGCTTTATGGCACCCTGCGCGAACTTGTCGGTGAGTTGAGTTTGTTTTCCGATGTCTGCGACATGCTCGGCGAAACGCCTGATGGCCGTCAGTTGGTGCTGCCGTACAAACACGAGGACGCGGGGGCTGCAACGATTGCACTGGTGGCCCTGATCGGCCAGCAGCTCAATGAAATCAGCATCGGCTCAGAGTTGCTGGTGCACCTGCAACTGCAGGAAGGTTTTTATCAGGCTCCGTTACCGGACGCGTTTTTCGGCCCACGGCATCGTTACTTTCTGGTGGCGCGCAGTGTGGTCGATCCTGTGTGGCTGGCAGAGTGCCTGCCGATGGATGGCAAGCTCGGTGCGCTGAGTGTCATGCAAGGCCTGGTCAACCGCGCGTTGCCCGGCGTCGAGTTGATCTACCTGCAGGTTCCGCCCCAAGGGCTGCCACGGGTGGCCGGCGCGTTGTACTTCCGCCTGGAAACGCTGAGCGATGGTTGGGACACGCTACAGCAGGAGCGGCAGGCGGCGTTTTTCCTGCCCCAGCCGCCGGCTGACCTGAGTATCGACCTGGTGGTGGTGCGCACATGATCAATCCCCGCCTGGCTGACTGCTGGATGTCGAGTTTCGAGGCTGCCAAGCGCGGCTTCATTGATCCGGCACAGTCCTACGAGACGCTTGCGCCGGCGCTCATCGTGCTGCTCGATGGCGCGGCCAATCGGGCCCGCGAGCTGCATTTTGCCGAAGCCGAAGTGCGTGAGGCGTTGTTCGCGGTGGTCGCCTGGATCGATGAGGCGGCCATGTCTGGCGAATGGCCCGGGGCGGCAGAATGGCGGCGGGCGCCGTTGCAACGTCACTACTTTTCCACCAGTCGTGCCGGTGTCGAGTTCTTCCAGCGCCTGGAGGCGTTGCCCGAGGCGGCGGTCGGTGCCCGCGAGGTCTTCGGCCTGGCCTTGCTCGGCGGCTTCCAGGGGCGCTACGCGACCCGCCCGGGTGGTGAACTGATGCAATACCGCCGGCTCTGCCTGGAACGGATCATTCTCGATCGGCAGATGGTGCCGCTGGATGCCACCAGCCATCTGTTTGAACAACCCGAGGCCCAGTTGCCAACACGCCTGCGTGTGGTGCGCCGGGGCTTGCCCGGTATTTCGTTGCTGCTGCTGATCGGGGTGCCCTTGATTCTGTTGACCGTGCTTTACATCAGTTTCGATCTCTCGCTGGGTCGACAAGTCAGCCAATTGCTGGAGATGCGCTGATGTTGAAGAAAGCAGGGGTGTTGTTGCTCTGGGCGGTGCTGCTGGTATGCATCGTGCTGTTGCTCTGGGGCCTGGCGCTCTACCAAAACTGGCCATTGTGGTACGTGCCGGTGATTTTCATCGTTGCGCTGTTGCTGGTTTTTTGCCTGCGTGGGGTCGGGCGGCGCTGGTATGCCTGGCGCTTGCGTCGGCGGATGAACAGCGAATTGCCCCAGAGTCGTCGCGATGAGGCGCCGGCGCTTGATCAGGACTGGAACAGCGGCGTGCAGATGTTGCGCCAGTCGCGCCTGAGTCGATTGGGGTCACCGCTGTATGTGCTGCCCTGGTTCTTGACGCTGGGCGAGAGTGACAGCGGCACCCGGCGTTTGCTGGGCAACAGCGGGCTGACCTCGGCCATGCGTTCGACCCACGGTGGAAAGCCGGCTGCCTCGACTGGGGCCTTGGATTGGTGGTTCCTTGAGCGTGGCGTGATCATTGATCCCGCCGGCCGCATGGCCGAGGGCAACAGCGACGCGGGCCCGGAATGGCGGCGGTTGCTGTACTGGCTGCTGCGTTCACGGCGCCGCGAACCCCTCAACGGTGTGCTGCTGGTGATCGACTGCCAGCGCTTGTTGAGCGATTCCGATGCGCGCCTGGCCGAGCAGGGACACAATCTGCGCCGCCGCCTGGATGATCTGGTGAAGGTCTTTGGTGCCCGTTTGCCGGTGTATTTCATTATTACCGGTGCCGAGGCTTTGCCGGGCTTCACCCCATGGGCGTCCGCTCTCACACCGCCCCAACGTGAGCAGCCATTTGGCCTGCTCAGCCTGCAGCGCACGGGGGCGGCGCAGGTGTTTCTCGAAGAGATGTTCAGTGGGATTGGCCAGCGCCTGTTCGACCTGCGTATCGAGTTGGGCGTGCGTGGCCTGCCTGATGAAGAGGCGTTCAGCCTGCCGGAGCGCATCGTTGATCTACGCTCGCGTCTCCAGCATCTGCTGTTACCCGCGTTTGACGCCAACCCCTACAGCGAGTTGCCGCTGCTCTGCGGGCTGTTCCTCACGGCCAACGGGCAAGAGGCCGACGGCACAAGTGAAGGCTGGTTCAGTCATGAGTTGCTGGGACAGCTGTTGCCGGCGCAACGCCATGCTTATCAGCCCATCGATAGTTGGCATCGCTGGCGCAGGCTGTTGGCGCATGCCGCAGTGCTTGGCTGGCTGGGACTGTGTGTCGGCTTTGGCGCCTTGCTGGTGTATGCCGACCACCACACTGAGGCAGTGCTCACCGAAGCGATGGACGAGCCGCCAGCGGCCGAGGACTTCGACGGCGGGCTGGAGACCGACCTGGATGCGCTGCGTCGCTTCCGCCAAGCGTTGATCAGCCTGTCTGACCAGCAGCAGGGCGGCTGGCATGGTTTGCTGCCGTTCTCACGGCATATCGAACAGGTCCAGGAGCACTACCGCTCTGACTACGTCAGGTTGTTCGACCACGAAATACGCACGCCAGTATTCGATGGTGTCATCTCGCAAAACCTGCGCAGCGCGTTGAACAGCGGCGATCCACGCCTGATTGCCGCGTATGCCGAATTCCTTGTGCGACGGATCAACCTGCTCGATGCCCGCCTGAACAATCAGTCGATGGATAACCTACCGCTGCCGGGTTCCGAGGTGGGTTTCCTGAACTTGACCTACGGCTCCAAGCAAGCGACCAGCGCCGGGCAGTTGGTCACCCTGGGGAGCAGCTATCGCTCCTATCTGGAGTGGCAAACCGATATGGCGCAGATGCAGAGCCAGCGAACGGCCTTGCTGGGTCAGCTCGAAAGCATGGGGCTTGAGGGACGCCCCCTGACGTGGCTGAAAGCCTGGGCCGAACTGCAGGACAATCTGCAGCCGATCCGGCTGGCTGAATACTGGAGCGATAGCGATAACCCGGGGCTGAGTCTTTCCGGTGCCTATACGTCGCAAGGGCATACTGCGATTTTTGCTTTTATGGATGAACTCGGCCTCGCCAGCCGTGACAGCGCGTTGTGGGAGACACAGCGGGTGAAATTCCTCGATCAGTACCGAAGCGATACCCAGGATGCCTGGTATCGGTTTCTCCAGGGCAGCCTGCTCAGTGCGCAGACACGCTTGAAAAATCGCGGTGACTGGCAACTGGCCCTGAGTGTCGTCGGTACGCCCAACGATCCGTTCCTGAAGCTGTTGCATCGCAGTGCCGAACGGTTCGCTCTTATCCCGGTCGAGCAACGCGCACCTTGGGCGAACCGGGCGGTGTCGCTCGATCGCTTGCTTGAACTGGCCCGTAACAACGATCTGCATGCCGAAGCCGGGGCGCTGGGCAGTCTGAAAATCACCAATGCCCTGGGCGGCGATGTGCTCAAGGGCATGGCCAATGGCGGCTCGATCGAGGGCGGCGTCAACGGTTTGCGCGACGAACTGACCCAAGCCCGTGCCTTGGCCAGGTTTCAGCAGTTGATGAAAGGTGTGATTGCCGATCTACAAAAAAGCGATGCGCAAGCGTTCCAGGTTGCCTCGGATACGTGGGGCTTCGGCGCCGATCCGGCGGTTAAATCCGCGCCGCTGTGGGAAGCCGATAGCGTGCGCAGCGCCTTGATCCAGGCGCTGAAGGGGCCGGATCCGCGTGAAGATGTGGTCTGGTCGTTGGCGACCGGCCAGTTGGATTTCGCCTCGCATTACGCTTCCGAAGTGGCGGCCTGCCGCCTGCAAGGTGACTGGAGTGGGCAGTTGCTCAGTTCGATCCAGGGCGTGCAGGACCCGGTCATGCTCAACGAGCTGCTGTACGGCGAACGCGGTCAGTTGCCGGCCTTTATGAACGGCGCGGTGAAAACCTTCGTGCAACGCGATGTGCAGCGCTACAGCGGACGGGAAGCGCTGGGGGTGCAAATTCCGCTGACCGGTGCGTTCTACGCTTATGTCAGTCGTATGCAGCATGCGCGCAACGATCTGCTCGGTGCCGAGCGACAAAGTCAGGCCCAGCAGGCCACCGAGCAGCAAAGCCGGCAGGCACTCGAAGCCGCGCAGAAAGGCCTGGTGGCGCAACGGGCAGAGCTCAAGCAAAGCATTGCCACACTGCAGGCCACCGCGGCCGTGGTGGAATTGTCCGCCGCGCCGTCACAGGTCAACCTCGGCGCTCGCTCGCTGCCCCAGCAGACGCGCCTGACGCTGCAATGCAGTGGCCGTTCGACGGTGCTGGATAACTTCAACTTTCCCACCAGCGCCAGCTTCGTCTGGGCCCCCGGGGCCTGTGCCGATGTTGCCCTGGAGATCAGCTTCGCCAACTTCAAGCTGACCCGGCACTGGACCGGGGACCGGGCGTTCGTGGACTTCCTGCGGTTGTTCAACGGTGGGCAACACACCTTCAGCGCTGATGATTTTCCGGGCCAGCGTAACTTGATGGGCAGTGAGAATCTTATCGGCATTCAACTGACCTACCGCCAGGAAGGCGAACAGGTATTGATGGACAAGTATAGCCAGGCCGACCAATTGCAGCGCCAGGCCACCATCCTCGATGCACAGTTGAATGGCATCGCCGAACAGTTGACGGCGATGGATGCCCAGGCGGCCGCGACGAATGTGCGTCTGGCCGCGCTCGGTTCGCCCACCGAGCAGGGGGTCGCGAGTATTCAACCGCCGACCCAGATTGCCTGGTGCTGGACGCCCCGGCCCGTGGCAACAGGTCTGTCGGCAGGTGAAGGGATACGCTTGGATCTTGGCACCTATGGCAGCGAGACGCGCTTGAAGAGCCTTGAGGCGCAACTGCTCACCTTGGGCTTGTCCAGCCGGCGCGAAGCCGCGCAGGGGATAACGGGTGACAAGGTGACGCGGTTGCTGGTGGTGGCGCTGCGTGACGACGCGGCGGCACAGCGGGCGATTCGCGACATTCTGCGCAAAATGGGCGTGAGCGCCACACTCGACAGTCCGGCAGCCAGTAAGGTCGAGCTGTGATGAAGGGCTGGCGTGCTTCACTGGCGCTGCGCATTACCTGCGTGCTGGCGCTGGTTCTGGCGTTGAGTTGGTGCGTGGCCGCCGGGCTTAGCGCCTGGCGCACGTATGAACAACTGCAAGGCAAGGCGTTGGACGATCTCAGCCAGCGCCTGGCCTTGCTCTCCAGTGTGGACAATGACGATTTTCGCGACGCAGAGGAGGGCGCCAGACGACTGATGACGCGCTGGAACAGCGGCGCGGCAAACGAGTTTGGCGGCAATATTTTCCAGCGCAGCACCCTGCATTGGGTGCTCAATCCGCCCGGGCCGGGCCTTGCGGACAACGCCGCGGCCACCGATCGGTTGGCCCGCGCCGCTTCCGCTGCCGAAGCATTCGGTACGGCCGGCCAGGCGATGACGGTCGATACGTTTTTCTACTTTCCCGACGCCGGCGCGGCTTTTTCCACGCAAGTCGATATTCCGTCGGGTTTCGCTCAGGCTCGAGCAACTCATTTGCGCGCGCTGTTCGACGGACTGCCGACAGATGGGCCCCAGGTTGTCTGGGACGGGCCCTATTACGAGCCGTCGCTGGGCCGCCAGTTGATCAGCGTTGCGATAGTCGCCCGGGATGTATCGGGCAAACCCTTGTTCATGACCGGCTATGAGTTGAAGCTGGATGAGCGGTTGGCCCGTATCGGGCAGTTGCTCAATGGCTATCCCACCCTGTTGCTGGATGCACAAGGTCAGCGTATTGCCGATCTTTCCGGCAATACGCTGGAGGCGGTTTCCCGCGACAGGCTCAAGCAACTGATCGCGGATTTGCCGGCCGCAGCCGGCTTCCCACAGACCGGTCGCTTCGACGCCGACACGCCGATGATCGTCGCTCACCTGCAGCAACCGGATTGGTATCTGTTGACGCTTTATCCGCAAGCGCAGCTGCGTGCCGGCGCGTTGGGCCTGATTCTAGCCGAGGTACCTTTTGCGATTGTCGGCTTCATCCTGTTGGCCCTTGGTTTACTCTGGGTATTGCATCGCCAGTTGGCGCAGCCGCTGGCCCGGTTTGCGCGGGAAATCGAAGCGACCGCTCGCGGCGACGACCTGTCGCGTCGTTTGCCAGAGGCGCGCGCCGACGAGCTGGGACGCTTCGCCAGGGCGTACAACCGCTTGCTCGATGCGTTGCAGGCCGAGCAGGCCGGGCTGGAGCACCTGGTGGAGGTGCGCACTCAGGAACTGCAGGGCGCTCGGGATATGGCCAACCAGGCCAACCAACTCAAGGGGCAGTTCCTGGCCAACATGAGTCACGAAATCCGTACCCCGATGAACGCCGTCATCGGCATGAATCACTTGCTGGCGGATACGCCGCTCACGGCTCAACAGCAACATTTTGTCACGGCCATTCGTGAGAACTCCGAAGCCCTGCTGGCGCTGATCAGCGACATCCTGGACTTTTCCAAAATCGAGTCGGGTAACCTGAATATCGAGCAGGTCGAGTTCGATCTGACCGAAGTGCTGGAAGACGTCACCGAACTGTTGGCGCCGCGCGCGGCGGAGAAGGGCCTGCGCATGATCTGTCATATTGCCACCAACGTACCGGGGCAAGTGATCGGTGATCCGTGGCGACTGCGGCAGATTCTGCTCAACCTCCTGAGTAACGCTGTCAAGTTCACCGCCAGCGGCTCGATTCGCCTGCTGGTCTGGCGGGGGGAGGGCGACCAACTTGGATTTCAGGTGATCGATACCGGCATCGGCATCGCGCCGTCCGCACAGCGTTCGGTGTTTGAGGCGTTTTTGCAGGCTGATGCCTCCACCACCCGAAACTACGGCGGTACCGGGTTGGGCTTGTCCATCAGCCAGCGCCTGGCCGGGATGATGGGCGGCGGTATCGAGTTGCACAGCCAACCGGATGTGGGTTCGACCTTCGCGCTGACCTTACCCTTGCCGCAATGCCCGGCGCGTGCGGCCGACGCCCCTAGGTTGTGGGGGCTGCGGACCCTGGTGGTGGATGAACACGCCGATGAGCGTGGGGCATTGATGGAGATGCTCGGCCAGTGGCAGATGCTGTGCCAGGGGGCAGCGTCCGCCGAGGAAGCATTGAGCCTGATGCACGAGCAGGCGCAGTTGGGTGTCAGGTTCGACTTGGTATTGGTCAATTGGCGCCTGCCGATGGTCGATGGCGTCGAGTTCGCCGACCTGTGCCGTGCAGCCCCGGCGTTGGCAACCGCGCGCATCGTGCTGATGGCCTCGCAGGTGGAGTCACTGCCGTCTGCCGATGAACTGCGCGCCCATGGCCTGGCCGCGTGCGTTGTCAGGCCGCTGCGTCGTCAGCATTTCTATCGGACCTTGTGCGAGGTGCAGAGCGGCGCAACGCCGACGCTCTGCGAAACCGCATCGCCGTTGCGCAGTCTGGAGCGGCATGACTTCGGCCTGGATGTCCTGGTGGTCGATGACATCGCCACCAATCGCGAGATTACTCAGTTGTTCCTGGAGCGTTTCGGCCATCGCGTCGTTCATGCCCGCGACGGTGTCGAGGCACTGGAAATACTCGGTCGGAAGATTTTCGACGCGGTCTTGATGGACGGGCAAATGCCGCGAATGGATGGCATGGAGGCTGTTCGTCAATTGCGTTCGGGGCAGTGCTCAGTGCTGGATGAGGATGTTTACGTGATTGCCTTGACCGCCAACGCCATGAGCGGTGACCGCGAGCGTTTCATCGAAGCCGGCGCCAACGAGTATCTCGCCAAGCCCGTGTTACCGATGCAGCTGTTCGATGCGATCACGCAAGTGATTGTGCGGCAGCAGGCACGGGGGATGGAGTTGCGCAGCGCAGAGCCCTCGACACCGAGCCTGGCGAAGCCCGTGCCGACGCTGATGCCACTCCAGGAGCAGGACCCACTCCGGGCCCCGCGTCTGCAGCGTTTATTCATGGCGGACTGCCAGGCCTTGCTGGTGCGGCTCAAGGAGGCGGTCGCGCAGGTCGATCACGCCGAGGCCGCGCGTATCGCCCATAGCCTCAAGGGGAGTGCCGGGCAATTCGGTGAAGCGGCGTTGGAGGCGTCGGCGGCGTTGATGGAACAGGCCGCCGCTGACGCGGATATCGCCACGATGGTCGCTGCGCTGTTGCAACTAGAAATGCATGGTCTGACCCTGGCTGCGCGTCAGCCCGGCCCCTCTGAAAAAACTGGAAAGCCTGACGATGTCTGAGTGCCGTTTACTGCTGGTGGATGATCACGCAATGATTCGTGAAGGGTTGTGTGCGCTGCTGGCCGATGTGCCTGAGCTTAGCGTGGCGGGCGAGGCCGAAGATGGTCAGCAAGCCGTTGCCATGTGCCGCGCCTTGCAACCCGACCTGGTGTTGATGGACCTGAATATGCCGTTGCTCGATGGCGTCTCGGCCCTGACCCTGATCGCCAGGCGCTGGCCGGCCATCCTGATCATCGCCCTGACTTCCACGGTCTCCGAACATAACGCCGCGCTGGCGCTGGAAGCCGGCGCGGTTGGCTATGTGCTCAAGCGCAGCCGGCGCGAAGATCTGCTCCAGGCCATCGCCCAGGTGCGCGCGGGGCGAATCTATATCGATTCCGGTCTCGATGCCGCTCAAGTCATGGCGCTACGCGGCGCTGGGCACGCGGCCAGCGGTGTCAGCCTGACCGGGCGAGAACGCCAGGTCTTGAAGCTGGTCGCCGAAGGCGCGCGTAATCGAGACGTTGCCGAGATCTTGTGTATAGGCCTCAAAACCGTAGAGACCCATCGGCTCAACCTGATGAAAAAACTGGACGCGCACAACGCTGCCGATATGACCCAGTGGGCCTATCGGCTCGGCCTGCTTGGAGAGGATCAATAACCCGTTTGGGCAAAGGCGGCTGGCTTTTTGATTGGCACTGGGAATCCGGCAAAGGGAGTGGTTTGGGGAGGGGAGCACGTTCAGCATCCCTACAACGCGACCCAAACGCCCATCGTCGTCAGGCAGCTTTGTTCTGTTCACGAGGAGCACCTGATTTGGCCGGGACTATCCAACACGGCCGCCACGAATGGGTTGAACAGCAGAAAAGCGAGATCTCTCGATCGCAACGCGCCGCACGCCCTGCACCGCAGTACGTCTGCTGTCAAAGGATGCGCGCCGACGGCGCAGCTTGGCAGCGGCCGCTCAGCGCCACACCCCGACCAACTCGACATAGCCGAACCCCTTAACCGGCTTTCCGCGCCAACTGCCGTTCATGGTGCTCGCGCCTTCATACTTGTTAAGCGCCGGGACCTGGGAAACGAATTCCTGTTCCCGCGGCGAGGGTATGACTTCCAGCTCAGCATCCATGGCCGGGATACGTACAGTCCATCGTGTCGGGTAGCGCGCGCCGCTCTTGTTGCTGTGCCACAGCTCTCGTGCGCCCAGGCCGGGTTCAGCCGCTGCCACGGTCTGTGATCCGTCGGCGTGCAGAATGGTCGCCCAAGCGCGCTCCTCGCCACCCATCTGGGCCGGGCCGGACCAGAGGCTGACGGCGTCACCGTTGTCGAGATTGATGTCCATCCACGTCCATTTGAATTCGGCATTGACGCCCACGTCGCCTGCCTGGTTCTGCCACTGGCGGTCGAACCAGGTGACACCTTCGACCTGATGCGCCTTGCCGTTGATCGTGATCGTGCCCCGCGAGGCGAGGCGGGGCACCGAATACTGGTGGACCGCCATACTCACCAGCGGGAACACGCCGGTGCCTCCGTTGAGGATCACCGGGCTCGTGGCGTGCGCCTCGATCTCAAACTCGCCGTTTCCGTCGGCAAGCGCAGCCCTGATGCCCAGTTTGTCGAGTGTTCCCCACATGCGCCCATTAGGCATTTCGATATCGAACCCAGTAGCGGCAATGGTCGCTTGATCCAACGGGATCACGATGTCGTTCGCGCTGTACCAACCGGTGCTTTCGTTGGTGATCGATACACAGGCCTGGATGGCGCGGCCCCCGTCTGGCATCGGGGAAATCATGATGTGGTAGAGGACGTTCAGGACTTCCCCGTCCACATCGAAATGGCCGATGGTGAACCAGGAATTGACGTCGAAGCCCTGCTTCAATGCTAGATCGGCCACAGGCTCCACAAACGCGCCGACGCCTTTGGGTAATGCATGTGCCGAAGCTCCGATTTCAGTAGTGCTCATGTTGTTCAAGCCTCGTCGGTGTGTCGTTGTTGAAGGGGCGTGTTTCTGGAACGCCCTGCGTCGTAACGCTCAGACGCGGTCGGCGCAGCGGCGGCGAACAAGGTCGGAAGCATGACGACCTCGATGAGTTCTGCGATCGACGTGTCGTCTAGCGGTGGACCCTGCATAAGCGCCATGTGCACCGCCAGGGCGCCAGGTACCTTGCCGATCACCTCAGGGATGCCGGCGCTGCCCAACTCCCCGCGCTGCACTGCACGCTGCACGATGGCATGCCAACGGCTGGAGCCGAGACGATGGATGGTTCCAGAAAGCAATTCGAGCGGCGCAGGATTGCTTCGTGCCTCGAAGTTCAGGCTGGCCAGAATTCGCGTGCGGGTCGGCGATAGTGCATCGAAAATTGCGCGCACCCACCCGTGCAGATCGGCGCGCAAGCTCCCATGGTCGGCATCCTCGTTCGCGATGGTCGCCAGATCGCACTCCAGCGCTGCCAGCAGCAACTTGGCCTTGTCTGGATAGCGCCTGTAGATGGCTGGCGGTGTGGTGGATGCGCGGCGGGCGACATCGGTGATAGAGACGGCTTCAAACCCGACATCCGACATGGCCTCCAACGCAGCCTTGAGAATTGCCCGATCGAGCGCCTCGTTCTGTGGCCGCCCCGGCAGTTGTGGCTTGTCGGTCGGTGGCCCGATAGTGGGTTCGACATCGTTCATTTGTGCGGCCTCCGATTGCGTAGGACCTCGTTACCGACGGTGCCGCAGCCCGGTCGTGGTCATGCGCAGCATTTAATTACGATATTGGACCGTATCGTAAGTCGGCGAAGGCGCTAAAACAACTGCCGCCTGGCGGCCGTGTCGTCGGTTTAACTACTGACGGCGCATCGGCAACTTGAACTGGAGGGCTCGGCGTCGGCACTGAGTTGGCCACGCCGGAGAACCCATAAAGCAAAGAACCAACCGTTCTCAAGTATCGCGTTCGACGATAGCTCGCATCCCCACAAGCGATTAGTCAGAGGCTACCTTTCGCGTCAGCCTTCGTCTGTCGTCAGGTCAAACTTCCCTGGCGGCGCTTTTCCGGCATTCGCCCACACCCTTTCGGACTGTCTTGTCCGGGCGGTACTAGATACGGAAATTTGCCAACAAAAATAATAAGAGGGTTTGTTCGATGACTATTCGCAACATCGCGGCGTCGCGGCGTGCGCCCTATACGCTGACCTTAGCCACTCTGCTGGTGACAGGTTTCCCTACTGCTCATGCATTCGAAATCCAGACTGATAATCCGGACCTTAGTCTGCACTGGGACAATACCCTGAAGTACAGTTCCGCCTGGCGCTTGAAGAACCCTAGTCACAAGTTGACTCAGGGCAGTACTGCGCTGAACCAAGATGATGGTGATCGTGCGTTTGGCAAGGGGCTGATTTCCAACCGGCTCGATATCCTCAGCGAATTTGATATCGCTTATCAAAATTACGGGGCTCGGGTGAGCGGCGCCGCTTGGTACGACACCGAGTATCAGAAAGATAACGACAACAACGACCCTGCGCGTGCCAACCAGCGCTCTGTGGCTTACAACGAGTTCACCTCGGATACACAGCGCCTGCATGGTGGCGACGGCGAGATACTCGATGCATTCGTTTACTGGAATGGCGAACTGGCTGATCGCGCGTTATCGGTACGCCTCGGTCGGCACGGGCTGGTTTGGGGGGAAACCCTGTACTTCGGTACCAACGGCATTGCCGGAGGCATGGCGCCGGTGGATGCGGTGAAAGCAACTTCGGTACCGAACACCGCTTTCAAGGAAATCACTCGCCCGGTCAATCAGATATCGTCCAGCTACCAGTTGACCGATGACCTTTCGCTGGGAGCCTACTATCAATTCGAATGGGAAAAGACCCGTTTACCCGGCGCCGGAAGCTATTTCTCTACCAGCGATAACATAGGCGACGGTAATGAACGTCTGATTGTCGGTGATCCATTCCCCAGTGCTCTTGGTGGTAATGCGGACAGCCCGGCAGCGTTCTTTCATGGCAAAGACGAAAAGGCACGGAATTCGGGGCAGGGTGGTCTGCAGTTGCGCTACTCAGACGCTAGTGTCGATTACGGGCTTTATGCCATTCAGTTTCATCAGAAGACGCCCAGCCTCTACCTCAAGTCCAACGCTAGCGGGCCTAACTTCGCCACCGGTCAGGTAGGTGAATACTACTGGGTGTATCCGGAGGATATCCGAGCGCTGGGCGCAAGTTTTACCACTACGGTGAACGAGTACAACTTCGCTGGCGAAGCCTCGATGCGCTGGAACATGCCGTTAGTGTCTCTCGGGCAGACCGTGATAGAGGGCGAGTCCGCGGATAATGACAACCACCCTCTCTATGCGGTTGGCCACACGGCCCATGCAAACCTGAACGTGATTGCCTCGTTGGGCCCATCCTTCGTTGCCAAGGAAGCCAGCCTGAATGCTGAGATCGCCTGGAACCGGCTGCTCAGCGTGACACATAACCGCGATGCACTCGATCCAGGTGCGACGAAAGACGCCGTGGGGTTGAGGGTCGTTTACACCCCCACCTATCGGCAGATCTTTCCAGGTGTGGATCTCAAGGTACCCATGGGGATCGGTTATTCACCCATGGGTAAGTCCGCCGTGATCGCTGGTTTTGGGACGAATCGTGGGGGCGATCTAAACGTGGGTGTTGAGTCCACTTATCTGGATCGGATAACCCTCGGCCTGACCTACACCCACTACTACGGAGCTGAAGACACCAGCGTTGATGCCGCAAGTAACTACACCTACAAGCAGTCGCAGAAGGATCGGGATTACCTGGCCTTTTCAGTCAAAACCACATTCTGAGAGCCTTGCACATGACTATTGCGTTTTCTCTTAAGACCCTCTGTCTGGTCATGCTCAGCGTTGCGGCGGTGGGCCTGCAGTCGGCGAGGGCAGCGAGCCCTGATGATCTTGGCAAGAGCCTCACCCCGCTAGGTGCAGAGCGGGCCGGCAATGCCGACGGTTCCATCCCGGCATGGAATGGCGGCTACACGACAGTGGATCCGTCCTACAAACCCGGCGGCAAACGCGGCGATCCTTTTGCGTCCGACAAACCGCTGTTCAGCATTACGGCAAAGAACCTGGATCAGTATGCGGGCAAGCTGACTGAAGGCACCAAGGCGATGTTCAAGCGCTACCCGGATACGTATCGCATTGATGTCTACCAGACCCGGCGTACCGCAGCTGCCCCGCAATGGGTGTACGACAACACCCTGAAAAATGCCCGGCAGGCCAAGTTGGTGGAAAAGGGCTCGGGGCCGATGCCTGAGGGGGCTTACGGCGGAATTCCGTTTCCTATCCCGAAAAGCGGCGTAGAGGCAATGTGGAACCATTTGTTGAATTGGCGTGGCACCTCGTTATCCATGGATACCCGTCACTACCTGATCACTGCCGACGGTACTCAGGTCATGGTTACCGATGGCAAGGGCGTGCAAGAGATGCCCTATTACTATCCGGAGTCGAACGGGGAGAATTACGATGGTTATTACTGGATGTTCCGCATGGTTAACATCGGGCCGCCGCTGCGGGCCGGCGAGCAGATTCTTGGACGGCTCAATCTCGACGCCGATAAGGATCAGAACTATTCCTACCTGGTCGGCCAGCGGCGTGTACGCAAGCTGCCTAACGCCTGTTGCGATACGCCGATGCCCGCTTCTGCGGGGGTAATGACTTTTGATGAAACCAACCTCTATGAGGGGCGGATGGACCGCTTCAATTGGAAGTTGATAGGCAAGCAGGAAATGTACGTCCCCTATAACACCAACAAGCTGCAGGCCGCTGCGAAGCCTGAAGATGTGCTGGGCAAGCATCACCTGAACCCCGACTACCTGCGCTGGGAGTTGCATCGCGTGTGGGTGGTTGAAGCTGAGCTTGCGCCTGGCAAGCGTCACCAGTCGCCGAAATCGCGGTACTACCTGGATGAGGACACCTGGCAAGCGATATTGGGCGAGCGCTGGGATGCAAACGGCCAGTTGGCCAAGAGCCTCTGGTCAACGCCGCAGGTAATGCCTGACATCCCTGCGGTTGCACAAGTGTCCTCGGGCTTCTACGACCTGATCTCTGGCGCCTGGTTCATCCAGAGTCTCTATGCCGGCAAGGAATCGCAATACGGGGTTGTGGGGCGGTACAAGGCTTCTGAGTTCCAGCCGGCGGCCATGGCGGGAAGTGGCGTGCGCTGACGTTTCCAGAAGGGATGGGGCGTTGCCCCATCCGATCGTATCGAACAGATATCAGGAGAATGGTATGAGTAAGGTTCTGCCTGCCCACCTACAGTGGGTCGACGACACCGTGTCCTGCCGAGCGTTTGCGTCTGAGCTCCATGCTGAGGAAGGCTGCGCACCAAAAGCGATTGTAAAACCGCACAGTACTGAAGATGTCATTGAATTACTGGCCTGGGCGAACGCGACCGGTACCCGGGTAGTGCCCGTTTCATCCACGGGTACGCGTCGGCGTGGCGACACTATTCCGAAATGCGAAAACACGGTAATCGCTGACCTGTCGGGCATGAATAAACTTATCCATGCCGACTCACGCGACAAAATCGCAATCATAGAGCCGGGTGTCGACTTCGCAAGTATTGACTCATTGCTGGAACCGCACGGTCTGCGTGCTTTTCGCCCCCTTGCACCGCGTGCGGGCAAGTCGGTGATTGCCAGTTATCTGGAACGTGAGCCAATACTTGGCGCCAACGACCATTGGGATGTCGGCGACCCATTCGGCGGAACGGGCGTGGTTCTTGGAAACGGCAAGTACTCGCCAACAGGGGGGGCCGCCATTGAAGGCACGCTGCCCGAGCAATTGGCGCGTGGTCATCGGCATATGGTGCCCGTGGGGCCGATCAATCTTGATGTATTACGAGTGCTGCAAGGCGCACAGGGCAGTCTGGGCATCATGACGTGGGCAGCCATCTACTGTGAGCGCTTGCCTTCGATCGAGGAAAGTTGGTTTATAACTGCCGACACATTGGAACCGGTCATTGACGTTGCTCGTGAGCTTCTTATGCGGCGTCTGGGCAGTCAGGTGTTCATTGTCGATCGGGTGCAGTTGGCCCTGCTGCTCGCGCAGGATCAGGCGACATTTCTGCGCCTGATGAACGCCTTGCCCGAGTGGACCCTGTTCGTCAGCCTGAGTGCGCACCAATACGCCCCGACTGACAAGATGGCTTGGCAGTTTGAGCAGCTCAAGGACTGCGGATCGCGTCATGGACTGCTGCCTCAACAGGCGTTGGCCGGCCACTACGCCAACGTCCTTGCCAGCAATCTACGCGGCTCGGAACAGACGTTCTTCCGTGACCGTGCCTTGGGCACCCATCTCGAGCTTTTCTTTCTACAGCAACTGGATCAGTTAAGCCGTTTCCCGCCCCTGGTTCGCAAGTGTCTGGACGATGGCGCGTTCTCAAATATTCCTGTCGGGACATACATTCAGCCTATGGCGCAGGGCACTTATTGCCATGTCGAGTTCACCTTGCCGTGCGGACTCAATGCGTCCGATGAGCACAAAAAGCTTGCTTGCGTGTGGCGCAAGGCTGCCCAGCTGTGTGCGGACTCGGGTGGATTTTTCAGTCGTCCATATGGCGACTGGTCGGATATCGCATTCAGTCGTGCCGCTGATATCCGCCCACTTTTGAGCATGACTAAATCCATCTTAGATCCCGGCAATGTGATGAACCCTGGCCGTTTTCCCTATTAAAGGTCCGAACCATGATCACGCCTCAGACTCTCGCAGAGCGTCGCGATTTTTTGGAACGTTGCACACGTTGTTCTCAATGCAAATTTGTACCCACTGCCAAGAGCCAGCGGCATGCCTCCGCTTGCCCCAGTATGGATTACGGACAGTTCCATGCATTCAGTGGTGGGGGGCAGTTGATAATGGGCTACGGACTGCTCAGTGGGGATGTCGAGTACTCCGATGAGCTAGTACAGGCTGTCAGCAGTTGCACCATGTGCGGCAACTGCGACATCTCTTGCAAGGTCAACTTTGCCGAAACCATCGAGCCATTGGACTCGCTATACGCGCTGCGCGCAAAGCTGGTTGGTGATGGACATTCGCCGGCCAGTCACGCACGGGTGATGGAGCATTTGCGCGTCACGGGAAATGCACAAGGTTACCCACGTGGTGACAGGGCGCAGTGGGCGCACGGGCTGGATCTTGAGGTTTCAAGCTCCGCGCCTCCTGATGTTCTGTTGCACATCGGAAGTCAGCTTGCCTATGACCAGCGGCGTTGGGGCGCGTTGCGCAGAGTGGTAGAGGTGCTCAAGGCCAGTGGAATTGCCTTGGCTCACTTGGGGGTTGATGAACGACCAACCGGTGGCTTGGCTTTCGATCTTGGTTATGTGGACGATGCCACTGCCTTTGCGCGGCAGATGGTCGAGCAGGTTACTCGTTCAGGCGCTACGACGCTGGTCACCTTCTCTGCCCCGGCCTTGGCCGCTTTCCGTGCAATTTATCCGCGTCTTGGGCATTCGTTCAAAGACATACGTGTACTGCATTACACCGAGTATTTGCAGGAGCTTGTGCAAGGCAACCGTCTGCTCATCAGGTCGCGTAATCACGCGCAAGCGAGCCGTGTTGCTTACCACGACTCCTGCAAGCTTGGGCGTTTGAGCGAACCCTGGACGCCGCATGACATGCAATTGGGCAACCATATGGGCGGGATTCTGACATCCCGCGCACCGCAGGCGCTGCGCTTTGGTCAGGGTGGCTGTTATGAGGCCCCACGAGCACTCCTCAGGTATTTGGGGTTCGATGTCATCGAGTTGGAGCGCAGCCGCGCATCAAGTTATTGCTGTGGCGCTGGCGGCGGGGTGCCGGAAACGCTACCCGAAGCGGCTGGGCTGGCGGCAGCGAACCGGCTCGCGGAGCTGCATGACGCCCAGACATCGACACTGATCAGTGGGTGCACGGGTTGCACCGGCCACCTGGGCAAGAGCGCCTCGGAAGACGTACAGGTTCGCGACCTGATCGACCTATTGGCTGAGGCGCTCGAGCCTGTCACAGCACCGAGCCGTTGAAGGAGATCATGATGAGCAAACGTATGACGTTGCCCGCCAATGTGCGCAGTGAATTCGAACAAATCGTGGGGGCTCGCTTTGTCAGCGACAGCCAGGCGATGCTCAGTGCCTACGCTTGGAACACCGGGGTTGGAAAGATTCCGGGGGATAAAAAGTTCTCGAAGGTATGGCCAATAGCGGTAATTCTGCCGTCGACAGTTGAAGAGGTCGCCGCCACCGTCAAGTGCTGCCTGAGAAATGGTCTTTGCTACAAGGCGCACTCTACGGGTTATGGCTCTATGAGCCATGTGCCGACGCCGACGACCATTGCCATCGATTTGCGACGTATGAACACATTGGAAATCGACGCGAAGAATCGCATGGCGATCATTGGTCCTTACGCCACCGCGGGAATGCTTCAGGCCGAGGCGCTCAAGCATGGCTTAACGTGCCACATCGTGGGGGCGGGTCCCGCTCATTCGCCTTTGGCCTCCGCCACTTCGCTCATCGGCGTTGGCATCACCTCGCAGGGCACCAGCGCGAACATGCGCAACCTGCTTTCCTGGGAATGGGTGACGCCCCAAGGAGAGATCGTGCGAGGCGGTTCGGCTGGAAGTGATTGCGGATGGTTTTCGGGCGAAGGACCAGGGCCCGGCGTACGCGGCATGATCCGCGGTTTCTTCGGTGCTGGTGGCGCGCTCGGGGTGTTCACGCGCATTGGCTACAAACTCTATCCGGTACCGCTGGATGGACCGCAGCCAGACACCGGTGTCCTCCCACAAATTGGCATGGCAGTGCCAGAAAACTTTGGCTTTTATCAAGCGGTATGGCCTGACTGGGAGAGTCACCGCACCGCCTCGTTCGAGCTGATTGACGCCAATACCTGCTTCGCCATGCTGCGTATGCCTCCCGACCATATCGGCTGGACGGTGACCGCCACGAATGCCGAGTACGTGGAGCTGGCTCAACATAATGATCTGCCGGAGGTGGCGAAACCTTGTAATGACAAGAACTGGACGCTCATGACCACGTCTCGCTCGGCAACCGAGCATCGGTGGCGCGACAGTGTGGTTAAAGAGATCGTTCAGCGCACGGGGGGGCGGTTCGTTCCGTTGTCCCAGGAACATACCGAGGTGCTGTTCCGCAATCTGATGACATCGCAGTATGTCCCACGTGTGTTGAGGCCATCCGGCGGTATCACAACGTCCTTCGGCATACTCGATTCATTCCATTTCCTGCCACGGGCAATGGCAGCGGGCGAGGAAAGTCTGCGCGGCGAAAACCAACCCAATGGCAAGCTCGTAGAGGGTGGCCGTGAAGAACACTGGTCCTGGCCCCATGAAGGGCGCTATGTCTGGTCGGAAAACATCATCAATTTCAATCCGGCGGACAAGGCTGCCCGAACGGCTGCCGCGCGGGCTTTGCTGGGTCATTTTGCAGTCAGCTGGAAAGACCCTGCCGGAATCCTTGCCCTCGGCGTAGGGCCCATCATGGATCTTCAGGGGGACACGATAGGCGCGCCCCAGCGCTACATCCGCCAAGTTAAAAAACACTTGGATCCGACCAATGCCTCGCAGTCCAAAGACTATGTGATCGTGGACATGCCGGAGCTGCTGCAGACGGTACTACCCAAATTGAAACCTGTTTTGCTTTCATCCCCGGTATTGGGGTTGATGGCGCGCGTCATTGCCTCCGAAGGTATGTGATCACGGCTCAACGGGCACATTAACAACAAGAAGAAGAGAGTTCGCATCATGTCTGAAGTCCCCTACGCTTTGAGCATTAATGGCCGGCGGGTGTACTGCGCCGAGACGGCCCAGGCCATCAATCCAGCGACAGAGCAGCCGATCTGCGATTTTCCGATGGCGACACGTGAACATCTGAACGCCGCTGTTGACGCAGCGAAATCAGCTTTTCCGGCCTGGTCGCGAACGCCCATTTCCGAGCGGCAGAAGAGGGTAGAGGCCCTTGCTGACGTTATTGAAAAACATCAGGAAGCCTTCATCAACCTGCTGATTACCGAGCAAGGCAAGGGCCGTGCAGGCGCTGAGTGGGAAATAGGCGGCGCTATTCATTGGTGCAGGGAGATTGCCAAACAACGCCTGGATGACGAGGTCGTCCTGCGCGAGGATGACGCGCAAGTGGTCACGCGTCATACGCCCATCGGTGTCATTGGCGCCATCACGCCCTGGAATTTTCCACTGCTCCTGGCAATCTGGAAGATTGCGCCAGCGCTGCTGACCGGCAATACCATGGTCCTGAAACCTTCGCCCTTCACACCACTTTGCACGCTCTGGTTTGGCGAGTTGGCCCAGGAGGTTCTTCCTCCTGGGGTGCTGAACGTGGTCTCTGGTGGCAACGAGCTTGGCCAATGGCTGACCGAACATCCCGACATCGGCAAGATATCGTTTACAGGCTCGACTGCAACGGGTCGACGAGTCATGCAAAGTGCGTCGTCTAACTTGAAGCGCCTGACGCTCGAGTTAGGTGGCAACGATCCGGCCATTGTATTGCCCGACGTTGATCCCAAGTGGTTGGCCAAGGAATTGTTCTGGGCCTCGTTTGCCAACAGTGCGCAGTTCTGCGTGGCCTGCAAGCGTCTCTATATCCATGAGGATATTTATGACGAGTTGGCGCGAGAACTGGTCGCATACGCCAAGCACGTGAAGATGGGTAACGGGATCGAGCCGGGTGTCGAGCTTGGACCGCTGCAGAACAAAATGCAGTACGACAAGGTGTGCGATCTGCTTGAGGACAGTCGCAGGGAAGGGCATCGATTCCTTCTCGGAGGGGTGACGGACAGTGGTCCTGGTTTCTTCATCCCGGTCACCTTGATCGACAATCCGCCGGAAGACTCACGTTGTGTCGTCGAGGAGGCTTTCGGCCCAGTGCTGCCGCTGTTGAAGTATCGCGACATTGAAGATGTCATCGCTCGTGCGAATAACACGCCGTATGGCCTGGCGGCATCGGTTTGGGGGCGTGACCTGGACGAGGCGCAAAGGGTTGCGCGGCAGATTGAGGCCGGAACCGTATGGATCAATCAGGCGCATGTATTTTCACCGAGCTTCGCTTTTGGGGGGCATAAACAGTCGGGGTTAGGTATCGAGAACTCGCTGCATGGCTTGGCCGAGTACACCAACATGCAGACGATCCTGCATAAGGCGTTGCCATGAGTGTTGCGAGGATGCCGGCAACCATCGGTGCGTTCCTCAGCGAAGCGGCGGAACGCTTTGCTGATAAAACCGCGCTGGTATTCGAGGAACAGGTGTGGACGTTCAAGCAACTCGACGATGCCTCCTCCCGCGTCGCGGGGTATCTGCAAAGCCAGGGCGTCGGGCGCGGCGATAGGGTTTCCCTGTATTCGCCGAACTGCGCCGAATGGGTGATTGCCTACTACGGCGTGTTAAAGATAGGTGCTGTGGTCAACCCCCTCAACTTGATGCTGACACCAGATGAAGCCGTCTATGCCATGAAAGACTGCGGCGCCATCGCGGTTTTTGGTTCTGCTGATCTGATCGCTCAGTTGCTCGGCGTGTTGGCAGGAACGCACGTTCGCCAGTGCATTGTATTGACGGGTGAGGCGCCCCCTGGATCAATCGACTTGCAGCGCATCTTGAAGAACGGAACGAGCGATTTTCTTGTGCCCGAGATAGGGGCCGATGCGCTCAGCACCATCGGCTATACGTCTGGAACCACTGGATTTCCAAAGGGTGCCGTGCTGACACATCGAGCGATCATGATGAATACGGCCATGACTGCGACGATGCATGTCCGTACCTGTGCGGATACCGTAGTCAGCGCTCTGCCGTGCTCTCATGTCTATGGAAACATCGTGATGAATGCCGCGATGGCCTATGGCATGACCCTGGTCTTGCACAAAACCTTCGATGTGCAACGCGTGCTGCAGAGCATCCAAACTCATCGAGCGACTCTGTTCGAGGGTGTGCCCACCATGTACATGTATCTACTGGGCAGTCCGGTGCTGCACGAATACGACCTCAGTTCGCTGACGCGCTGTACGGTCGGCGGACAGACAATGCCTGAAACCAAGATGCTTGAGGTAGAGGCTGCGCTGGGCTGCCCGCTTATCGAACTCTGGGGCATGACCGAGCTTGGCGGATTGGGGGCGACGCATAGCCTGTACGGCCCGCGTCGTCATGGCTCAATCGGTGTTCCACTGCCTCATCTGCAGGCACGTATCGTGAATAGCGCAGGCTCCGGGGAACCGGTCCCTCAGGGCGAAGTGGGAGAGTTGCTGATCCGCGGGCCTGTCACGATGAAAGAGTATCTCGGTCAAATCCAAGCGACACTCGATGCGTTCGATACCGATGGCTGGCTGCACACAGGGGATCTGGTGCGGCAAGACGCGGATGGCTATCTGTATGTGGTTGACCGTCTTAAAGACATGATTATCACCGGCGGATTCAATATCTATCCGGCGGAGCTTGAGCGTGTAATTGCCGAGTATCCGGGCGTGGCAATGGCCGCGGTGGGCAGCGTTGCGGATGAGGCCAAAGGCGAGTTAGCCAAGGCCTACATTGTTCCTCAACACGGCGTGGCCTTTAACATGGACGGCCTTGATCGACACTGTCGCTCCCGTCTGGCCGCTTACAAGGTTCCCAGGGCCTATCAGCTCGTGGCGTCGCTCCCGATGACCAGCAACGGAAAAATTCTGCGTCGCAAGCTTCACACGCTGGACGAGTGACCAGAACCCTTTGTAGTGGTCGGGCCAGCTGTCGCCCGATGAGTTTGCCGCTTTTAAATTGGGCGCCGTTAACCTCAGTTACGATCAGGATTCATCATGCCGAACTCATACCGCAAGCCAATTCCGCAACGCGTAGCAATCTTCGGTGCCAGTGGACACATTGGTGGTCCCATGGCGACCTACCTGCGCTTTCATGCCCCGCAAGTCCATGTGCGTCTCATCGGCTCCAGTGCCGACAAGGTTGAGATACTGCGTGAGAACCACCCGGGTGTTGAAGTCATGCAGGCGAACTACTTTGACCAGGCCAGCCTCGATGCTGCCATGGCCGGTATGGAAGGCGTTCTGGTGCTAACGACCACCGGCTTGCGCGAGGAGCCTGCGATGTCCAACCTGGTCGCCGCCATCCGCAAGGCCGACTGCCTGACTCACATGATACGTGTGGTGGGCGTGCAGCCGGATAGCAACCCACAGCGTATTCCCCAAGCGTTGCGCGATTACGGCCTGGGGCTGGAGATTCAGCATCCGATCGCACGACGCGTTTTGGATGACGCACAGATGCCCGTCACCTACCTCAACGTAGGCGCCAGCTATATGGACAATTTCCTGCGCATGGTGGCGACGATACAGAGCAATCTGTTGCCATGGCCAGACCGGCTCGTTCCTTATGTTGACCCTCGTGAGGTAGGGGAGGCCGCAGCTCGGTTGATGCTGTCGGACGACGCTCGCCATGTCGGTCAGTTCTACACATTGAATAATGGGGACACCCCGCTGCGAACCTCGGAAGTAGCGCAGATGATGACCGAGGTTTTCCAACGCCGGATTCACCACGACGGCAGCCGTGGGGCATTGAATGATTACTTCAAACCGCTTGTTGAGGCGGCGCTGGTGCCGCCTGAGGTGCCCGACTATCTCTGGAATTTTTTCCAGTATGAAGAGGCGAATGCCCCGGTCTGGGTGCCTAACCAGTTTCTCGAGCGTCTACTTGGGCGGTCGCCTACAACATTGCGTGCTTGGATTCAGGAGCATCGCCATCGGTTCGATGCGGACGAGCCGTTGTCCGAGCCGGTCGATTCTCCAAGTGATGTTCAAAACACCGACCAGAAGGTTAGGGCTGATTCGATGATCGATGGGCTCTGGGAGTGTTTTGTCAGTACCCCGTTTGGTAAAGAGCCTTACGAACTCCAGATCAGCGCGGGGCCGGAGAGCACCCTTCGCGGCGAGATGAAGCATCTGAGAAACGGGACTGTCCTGCCCTTACTCAACGGCCGATTCACCGGTAACCAGCTTGCCTGGTCTCTTCAACTGCTCAAGCCGTTCAAGGCCACGCTCAAGGTCGAGGTCGTCGTGGATGAGCATATGCTCAGCGGTTATGCCCAAACCGGGCTGTTCGGCAAGGTGGCTATCCGAGGCAAGAGGAATACTTCGGTCTCGTGACCGCCCTACGGCCTAGCAAACCTTTGGCAAGGCTCGGATGAGTTGCACAAAACAAGTCCCTCCGTCACTTGGCCAGAGCAGGTCCGGCGACCGTCAGCAAAACTGTGACGGCGCCGGAGGAGGCGGTGAGGGGACGCACAATCGATAAACCTAACCCTTATCAAGGTTCGACGGCTTTATCTGGAGGGTCTCCAAGTATCGCGATTGCCGATAGGTCTTATCCCAACAAGCGATTAGTCAGAGAGCGTCAGGCGCGTCAATCTTTGGCTGTCGTTAGGCGGAGTCTGCCCAATGATGCCATTGCGGCAGGGTGACCTGGAAACGGTCGTGCTGCCTTGCCTACCGGTGACGGGCCATGAAAAGTTCGCCGATAAGAATAATAAGAGGTTTGTTCGATGACCATTCATAACATCGTTGTGATGCAGTGTGTGCCCCTTACTTCACGCCTGCCGCTGGCCGGGCGTGTGCGCAACAAATCGCTGATCGAAAACCACCTCGAAACTCTCACCGCCGCTGAAGCCGGGCGCTCCGCGCTCTGACGCATCGGATGCGACACATGGGAGCGCAGTTTTCCTGCGTCCTTCCTTACTGAGAGTTCGAGGTAAATCATGACGTTAACTCAACGGTTGGGGTGCGCCTTGCTGGCCCTGGTCTCACCTATGAGCCAGGCTCAGGGCGGGCTGGCAGTGGGGGATGTGCTCAGTACCGCGGCCACGCAGGTCGCCCATGTCCAGCAAGCGGTGTTCATAGATCTGACTCGCGCCGGAGAGCGTCTGGTGGCGGTCGGTGAGCGTGGTCTGATTGCGCTTTCCGATGACCAGGGGCAGGGCTGGCGCCAGGCAGTCGTACCGGTGTCAGTCAGCCTGACGGCGGTGCAATTCGCCGACGCCCAGCACGGCTGGGCCGTCGGCCATGGCGGCGTGATCCTGGCCACGCGTGATGGCGGCGAATCCTGGCAGGTGCAGCTCAACGGTATCCAGGCTGCGCAGCTGCAGCTGGACGCCGCGCGTAATGAGTTGGCCGATGCTACCGATGTCAATGCCGCCCAGGAGCGTATTCAGACTGCCGAGCGCCTGCTCGCGGAAGGACCGGACAAGCCCTTTTTCGCCCTGGCATTTATCGATGCGCAGCACGGGCTGGTGGTCGGTGCCTACGGGCTGGCCGTGCGTACCGATGATGGGGGCGCAACCTGGTCTTCTGTGGTCGGCCGGATCGACAACCCTGCGGGGCTGCACCTGTATGCCGTCACCCATCAGGGCAACGACTGGTTCCTGGCCGGTGAGCAGGGCTATCTGGCGCGTTCCACAGATGCCGGCCGTTCTTTTCAGACGCTCGACAGTCCGTACCCAGGCACCTTCTACACCTTGGTCAGCGAGCCTGAAGGGGCGCTGGTGGTCGCGGGTTTGAAAGGGCATGCCTTCATCAGCTATGACCACGGTGCCCGCTTTGAGCCGATGCCCGTCCCGGTACCGGTTTCGTTCAGCGGGGCCATCCCCCTGAAGGAAGGCGGTGTGCTGTTGGCCAACCAGGGCGGCATGCTGTTTCGCACCACGCGCGAAGGCGCCCTGAAACCCTTTGGCAAGCCCCTGAACCTGCCGGTTTCCAGCGTTGTGCAGGCGGCCGATGGCAGCCTTGTAGTCGCAGGGTTTACGGGGTTGTCCCGTTTGTCGCTGCATGACATACCTGAAGCGGAGTGACACCATGACGTCCCGAAATGCTTCTGGCGCCGACAGCGCCTCTCTGGCTGCCTTCGATGTGCGCTCCGGCAATTGGCTCGAGCGTGTGCTGTTCAATCATCGACCCTGGGTGCTGCTGCTGTGCTTGATGGTGACGCTGTTTCTCGGTGTACAGGCCACGCATATCGAGCTCAAAGCCAGCTTTGAGAAGATGATTCCCACAGGGCATCCCTACATCGTCAACTACCTGGACCACCAAAAAGAGCTTTCGGGCCTGGGTAACGCATTGCGTATCGCCGTTGCCAATCGCCAGGGCGATATCTATGACCCGGCTTATCTGGCCACACTGCAGGCGCTCAGTGACAAGATCTATCTGCTCCCCGGGGTCGATCGTGCGGTCATGAAGTCTCTGTGGACACCGGCCACACGCTGGGTCTCGGTCACCGAGGACGGTCTAGACGGCGGCCCCGTGATTCCGGACGAGTACGACGGTAAGCCGGCCTCGATGGCGATGTTGCGGCGCAATGTGCAGTTGTCCAACGAGATCGGTCAATCGGTCGCCTTTGACCAGCGCTCAAGCATCATTTATGTGCCGCTGCTGGCGCATACCAGCGATGGTCAGCCACTGAACTATGCGGCGCTTTCGGCGGATCTGGAAGCGTTGCGCACGCAGTACCAGAGCGATGCCATTGACATCCACATCATCGGTTTCGCAAAAAAAATCGGCGACTTGATCGAGGGTTTGCAGCAAATCCTGCTGTTTTTCGCCGTAGCCATTCTGATCACCGCTGGCGTGCTCTACGCATACACCCGTTGCATCCGCAGCACCTTGTTGGTGGTGCTCTGTTCACTGGTAGCGGTGCTTTGGCAAGTGGGGCTGCTGCCGTTGCTGGGCTACCAGCTCGATCCCTACTCGGTGTTGGTACCGTTCCTGGTGTTCGCAATTGGCATGAGCCACGGCGCGCAGAAGATGAACGGGATCATGCAGGACATCGGCCGGGGCATGCATCGCACGGTGGCGGCACGCTTTACCTTTCGCCGGCTCTTTCTCGCCGGACTGACTGCTTTGCTCTGTGATGCAGTGGGTTTTGCAGTGCTGATGATCATCCAGATCCAGGTGATCCAGGACTTGGCGGTTATTGCCAGTATCGGTGTGGCGGTGCTGATTTTCACTAACCTGATCCTGCTGCCGGTGTTGCTCTCTTATGTGGGCGTCAGTAGCCGCGCCGCGCAATTGAGCTTGAAAAGCGAGCGGGCCGATCTGACCGGACAACGCCGTCATGGTTTCTGGCGTTTTCTCGACCAGTTCACCCGTCGTCGCTGGGCCGCGTTGTGTATTTCAATCAGTCTGACCCTGGCGGTGCTGGGGTTTATGGTCAGCCTGCAATTGAACATCGGAGACCTCGACGCCGGCGCGCCAGAGCTAAGGGCCGACTCGCGCTACAACCTCGACGATGGCTTTATGACCCAGCACTATGGCGCGAGTAGTGATCTGTTCGCAGTGATGATCAAGACCCCTGTCGGCGCCTGCGCGCGCTATGACATCCTGCGCAAAGTCGATGCCCTGGACTGGGAGCTGCGAGGGCTGCCGGGGGTGGATTCAACCAACTCCCTGGCGCTCCTCAATCGGCGCATGCTCGTGGGCCTCAGTGAGGGCAGCCCCAAGTGGTACGAGCTGCAGAACAACCAGGCCATGCTCAACTTGATCACCGCCGGCGCGCCCCGGGGGCTGTACAACGAAAACTGCAGCCTGCTGACCCTTTATGCTTATCTCACTGACCATAAGGCCGCGACCCTCAGCCGTCTGGTCCAGCACGTGGAACAATTCGCCGCTGCCAACGATAACGACGATGTGCAATTCCTCCTGGCCGCCGGCAACGCCGGCATCGAAGCCGCGACCAATATCGTGGTCAAGCAGGCCAGTCGAGAGATGCTGTTCTGGGTCTATGGCGCGGTGATTCTGTTGTGCTTGATCACCTTCCGCTCCTGGCGCGCCACTCTGTGCGCGGTGATCCCACTGATGCTCACCTCGATTCTCTGCGAGGCGCTGATGGTCTGGCTGAACATCGGGGTCAAGGTTGCGACCTTGCCGGTGATCGCGCTCGGCGTTGGTATCGGCGTGGATTACTCGCTGTACGTGATGAGCATCATGTTGGGCCACCTGCGCCAGGGTTTGAGCCTGTCCGAGGCGTACTACCGGGCACTGGTTTCCACCGGCAAGGTCGTGATGCTGACCGGCCTGACTCTGGCGATCGGCATGATCACTTGGCTGTTTTCTCCCATCAAGTTCCAGGCTGACATGGGTGTACTGCTGGCCTTCATGTTCGTTTGGAACATGGTGGGCGCGTTGGTGTTGTTGCCCGCGCTGGCCTGCTTCCTGTTACCTGCACGCTGCTTTGCCGGCGCGGTCGGCGAACCACCGTCGCAAGGCACGGCTGCACAAGCCTTGCCCGCCACCACCAACGCTGATGTGCGCCAACAAGCTGCGCGCACCGACGCCATCACCAGCCACTGAACGAAAAAACAACTAGAGAGAACGGTCATGAAACAACTGAGTTTGCTGTTGCGTGCGTTTTGCTTCGGTTTACGACCGGTCGGGCCACGCCTCGCGTTCGATCAAGCGTGTGGTGTTCTATGAGCGGCGAACTGTTCTCCCTGGAAGGGCAGGTCGCGCTCATTACTGGAGCCACTCGGGGTATTGGCTTGGCGATTGCGCGTGCCTACGGCCAGGCCGGTGCAATGCTGGTGATCAGTAGCGAGAGTCAGGATGACTGCGAGCGGGTAGTTGAGCAGCTAAGCGGCGAAGGCATCGATGCCTGTGCAGTGGCGGCCGACCTGGCTGATCAGGCTGCGGTAAAGGCACTGGCGGATGCCGCGCTCGCGCGTTATGGACGCATTGATACGCTGGTGTGTAATGCCGGCGTAGCACCGCATCTGGGCCCATTAGCCAGTGCTAGCGCGGCGGATTGGGAACTGACGATGACCGTCAATCTACGCAGCGCGCTCTGGCTAACCAATGCCCTGCTGCCATGCATGGCAGCAAACGGAGGCGGTAGCGTAGTGCTGATGGCCAGCATCGCCGGCGTTCGCGGCAACAAGGGCCTGGGACTCTATGGCCTTTCCAAGGCGGCACTGGCACAACTGGCGAGAAACCTTGCGGTGGAGTGGGGGCCTTCGAATATCCGTGTCAACGCCATCAGTCCTGGGGTAATTCAGACCGAATTCGCCCGCCCATTGACCGATAACACTGACCTCATGCACAAGCGCCTGGCGCTTACCCCACTGCGCCGTGTCGGTCACCCGGATGAGGTAGCCGCGCTCGCGCTGCTGCTGGCGTCGCGCGGCGGTGCCTTCATCACCGGGCAAAACATGATTGTTGACGGTGGCACGACCATCGGGGACGGCAACTAATCGAGGACCCCATTATGCAAGCACTTCCTGGCTTCAGACGTGTAGTCACGGGCCACGACTCAACAGCGCAGGCGGTGATAGCCCTCTGTGGACGTACACCCAATAGCTTCCCGCTCAAAGCTGTTCCCGGCACGGTGTTTCACGAAGTGTGGAGCAGCCCCAGCAGTCCCGGCGGTGATCCTACCGAGCCCCTGGACTATGGCATCGTCACCGAGGGAGATGTCTGGCGGGTACTCGACGGCGAGGACATGCAGCTCCGGCGTGGTGACATCGTGGTACAGCGCGGCACCAAGCATGCCTGGAGCAATCGCACTGAGCAGATGGCGCGGATGGCCTTCATCCTGCTCGGCGGCCGCTATGCCGATGAACTGAAAGAGGTGCTGCAATGAAACTTGCCACGCTCAAAAATGGCAGCCGCGACGGGCGCTTGTTGGTGGTTTCCCGCGACCTGAGTCGTGCCGTCGACGCTGGGGATATTGCGCCCACGCTTCAAGCCGCCATCGACCACTGGTGGAGCGTGGAGGCAGATTTACGCCAACGCTACGATGCGCTCAACGAAGGGGCCTTGGACAATACCTTCGCCTTCGATCCGGCTGCGGTCAGCGCGCCCCTGCCACGTGCCTGGCAGTGGTTGGATGGCTCGTGCTTCCTGAGCCATGGCGAGCTGATGCAAAAAGCGTTTCACCTCGACCCGATCGAAGGTGTCGAGCACACGCCGCTGATGTACCAGGGAACAGGCGATGATTTCCTCGGTCCATGCGACGATATTCCGTTGCCCGATGAAAGCCATGGCATCGATTTCGAGGGGGAGTTTGCGGTACTGACGGATGAGGTGCCCATGGGCTGTTCAGCCGAACAGGCGATGAAGCATATTCGGCTGATCCTGCAGCTCAACGATGTCAGCCTACGCACCCTGGCACCTCGTGAGATGAAGACTGGTTTTGGCTTTGTACAGGCCAAACCCACTTCCAGTTTCGCTCCGGTCGCCGTCACCCCAGATGAGCTCGGCGAGGCCTGGCTCAACGGGCGTGTCCACCTTCCGTTGCGAGTGGAATGGAACGGTCGCTGGTTCGGCCATCCTCATGGTGGTGCCATGCACTTCGGCTTCCACCAACTGATTGCACATGCCGCGCTGACCCGTCGCCTCAGCGCCGGTACTTTGATTGGCTCGGGGACGGTATCCAACACGAACCGCGCGGTAGGCTCAGCCTGTATCGCCGAACGGCGTGCCATTGAAATTATTGAGCAGGGCCAAGTACAAACCGACTTCATGCGCTTTGGCGACCAAGTACTGATGGAGGCACGTGACGCGCATGGCTATCCCCTGTTCGGCGTGATTGACCAGCGGGTCGTCAGGGAGGCAAAACCATGCGTGTCTTGATTACGGGTGCCAATGGCTTCCTCGGTCGCACCCTGACACAGCGCCTACTGGCCGAGGGTTCATTGCGGGGGAGGCGTATCGATACGCTGATCCTGTTGGACAAGACGTTGACGGGGTTTCCCGAGGACGCACGGATCCGTCTGCACCCCGTCGACGTGACCGAGCCGGCGCTGTTGCGACGCGCCCTTGCGGACGGGGTCGACGTGGTGTTTCACCTGATCAGCATCCCCGGTGGTGCTGCCGAGGCCCAGTATTCGCTGGGCTATCGGGTGAATCTGGAGTCCAGCCTGGAACTACTCCAGCAACTTCGCGGCATGCGGTGTGTGCCTGTATTCGTCTATGCCAGTAGTGTTGCGGTCTATGGCAGTGACCTGCCGGCCCATATGAACGAGCGCTTTCCACCCTGTCCCGCATTCTCCTACGGCGCGCACACATTGATGGTGGAGACAGCGTTGACTGATCTGACTCGACGTGGCGAGCTGGATGGACGCGCCCTGCGCTTGCCGGAAATCGTCGCCCGTCCAGGACGTGAGCCCAATGGGCTGCGCTCGGCCTTTATGAGCGATCTGATGCATGCGGTTGCCAATGGCAAGCCCTACCGCTGTCCCGTTTCGCCACAGGCCACGGCCTGGTGGATGTCGGTGCTGTGCTGTGTTGACAACCTGATACACGCAGCGCAACTGAATGATCCAGGGCCGCAGCGCGTATGGCAATCGCCGGTGCTGCAGTTATCGATCGGCCAAGTCCTCGACGCACTCCTTGCCACCTTCGGGCAGGAACGGCGTGGGCTGATCGAGTTTGCTCCCGATGAGGGACTGGAAGGTCTTTTCGGTCGCTTTCCCCCATTGCGTACACCTCAAGCGCGTGCGCTGGGCTTTCGCCACGACGGCAATGCCGCAGCGCTGGTACGCAATGCGCTGATGCCTGCTGCCAGGGCTGGGCGTGGGGCAGAGCGCACATGCACAATCGGAGCCTAATAAAATGACATTGATGAAACGCCGTCTGGTCGACCTGTCCGTTACCCTCGACAATAACCCCTACACCGACCCGCCGCCCTTGCTGCCAAAGATCGATTACATGGATCACCAGCAAGGTTGGCCGGAAATGGCTGCGATGTTTCCCGGTCTGTCCAAGGACCAACTGCCAGGTGATGAGTCGTGGGCGGCTGAACGTTTGTCGATCACGACCCACAGCGGCACGCATATGGACGCGCCCTGGCATTACGCTTCAACTACCGACGGCGGTAAGCCGGCCTTTGGCATCGACGAACTGCCACTGGAATGGTGCCTGCAACCCGGCGTGAAGCTGGACTTTCGTCACTTGTCCGATGGCCATGTGGTCAGCGGTGCCGAGGTCGAAGCCGAACTCTCCCGAATTGGTCATGTGCTGCAACCGCTGGATATCGTGCTGGTCAACACCCGCGCCGGTGCGCTGTTCGGCCAGCCGGGCTACTTGGACGCCGGGATCGGCATGGGGCGTGAAGCCACGCTCTATTTGCTGGAGCGCGGTGTGCGCGTAGTGGGGACCGATGCCTGGAGTTGGGACGCACCGTTCAAATACACCCGCGAGCGCTTCGCCGAAAGTGGCGATGCCTCAATCATCTGGGAAGGCCACAAGGCCGGCCGTGACATTGGTTATGGCCAGATGGAAAAGCTCGCGAACCTCGACAACCTGCCAGCCAACGGCTTCTTGGTGTCCTGCTTCCCCTACAAGATCAGGCATGCCTCGGCGGGCTTCGTCCGCGCGGTGGCGATTTTCCTGGAGTAAGTAGCGCAACGGCCGCGCATCACCTGCGCTTGAGCCCGGCAGATTGCCTGCCGGGTATTTTTCTTTCAGCGCCGGTCAGGGCTTGGAGGCTGGCGCAGCGGCACGCGGGCCGATGCCGAGTGATCCGAAGAACACTGCTGTGGACTCATCGGTGAAATCGGGGATGAAATGAAAGGCTTTGATCCGTCCATCCGTGATGCGTACCACGTCCTTGCCGACGGCGCGTTCGACGCCAGCGCGCTCGGTCAGACCGCCTCGCAGCTCCAGGGTTGCGGTAACAACGTCGCCGGCCACCTCAATATTCGTCACACGAATGTTGGTTTTCGGGTCGACGACGGTGGTCTTGATGTAATGCAGGAGGCACGAGGGATTATCCATCTCTGCGCGACAGCCCACGAAGTCCGAACGCTCGACATCCGGTGCGATGAGCGTGGCGATAGTCCCCATGTCGCCGGCGTTGGCGGCCTCGACATAGCGGTTAAAAACATCAGTTGAAGACGGGGTGGCCAGTGCAGGCGTACCTGTGCCGAGAAGGACGCTCGCGAAAAGGTAATGGCGAAGTGGGTACTTGAACATGATTTCCTCGTTATAGGGTGTCGTTCCAGACAACCGTTGGTGTTGGGTATTGAAGCCCATGGTCCCGATACGGGGTGTCGTTATTCCACCGCGTATCGCTGCGCATAACCAGGCGAGCCTCTCACACCTCAGCGGCTAAAAAACGCCTGGGTTAATGGCCCAGGCGTTTTAGGGTGAGCGCGCTCGCGCCGAATCGTCCGTTTATGACCCTGTAGGCAGTGATGGACGATTAGCTTCAATGCTTGGGCGGCGGGCCGCCGGGTGCCCATTTTTCCTGATAGCGAAATAGGAAATACTGCGAGTTGTCGGCGCCAGGCGCTGCAACGCGCGCGGTCCAACTGTCATCGTGCAGGTCCATATCGGCATCGTATTCCACGTGGCAACCCATCGGGCTGTTGAAGTACCAGAACCAGTTGGAGCCCAGTTGGTGGCGGCCAGGGCCCCAGAACGATTCATAGCCTTTCTCGACGAAGCGGGTGCCGGCGGTCATCACTTCGGTGGGGCCGCCCATGTGGAAGGTGAAGTGCTCTATGCCCTTCATGAACGGCGGCGTCTGGATCAGAAATAAGGTGTGGTGATCCTGTGTGCCGGCCGGGCGCAGGAAGGGACCGGTGTCGACGAAACGGTCGGTGCAGACGAAACCCAATCGGGTATAAAACGCCTCAGCCTTGAGATGGTCTGGTACAAAGTAGACGACGTGGGACAAGCTGCGCGGCAGGGCTTGCATATCGGCACTGGCGCCCAGGCTGTTCATGTCGCGGCGGATGATAGCGCCCGGGGCGTTGCTGAGCTCGCCAGGCAAATCAATGGGGAGACGCTGGCTGATCTGGAAGCCCAGGGCAAAGCCCATATCGTCGACAGCGCGAAGCACGCCGTCGTCGCCACGAATGACATCGCGGTCCTTCCGTAATTCGGTTTCGATGGCCTGCAGGGCCGCTTCGTCAGCCACGCCGTAGACGGTTTCGCGCAGAGTAGTGGCGGTTTCCATGGGCTTCGGCAAGCGTGCATCGCCGCGTTGGCGAATAACAATGCCAGTGCCGTCCAGAGCCTCCAGGTAGCCACCCGTTTCGTCCACATCGCGCGGTTTCAGTCCGTAGTCGGTGAGGTATTGCACGCAAGCGTTGACGTCGTCGACGCCGAACACCAGGTAGTCAGGTCCGATGATTTTCATGGCAGGTTCTCGTCTTAATGCTCAGGCGGTGTGGCCGTGTAGGGTCTCGGCGACCCAGTCGGCGATGTAATGGCCCGCGTTGATGGAGTTATCGAAGCTGGAGTGCTGTACGCCGCCTTCGCGGTCGGTAAATATCTTCAGTTCACGTTTTGGGCTGTTGACCAGTTGCTCGTAGGTACGGTGAGCCCATTTGAGCGGGATCTGCGAGTCCTTCTCACCATGGGTTACGAGGAAGGGCACCTTGATTCGCTCTACCACACCATCGAGATGGACGTCCTCGGCGATCCGCATGAATTCCTCAATGTCCTTACCCCCCCAGACCCAACGCACGTGGTCCCAGTAGTGCGGTACCGGGAGGCTGCCTTCGCGTGCCAAGCGGCGCTTTTGCACATCACGCCAGTCGTGGTTGGCACCCCAGACCACACCGCAGGCAAACCGTGGCTCGAAGGCCACGATACGAGGGCAGTAGTAGCCGCCGAGTGATACACCCTCGCAGCCGATACGCTTGGAGTCGATGTCTTCGCGGTTTTCCAGCCAGTCAAAGACTCTGCTTCCCCAGTGTTCGGCGTCGTAGCGTGCCTTCAGGTCGTGCAGACGCAGAGCTTCACCCGTGCCGGGCTGATCGATAACCAGCGAGGAAATGCCGCGTTTAGCCAGCCAAACGGGCAGTCCGACGCGGTATTTCATTTCCTTGGTCGAGTCCAGGCCGTTGAGTTGCAATAGCAGGGGAGCAGGGCCGTCGACACCTTCGGCACGGATGTAGAGGCCGGCAATGACTTTGCCTTCATAGGGGATTTCGACGCGTTCGCAATTCTCTCCAGACAGCTCGATACCACGGGCGAATGTGTCGAGGAAGCGCTGGTAAAGCTCCAGGCGGCCGGGGGCGCCATGGGCCTGCAGGCGTTCGCAGGTCAAGTAATAAGTCGCGGCGCGGTTGTACTTTTCGCCAGCCGACAACAGGCGACCGTGCTCTTCATCTTCGCGGGCCAACCCGCAGAGCTTATCGGCCATCTTCGACCAGGTTTCACGGAAGGCCTGGCTCCCTGCGGCATCGGGCTGCTTGGCGGCCTCCTGTAGCGGCTCGCACATTTCGACGATCTCGCCGATGCGGGCCCCCATCTCGATGGCAAGGTCCACCGAGAGGTTCCAGACATAGTGGGTGGGGAAATAGCGAAACATAGTGTTCTTTTCCTTATGTGTGTTCCGGGTGAGGCGTCAGGCGAGGCATCAACGGTCCAGGTAGCAGCAAGGCAGACTGGCGAAGCGGGTAGGGTGCAAGCCCGTTACCTGAAGCGCACGCTCCTGGCTTGCGGTGACATGGGCGCAGTGTGGTCAGCAAGGAGCGGCCGACCCACGCTCGCATGAGGCGTTGAATTCGACAAATCGCTTGTTCGGATGCCAGCCATCGGTGAGCGCGATACCTGCGTGCGAAGGTAGCCATGGCGATTGTCGATGGCTCGCATCGCCAGTCTCGATTGGTAGGGGCGGCGGACGCCTGGCTAGGCTAGGCGGCTGTTTCTGCCAAATAACAACAAGAGGACAACACGCCCATGTCTATTGCCAGCAAAGGCTTTTTCGTACCTTCAGGTGGTATTGGCCAATGGTTCGGCCATCTCTCGGTAGGGCTTAAGCTCTCCCTGGGCTTTGGCCTGGTGCTGTTATCCACCCTGGCAATGGCCCTGGCGAACTTGCACGCATTGCGGGTCCAGCAGGCAGCCAGCATCGAGTTTCGTGCCTTGGATACCTTGCAGATCAACCTATCTGAAGCGCGTCAGGCAGAGAAAGACTTCGGTCTAACCCTGGCACCTGAGGCTGCCGCCCGCGTGGTAGGGGTGCTCGACCGATTGCCCGAAGGCCTGGCTCGAGCCGGTGTGACTACGGCTTTCCAGCGCGAGTTGCAGCAGATGTTGCAACGCTATCGGATTGCCTTCGATGGCTATGCTGCTTCGGGACGTTCGGTGCATGAGGCGCGCATGCGAATGCAGACGTTGGCCGAAGTTGCGGGGCAGCGCTTCGCGATCCTGTTTATCGACCAATTGGACAGCTTGAACCTCAGCCTGGAACAAGCAGAGCCGCCCTCTGCCGGCCAGATGCAGCAGTTGGAGGAGGTAGTGAACCTGCGCGAGCGCCTGGCGAATCTTCGCGACAGTGAGCTGTACTTTTCCCTCGATCCGCAAAAGCGCTTTCGTGATGATTGGGAGAATCGTATGAGCGAGTTGGTTACGGCTCTGTCCAGCCTCTCGACACGCTTGGACGAAGCGCAGCGTGTGGGGCTGGACGAGGCAGGGCAGGCGTTGGCGCAATACCGCCAGGCTTTTCAGGATTACGCTCTGGGTGGTCAGGCCGGCGTTCAGGCTGAAGGGCAAATGACTGCCGCGGCGCAGCAGGTGACCGACCTGCTGGAACACGAGCGTGCGCAGCGGGCAGAGGCTGATGCACTGACGCACCACGTCTTACAGATTCAGCTGGCAATTCTGGGCGTGCTGACGATAGGTCTGGGAGTAGGGGCCGCCCTGAGCATTCGTCTGGCGATCATCGCTCCACTGCGGCATATGCTCGGGCTTGCGCAGCGGGTTGCAGCGGGCGACCTCAGCGAAATGCCTGTCGCTTTGCCGCGCCGTGACGAACTGGGGCAGTTGTCGGATGCGGTACGGCACATGCTTGATGCCCTGCGTGGCCTGGTTGGGCGAATCGGCTCTGGTGTTGACCAATTGGATCAGGCGGCGGATGCACTGGCGAGCATGGTGGAGCGTACGGGTGACGGCGTGCGTGCGCAGAGACAGCAGGCCGATTGGGTGGCGGGGGCTATGCAGCGCATGACCCGCTCCGCAGCGGTTGTCAGTGAACAGGTCACACAGAGCTGTGAGGCACTGGCCGAAGCTGGGGCCTTGGCGCTCGATGGTGACGGCCTGGTACGCCGGGCCAGCGACAGCCTGCAGCGTTTGTCAGTGGAAATGGTGACCAGCGTCGAGTCTATGCGTGGGCTCCAGGGGCAGAGTGAGTCCATCCACCGCGTGCTGGATGTGATCAATGCGTTGGCCGAACAGACCAACCTGCTAGCCCTTAATGCCGCCATTGAGGCCGCACGAGCTGGCGACCATGGGCGAGGTTTCGCTGTCGTGGCTGACGAAGTTCGAGCCTTGGCGAGTCGCACCCGAGACTCCACGGGTGAGATTGAGGCGATGATACGGCGGCTGGGCGAGCTGACCCTCGAAACAGCCGATAGCCTGCAGGGCAGTCAATTGTTTACCGCGCAAGGTGTCGAACTCACTGGGCAGGCAAGCGCTGTACTCGCGACCATCACCATCGCCATGGAGCGGGCCGAGGCAACTGGCCGCAGCATCGACGAAGCGTCGACCGCTCAGTACCTCATGGCACGTCAGGTGGATGAAGCCGTGGAGCAGGTGGCGCGGGTGGTCGAGCAGAATGCGCAGGATTGCCAGCACCTGCAAGCGGCCTCGGACAACTTGCAGCAGATAGGGGTAAGCCTGGGGCATTCGGTGGGCAGCTTGCGATGCCCCCCCCAAAGGGAACCCCTCAGGACGTGACCGCCGACTCGGGGTCGTGGGTCATTGTCACCAGCTTTTCCCGCAGCCAGAGCAGCATCGGGTCGCGATCAAGGCTGCGGTGCCAAGCCATGTATTCGCGCATTGCCGGCAGTTCCACTGGCGGCGGCAGGATGCGCAGCGGCAGGCTGCGAGCATAAAGCTTTGCGAGGCGGCTGTGCATGGTGGCAATCCGTTCTGTGCCAATCACCAGTTGCGGCAAGGTGTTGAAGTCGTGGGTGATGACTTCCAGGCGACGTTTGCAGCCGTACTGGGACATGAGCCACTCATCGAATCCGGGGGTTCGGCTGCGGCCAAAGGCTACCGAGACATGACCCAGTTCCAGGTAGCGCTCCAAACTCAACTGCTCGCCAACACTGCTATTGCCGTCCCAGACGACGCAGACGTGCTGCTCCTCAAACAGCAGTTGCGAGGGGTGCTCCTTAACGACGTAGTGATCCGGCGCGATCATCAGATCCACTTCGCCACGCAGCAGCATCTCCACGGCTGTTTTGCCTGGACTCATCAGCTCAAACGTAATGTGCGGTGCTTCTCGGTTGACCGCTTGGATGACCTCGGCAAACACCACGCTAATCAGGTAGTCCGAGGCCATGATTCGGAAATGTCGCTTGCTTCCGGCGATGTCGAGCACGGGCTTTGCGGTGATCGAAGTCTGGATTTTCAGCAGCACCTCGCGTACCGGAATCTCCAACTCTTTGGCCAGTGGGGTGGGCATCATCTTGCGCCCGACCTGTACCAGCAAGTCATCCTCAAAGTAGTTTCTCAGGCGGCCCAGGACGCCGCTGGTGGCTGACTGGGTCATGTGCAGGCGGACAGCGGCGTGCGTAATGTTCTGCTCTTCAAGCAGCACATCCAGTGCCACCAGTAGGTTCAAGTCGAGGTGATTGAAACGCATGGCAGGCTCCCTTTTTTGTATTTATTTTCGCGATACCCTGCATCCTGACTAACGATTAGTCAAATTGTTCGCGCCCTCCTTAGTCTTGACTGCCAGGCGGGGGGAGGCGTGCCCGAGGTTGCACGTGTTGTACCGGCCAGGCCCCCCTCCAATTCGCCATACGGTATGAGTTGCGCCTGCGCGATCTGTCGTATGTACACAACAAAAACAAGGAAAACTTCATGAGCGCAATCAGCAAAATACTCATAGTGGGGGGCGGTATCGGTGGTCTGTGTGCGGCCATCGCATTACGCCGCCAAGGCTTTGCCGTGGACCTGGTGGAGATCAAGTCCGAATGGACGGTCTATGGCGTGGGCATCATTCAGCAGAGCAATGTGGTGCGCGAAATGGCACGGCTTGGCGTCCTGGATAGCTATCTGGACGCGGCGTATGCCTTCGAGGATGTGGGCATCTACGATCTTCAGGGCAAGCCACTGGTGCACATTCCCGGTCAGCGCTTGGCGGGGCCCGAGTACCCGGCCAACGTCGGTATTTCGCGGCTGGCTCTGCACCAGGTGCTGAGCACTACTGCCATACAGCTGGGTACTCAGGTGCGCCTCGGGTTGAGTGTGAAGTCGTTCGAACAGGACTCCGAAGGTGTGGATGTCCTTTTCACTGACGGCTCTAATGGCCGTTACAGCCTGGTGGTCGGTGCTGACGGCGTGTATTCGAAGGTGCGCGGTATTCTGTTCGGCGATAAGTATCAACCGCGCTTCACCGGGCAGTCGGTGTGGCGCTACAACTTTCCCCGCCACCCCTCCATCGATCATCTAGCCAGTTACACCGGCGCCCAAGGCAATGCCGGATTGGTGCCCTTGGCTGAAGATCTGATGTACATGTATTCGACCTCCTACGAGCCCGGCAATCCGTGGCTTGACCCCAGCCAGTTTGCCGAGTTGATGCGCGACCGTATCAAGAACATCGGCGGCCTGATCGGTGAGTTGCGTGAGCAGATCACCGACAGCAGCCAAGTGGTTTATAAACCGATGGAGGTGGTGTTCGTCGACGAATCCTGGTTCAAGGGCCGCGTCCTCTTGATCGGTGATGCCGCCCATGCAACGACGCCGCACCTCGGACAAGGGGCGGGAATGGCCATCGAAGACGCGCTAGTGCTGAGTCTGGAATTGGCGGGTGAAGACGCCATCGAGAGCAAACTGCAGCGCTTTATGCAGCGCCGTTTTGAGCGTTGTAAGTACATCAGCGAAAAGTCAATTCTGGCGGGGGATCGGGAAATGGCCAAAGACCACAGCTTTGACCGAATAGGTCTGACCAAGGACATGTTAAAACTCACCGCTGAGCCCATCTGACATACCGATTGCCGGCCGCTGGGGCAGTAGCCGTTTCGAGTGATGCTCGCAGCGGCTTATCTGCATTCAGAGGTCGACCTCATGATCCAGGACGCGGTCATGACATCAGTGCCAAGCGGGCGCGCCATCTCAGTCTTTGGCTCTAAGCCTAAGCATTCCATTTTGCGAGGTGACCCTTGCCAACCGGCGACCGGCCCAGTGCCTTTCTTTGTTATGACGATGAGTTAGTAGAAGGCCACGCGAAAGGTTTTGACCCGTGGCAGCAGGGGCTCGACACCGTCGTGGCTTTGCGCTGGCATGATCAAGTGCGGGTTTATCGCAATAGTTGCCCGCATTGGAACGTGCCTATGCAGTACCGCAAGGATCGTTTCATGTCAGGCGACTGCCGACACATCGTATGTTTCTCTCACGGTGCGTTGTTCCGGCCGGAGGATGGCTTCTGCGTGCAGGGGCCCTGCCTGGGACAGTCCCTGGTGTTGTTGGATGTCCGTAAGGACGACGAGGGAAGGCTATCGGTGGTGGAGCAGGGTACACGCGCCGACGACCGTGTGACGCGGGCTCCGTGAAGAACCTTCAAAAGCAGTGGCCGTGTTTTTGATCGCGTTCCCCAGATTGTCCAAACACCTTGCAAGCTCATTGGAAGGGCCCCTGCGTGGAAGGGGCCCCTCCAATTCATTTACTGGCCGGATTGGCTTGCCGAGCGCAGCGCTCACTTCTGGCTGATGCGCTGCAAAAAAGTCGGTTATAAGTCAGCCCGCGTGCTGAACAAAATCATGACGAAGCATCAATTTTGAACAATTTGTAGACGACGACAAAGAACACCGGCACGAAGAAAATCGCAAGCAATGTCCCAGAGAGCATGCCGCCAATCACCGCCGTTCCCAGTGCGTGCTGTGCGCCGGCGCCGGCGCCACTGCCGAGGACCATGGGCAGTACGCCCAGAATGAAGGCAAGCGACGTCATCAGAATGGGGCGCAAGCGCATCCTGACAGCTTCAAGCGCTGCCTCAATGAGCCCCTTGCCTTGCTCGTGAATCTCCTTGGCGAACTCCACGATGAGAATGGCGTTTTTCGACGCTAGCCCGATGGTGGTCAGTAAACCGACCTGGAAATACACGTCGTTCATCTTCCACGTCAGGATGGCACCGACCAGTGCGCCGAGTACGCCTAAGGGGACGACCAGAATCACAGACAGCGGTATCGCCCAACTCTCGTACAACGCGGCCAGACAAAGGAACACAATCAGGATCGACAAACCGTAGAGCAGCCCAGTGCGGCCCGTTGATGCTTTTTCCTGGAGCGATAAACCTGTCCACTCGTAGCCAAAGCCTGCCGGCAGCTGGGCCATGGCCTCTTCGACAATCGCCAGTGCCTCGCCGCTTGAAGCTTTCCCCGGCATAGCCATGCCAAGTATCTCCACCGACGGCGAACCGTTGTAGCGCTCAAGCTTGGGGGATCCTGACGCCCAGTGTGCCGTGGCAAACGCGGTGAACGGCACCATGGTTCCTGCGCTGTTGCGGACGTACCAGCGACCGATGTCCTTAGGCAACATGCGGAACTGAGCATCCCCCTGGAGCATGACTTTTTTGACCCGACCCTGATCAAGAAAGTCGTTTACGTAAGTGCTCCCCCATGCGGTTGAAAAGGTATCGTTGATATCGGACATCGAAAGCCCGAGCGTGCCCGCCTTGTGGTGATCGATATCCAGACGAAACTCAGGCGCGTCCTCTTGCCCGTTGGCCCGAACGGCGACCAATCGCGGGTCTTTGCTGAGAATTTCCAGCAGTTGGTTACGGGCTTTCATCAAGGCTTCATGGCCAAGGTTTGCGCGATCCTGAAGCATGAGGTCAAAACCCGTTGCGTTGCCCAGTTCCGATACCGCGGGTGGGGCGAACGGAATGATCTGCGCATCCCTGATCTTGGCGAAGTAAGCCCATGCCCTGGCCGTCACGCTGTTGACGCTAAGGGATTCGTCACGGCGCTCGTCCCATGGCCGCAGCTTGATGAATGCCAGGCCAGTGTTTTGGCCATTGCCTGCGAAACTGAATCCGGAGACGGTGAAAATGCCCGCAACCGCCTCTTTCTCATCCACGAGAAAATGCTGCTCGACTTGTTTGAGCGCGTCATTGGTGCGTGCTGCAGTCGCGCCTGGCGGAAGCTGTATCAGGGCAAAGAGCGTGCCTTGATCCTCGTCGGGCAGAAAACCCACCGGGATTTTGAGGAAGGCGCCGACAACCAAGATCAGGAGCGCGGCGTAGATGAGCATATAGCGTTTGGGCCTGCTCAACATATGGTTCACGCCACCCTGATAATGGTGGCTGCCGCGTTCGAATGTCCTGTTGAACCAGCCGAAGAAACCGCGCTGGGTCAGCTCATGTCCACGATCGATCGGTTTGAGCAGCGTGGCACAGAGTGCGGGCGTCAGAATCATTGCGACGAGAATGGACAACACCATCGCCGACACGATCGTGATGGAGAACTGGCGGTAAATCACCCCCGTCGAGCCGCCGAAAAACGCCATGGGAATGAACACCGCGGCCAACACCAGTGCGACGCCGACCAGCGCCCCGGTGATCTGCCCCATGGATTTGCGGGTTGCCTCCTTGGGCGACAGGCCTTCTTCGCTCATGACCCGCTCGACGTTCTCCACCACCACGATGGCATCGTCGACCAACAGCCCGATCGCCAACACCATCGCAAACATCGTCAGGGTGTTGATGCTGAAGCCGAATACCGCGAGTACGCCGAACGTGCCGAGCAACACCACCGGAACGGCAATCGTGGGAATGAGGGTTGCGCGAAAATTTTGCAAAAACAGGTACATCACCAGAAATACCAGCACGATCGCTTCGACCAACGTGCGCACGACTTCTTCTATGGAAATGCGCACGAAAGGGGTCGTGTCATACGGCTTCTGTACCTGAACACCCGCCGGGAAAAAGGGTTTGAACTCATCAATCCGCGCGTCGATGGCCTTGACCGTATCGAGTGCGTTAGCGCCCGGAGCGAGTTTGATGGCCAGACCGGCAGCCGGTTTGCCATTGAACCGACTGGCGTTACTGTAGCTTTCACTGCCCAGTTCGACCCGGGCGACGTCACGCAAACGCACCTGGGCGCCGTCGGTCTGCGTGCGCAGTAAGATGTCCTCAAACTCGGCGGCACTGCGAAGTTGAGTCTGAGAGGTAATGGTCGCGTTGAGTTGCTGGTTGCCGGACGCCGGCAGCGCGCCGAGTTGGCCGGATGACACTTGCACGTTCTGCGCTTGGATCGCGTCCTTTACATCCAGCGGCGTCAGGCTGAAGTTTTCCAGCTTGTCGGGATCGAGCCATATCCGCATGGCATATTGCGCACCGAATAACGTGGTATCGCCAACCCCATCGACCCTTCCGATCGCGTCCTGGATGTTGGCCGAGACATAGTTCGATAGATCGGCACCATTCATTCGGCCATCTTCGGAGGTGAAGGCCAGGATATTGAGAAAGTTGGTGGACGATTTGACGACCTGCACGCCCTGTTGCTGAACCTGCGAGGGAAGTAGGGGAGTCGCCAGTGCGAGCTTGTTCTGCACCTGTACCTGGGCAGTGTCAGGATCCGTGCCGTTTTCAAAGGTCAGCGTAATCGTGACGGAGCCATTGGATTCGCTCGTTGACGCGATGTAGCTCAGGCGATCCAGGCCCTTCATTTTCTGTTCGATGACTTGAGTGACCGTATCCTCCAGGATTTTTGCCGACGCACCTGGGTAGGTCGCGGTAATGGCGATGGCGGGCGGTGCAATAGTCGGGTATTGCGCAATGGGCAGCGTCAGGATGGACAACACACCGACAAGCATGACGATGATGGCCAGCACCCAGGCAAAAATCGGGCGATCAATAAAAAAACGTGCCATGGTATTTACCCGCTGCTCAATGAAGGTCGGAAGGTGCAGTCGCCTGCGTCACGGGCGGCGCCTGCCACGGTACGGTCTTGACCGTCACACCTGGGGCCGCACGCTGCAGCCCGTCAATGACCAATTGATCACCGGCGTTCAGCCCACTGCGAATCAGCCACTGATCCCCGATAGCCCGGTCGGTTTCCAGATCACGTCGCTCGAGTTTGTCGTCCTTGCCCACCACGTAAGCCTGGGGTTTGCCTGTGCTGTCCCTCGATACCGCTTGCTGGGGAACCAGCAGGCCTTGATCCTTGACACCCTCTTCAAGGACGGCGCGGACATACATCCCCGGAAGCAGGGTGGCGTTGGGATTGGGAAAGATCGCGCGAAGGGTGATGGCCCCGGTGTCTTGATCCACCGTCACATCCGAAAATTCAAGCGAGCCTTCCAGGGGATAAAAGCTGCCGTCTTCGAGTCGCAGCCTGACTTTGGCCGCGCTTGCACCGCTTTTTTCCAGATCGCCTTGGGCCATTGCTTTCTTGAGGCGCAGTAGTGCGACGCTAGGCTGCGTGACGTCCACGTAGATCGGATCAAGCTGCTGGATGGTTGCCATGGCCGTGCTCTGACTGGCCGTGACCAATGCGCCTGGCGTGATACTGGATTTGCCGATGCGTCCCGAGATAGGCGCATCGACACGGGTGTAGGCCAGATTGATGCGACCGCTTTCAACATTGGCCCTGGCCGATGAAACATCCGCCTCGCCTTCGCCCACGGAAGCCACGGCGTCGTCGTAGTCCTGTCGACTTATGGCATTGACGGCGGACAGCTCCTTGTAGCGATCACGCTTGAGTCGTGTGGAGATGAGGGTTGCCTGGGCCTTGGCCAATGCCGCGACATTGTTTTCATAGGTGGCTTTGTAGGTGGAGGGGTCAATTGAGTAGAGCACCTGGCCCGCCTTGACGTCGCTGCCCTCGGTGAAGCTGCGTTTAAGCACGATGCCGTTGACCTGAGGCCTCACCTCTGCGATCAGAAACGGCACCGTCCGCCCAGGAAGCTCGGTGGTAAACACCACGCGTTGTGGCTGTACAGATAGCGTACCCACTTCAGGCGTACCTGCGGCCGGTGGTGCGCCGCCTGGCGGTTTGCCACAGGCCGCCAAGACACTGATTGACGCGATGACCACCACTGACATGAGGCGCTTCGGGTATGCAAGGCACATGGCGTGCTCCAAGGACGAAAAGACATAATTAACGATACCGAACTGTACGGTAATCTATTTTGACAGAAGCATTTGGTCAAGTAATAATGGTACACATCGGTATCGAAATAGGAGATTTCTTGTGCGGGTACTTACGGACAGCAAGCGGGATGCGATTCTTCAGGCCGCCGCAGACATTTTTCATGAACAAGGGTTTGAGGGGGCTTCCATGGCAGGCATCGCCACGCGAGTGGGCGGTTCCAAGTCGACGCTCTACCGCTATTTTTCCTCCAAGGAGGAGTTGTTTGTTGCGGTGAGTCATCAGGCTGCCAAAGACCAAATTCTGCCAACCCTGGAAGCATTGCTGGCAAGCACGGATAAGGAACTGGGTGGCGTACTTCGACGTTTTGGGGAGACGGCACTGGCGATTGTCGCGAGTGAACCCGCGATCAAAGCCATGCGCACAGTGATCAGCGAGTCAGGTCGCAGTGACATCGGCAAGCTCTTCTATGAAACCGGGCCACAGATCGCCATGCATGCCCTGGCTGATTTTTTCCTGGCCCGGATGCTCGCAGGTACGTTGCGTCAGGCTGATCCCCACGTGGCCGCTCGACACCTCATCGCGCTCTTCGAGTCGGAGACCATATTTCCTTGCCTGATGGGCATCAGGTCCGAGCTATCCAGTGCCGAGATCAAAGGGGCTGTTGACCGCGCTGTTGAAGTGTTCCTCGGTGGTTACGGGGGGGATGGAAAAACCGCAACAGAAACCGAAACGATTACTTGATGGGTCCCCAGCCGCTGGTGGCGAGGGTCACTCAAACGCCATTTACTTGATAGGGCTGCGCAATGAAGAAATCTCTATTGTCTCTTGCAGTAACCGCGTTTGTGCTGGGCGGCTGCTCGCTGATCCCTGACTATCAACGGCCCGCAATACCTACGGATACGCAGTACCCAACGGGCCAGTCGTATTCGCCAACCACCGCTGCGGACCCCGTCGCCGCTGACCTGGGCTGGCGGCAGTTTTTCAAGGAGCCTGGGCTTCAGCAACTGATTCAGATATCCCTGGAAAACAATCGAGACCTCAGAGTCGCCGCCCTCAATATCGAAGCGTACCGCGCCAAATACCGGATCCAGCGTGCCGACCTGCTGCCATCGATTTCCGCCGATGCCAGCGGGACCCGCCAGCGAACACCCGCCGATCTTTCGCAGACAGGGCGTACAACTACGTCAGGCCAGTATTCGGCAACGCTGGGCATCAGTTCTTATGAGCTGGATTTGTTCGGGCGCGTGCGCAGCCTCAGCGAAGAGGCGCTGGAAACCTACCTTTCCAGCGAAGAGGCCCGTCGCTCGACTCAAATCAGCCTGGTGGCAAGCGTTGCCAATGCGTACTTCACCTGGCAGGCGGATCAAGCACTGCTGGCGCTGACCCAAGACACCCTTAAAGCCTATGAGGCAAGCTTGGACCTCACCACGCGCAGCAGCAAAGCGGGGGTGTCTTCCGCACTGGATCTGGCACAGGCTCGCACATCGGTAGATAGCGCTCGCGTGAGTCTGGCGACCTACCAGCGACAGGTCGCCCAGGATCAGAATGATCTGGTGTCACTGCTGGGCGCAGGTTTGCCCGACAATCTTCCGCTAGCCAAGCCCTTGGGGACTGACCTGCTGGCCACCGTACCGGTTGGTTTGCCGTCGGATCTGCTGACCCGTCGTCCAGACATTATCGAGGCCGAACATACGCTGAAGGCTGCCAACGCAGACATCGGTTCAGCTCGCGCAGCGTTTTTCCCGAGCATTACCCTGACAGCCGACGCGGGAACGTCCAGCAGCGAGCTGTCCGGCCTGTTCAAGGGCGGCTCTGGCAGTTGGCTATTCACGCCCAGTATCAGCCTGCCCATCTTTAACGCCGGCAACCTGCGAGCCAGTCTGGACTACTCGAAAATAGAGAAAGACATCAGCGTCGCCAACTATGAGAAGGCTATTCAAACCGCCTTCAAGGAAGTGTCTGACGGCCTGGCGTCGCGCAAAACCTACGTCGATCAGCTTCAGTCGCAGCGTGACTATGTTCAGGCCAGTCAGGACTACTACGTTCTCGCCGAGTGGCGATACCGTGTCGGGATCGACAGCAATCTTACCTTTCTGGATGCCCAGCGTTCGTTGTACAGCGCACAGCAGTCCCTTATCAGTGACCAGTTGTCCCAGCTAACTAGCGAGGTCAACCTGTACAAGGCTTTAGGGGGCGGGTGGTATCCAAACTCGGTCGAGAAGACGTTGAAACTCAAAGGTTGAGCATTTGAGTCGTACTCCGCGTCATTGGGGCACAGGGAATTTTAACGCCGACATGGAGAGGAGGGTGGCGCTCATACTTTCTGTAGAGGCTCGCCACCCTCCGAGGCCATGGTCTACTCCTACACGGCCTGCGCTTTTTCCATAAGCTGGATTTTAATTTCTGTCTAGAGAATCCGGGGCAATTCACATCAGCAGTAATTACTTGCAGAAACAACTGCAGATTTAGGCTTCTTTGAGCGAGTCAGCTGATAAGCAATTGCCAGCCACACGAACCATCCAGGCATGACCATCAGGGCGATACGAGTGTCAGGTCTCAACCCTAGCAGGCAAAGAACAAAGCCCAGGAAGGCTAGGGAAAACCAGGCCATCGGTACGCCGCCAGGCATCTTGAAAGCAGATTGTGCATGCAGCTCAGGCCGCTTTTTACGATAGGCAATGTAAGACGCCAGGATGGTCGACCAGGTGAAGATCACCAAGATCGCCGACACGGTAGAGACGATGGTGAACGCAGTCATGACTTCCGGAACGATAAACAGTACCAGTACGCCAATTAGCATCAACAGTGTGGTGAAAGCCAGGCTTAGAAGAGGCACGCTGTTGCTCGACAATCGCTGGAAAATCCTCGGAGCGTTGTCATAGTTAGCGAGCCCAAACAGCATCCGGCTGGAAGAGAAAACGCCACTATTGGCTGATGAAGCCGCGGATGTCAGCACTACAAAGTTGACGATGCCGGCTGCTGCTGGGAACCCTGCAACCAGGAACAGTTCGACAAAAGGGCTCTTGACCGGTGAAACCTGGTGCCAGGAAGTCACGGCAATAATGCAGGTCAGTGCTAGTACGTAGAACAGGATAATTCGCAGCGGAATGGAGTTGATGGCTTTAGGCAGAGTCTTCTCGGGGGAGCGGGTTTCCGCCGCCGCTGTGCCGATTAATTCGGTGCCGGCGAACGAGAAGATCGCCATCTGAAAACCGGCGAAGAAGCCGAACAAGCCGTTAGGGAATGCAGCTTGTTTATCCACCAAGTGGTTAAAGGATGCAGTGACACCGCTAGGGGAGACGAAGGACGTCGCAATCAGCACCATGCTGACGCCTATTAGGGTCACAACAGCAATGATCTTGATGATCGCGAACCAGAATTCCACCTCACCGAAAAGCCTGACAGTCAGTACGTTTAACGCGAACAGTGTTGCGAGCATCCCGATGGCGGGAATCCACGCGGGCACATTCGGAAACCAATACTGAAAGAAACCGCCGACCACGACTGCATCGCCTATCACCGCAACGCTCCAGCTCAGCCAATATGACCAGCCGAGAAAAAAAGCCGCTCTTGGACCCAGATAGGCACCTGCAAAATCCGCAAAGGTTTTGAAGTTCAGATTGGAGAGCAGCATTTCGCCCATGGCACGCATGACGAAAAAAACGAACAGTCCGATGATCATATAGATGAGGATGATCGATGTGCCGGACAAGGCGATGATCTTCCCGGAGCCCATGAACAGGCCGGTGCCGATGGCACCACCCATGGCCATTAGTTGAATATGACGATTGCTGAGCGTGCGCTGCAGCGCGGGCTGTTCAGCCCGTTCCGAGGGAGTCGATTTCATTACAAAACCTCTTGATTTTATGTTTTTGAGTTTTGGCAGAAAAATGGCTGTCTATCTTTCTTGTTAGGGATGCAACGGCTAGTGACGGTAGGTGGCAGGGTTTCGCGTTGAATGGGGCGGTAAGAGGCCCCAAGCACATTGCTCAGGGGCAACACATGACCATCAGCTGACCGTGCGCATGCGCGAGGGGGCAGCTGGCTGCTGATCAAGCAATTGGTAGAGGTTTTTTATGTTGGCCGGAGTCGGCACCAGGTGGATGCGTTCGCCGATCCGGTGCTCGCGCGCAAGGTCGTGCAGGTAGCGCAGTGAAGAAAAGTCTTCCAGCGCAAAGCCCACCGAATCGAACACAGTGACCTGCGCATCGCTCTCGCGGCCCTGCACTTCGCCCAGCACAATCTTGAAAAATTCGACGACGGGGGAATCAGCTTCCAGTTGCTGAATGTCGCCTTCAATCCGTGTTTGCGGTTCAAACTCCACGATGACCCGGGCGTTGCGCAGGATGTCGGCGTGCAGTTCGGTTTTCCCCGGGCAGTCACCGCCGACGGCATTGATGTGCATACCGGGCTCGATCATCTCTGGTGTCAGAATCGTTGCGTAGGCTTTGTCGGCAGTGGCGGTGGTAACGATATGCGCGCCCTTGACCGCTTCTTTTACAGAACCGGTCAGAATCACTTCGATCTCCGGGAATGCCGCCAGGTTGTGCTTCAACTTGAGTGAAGCGTCGCGATCGATATCGAAGATACGGATTTCGTTGATGCCCAACATTTCATGAAAAGCGAGGGCCTGAAATTCACTCTGGGCACCATTGCCGATGATTGCCATCGAGGTTGAACCTGATCGTGCGAGATATCGCGCAACCAATGCGGAAGTTGCAGCGGTGCGCACCGCTGTGGTCAATGTCAGTTCGCTGAGCAGGGTTGGATAGCCACTGTGGACATCGGCCAGAACACCGAAAGCCATGACTGTTAGCAAGTCCCTCTGACCATTATCCGGGTGGCCATTCACGTATTTGAACGAATACTGTTGGCCATCATCGGTGGGCATTAACTCGATCACACCGTCTGCGGAGTGATTGGCGGTGCGCGGCGATTTATCAAACTGCGCCCAGCGTGAATAGTCCGCTTCGATGTAGGCCGCCATTTCGCGGATTGCCCGGCGGATGCCTACTAGGGTGAATAGGCGTGCAGCATCATCGACATCAATAAAAAGAGTCATGTTTTTTATTCTCCGATCCAGTCATTGGAACGCTGTAGGGCGGGGGGATGACTCAGGTGCGTTTGCTCTCGAAACCATGCAGCACGTTGACCGCATTGATCCCGATTTCATCGACCATGTAGCCCCCTTCCATCACGAACAGGGTGGGGCAGCCAACGCTCGCTATCAGCTCACCGATCCCGATGAAATCTTCGCTTTCCAGCAAGAAGTGACTGATGGGGTCGTCCTTGAAGGTGTCGACGCCCAGTGAAATAACCAGGACTTCAGGGGCAAATTGCTGGAGTTTCTTGCAGGCGTGGAGCAAGGCGTTGCGGTAGCTTTCCCAGGTGGTGTTTTTCGGCAGTGGGTAGTTGAGGTTGTAACCTTCGCCGTGGCCGGCGCCGACTTCGTGGCTGAAACCTGAGTAGTACGGATAGGACACCGACGGTTCGCCGTGCAGCGAGACAAACATGACGTCACTGCGCTCGTAGAAAATGTTCTGGGTGCCGTTGCCATGATGAAAGTCGACGTCCAGTACCGCGACACGTTTGGCGCCTCGGGTAATGGCCTGCTGTGCGGCAATCGCGGCGTTATTGAGATAGCAGTAGCCGCCCATGTACTCACGCGCGGCGTGATGGCCGGGCGGGCGGCACAGGGCAAAGGCACTGTCATGGCCTTCATCGATCAGCGCCAGGCCGGTGAGGGCGATGTCCGCACTGGTTTTTACCGCTTGCCAAGTGGTGGCGGTAATCGGGGAGCCCGCGTCCATGGCGTAGAAACCGAGCTTGCCGTCGATGAAAGTCGGGACTTGATCGTTGGACAGGTCGCGCACTGGCCATACCAGCGGCAAAGCATCGTGGGTACGTCCGGTCGCGCACCATTCTGACCAGGCGCTTTCCAGAAAACTGACGTAGCGCTCGCTGTGCGCATTGACGTAACACGACCGGTCAAATGCCCGCGGCTCGATGATCTGGCCAAGGCCGACCTGCTTGACGCGGTTATGGACAGTATCGGCCCGGCTGGGCTGTTCGAACGACGGCTTGAGCACGCCGTCTTTCAATTCGGTGCCGTGGTGCAAACGGTGGGAATCACTGAAAACTGTAAACATTCTGCGCATCCGTTAATGTGAGCCAGTGCAAATATTCTGTTCTGCTGTGGGTGCGCTTTCTTTGCTTTGTTTTCGTGGTTTGCTAGATTATTCGGGCGTTTTTACTCAGGATTGGCGTAATGCAGAAAAAATTATCCAAGCGCATCAGCCTCGACGAGACTGATCTGGCAATACTCAGGCTGTTGCAGGAGGACGCGAGCATTTCCAACGCCGAACTCAGTGAACGCCTGTCGTTAAGCCTGACGCCTTGCTGGCGACGGCGAAAGAGAATGGAGGAGGCGGGCGTAATCAAGGGCTATCAAGCCAACATTGATCGACGCATGTTGGGGCTGGACATAATGGCGTTTGTGCACATCCGTTTTTCCACCCACGCCGATCATGCTCCGGACGCCTTCGAGGCGGTGATTGCGCAATTGCCTGAAGTGTTGTCCTGTCACAAGATCACCGGGGATGCCGATTACGTGCTGCAAGTGTTGGCAGAGGATCTAGACAGCTATAGCGACTTTATCGAGCAGGTACTCAGGCGTCAGGTGGGTATTGCCTCCATTCAGTCCAGTCTGGCTTTGCGCGAGGTCAAGACCAGTAGCCGTATTGCGATACCCAAATCAAGCAAGGACTGAGCGGGCAGGGGCTAGATCACCTTTTCAGAGTCGCGTTAGAGGATGCCTTGTTTCGACGATACTGGGCTTAAGTTGATCTCACTCCACGACTGTTTGCAGTACCTCTTCATGACGCACGTACCCAGCGCGACGTCCTCCCGTATTACAGCCTGGGGTGAGCGTCAGCAATTCTAGGCTCTCTTTCCAGGTACTTGATCTGGTGAGTCGAGGTTTCTCCCTACAGCCACTAAGTCAGCTCAGGACTCGACGCGGGATAAAACTCATCTAGCACCATCATCAGCGCCCGCTTGCGTGGGTTTTCCAGGCCGAGCCAGGCCACGCCGATACCAGCTCCGCTCATGGGCAGAGCCAGTGGTCGAGTCACGACACCGACTGGCAGTGCCGATGCGGCGCCGCTTGGCAAGATGCCGATGCCTAGACCGGCGGCCACCAACGCCAACTGGGTGGTGAACTCGCCCATTTCCCGGGCAATTGTCAGGGTCACCTTGCGCCTGTGAAAACCTGCCAGCATTTGGTCATACAACCCCGGAGCGAACTTTCGCGCCAGCACCAGTACCGGACACCCGGCTAAGGCCTGAGGCTTTATACGACGGTGGGTACACAGCGGGTGTTCTTGCGGCAGCGCCACCACCAGTGATTCTTCGAAGAGCATGCGTGTATGCACGCCAGGCACATTCAAGGGCAGGCGTACCAAGCCAAAATCCAGGGCATTGTCCAGCAAGGCCCGAGCCTGCGGTAGCGAAGGCATGTCCTTGAGTTCCAGTTCGATACGCGGGTAGCGCTCCTCCAGGGTACGCACGAGCAGCGGCAACAAGTGCGACAACGTTGAAGACACAAAGGCCAGACGCAATATCCCAACCTCTCCGGCCGCCGCTTGCTGTAACACCTCAAGGGCGCGCCCAGCCTGGCGCAGGGTTGCCAGGGCTTCGGGCAGAAACAGCATTCCCTCCTCGGTCAACTCGACGCGGTGCCGGTTACGCTCGAATAACTGCGCTCCCACATCTTCCTCCAGAGCACGTATTTGCGCACTCAAGGCCGGCTGGACAATGTGCAGGCGCGCCGCTGCACGACCAAAATGCAGCTCTTCGGCCAGGGTCGAAAAAGCTTTCAGATGCTTGAGTTCCACAACTTCTCCCGATGCAGCACAGTCGTTTGGTGATCACTCTGGGTGATCACGACATCACCATAAACGATTGGCACGCCAGCGCGATAGCGGTTGAAAGTGGTGCCATTGCCCACTCGAAAATTCCGCACAGGGAGACACACATGATCGACAGCTTTCGTCTGAACGGGCGTCTCGCGCTGATCACCGGTTCGGTACGCGGCATTGGTCTGGCCCTGGCCCGTGGGCTGGCACAAGCGGGCGCCCGGGTGGTGCTCAATGGCCGCGATGCCGAGCGCGCCCAAGGGGCTTGCGCGCTGTTGCGCGATCAAGGGCTGGACGTCGATTACTCGGTGTTCGACGTGACCGACCACCAGGCCGTAGCAACGGCCATCGATGCTCTGGAACAGCGCCTGGGGCCGATCGACATTCTGATCAACAACGCGGGCTTGCAGCATCGTCAGGCGCTCCAGGACGTCAGCGCCGAAGACTGGCACCGCCTGATGAGTACCAACCTTGATGGCGTGTTCAATGTGTCCAAGGCCGTGGCCCGCCATATGATCGGGCGCCAGCGCGGCAAAATCATCAACATCGGCTCCGTGCAAAGCGAGCTGGCCCGACGCTCCATCGCGCCTTACGCCGCCAGCAAGGGCGCCGTGCGCATGCTCACCCGCGGCATGTGTGCCGACTGGGCCGGTCATGGTCTTCAGATCAACGCCCTAGCTCCCGGCTATTTCCAGACCGAGCTGAACCAGGCGCTGGTCGCCGATCCTGCTTTCTCCGACTGGCTGCTGCAGCGCACCCCGGCTGGGCGCTGGGGCAATGTAGAGGAACTCTGCGGCGCGGCGGTTTTCCTCGCCTCATCAGCGTCCAACTTTGTTAACGGTCAGACCCTTTTCGTCGATGGTGGCTTGACCAGCGTCGTCTAACTCTCGCAAAGGACTCCAACATGCCCCAATCCCTGCCAACCCTCTGCGGTTCAATAATGGGGTCGCCGTTTTCGCTCTCGGCAAAGATCCACAATGCCGCTTACGCGGCCATGGGCCTGGACTATACCTTCGTCTGTTTTGGCGTCGAAGACCCTGTTGCAGCGGTGGCGGCCATTCGCGCTCTGGGCGTGCGCGGCATGAACGTTTCCATGCCCTACAAAACGGCAGTAATGCCTTATCTGGACAAGATCGACGAGTCGGCCCAGGTGATTGGCGCGGTCAACACCATCAACAACATCGACGGCGTACTGACCGGCTATAACACCGACTACCTAGGCGCGATACGCGCCCTGCAGGAAGTTACTGAACTGAGTCACAAGCGTATCGCCGTGATCGGTGCCGGCGGCGCGGCTCGTGCGGTGGTCTACGGCTGCCTGCAAGCGGAGGCTCAGGTCACCGTGTTCAACCGCAGTATCGAACGCGGTGCTGCCCTGGCCGAGGATCTGGGCTCACGGTGGGGCGGTAGCGTAGATGCGTTCACGGCCAAGACCTTCGACATTGTCATTAACGCGACCTCCGTGGGTTTCAAACAACCGGATAGCAACCCACTGGACGGCCGTCTAGCCAGCCACCTGATCGTCATGGATGTGGCGTTCATGCCGGTACAGACCGCGCTGCTGCTGCAAGCCAAAGCGCTGGGGTGTACCACAGTTTCCGGTACCCGCATGTTGGTGCACCAAGCCTGTCGGCAAATTGAGTTGTACACCCGTAAAGATGCGCCCATCGACATCATGGAGCAGGCCATGCTCCAGGAAATACAGCGGTTGAAATTGTAAGCAATCCAACTACCTGTCAATAACAAGATGCCGTAAAGGCACCTGGAGGTACCCCGTGACTCACGATCATTCAGCATCCGACATCGCCTCGATATCCGACGCACAAGAGCACAAGAAAGACTTGCACCGCGCGGCTTGGGCCTGCTCTCTGGGCAGTGCCCTGGAGTACTACGACTTTGCGCTTTACACCCTGGCTTCGGCGCTGATTTTTGGGCCGCTGTTCTTTCCTGAACAGACCCGCGCCATGAGCCTGATCGCCAGTTTCGGTACCTACTTCCTGGGTTTTGCGATACGGCCGCTGGGCGGGGTACTGTTCGGCATGATCGGTGATCGCGTCGGGCGTAAGTTCGTGCTCGCATCGACGGTGTTGCTGATGGGCATTTCCAGCACGCTCATCGGTGCACTGCCAACCTTCCATCAAGTCGGCTACTTGGCACCGGTACTGCTGGTGATCCTGCGTCTGCTCCAAGGGCTGGGTGCGGGTGCCGAACAGGCCGGAGCGGCGGTAATGATGACCGAGTACGCCCCCGAGGGCCGGCGCGGTTTCTACGCTGCGCTGCCGTTCCTTGGTATCCAATTGGGCACCATCCTCGCGGCGCTGGTGTATTTCCTGGTGGTCAGCGGCAATGACAACGTCATCGAGAGCGGACTGTGGCGCGTGCCGTTCTTCAGCAGCGTGGTGATTGTTGCACTGGGCCTATACATGCGTCTGTCACTCAAGGAGTCGCCGACCTTCATCCGCCTCAAGGCGCTCAAGCGCATATGCGAGAACCCGCTGAAGAGTGCGATGAAACACTCCAAAACCACCTTGCTGATCGGCATCGGCCTGCGGCTGGGTGAAAACGGTGGTTCATCGATCTACCAGGCCCTCGCCGTGAGCTATATCGTTGGCGTGGTCGGCCTGCAAGGGCCGGTGGGTGTCCTGACCCTTATCTGCGCGGCCAGCGTCGGCGCGCTAACCGTGCCGATTGCCGGCAAACTCAGCGACCGGTTTGGCCGAGTGGTGGTCTACCGAGCCTTCGCGCTGGTGCAATTGGCACTGGCGTTCCCGGTGTGGTGGGTACTCAGCCTGGGCAACGTAGTGGCGAGCATCATTGCCATTTCCATCGCACTGGGTATCGGCACCTGGGGTATGTTCGGCACGCAGGCGGCGTTGTTGCCTGAGCTGTTCGGCTCGCGTCACCGCTACATGGGTGTGTCCATTGCCCGGGAAGCGTCGGCAGTGATCGCTGGTGGCATTGCGCCGATGATCGGTGCCGGCATCATTGCCCTGGTGGTGGCGAGCCACGACGGCGACGCCAGCACAGGTATCGGTGCCTGGTTGCCAATTGCCTGCTACCTGACTCTGCTCACCCTGATCACCCTGTACACCACATTCAAGACCCCGGAAACCCTCAATCGCGACCTGGACGAACCCCGCGATGCCTGGGAAATAGCCAGTGCCGGATCAGCAGTACATGTCCAGTCCAGCAGCAGGCGTACGCGAACAGCGTGACGGCGAAACAGGCCGGTGAACGATGTAGATCTGGTGCTCGACACTCAGCAACAAGTCAGCGAGTTGCCCGGCGATGGCTATCGTCGTGTCAGGGGATTGCTGCGTCGCGCCCGTGAAACCCGGTTGCGGCCCGCGATTCACGTGCGAATTCGATCAATGCCTGCAACGCTGGCGGCACGTGACGCCGACTGGGGTAGTAGATGAAAAAACTACTGGGTAGGGCTTTCCAGCCGACCAATATTTCCTCTAACTGCCCCTGCGCAATGTCTGCCCGCGCCATTTCCTCATACACATACGCTATCCCTATGCCATCCTTCGCGGCCTGGATCATCAACCCGTCATCTTCCAGTGTTAACGGCCCTGGCACTGCTAGGCGCAAGGGCTGCCCCTCTGCCAGATACTCCCATTTGTAGAGTTTGCCGCTGGGAAAGCGCCTGCCGATGCAGACATGTTCAAGCAACTCATGAGGCGTCTTCGGTACGCCGTGTTTCTTGAGGTAGTGGGGGGCCGCGACGGTGACAAATGCCTGAGGCGAGCCAATCGGGACGGCGATCATGTCTCCAGCCAGACTTTCGCCGAAGCGCACGCCAGCGTCGAAGCCTTTGGCTACGATGTCGCTCAGCCCGTCGTCAGTCGCCAGTTCCACGTTGATGCGCGGGTAGGCGCTCATAAATGGCGCGAGTAGTGGCGCAACGACTAGACGTGCGGCAGGTCGCGATACGTTCAATCGCAGAGTGCCAGTGGGTATTTGCTGTTTGGAGGTCAGTTTGTGCAAGGCGTTAGCGACGTCCGCCAAGGCTGGAAACAACGTGGCAAGCAGTTGATGACCGGCTTCGGTAGGCGTCACGCTTCGGGTGGTGCGGTTGAGCAGCCTTACGCCTAGTCGTTCCTCCAACGCGCGAATAGCATGGCTTAGGGCCGAGGCTGATACCCCTCGCTCATCAGCCGCTTGACGAAAACTACAGTGGCGAGCGACAGCGGCAAAAGCGTCCAGCTCGGATAGGTCGTAATGGCTTTTCATGAGTGTGATTCAGTAGTTCAAATACGATTACCTATCTTATCGTCAGCAACGTCTGCGCCGATACTTTGCGCATCAATTGACGTGAGGTTTTCATGCAGAAGAATCGTTTGGGTACATCCGACTTGCATATTTCGCTCATTGGAATGGGCACCTGGGCCATTGCCGGGCAGGGATGGGAGTACAGTTGGGGCGCGCAGGATGATGGCGATAGTCTAGCGGCGCTGGAGTACGCGGTGGAGCGGGGCGTGAACTGGATAGACACGGCGGCGGTGTATGGGCTGGGTCATGCCGAAACTGTGACGGGGAAGTTGCTACGACAGGTACCGGCTTCGCGCCGCCCACTTGTGTTCACTAAGGGCAGCTTGATATGGGATCGTGCGACCCGAGAAATCTCTCATTCGCTCGCACCTCAATCACTGATAACGGAAATCGAGGACAGTCTTCGCCGTCTACAGGTTGACGTAATCGACCTCTACCAGATTCATTGGCCGGCTTTCCCCGCTGATGGGAACAGCGAGGGTATCGAGGATGCTTTGGCAACCTTGGCTAAGGCAAAGGCACAAGGCAAAATCCGGGCAATTGGAGTATCGAATTTCGATGTTGCGCAACTCGGACGAGCCCAGGCGGTAACCGATGTCGCTTCCTTGCAGCCGCCGTATTCAGCGTTAATGCGCGAAATCGAGGAGCAGATTCTGCCGTATTGCGCGGAGTCGAAGATCGGTGTAATCGCCTATTCCACCTTACAATCGGGGCTGCTCACGGGAAGCATGACCCGCGAGCGTATCGCCAATTTACCCGAAGACGACTGGCGTAAATCGCGCAGCGCTGATTTCCAAGAACCACGCCTAAGCAAGAATCTTGCTTTGGTGGACGTCATGGCGAATATCGGCGCACGACATGGTGTAAGTGCGGCGGCAGTAGCCATCGCTTGGGTATTGCGCGCACCGGTAGTGACTGGAGCGATCGTGGGCGCACGGCATCCCGACCAAGTGGATGGATTGATTGATGCCACTAGGATACGGCTTAGCAGTAATGAGTTGGAAGAAATACGCCCATACTTGCCGCAGGGCATGGGTACGAATGTGCCCAGTTGAGCCAATCGCTTATTTACGAGAAAAACCGGAGACCACGCCACATCGGAGCTTTCCACATGCGCCACGCCACGCATCGAATTCAGACCCTGTTGCTTGAGCACAAACAGTAGTTTGCTTCAGGAGCTGCGCAGTGCAGCTCCTGAAGGTCATCAGAACGGTACGGCCACGGTTAGCTGGCTGTAAACGTTGGTGCCATTGCCGCCCACCTGATTTGCGCCGTTGCTTTCATCTTTGTTCGGCTTATACAGGCCCAGTAGTGGAGTGACGATCAGGTGTTCGCTCACAGCCCATTCGGCGTACAGATCCAGCTCGCGACCATCGAGGTTCAGTGCGTCGCTTTTGTGCAGTGTCTTGTAGTCGAAGAACAGCGCGCCGACCGTCACCCCGTCGACCGGTTTGACCTTCAATGCGACATGTTGGACCGAGGTATTGCTATTGAAGGGGCCGGAATAGTTGGACGCCACCTCACCCTGGAACCAGGTGCCGTAGCCGCGGCTGAAGCCGTTGAACATCGAATCCCAGTTCTTTGAATACCGGCTGTAGCGGTAAGTCAGGTCGGGCGACCAGGGTAAATTTGCGAAGGTGTAGCCGGCTTCGGTGTACCAGGCCTTTTCGTCGCCAGCGTCCTTATCCTGCCAGGCATATTCGAAAGCAAAGTGGGCGTTTTCTATCCCGGCATTGCCCGCGCCGCGAAGGCTATAGATGTTCATGCCTTCGCGTTGCTTCTGGAAGTCGCTGGCGTAGCGGTCGTCAACGCTGATGCCGTGGATGTAGGTCAAGCCCAGGGTACCCGGTGCAGCGGTGTACTCCAGCGTGCCTGCGGCCATTTCGGTGTCGGCTTGTGAGCGATTGTTGGACTTCATCCACATCATGCTGCCGTGTAGGCCGTCTTTGCCCCCCAGGCGAACGACAGCAGTCTCGTCGAAAGCATGTCGAGCGGCCAGGTAGTACGCGCCTCCTCGATTGAGCTTGCCGTCGGCAGGTCCCTTGCCAAAATTCAGGCCATCATCGTTGATGATGAAACCGTCGCCGAGGGTGATGATCTGGCGGCCGAACGAAAGGTCTACGCCATCCTTGCCCAGGACTGGAAAAAGTTCGCCCGAACGCCATCCTGCAAAGGCTTCGTCGAATTTCGTGGTGCGCTCGGTGCCATCCGTAATACCCGCCGCATCACCATCCCCCCATGTACCCGAAGTGACCAAATTGGCCGTTCCATAGACGCTACCTGCGCTGCCAAGTGTCTGATCGACACTGAGTCCATATTTGATAAAGCCTTCGCGCCAACTGGAGCCACCGGTGGTGCCGTCATAGTTTTTCCGGCTGTTAAACATCCCGTAGACAGCCAGGAAGTTGCCTGTGACTTTAGTGTCTGCATCGGCATAAAGCTCGTAGGCATAGGCGGACGAGTTGGCGGTCAACAGCGCGACGCCCAGGCCAATGGCCTTGGAAAGCGATCGTGTTTTCAGCGTTTGCTCCATTGTTACGCTCCCCAGCATTATTGGTCGAGAGCGCATTACGATGGCTGGAACTAGGGAAGTCTTTGATCTGCGTGCCACGCAATTGACTCTGCCAGCCAGGCAGTGCTCCTTGGCAGGCAGCAACAAAACCGGCGGCAGACATGGGCAAGACGACGGGCCGGGACGAGCGCAAAGTGGTCCTGAACACGAGGCCGTTTCGATCAGGGACTCGCTCGCCGGCTCGATATAACCATTAAAAAAACCGCTTCCGAGGATCCGCACCATGTCGATCAATGACCGGCTTACACAGCATCTGAAACGGGGCAGCGTTGGTTTTCCAACCGCGTTGGCCAGCACCATCGGCCTGATCATGGCCAGCCCAGTGATTCTCACCGCAACCATGGGGTTTGGTATCGGCGGTAGTGCTTTCGCGGTGGCCATGCTGATTGCGGTGGTCATGATGTTGGCCCAGGCGACGACCTTCGCTGAAGCTGCGTCGATCCTGCCAACCACCGGTTCGGTCTACGACTACATCAATTGCGGTATGGGCCGTTTCTTCGCGATCACTGGCACATTGTCGGCGTACTTGATCGTGCATGTGTTTGCGGGCACCGCTGAGACCATTCTTTCCGGGGTCATGGCGCTGGTGAACTTCGAGCATCTCAACACGTTGGCAGAGTCTGCCGGTGGTTCCTGGTTGCTTGGGGTCGGGTTCGTCGTGGTGTTCGGAGTTCTCAATGCCTTTGGCGTCAGTGCCTTCGGCAGGGCTGAGATCATTCTGACCTTCGGCATGTGGACCACGTTGATGGTGTTTGGCGTGCTGGGTTTGATCGCGGCGCCGGCGGTGCAACTGGATGGCTGGTTCGGCGTATCACTGGTGGGCACCGACCTGATCACCATTCTGTCGCTGGTGGGCATGGCCATGTTCATGTTCGTCGGTTGCGAGTTCGTCACCCCGTTGGCGCCGGACCTGCGAAATTCGGCCAAGTCCATGCCCAAGGCAATGATTTTGGGATTGTTGAGCGTTGCTGCCTGCATGTTTATCTATGGCGCAGCGATGAAGCGTCAGGTCGAAAACGTGCTATTGGATGCCGCCACTGGCGTGCATCTGCTTGACACCCCCATGGCTATTCCGAAGTTCGCAGAGCAGGTCATGGGGCATGTCGGCCCTATGTGGCTGGGTATCGGCTTTCTGTTTGCCGGTGCAGCGACCATCAATACGCTGATGGCAGGTGTGCCGAGGATTATTTACGGCATGGCGGTGGACGGCGCATTGCCAAAGGCGTTCACCTACTTGCACCCGCGTTTCAAGACGCCGCTGCTGTGCATTCTTGTGGCGATGCTGATTCCGTGTCTGTACGCCCTGTGGTTGGGCGGCAATACCGATAACATCATGCACCTGGTGCTGGCCGCCGTGTGTGCGTGGAGTTTTGCCTATCTGCTGGTGACGCTGTCGGTGGTCATACTGCGAATTCGTCGTCCCGATCTGCCACGGGCCTATCGCTCGCCATTCTTCCCGTTGCCACAGATTCTTTCCAGTGTCGGCATCTTGCTGGGCATGTGGTTCGTTACCCCGCCGGGAATGAATCCTGCTGATATTTATGTGCCTTTTGGCGTGATGCTCGGGATAACTGCGTCCTATGCTCTGTTCTGGACGTTGGTGGTACAGAAAGTCAATCCATTCAAGCCGGCTTCGGTAGAAGAAGTCCTGGCCAAGGAGTTTTCCAATGAGCCTGGCATCCATCACAACGGTTATCTCGACGGTGCTGCAAAAACTGTCTGAGTTATTCAGCGCCCAACGTGCCCCGGCCGGTTACCGGCCCGGGGTCACGCTAGAGTACCTGCGGCGTAACCTCGGTCGAGCGAGTTTTACTTCAACAGGCCCGGCCAAGGCAGTGCTTTTTCTGGAAGAAATCGACCTTCAGGTCGAGATAGTCGAGCGAACCGAATCGCAATTGCTGATGCACCTGGTCATGACTGAATTCATGATCAAGGTACCTGCCTTGGAGGAGGGCAATGCTCGCTTGGATCTGCACCACAGCGGGTCGATTCGACGCACAGGGCTGACCTGCAAGCAACGGAGTGGAGAGCCGGCTGTGTTGGCCAGAGTTCAGGCCTGCTTACAGGAAGACGAAGCGCTGCATCAATCGCTGATGCAACTGGACTTCAAACGCCTGCGCATCGATTTGAACGGGCATGCCTGGCACGTCCGGCTTGAGCATATGGGGGGTAGCGAGGTGGTCAACCGGATGCCGGCCTTCCGTCGTTACATCGCCTTGAGCGGCGAGCAGCAAGAAGAGCTACTTCGTGTTCTGGCGGGTTTTCAGCGGGTGTTGAGCGGGCTCTGATTTTAACATTGGGCATCATGCGTGCCTCGCTCAAACGCAGCGCGGATGATTTAACTAATCCGTTCCTGAAGAGTGAGTCGATCACGTCGATCGCTTATAAGTGGGGCTTCACTGATTCTGCTCACTTCAGCCGATCGTTCAAGCAGCAATTCGAACTGTCGCCCAAGGATTTTGCTCTTCTCATCTACAGTCGGCGGTTAGTCCAGCGCAGATTGTTAATTTGTTAACTAATTGACGTCGAGGGAGGTGCTGGATAAGCTTGTCAAGCTACCTACCTATTGGTAGGGAGCTTTATTCAAGTGCCAGGACATGCAATGACTTTTTCCGCCAGCGGTCCCCGATCCAACTTGCGGTTTGCCGCCTCACTCGCAGTGATCGGTGCGCTCGGTCCTTCAGCCATCGATATGTATCTGGCTAGCCTCCCGGACATTGCCCATGAATACGTCAGTTCCTATGCCAGCGTTCAGCTGACGCTGACGGTGTTTCTTTTGGCAATGGGGGCGGGACAACTGGTCTTTGGGCCGGTGGTCGATACACTTGGCAGGCGGCGACCATTACTGTCGGGGCTGCTGGTCTTCATCCTAAGTTCTCTGGTAGCTGCGGCCGCGCCTAGCCTAGAGTGGCTGTTGGTTGCACGCTTCGTTCAAGGCCTGGGTAGCGCCCTGACGCTGGTGGTCATCATGAGCATGGTTCGTGATGTTTCCGAGGGCGCGCGAGCCGCGCAGATTTTCGCTTTGTTGATGACTATTGAAGGTTTGGCTCCGGTGATTGCTCCCGCTCTGGGGGGCTTTCTGAGCGTGCATTTCGGTTGGCGAGCAATCATGCTGGTGCTGGCTGTCCTGGGCGCAGCAGTATTGCTCAATTCGTTTCTGGCGCTCAAAGAAACCCTGCCCCCAGACAAGCGCGTTGCGTGGCGGCCGCGTGCCATCCTGCTTACCTATATGCACATTTCACGTGATCCGAACTTCCTGCGTCCGGCGCTGGCATTGGCCGCGGTGTTCTTCTTTCTCTTCGCTTACATTGGCGGAGCGGCGTTCGCCTATCAGACCCATTTTGGTTTATCAGCCACGAGCTTTGGTGCAGTGTTTGGCGCCACGGGGGTTGCGATCCTGCTCGGAGCTATTACCGCAGGTCGCCTGGTCAGCCGATTTGGCCTGAGCAAACTCGCACTGTTCGGGGCGGGTTGCATGCTCATGGGAACATTGCTGACGCTGGTCTTTGCATTGACTGAGTCGCGCTTGACCGGAGTGGTTGCCGGCATGGCCATCAGCCTCTTCGGACTAGGTGTCTGCGAAACGGCTCTGATGTCGCTGGCCATGGCCTCCCAGGACCGGGCGCTGGGCTCAACGGCAGCGTTGCTCGGTGCCTTTCAGTTGGTCATTTCCTCTTCAGCCACGCCATTGGCCGGGGCTGCGGTAGAGCAGGGTGTTGGTGAATGGGCGCTGTTACTGGTGGGGTCGGGCTTGTTGGTCTGGGGCCTGACGTGGCTCGCCACGCGACGCACCGATGCTGCCTCGAACAATGTGACTGAGCACTGAGTATTTTTAATGAGTCAGGGAAAACGATGTAATGAAACAGCTCACCCCTTCGGCCAGTAACATTTGCTTCGTAGCGGTCGAACATTTTGCCGACAATGGGTACGACGCCTCGTCCCTGAACGAAATCGCTGTCAGGGCAGGGATGCGCAAGGCGTCGCTTTATGCGCACTTTGTCAGTAAGGATGAACTGTTTCAGACGGTCTTCGCGATTGCCTTGGAACATGAGCATCAGTACATCGCAAGATGCTTTAAGGAGGCGGCCGGGCACATGGGCGTACCCGGACAATTGCATCTTGAGCGGCTGATCGGGCGGTATGAAGTGTCGGCGCATCTACGCTTTCTATTGCGCACGGCTTACTTTCCGCCAGCGGATATCCGGACAGTCATTACGACGGGATTTGAGGCATACCTGGCACGGATTCGCCATTACTTTCAGAGCGCAGCGCAAGACAAATACAAGTCGGCGGTGGTGCAACCTGAGGAGCTTGAGGTGTTCTGCGACGCCTATCTTGGCATTGTCGACAGCCTGCATGTGGAGCTTATTTATGCAACGCCGCAGGGCTACGCCAAACGGCTTGCAGCCTTGTCGCGAGTCTTCAGTGATTCTCTGTCGATGCTCGAAGGTGCAAGTCGTGGTTGAGTACGGTTCGTTCTGTCGTTGCGGTTGGGCTGTGTAGTTACACTTCAGGCAATGTCGACCCACCATCAACCACGATTGTCTGTCCGGTGATGTAAGCCGCTAGATCCGAGGCCAGAAAAAGCATAGCCCCGGCAATATCCTCTGCAGTACCGAGTCGGCCCAGCGGCACTCGGCTTGCGATGTCACCGTTGACCTGGCCGTCCCCCAGATTGTCCATGGCTGGCGTGGCAATCATCCCAGGCTCGACACCATTGACGCGCACACGGTGGCTGGCCAGTTCCAGAGCAGCATTGCGAATAAAACCGTTAACCCCGGCTTTCGATGCCGCATAGTGGCTGAGCCCCGGATAGGCTACCCGTGGGCCGGTGACTGATGAAGTGACCAACACGCAGCCATTGCCCTGACGTTGAAACATCGGCAATGCAGCCTGAGTCAACCAGAACAGTGCCGAGAGATTGACGGCGAGCGTGCGATCAAGAATGGCGGGGGTTATCTCCGCGAACGGCGTCAACGGAAAGTAGCCTGCATTGTGAATCAGAATATCCAGACGTCCCCAGTCTCGCTCTAACCCCTGCACCAATGCGAACACCGCCGTTGCATCGGCCAGATCAATGTCGATGGCCTCGACCTGACACGCTCGCGCAGTCAAGTCGGTGGCGAGCGACTGCGCTTGAGCCAGACGTAGGTCAGCGATCATCACGCGGGCGCCGCGCAATGCGAAAGCTTCGACGATTGCCCGACCGATACCTTGCGCGCCACCGGTCACCAGTACCGTTTTACCGCTGAAATCAAAGTCTTCAGGCATTGGCTGTCTCCATGTGCGCGTAGGCCAGGGTAGGCACATCGACGATGCTCGAACCGCCGTCGGCGACCACGGTCGCGCCGGTGATGATCGAGGCGTCAGGGCTGGCCAGGAAGCGGCAAACCCTTGCGATTTCTTCGGCGCTGGCGGGCCGTCGCAACGGTACGTCGGCGCAAACCCGGGTATAGGCTTGCTTTAGCGTGTCACCAAAGAAATTCATCAAGGGTTGCATTTCTTCGTCAGCCATCGGGGTGGTAACCCACCCCGGACACACAGTGTTCACGCGCACGCCGCGCGGTCCGTAGTCCCTGGCCAGGGAGCGGTTGAGCCCGAGCAGCGCGTGCTTGGCAGTGGTGTAACCACAGACTTCGGGCCCTGCGGCCAGTGATGCAATCGAGCCGATCAGCACGATGTTGCCGGCACGTTCGATCAGCAATGGCAGGCAGGCCCTGGCACTGTAGAACGCGCTGTCCAGATTGCTGCGCAATGAGGCTTCCCAGGTTTGCGGACTTGTCTGGGTGGCGCTGCCCACGCCATGACCGCCGGCGCAAGCCAGCAGCACGTCGAGTCGACCGTAGTGCTCACGAATCTGTGTGACGAAGCCTTCCCACGTGTCAGGACAGGCGGCATCGCCCACCAAGATCAGGCCGCCAGTTTCTTGGGCAACCTGTTCCAGAGGTTCACGACGGCGACCGACCAGCACCAGGTTGGCACCTTCGGCTGCGTACAGCCGGGCGCAGGCGGCCCCGATGCCGGTTCCGGCACCGGTGATTAAGACGGTGCGAGGCTCATGCATCGGGATACTCCGTCCGGTTGAGTACCTGGCAGTAGGAGCTCACTGGAAAGTTCGACAATTCGTCGAAGGACGCGCCGGCGTAACCGAAGATCTTGCCGTCGCTGCGGTGCTGTTGCAGGTCGATCAAAACCAGGCCGAGGGTCGGGATGATCTTTTCGCGCCAGATGAACAAATACAGCTGATCGGCAATCTTGTAGTAGTGGCAGCGGTCGGTATCACACAGGCCTTGCTCGACACCCTTGAGGCACTGCCAGGAATAGAACTGATCGTTTAGATAGATGTGTTCGTAAACTTCGCTCGGACTGTAGCGATACATATTGCGCAACCCCGTCAGTTCGTGGGTCGGCACGTGGGGGCATTGGCCTTCCTGCCATGGGCGATCAAGGCTGCCATGCAGGAAGTCCACTTCTACCGACGTCAGGGCCTTGCCGGCAAGTGCACGGCTGTAAAGCCCTTCCTGAGTTTGTTCCTGAGGCGGCATGCGTCCGATCACGGCGGTGAAAGACGATGTTGTGGTGTCGAGAACAAGGCTGATTGACCAGGCTTGACCGGCTTCGCGTTTAATGAAATCGACCAGATACAGACCCGGCCGCACTGAGGTGGCGCGGTACGAGGCAGACCCGCTGGAGTGACCGTCGGCGGCGTTCCAGTTGAGTACCTCTGTTTCAAATCGATGCTCCATCTGCCAGCCGTTGGCAAAGTACAGCGTGAAGGTCTTACCGTTGAGGTCGGCCAAGTTGGGCAGAATAAAGGCCTCTGGGGCGAAACCGTCGGCGAGGGCACCTACGGTGATCCAGTCAGATTGTGTGGTCATTGCATTGCTCCGGTTGAAAGAAGTAACAACCGGGATCATGCCGCTGTGAATGTGGCTCGCCTATCAACCAAATGGTTGAACCGGCTTAGAGAAACAGCATGCCAACCAACTCGGTACGGCTGCTCGCGCCGGTCTTGCGGAACAAGTTGATCAGGTGAGTTTTGATGGTCGGCAGACCGACCTCCAGCTCCTGAGCCAGTTGCTTGTTGCTGGCACCCTGACGCAACAACAACGCGATCTGGCGTTCTTTGGGTGTCAGCCCAATTAGCGAATCTTCACAAGGCTGCATGTTGGCAACTGCCATTTGCAGCAACGACTGCAAGGCATTGAGCTGGGCCAATTGGTCGGTGGTGAAAGCGCCTTGTTCGGCGGTGCGTAACAATGAGATTGCAGCCTGAGGCCGGCCGGCGCGATGAGCGAATATTTCCACCACATCGACAACGCCGTAGCGTTGCAGGAAGTCTCGATAGCGACGACTGTCCCGCACAGGCTGTCGGGCCATGGCTAGGCCAAGAGGCACCACCGCCAGCCCGCTCGACAGGCAACTGAGCGGTTGTAACGGGTCGAATTGACGGTAGTTGTCCAGATAATCGCGATGCATCTCACCGCTCATGCAGTGCAACCGGAAGTCACGGGCTTGCAGTTGTCGGTCGACACAATAGAACGCCGCCTGACTGGCAGGAACGAGTTGAGTGAAAGCCTGCAGGCAATGGCCAGCGACTTCCTGAGCAGGGATGGCGTTCATGGTCAGTAACCTTCGCCAAAAAAAAGCTGCCGGCAGGAGCCGGCAGCGGGGGTCGATCAGACGACAGCGAAATAATGCTTCACAAAGCTTTCACTGACAACTTCCCAGAGCACAGGCGTGCCCTTGGTCACGAACCAGCTGTCACCGGACTTGTAGCGGGTGCTCTGACCGGTGGACTCGTCAGTCAGAACCACTTCGCCGGTGACCACGGTGGCTTGTTCTGAAAATGGGTAGACCATGCGGAATTTGCCTTGGGTAGTGCCGAAATAAGCGCTGCTGACCGGATCAGTCGGTGCGCCGAAGGTCATTTTGCCAAAGGCTTTTACTTCACCTTCGAGGATCTCAGAGCCGAGGTCAGCAACAGTGCCCCATGCATCGAGTTCGGACAGTTGGATGTCTTTCTTGAGAGTGGTAACGGGCATGGCAGTTCTCCTGTGAATGAAAGGGGGGGGCTCAACGGCGGCCGTTGAAATAGCCCGCAAGTTGATGAAGGCTTTTTCCGGCAGTCAGTAGCAACGGCCGGATGTGATCTTTGCCCATGATCTGCGCATGTTTGACCGAGCTAATCAGGTCATAGCGAGACGAACCCTCGCTCATGCCCTCGGCCAATACCTTGCAGATGATGTGGCTTGGTGTGACGCCAAAGCCGGCATAGCCCTGGACATAAAATGCGTTGGGACGGCCGCTGAGCGTACCGACCTGTGGGAACAGGTTGGCGCCAGTCGCCATCGGGCCGCCCCAGGCCAAGTCAATTTTCACGTCTTTCAGGTACGGGAAAATTTTCAGCATCAGATTGCGGTTCCAGGCTTTCAGGTCCAGAGGGATGTGTTCGACGAAGGGCGTCGCAGCACCGAAGAGCAGACGGTTTTCGTTGGTGACTCGGTAGTAGTCGATAACCGGTCGAATATCGCTGTAGGCGCCGCGGATCGGGCTGATACGGTTGATCATTTCGTCCGATAGCGGCTCGGTCATCAACTGGAAGGCATACGTATTCAGCGTGGTCTTGTGCAACTCTGGTTCAAGTTTGTTTAGAAAACTGTCGCAGGCCCACAGCAACTTGGAGGCTTTTACAGAACCCCGGCCTGTTCGTACCGTGATTCGCTCGCCATAACTGACTTCCAGAGCCGGGCTGTGTTCGTAGATACGAACGCCATGACTGACGAGCGCCTTGGCTTCGCCCAACAGCAGATTCAGCGAGTGAACATGCCCGCCGCCCATGTGCAGTAGCGCGCTGGTGTAAGCATCGGAGCCTATGATCTGCTTGACCTCGGACCCTGCCATAAAGCGGATTTCGTCCTTGGTGTTGATCGACTTGAAGTCTTTCTCCCAGGCACGCAGGGTTTTTTCCTGGCGGGCGTTGAAGCCCATGTAGCCATAGCCGTTGCAGAAGTCAGCATCGATTGAGTATTTGGCGATGCGATCCTTGATGATTCCAGCACCCAGCTCGCTGATTTCAAAGATCTCGCGCAGTCCTTGCTCACCGACGTGTTTCTTGATCTTTTCCAGGTCGTGGCCGATGCCCGCCATGATTTGTCCGCCATTGCGGCCAGTACCACCAAACCCCAGGTAACGTGCTTCCAGCACCACGATATTGGTGATGCCTTTTTCAGCGAGTTCCAACGCCGTGTTGATGCCGGAGAAACCGCCGCCGATCACAACGATATCTGCCTCAACATCCTGCTCAAGGGTCGGAAAACTGAGGTTGTATTTTTTGGTTGCTGAGTAGTAGGTAGGCGTTTCGATATTGATCATGGCTCAGCCTGGAAAAGTGAAGGGAAACTCAATTGCAGGGCTTGCAATAAGCGCTGTTCCTGTTGGGTTGTATTAAGTGCCTTCCGACCGGTAGGTGTCTTGATCCTGTGTGCCGCCGGTTTGATCCTGGCTGCCAGAACAGCAACTGAACGACATCTGAGTCAGGATTCCAATGAAATACACCTGATTCTATGTTGCCGCCAAGAAGTAAAGCTGCGCATAGCTTATCGGTCGCCGATAGCGTTTTGTTCACCGATTAACTAGTTATGAGTTCGAACGTATTCCGATGTCCAAACCGCGCCAATCGTTGACCCTCACGTTGCTCCAGGCTCGCGAAGCCGCGATGTTTTTTTTCCGTCCCTCTCTGAATCAACATGGTTTAACCGCGCAGCAGTGGCGGGTTATTCGAATCCTCAGCCCGCATCATTAGTTCGAGATCAATCAGCCTGGCTGAGCTGGCGTGCATCCTCAAACCGAGCATGAGCGGGGTGTTGATGCGCATGGAGGCGGCCGGAATGGGTGAACGTCGCAAAGCGGAGCAGGATCAACGGCGAGTGCCGGTGCGGCTGGCAGAGAAGGGGGAGGGCTGCTTTAGTTCGATGAGTGAGAGCATGGAGGCGAATAATCAGCGGTTGCAGGCTGGTTTCGGAGAGGAAAAGTTGCAGACGCTTTTGAGCGTTGCTCAATGAACTGAAAACGCTCAAGCGCTAGGCACGAGTGGTCGCGGGTTTAGAGGTAAGAGGCCAGGCCGAACTCGGTGTCGCGGGCCATCGCGATTGCTTCAGCTACGGTCTCGAAGCGGAACACCTGCGCCAATGGGTCGGGCTCCGCGCTGGATAATTCCAAGGGAGAAAGTCTCAACTGGAAACTGAGGGTAGGGGAGATGACCTTAAAAAACCTATTTAGCTCATAATGAGCTTCCTACTCGGTGTATTACTTAGACAAGAAGTAACCGGTGGTACGTAATTGAAGGCTGTACACCCAAATACCGAAAACCAAAGCGTATTCCTTGAACATCGGGAGCGTGAGCAGGTGGACGATAGAATGGCTACCCATCCGGCTGAGGGAAAACGTTATGCCTAATGCCAAGGCAAGAACGAAGCAAAGCGAGCTACTCTTTTTCCTGGCTAAAAGCATTAACCCGCCTACAAACATCAGCAGCGCTACCGTGCAGATATTGAGAAATACCAGGATAGAAATGTCACCAAAACGAGCCTGCTCGAAACCTACTTCCACCACCCAAACACCAGCTTGAATTAGGACGATGAAGCAGTAAAAGACGGTCATGAAGACGGGGGCGGGACGAGTGTTGTACCAAGGCTGAGGCATATTCGCTTCCATAGTGATGAGGCTCCTGGGAGATTGCAGCCACGAATTATAGCGTGGTGGCTAGGGACTACACTATCGGCACACAGTGGCTTTGCCCATGAACTTCCTGTGGATCGCCGTAAGCCCAATAGACTGATGGGGAGGTTGTGATAGAGATCGAATCAAACTCTGAATCGCCCCTTCGCCAGTGTCACCCCGGCTTGACGGTCTGATTCCTTGTGCTTAATGTTTTTTGACGCCAGAAAATAAGTATCTGAATTAATAAGAAACGATTGCTGGCGTTATGCCCAAACGCTTATCTTCGCGGCCTTGACTGCAGGTCCAACCTGAAGTTCCCGTAGAGGCTTATTTATGTCGAAGATGAAACGTGCCCGCTCCCTGAGCGTGTCAATGGACGGACGTGGCCAACGTTTCACTTTGAACCGCATTACCGCCGCCGTATTGATCTCTTTGGGGGCTGCACCTGCATGGGCGAATAACAGCGCCAATAACATCACGCTGCATAATGCCGGGCTCAGAACGGCCAATAACGCAATCAACGGCCTTAAGACCGACACCGACACCAGCGTGACCGAGGTCAACAGCAACACGGTCACTATCACCACCGCCACGCAGAGGGGCGCTACCGCGTTCAACTCCTTCGGTGACTTCAATGTGGCGGCCGGCAATACCGTCAACATGGTGGTGCCTGATGGCGCCAGCACGCTGGTCAATCTGGTGCATGACACGGCTACGGTCATCAACGGCAACCTGAATAGTGTTCAAGGCGGATCAATCGGCGGTCACATCATCTTCGCCGACCCTAACGGCATGGTAGTCGGTGCCAGTGGCGTGGTGAACGTGGGCAGCCTCACGGTGACCACGCCGAACGCATTGCAAATGCAGCAACTGGTTATTACCGCCGTTAATGGCTCCAGCGCCGACGGCAACAAGGCCGCAACGGACCTTAAGGCAGGCACGCTCAACGGCGGCAGCGGCACCCTGAGCATCGGCGGCAAGATCAACGCCAGCGGTTCGATCAACCTGTTCGCTGCAGCGGCTACCGTTCAGGCCGGCGCCAAGCTGAACAGCGGCGTGGACTATGCCGATCAGGTGTTCCGCAGCACCGTAAACGTCTCCGATGCCCAAGGCACTGGTGTCGTACGTCAGGACGGTTCAGTCCAGATTGTTGCCAACAGCACCGTCGCCATCAGTGGTGAGCTGAGCGCACTGATGGCCGACAACAGTGGCGGCAGCGTGTCGGTCAAGGCAGGGCAGTCGGTGACGCTGAATGGCGGGACTGCGACCACCCAGGGCGGCACCATCACCGCCAGCGGCAAGGCTAACATGGCAGGGGGCAAGGTCACGATCGAAGCGCCGTCGATCACGATGGCTGACTACTCGACGATCAACACCAGCACCACTGGAACGGGAAACGCCGGGGATATCATGCTCACGGCAAACAGTGACAGCAGTGTCACCGGCACCGATGCGGCAACGGTCGATCTCCTGGCCAAGCAACTGGAAGATCAAGCCCAACCACTGCTGTCGTCCAGCGGTAGCAAAGCCGAGGTGGTGATCGGCCAGCACGCAAAGCTCGATGCCGGACAAGCGAGCGACGCGACCAAGCGAGGCTCAGTCAGCATCAGTGCGTTCGGTTTCGACAAACAGATTAGCGGTTATGCCAATGCCAGCGGCACCGTCAACGTTGACGGGCAGATCAACGCCAAAGACATTCTGTTGCATGCCAACAGCGAGGCGATGATTTCCTACACGTTGCTGGGCAGCCTATTCAGTTCGGCCGCCCTGACCGCTGATTTCAGCAGGTTGAAAACGGCCAACGGTTGGACGGACGAAGAAACCTGGGCCAACATCATCACCACATTGGGGGATGCCAGCAGCTCCAAAGCACGTAACGGCAACCTCGGTGCATTGGGTCTCGATCCGACAGACTGGAGCGAGTTGGCAGCGTTGATCCCCAACATCACCGTGGCAATCGCCAATGCCAACGCGTCTGTTTCTATCGGTTCGACCGCGAAGCTCGATGCTTCGGGGGCGATCGACATCGCAGCCAAGGCGACACGCACGGTTGATACCAGCACAGGCACCCTTCCGGGCCTGAGCGGCAACTTACCGTTCAATTTGGGTATTTCATATGGCCGCATCAGCGGCGAAACGTCGGTTAACGTCGCCGACGGCGCAAGCCTTACCAGCGGCAATCTGGCCATTCAGGCGCTGAGCGCCGACACACTGAAGCTGGTGACCAGCTCGACCAACAGTAACAACGGCAACGGTACCCAGAACACGACCGCCGGCTTCG
>Ga0302216_1000014_pt1 | contig 153300 bp, 132 predicted proteins | sample II_Fen_N3_2_FD_194575 | JGI IMG/M metagenome (GOLD analysis project Ga0302216, IMG submission 194575) | Peat permafrost microbial communities from Stordalen Mire near Abisko, Sweden - II_Fen_N3_2 | ecosystem: Environmental > Terrestrial > Soil > Wetlands > Permafrost | place: Sweden: Abisko...
CCCTTGGCGTCGCAAATGGATTTTGCTTCTTCCAGGCTGGAAATGCCGTATTGGTTCAAAACCGCGTTGATCGTTTCGATTCTGCGGTCGTAGCTTTCAAATAATGCCATTGTATGTTTCCTCCTATATTATTCGTGACGCGGGTCAATGTATTTAACTGCTTCGGCAAAGCGACCATAACTTGAGGTAGCTTTCTTCAATGCTTCGTTGGCATCAACGCCTTTCTTGATGGAATCCATGAATTTGCCCAGGTGGACGAATTCATATCCGATGACGAGATCGTCGGCATCGAGGGCCATTCTGGAGCAATAGCCTTCGGCCATTTCGAGGTAGCGGGTTCCTTTGGCAACGGTGCCGTACATGGTACCAACCTGACTGCGAAGGCCTTTGCCAAGGTCTTCCAAGCCTGCGCCGATGGGCAGACCGCCTTCGGAGAAAGCGGATTGCGTGCGACCGTAAACGATTTGCAGGAACAGTTCGCGCATGGCCGTGTTGATGGCGTCGCAAACGAGGTCGGTGTTCAGCGCTTCCAAAATGGTCTTGCCGGGAAGAATTTCAGATGCCATAGCGGCTGAATGCGTCATTCCGGAGCAACCGATGGTTTCGACCAACGCTTCCTGAATGATACCGTCCTTCACATTGAGGGTGAGCTTACAGGCACCCTGTTGCGGGGCGCACCAGCCTACTCCGTGTGTGAGACCGGAGATGTCTGACACTTCTTTGGCTCTTACCCACTTTCCTTCTTCAGGAATCGGAGCACTCGCATGATTGGCTCCTTTTTGTACGCAACACATTTGTTGCACTTCGTGTGAATAAATCATTTTTGTAGATTTTGTGTGAGAGATTGTATGTAACCTTAAATTAACTCCTTGATTGAATGCAGCTTAACATGTCACTTGAGGTCGGTTGAAAAACCATGCAATATTACTGAAAAAATGGAACTTCTGCAAGACGTTTTGTTTGAGTATTTGAAAAAAATTGACGAAATTTGCACCGTTTTTAAGGAATACGACAAACAATCATTCAACCAATCAAATATACGTTTACACTATGACAAAAAGTGCCCTGCAGATTGCGCGCGCCGCGTATCAGCCCAAAATGCCCCAGGCGTTGACCGGCAACGTGAAAATGAAAGAAGGAGCAGCCACCCAATCGGTTGCCGACCAGGAAGCCATCAAAGAGTTGTTCCCCAACACCTACGGAATGCCTTTGGTATCGTTTGAACCCAGTGAGGCAGCCATCGCTCTCGAACCCATGAATGTGGGCGTGATACTTTCCGGTGGTCAGGCTCCCGGCGGCCATAACGTCATTGCCGGTATTTTCGATGGCATCAAGCATTTGAACAAAGCTTCCAAACTGTATGGCTTTATTCTAGGCCCTGGCGGTTTAGTGGACCACAACTACATGGAACTGACTGCTGAAATCATTGACGAATACCGCAATACCGGTGGTTTCGACATCATCGGTTCCGGCCGCACCAAACTTGAAACGCACGAACAATTCGACAAGGGCTTGGTCATTTTGAAAGCATTGGACATCAAGGCGCTGGTTATTATCGGTGGCGATGACTCAAATACAAATGCCTGTGTACTTGCTGAATACTATGCCAGCATTAAAGCAGGAGTTCAAGTAGTCGGTTGCCCAAAAACCATCGATGGCGACTTGAAGAACAGCATGATTGAAGCTTCTTTCGGCTTCGACACCGCATGCAAGGTTTATTCCGAAGTGATCGGCAACATCCAACGCGACTGCAACTCCGCACGCAAATACTGGCACTTCATCAAACTGATGGGTCGTTCCGCCTCCCACATCGCGCTGGAATGCGCCCTGCAGGTTCAACCCAACTATTGCATCATCTCCGAGGAAGTGGAAGCCCACAACCTAACTCTGGACGACGTTGTCACCGGCATTGCCAAGGCTGTCGCACAACGCGCCGAACAAGGCAACAACTTCGGTACCGTGCTGATTCCCGAAGGTTTGGTCGAGTTTATCCCTTCCATTAAGAAACTGATTTCCGAACTGAACGACTTCCTGGCTACCCATCAGGAAGAATTCAACCTCATCCGCAATTCCGAAAAGCGCAACTACATCATCAAGATGATCAGCAAGGAAAACTCCGAAATCTATGCTTCATTGCCCGAAGGCGTGGCTCGTCAGCTCACGCTGGACCGCGACCCGCACGGCAATGTACAGGTTTCGCTCATCGAAACGGAAAAGATGTTGGCCGAAATGGTGGACACCAAATTGAAGGAATGGAAGAAGGAAGGCAAATTCGTGGGCAAGTTCGCTTCCCAAGTACACTTCTTCGGCTACGAAGGCCGTTGCGCAGCTCCTTCCAACTACGATGCAGACTATTGCTACTCACTGGGTTACACGGCAGCTCAGCTCATCGCATCCGGCAAGACGGGTTACATGTCGTCCGTACGCAATACGACGGCTCCGGCTGCCGAATGGATTTCGGGCGGGGTGCCCATCACGATGATGATGAACATGGAACGTCGCCACGGTGAAATGAAACCAGTCATCCAAAAAGCATTGGTGGAACTGGATGGCAAGCCGTTCAAAGCGTTTGCCGCCAAGCGTGCCGCATGGGCCATCCATACGGATTATGTGTATCCGGGACCGATCCAGTACTTTGGCCCGACGGAAGTGTGTGATCAACCCACTAAGACACTCATCCTAGAACAAAAGTGAAGTCTGAATAGAACGTCAATCTCTACGTTGCCAACAATAAATGCCTCCTCACGTACCAAAGTACGCTGCGGGGGCATTTATCATTGGCGCCCTATTCAAACTTCACCCAGTGGGGTGTTTGCCAGAAGAAAGAAGGAAAAAGATTACAGTTCGAAACGGACGGCGACCCAGTTGTTTTTGGAGTTGTGGTTGACATAGGTGAGTCCCAAACTTTCCGCTTTTTCGCGGATGATGGGCAGGTCGGTTTCGTAGAAGCCACTCATGAAGAGGAGGGAACCCTCAACCATTTTGGCGGTGTAGGCAGCCATGTCGGCTAGTAGGATGTTGCGGTTGATGTTGGCAAAAATGATGTCAAAAGGCGCTGTGAAATCCAAGAGTTCAGCCCCGCCTGTTAGGATTTCGATGGCTGGGGAATTGTTCAGTTGGATGTTTTCCAGCGCATTGTTGATGGCCCATTGGTCGATGTCGATGCCCAAGACGTTCACGGCGCCTTTCATCGAGGCAAGAATGGCTAAAACGGCTGTGCCGCAACCCATGTCCAGAAACGATTTGCCCTTGACATCCAGTTTCAGCAGTTCTTCCAGCATCAAACTGGTGGTTTCGTGGTGCCCTGTTCCAAAAGCCATCTTGGGATCGATGAGAATGTCATAGCGCGCTTCAGGAATGTTCGTGTGGAACGAACTGTGAATGACGCAATCGGTGCCAATGACGATGGGCTGGAAATAATTTTTTTCCCATTCCTCGTTCCAATTTTGTCCGGGGATTCGTTCGCCTGAAAATTCGATGGTTGAACCGAACATTTCGACCGGAATGCTGCTTTTAGTCGTACCTTCGTCATAAAGGGCAGCAGAAACGTAAGCCATCATGCCATCTTCGCATTCGCTGAAGCTTTCGAAGCCGATTTCAGCCAGTGTCGCAGCGAGCAAATCGTTGATAATCGTGTTCGTAGGGGTGATTTTGACGTGAATTTCAATATAATCCATGATCGGGCTGTTAAATTGAGTAAATGCAGTAAACGTTTTTGCAAAAAAAGTATCTTTGTAGTAGAGGATTTTGAGCGGAAGCACAATCCGAATGCAAAAATAAGCCTTTTATGCCGAAATAACCTAAAAATACCCGCATTATGAAAACGAAATGGATGATACCGATGACTCTGGCCCTTATGCTCACGGGGTTCACGGGGTTAGCTCAGGCTCAGACCTACGAGGATGACCTGTATTACAATCCGAAAACAGCAAAAGCGGAAGCCACCTCCAGACCACAAAAAGTGGTCAAGACCCAAGAAGACAACAGCAACGTAAACGTCTATGACCGCACAGGCACGTTGAAGACATACGACTTGCGAAACGTGGACGAATACAACCGTCGGCCCAATGCCGTACAGGGAAACCAGGAAGCCGTTGGCGACACGTTGGTTGCCGGAGACACCTTGGCTTTGGACGAAAACGGTCAACCATTCCAATATTCGGAACGCATCCGTCGTTTTCACAACCCCAATTTCACGAAACAAATCACCGATGACGAATACATCAGCATTTACGTGGAAGACGGTGCAGACGTGAACATTTATTATGTGGACGGAAACGCTCGTGAATTCATGAGCCCGTATTATTACGACAATTACTGGTATCCGTCCTACGGCTACGGTTGGAACAACTGGTACCGAAACGGATGGGGCATGTATTACGACCCTTGGATGTACTCCGGTTGGGGTTATTCTGACCCCTGGTATTCCGGTTATTCCGGTTACGGCTTCGGTAACTGGTACGATCCTTGGTGGGGCTATAGCGGTTACGGCGGTTGCTACGGAGGTTACTACGGTTATTACGGCGACTATTACGGCCACGGCGGTGGTTGGGCTTATGGCGGTGGTTACGGTACACTTGGGCGAGATGCCTTTTCCAGAAACCGTCATGAACTCTCCAACAATCAACGTGATTTCATATCCAACGTGGGAAGCGGCCATTTGACCAGCAACCGGGCAAGCGGTGGCGGAACCAGAGCCGGTTCCACCTTCGCAGCCATGACACCCGGTGGGAGGACAAGCAGTTTCGCCAGCAATTCCGGCCGCGGAGCCTCAGCACGTACCTTCAATGCGACTAGGGACGACTTAAATGCCAGCAGCAGAGGGTCCTACAGCCCGACGACACGCAGCGCAAGCACCAATTCATCCTACAGGTCCGGCAGCTACGGCAACGGCTCGTACAGTACCACCAACAGGCAAACCACTTCAGGTACCGATGGAAGTTATGGTACGACCCGCAGTTCCTACGGCAACACCAATTATGGAACAACCCGTAGCAGTTCGACCAACGCCACCAACTATGGCAACGCTCGGACCAGCTCTTCAGGAACCACCACCACGACCCGCACGGCTCCGACAACGACTGGCAACACTTCCGCCAGCTATGGAACGGTAAGAACCAGTACGCAGGGCTCTAGCTCGGCCAGAACAGCTACGACGTCGACTTCATCCACCAGGCAGACTTATACTCCTACGACCACCTCGAACTACACGCCGACTAGTTCGTCTTCGAGTTCATCCTATACTCCGTCTTCCAGCTCCAGCAGCAGTTCCAGTTCCAGCAGTTCCAGCTCCAGCAGTTCCAGCAGTTCTCGCGGCGGTGGCAGTGGCGGCGGCTACAGTGGCGGTGGCAGCAGCGGTTCATTTGGCGGAGGACGCAGGTAATACCTAATAAAGATTGCAATGAAAAAATACATGTTACTGGTCATTCTGTCTGCTTGCGGCCTAACGGCTTTTGCACAGGCTGAATTCGACGCTCTTCGGTTGTCACAGTCGGACATCATCGGCACTGCCCGATACGTATCCATGTCTGGCGCCTTCGGTGCTTTGGGCGGCGACATGAGTGCCATCGGATTGAATCCGGCCGGCATTGGCGTTTACCGCAGCTCTGAATTCTCCATTTCGCCTTCTTTCCAGCAAGATAATTCAAAGACAGATTTGGGCGGAACGTTGGGAGATGCTTCCAAAACGAAGTTGTTGATGAACGGACTGGGTTATGTCGGATCCTTTAGGACCTACGACGAATCGGCCATCACCAATTTCAATTTCGGGGTCACCTACAACCGATTGGCCGATTTCAACCAAAACACCAAGGTACTCGGAACCGGTCGAGCCACGTCATTGCTCGATAGGGTTTGCTCCGTCGAAAACGACATGTGGTACAATGACGGTACCCATCCGGACCATACCAATTTCTATAAGTTTCTGAACGGCGTCCATGTCATTGGCCTAAATACAGCCGGAAACGCTTATGTGTCCCCACTTTCGGACGGTGAGCTGCTCAACAGCAACATGAATTTGGAAGAAACCGGTGGTATTGACTCCTGGAACTTTACCTTGGGCGCCAATTACAACCATACCTTGTACGTCGGTATCGGCGTGGGCATTCAAAGCATCCTCTACGACCGGAAAACCACCTATTCGGAAGATTATCAGCAAGGGGGCGGTACGGAACTTCGCAATGTGCTTTCCACCAGCGGTACCGGATTCGACTTCAAGGCTGGTGTCATCTATCGGCCGGTGCCTGAACTCCGGTTGGGCCTATCATATCATACAGGCACCTATTACGCACTGACCGACGTATTCAATGCTTCCATGACCTCCTGGGGATTCAGAGATCCCATCACCGACGCGGTGTATAGTCCTGACCCCGTCGTTCAAGGTTCCGAACAATATGTGGATTACATGTTGACCACTCCATGGCAAATGACCTTGAGCGCCGCCTATCAGTTTGGTACCAAGGGCTTGCTGAGCGTAGACTTCGACTATGTGGACAACAGGAGCACTACGTTGAAAAATGGCAGCGGTTATGAAATGACCGACATCAACAACTATATGAACTACGATTTCCAAAAAAGCTACAATCTGCGCATCGGTGGAGAAATGCGTGTGACTGACAACTTCAGTATTCGTGGTGGTGGCGCTTACTACATGTCCCCGCTCATTTCGAACTTGGAAACCTTTGATATCGCAACGGCCTATACCAGGCCCGAATACACCATGGTGAAAAGCACGATGTACGCTTCCATGGGTGCTGGTTACCGTTCGGGCGCCTTCTTTTTGGACGGTGCCTTGCAAGAACGGCTCAGCAACGAGCACTTTTACAACTTCTGCGACATGAGCGCCACTACGGATGTAAAATACGCCGTGTTGACCCGTGACAAGATCAACCTGGTCATGACGGCAGGATTCAAGTTCTAAACTTATTTTGGTGTGTTGGCCTGAAGTTCTTCCAGTTTGAGAACTTCATCCCGGTACTGAGCGGCTTCGAGAAAATCGAGCCGCTTTGCTGCTTCCTGCATGGCCTTGCGCGCCTTGTCAATGGTTTTTTGCAATTGCGAGGAACTCATGTGCGACAAAATCGGATCGGCCACCAAACTAGCCCGTTCAGGCTCAATATACGCTTTTGGCTCGGCTGAACGCGCGAATTGGCCCAATCCCGATGTCTTGTCCCTGATGATGGCGGTCGGCGTGATGCCGTGCGCGTCGTTGTAGGCCTTCTGCTTGATGCGCCGACGATTCGTCTCCTCGATGGTGATGCGCATGCTTTCCGTCATCTTGTCGGCATACATGATGACCTTGCCCTCCAAGTGACGCGCGGCACGACCGGCCGTCTGGGTCAGGGAACGGTGGTTTCTCAGGAAACCTTCCTTGTCGGCATCCAAAATGGCCACCAGCGAGACTTCAGGCAAGTCAAGGCCTTCGCGTAGCAGATTCACACCCACCAGCACATCGTAAACACCCAGGCGCAAGTCTTCCATGATTCTCACCCTGTCCAGCGTATCCACATCCGAGTGAATGTAGCTGCACTTGATGCCAAGGCCGTCCATGTAGGAGGTCAGCTCCTCGGCCATGCGCTTGGTCAAGGTGGTCACCAACACACGTTCATCCTTGGAAGAGCGAACATGGATTTCTTCCATCAAATCGTCCACCTGATTTTTACTTGGCCGAACCGATATTTCAGGATCCAACAATCCGGTTGGGCGGATAACCTGTTCGACTACGATACCTTCCGATTTTTCCAGTTCATAATCGCCAGGCGTGGCGCTCACATACACCACTTGTTTCTTGATGCCCTCGAACTCGGCAAAGCTGAGCGGGCGGTTGTCGATGGCGGCAGGAAGGCGGAACCCGTATTCCACCAGATTCGTTTTCCGGGCACGGTCGCCGCCCCACATGGCCCGAACCTGAGGCAGTGAAACGTGGCTTTCGTCTATGACCATGAGAAAATTCTCTGGAAAAAAGTCCAATAGGCAGAAGGGTTGGTCGCCGGGCTGACGGCCGTCAAAATAGCGGGAATAGTTTTCGATGCCGGAGCAATGGCCCAGTTCACGAATCATCTCCACATCGTAGGTCACACGTTCGTACAGCCGTTTGGCCTCGTAGGGTTTGCCAACGGAATTAAAAAATGCGACCTGTTTTTCAAGGTCTGCAAGTATCATCTCAATGGCAATCGCAATGTTTTCCTTACTGGTAACGAACAAATTGGCCGGGAAAATGCGGAATTCCGTCGAGGTGGTAAGCGTTCGCCCATTAATCGGATCGATGGTGGAGATGCTGTCTATTTCGTTCCCCCAAAAAACAACCCTCAAGATGGAGTCGGCATAGGCCAGAAAAATATCGACCGTATCGCCCTTCACACGGAAATTCCCGCGCTGAAGATCCACTTCGTTTCTAGAATATAAAATGTCCACTAATTTGCGCAGGAAAACATTCCGGTCCAGGAATTGCCCCTGATGGATATCCACCACCGTTTTCTTGAAATCCTCAGGATTCCCGATACCATAGATGCAGGAAACCGACGATACCACCAGTACATCCTGCCTACCCGACAGCAAGGCTGAAGTGGCCGAAAGTCGTAGTTTTTCGATTTCAGCATTGATGGCCAAATCTTTCTCAATATAGGTGTCCGAAGAGGGCAAATAGGCCTCAGGCTGGTAATAATCGTAATAGGAAACGTAATACTCCACGGCATTGTCCGGGAAAAAGCTTTTGAATTCCCCGTACAACTGGGCAGCCAACGTTTTGTTGTGACTAAGCACCAAGGTGGGCCGCTGGATTTCCTGCACCACGTTGGCCATGGTGAAGGTCTTGCCTGAACCCGTCACACCCAACAGCGTCTGATACGGCACATCCTGCCGGATGCCTTCCACAAGCTGTCGGATGGCTTCAGGCTGATCGCCGGTGGGTACGTATGGAGAAACCAGTTTGAACATGAAACGCAGTTTTTAGAGTTACAAATATAGCTGAAATGGACGGAAATTCAGGAAATATTGTTTTACTTTGCAGCAGTGAAAAACAACCAGCGGCCCTAGGCTGCCAGTCCGCTCAACCGACTGATTCTTATACAGTAAATTATGATTTGGAACGAAAGCTACGAGTGCATGGGGCACGAGGAACTGCGCGAGACTCAAAACAAGAGGCTTCGCACCACCGTTGAATGTGTCTATCACAATTCACCCTTCTACCGGGCCAAGATGCAGGAACTCGGCATCACCCCGAACGACATCGAATCCATTGACGACATCGTCAAACTACCTTTCACCACGAAAACGGACCTCCGTGACCAGTATCCTTTCGGGTTGTTTTCAGCCCCCATGTCCGAAATCGTGCGCCTGCACGCCTCGTCGGGCACAACTGGGAAGCCCATCGTGGCCGGTTACACGCGCAAGGACCTGAGTATTTGGTCGGAAGTCATGGCCAGAACCTTCGCGGCCGGTGGTTGCAACCGCAACGATATTTTCCAGATCGCCTACGGTTATGGATTGTTCACCGGCGGGCTCGGCGCCCATTACGGAGCCGAAACGCTGGGCGCTTCCGTCATACCCATTTCATCGGGCAACACTGAGAAACAAATCCAATTGATGACCGATTTTGGCTCCACCGCCCTTTGCTGTACGCCTTCCTACGCCTTGTACCTTGCCGAGGCCGTCCACGACATGGGCGTTCAGGACAAGTTGAAGCTCAAAGTCGGCTTTTTTGGTGCTGAACCCTGGACCGAAGAGATGCGCAAGGAAATAGAGCAGAAGCTGAACCTCAAGGCCTACGACATCTTCGGCTTGACTGAAATCATCGGCCCCGGAGTCGCCTACGACTGCAGCGCGCAACACGGCATGCACATCAACGAAGATCATTTTTTCCCCGAAATCATCAACCCCAAAACCCTAAAGCCTGTCAAAAAGGGTGAGGTAGGGGAGTTGGTGTTCACCACCATCACCAAGGAAGGCATGCCAGTGCTGCGTTACCGCACCAAGGACCTGACCTCGCTTATTTACGAGCCCTGCTCCTGCGGACGGACCTCCGTGCGCATGCACAAGATCATGGGCCGCAGCGACGACATGCTCATCATCCGAGGCGTGAACGTATTCCCCTCCCAAATTGAAAGCGTGCTGCTCGAATTCGGAGAAACCGCTCCACATTACCATTTGTATGTGGACCGCGAAAACAACACCGACACCTTCGACGTGCACGTGGAATTGCGCCCCGAAAACTTTACGGACGACATGAGCGCCATGCTGGGACTGGCCAAACGCATCGAACACCGCATCCTGAGCGTGGTTGGCATCCATGCCCACGTCAAACTGGTGGAACCCCGCTCCATCGAGCGTTCCATCGGCAAAGCCAAACGAGTGACTGACAAACGTAATTTGTATTGATTATGAGTGAACCATTGATTATCAAACAGTTGTCCATTTTCTTGGAAAACAAGACCGGACGTTTGACGGAAGTAACCCGTTTGTTGGGTAGCGCAGGCATCAACTTGTCCGCCTTCAGCATGGCTGAATCCTCCGATTTCGGCATCATGCGCGTGGTTTTGTCCGATCCGCAGGCCGCCAAGAAACTGCTCATGCAGAACGGATTTACAGTGACCCTGAGTGACGTGGTCTGCCTTTTCGTACCCAATACGCCAGGAACCTTGTCGGAAGCACTTCTCCTCCTTTCGGAACACAATGTATCGGTGGACTACATGTACGCCTTCGCTATGGACGATGTGGCCAGGGTAGTGATAAGGCCCAATGACATCGCCAAATGCGTGGAAGTCTTGCAGAATTCCAACCTGAAACTCGTCAAGGCCAGCGATATGTACTATTTTTAACCATATCCCACCGGCTTTTCAGTTAAATTTAACGGTTTCTTTTCGCTTATTGAAACGGAAGTGTTACCTTTGTGCAACTTTTCATACAACATGAAAAGGGTATGGACTGTAACGGTATGAAGTTAAGATTTCTTTTAATTATCTTGCTGGGTATTAACCTGGTTTCCTGTTCTGACTATCAGAAATTACTGAAAAGTACCGACTACGAATTGAAGTGGAAAAAGGCCAACGAATTTTACGAACAAAAGAAGTACGTTCGGGCCATCGAGTTGCTGGAAGAACTCCAACCCATCCATAAGGGAACGGACCGGGCCGAACAGACACTTTTCATGTTGGCCAATTCCTATTACAACCGAAAGGATTATTATTCCGCTTCGGGTTATTTTGAGACCTATTACAAAACCTATCCGAAAGGCACTTTCACGGAAGATTGCCGGTTTCTGGCCGGAAAAGCAGCTTTCCTGAACTCCCCGGATCCTAGGTTGACGCAGGAAGAGACCATCAAGGCGATGGACCAACTCAATGTCTTTCTGGACTTTTATCCCGAAAGCGACCGAAAGGATGAAGTGGTGAAGATGCTCAGCGACCTGCAGGACAAACTGGTTTACAAACAACTGCTGGCGAGCAAGTTGTATTATGATTTGGGCGACTATATGGGAAACAATTACCAGTCGTGCATCATCACCGCCAACAATGCGCTGATGGATTATCCCGTTTCCAAACACCGCGAAGAGTTGGCTTTCCTCATTCTGAGGTCCAGGTACATGATGGCTCTTCAAAGTGTGGAAACCCTAAAGATGGACCGTTTCAGGGCCACTCAGGACGAATATTACAGTTTCGTAAATGAGTTTCCTGAAAGCAAGCACCTCAAAGATGCCGAAGCCATCCTTAAAGAATGCAAGAAAATAATCAAAGAATAACAAACTGAACAATGGAGTACAAAAAATCAATTCCGAATTCAACCGTAACGCGTGACATGAATGCCTTGTGCGAAGACACCGGCAACATCTACGAAACCGTCAAGATCATTTCCAAGCGTTCCAACCAGATCAGCGTGGAAATGAAAGCGGAACTGGAAAAGAAACTACAGGAATTCGCTTCCTACACCGACAATCTGGAAGAAGTGTTCGAAAATCGCGAACAAATTGAGATTTCACGCTTCTACGAAAAGTTGCCCAAAGCAACCTTGATTGCGGCTCAGGAATACATCGACGGAAAGGTCTATCACAAGAATCCCGCCCGCGAGAAACTGAAAAAATAAGATGATACAGCGTATTCAAAGTCTTTGGCTGTTTTTAGCCGCCGTCGCTTTGATTGCTGTATTGTTCCTACCGGTCGGCAAATTCGTGATGCCGCACGGTTTGTTTGAATGCACGGCTTTCAAGATGACCCAGGCGGGTGATGTGCCTTTGTTGAACTTTCCAGTAAAGTTCATTGGCATCCTATCCAGCTTAGCGGCGTTGTTTTCGGTCCTGGCCATCCTTCATTTCAAAAAACGCGACCGTCAACTCCGGTGGGCGTGGGTGGCGCTCTCCACAAACGCTATTCTAGCTGCAGGCCTGGTGGCTATGTTCCTGTATTTCAAATACGCATTGAATTCCTGGGTAGGATACGGCCCTGCGGTGCTGATGCCGTTTCTTGGCCTAATTTTCGACTATTTGGGCATCAGGGGAATACGAAAAGACGACGCACTGGTGAAATCGCTGGACAGGATCCGGTAAGGATTCTTACATAAAAAAACAAGCGCCTCCAATTGATTTTGGAGGCGCTTTTGTATGATAGTGGTACGAAGTCAAATCTAAAGCGTTGATTTAATCAACAAAATACATGTCATTTATTACCAGATAATTGGAAAAGAAGGTAAAGATTCAAAGTGACGACCTGAAGGTCGGAAGTCACGAAGTCCTCACCGATGGCATCATTGAAAAGATTGGATAAGTTGTAGCAATAACGGCCTTCCAAACCGAGGACGGTCGGGCCCAAATGCACTTCCAAACCAGCACCACCCAACACCCCGTACTGAAACGGATGCTGGGACGACTTTCCAATCTGGGGATAGACAACAGGGCTCCTGTCGATTTCTTTTTCAGAGAGCAGATAACTGAATTTCGGGCCGACATTCAGGAAGAATCGGGTAGAGCTCACTGCCGTATAGGCATGCATCAGAAAGGGCATTTCAACGAACGTCATTCGCCTGGAATAAGAGTAGTCGGCAGCAGTCTTATGGCCGAAATAGTCTTCCAACCAGCCTTCTTCCACATAATTGCATTCCAATTGGAATCCAAAATGGTTTTCGCTGATGTAACGCACCGTCAGACCTCCGTTCTTGCCCAAGGCATACATCTTGTCCACGTACTTCGGAACCAACGTGACGATGGAAGCTGAAGCTCCGGCCGAGGGTCCCACATACCATTCGCTCAGCGTATTGTATTGGGCGGAAAGAGCTAGGCTGAATATAGATAACAGGCTGGTGAGCAGTATTTTCGTAAAATTCATGGAGTAAGTTTCGTTTAATTCATTTCTTTCACTTCCACCTCGTTGGCCGGTGTGTAATGAATGATATAGAAGCATTGGTTGCTGGCACCACTCAAAGGGCTGCGGGTACCGAATTTGAAATCGTTTTGCAAGGGGGTGAGGTAATGGGCTGGATCGAGCACTTCCGACTTCTCATAGACCATCCGCGGAATGAAATAACCGGCAATGTCATAGCCCATCATGCCATATTTGGGGAACATGTTCAACAGGTTGTCGTCGTAGATCTGATTGAACTGGATCTGAAAATCACGGACATTCTTTTGTTGTGCATCTGCATAGAAATTGGAATAGATGACGGTGTTCAGGTCGTACAAGTATTTCTGATAGCTCTTGTTGGTGGCCATCCAGTCGGGATAGCCCACCAAGGCGATGGCAATGTTGGGATTGGCCTGATGAAAGGCGCCAAGCCGGGTCAACAAGTTATTGGTTTCCTGCATGTTCAGAGGAGTTGGCATAATTTGGTTCAGCTTCGTATCCGAAAGCACTTTGGTCAATAGCTCTAAATTCTCGTCATCGGCGACTTCCACAAAGGGAATACCCATGCGTTGAAATTTGGCTTTGACTCTGGGAATGAGCTGGGAACGAATGTCGGATTCGTCCACGTTCGATTTCAGGAAAATGATGTTGCTGCCACCCGCACGCTGGGACGCATAGTCGGCCAAACGGTCGAACATGTAGGTATGGGGCGTATTGGTTTGGAACAAATAGGGGTTGTTGTCCATCTCGGGCACTTTGGAACTGAACGGGCAAACCAGGTAGCGTCTGTTCTTTTTGGCCCAGTCGGAAAGAAGTGTGATTTGCTCTGGAGTCACGCCACCGATGCAATAATCGGTTTCATCTAATTTGCCGCTCTCCACGAGTTTGGAAATGGTTTCAGCATCGTGACCGCTTTCAAGTGCCTGAATTTCAAAAGACAAACCCATACTTTTGAGACTGTCGACCGCCAAAAGCATGCCTTCGTAGAATTCAACGTAACGGTCGTTCATTCCCAAGGTGCTCCCAGGTGCAAAGGGCAAAAGCACGGTGATTCGTGGTTTGTCGGTGGAGATATAGAGCGTTTTGGTCCGTTTCTCATTGCCTGTTTGTGTTCGAACGGCGGTGTCCGTTAACTTGGGGGCTTGAACGAGTGGTACGTCGGTCTCCACTTTTTCAACTTCCATCGGAATCAACAGCTTCTGACCAGTTTTGATGCCGTTGACAATGGTCGGGTTCATGGACAACAATTGCGCCTCGGTCACATTGAAACGCCTGCAAAGCGAATAAACGGTCTCTTTAGCCTTGACTTCATACTTGTAATAGGTTTTTTCGAATAGTTTGACCGTAGGCACCCCCTTGACCTGGCAGAAACTGTTCAAGGTGCAGGCCAGCACGATGAAAAACAGAAAAAGCAAACGTTTTGACATGGTCGGCTGGTATTTGGAGTAACAAAAATACGGGATTTTTCGGTAAGAAATCCTATCTTTGATGGATTTTTCGACGAATCGGGAACAATGAAAAAAAATACGGTCCTACTTTTGATGGCATGCCTCTGCACCACTATCGCGCAGGCGCAGTTTTCCGCATCGGGAGACACGAACGGCGCGCCCTTTGCGGTAACGCCGCTGGTCAGCACCGGTCTGGACAAAGTTTATGTTTATAAAAATGCGACCAATGCTGTTTTGAGCTTTACAGCAACGACTCCTTCCGACTGGACTTGGTACCGATACGCACAGAATCCTGCAACGGCCACGGCAGTTCCCGCATCCGATGTGCAGACGAATGCGACCCAAACGGTGCTGAACAACGTCCAAAGCAATTACGGATATTTTGTCCAATCCAGCTCCGGTATCCAGCATTTTTGCTTTGTGGTCGGTTATTTGCAACCAGCCGTCACAGACATCACTTTCACGACGGAAGGCGACGTCTGCACGAATCTGACCTTGAAAGTCACCGCTTCCGTCGACAACCTGTATTATTACACCGCAACGGCGCTACGCAAGACTTTGACTAGAGAGTTCAGCCTAGGATGGAACACTCAGGAATGGGATGCCACGAGCAAATCCTATAAGACTAAATTGCTGAATTCTACCTCAACGAACCTAGCCTACAACTGGTCGGTGACCGCGCCGCTTTGCGACACCTACTTCACGCTGACCGGCGATCAGATTGCCACGTATTTCGGCCAATCGCTCAATTTTCAAAGTGCACTCTACAAGGCCGTTGCCGTTCAGGCCAATGCCCTTGCCACCCCTCAGGGGCGGGAAGGAGCCAACGAACTGGACAAGGTCACGGTAGCCGATTATCCGAACGGTTCTTCCCCGTCTGGCCCGGCGCCCTTGGTCATGGATTTCAGCAGCAACCCAAGCGAGGCGGTTCAGTTTTACGAATGGTATGTGTATGATTCAGAGGATGCTACTGGCGCCTACAAGCGCTACAGCGACGAGACGTTGAATCATTCGTTTTTGGAGGCAGGCAAATCATTGGTAAAGCTCTACGTGAGCAACAGCACCTGTAAGGATTCGGCTTCGTTCACCATGGTGGTTTCAGAATCCAAGCTGGACTGCCCGAATTTTTTCACGCCCCGTTCCACTCCGGGCGAAAACGACGAATTCAGAGTGGCATACCGTTCCCTCATCAAGTTCAAAGGCACCATCGTCAACCGTTGGGGCAATGTGCTGTTTGAGTGGACCGATCCTTCCAAAGGCTGGAACGGCACGTTCAAGGGCAAGGCGGTGTCGCCCGGCGTCTACTTTTACCTCATTGAGGCCACGGGTTCTGACGGCATGGAGTATAAGAAAAAAGGTGATATTAACTTATTAGAATAGAATTGTTTATGAGAATTTTCCATGGATTTCCGCTGGTTGCCCTTCTGCTATTGACAGCAGGCACTTTACACGCAGAAACGGAAACCAATACCAAAAAAGCAAAGAAAGTGGCTGAACCCGTGGTGGAGGTCCAACCCGTCGCTCAGGTCACACCGGTGGCCGAAGTGGCCGAAGTGGAGGAAAAAGCACCGTTTACGGCCATCGCACCCGAACTCCCGGATGAAATTGAATTTTGCGGCAAGACCATCGATTTGACGCGAATCGACATGCGGGAACGGTTCGACCGGGAACTAATGGCCACCATTTACATGCATACGACCTCCCTGACGCTATTGAAACGGGCGAACCGATTTTTCCCAGTTATTGAGCAAATTTTGAAAGACAGCGGAGTGCCCGACGACCTCAAATACCTGGCCTGCATCGAAAGCACCTTGAGCCCCATTGCCATATCCTCCGCCAAAGCAGTGGGATTATGGCAGTTCATGCCCGAAACGGCCAAGCAATACGGTTTGGAAGTGTCTACAGATGTGGATGAACGCTATCATGTGGAAAAGGAAACCGCGGCCGCTTGCAAGTACTTGAAGGATGCCTACTCCAAATACGGCGACTGGCCCTCGGCCTGCGCCTCGTACAACATCGGAACAAGCCGAATCACCACGGAATTGCAGCGACAAGGCGTCTCCACCGGATTGGATTTGTGGCTGGTGGAGGAAACTTCCCGCTATGTGTTTCGAATTCTGGCTTGCAAGGAATTCCTGTCCCATCCGCAACAATACGGATATCTCATTCGCAAAGATCAACTGTATCAGCCCATTGCATGCAAGGACACCATCATCACCGGCAGGGTGCCGAACTGGATTGATTTCGCCAAACAGCAGGGCATCAACTTTTACGACTTGAAGTCCTGCAATTCCTGGATACGCAACGACAGCCTTCCCAATTTGGAAATGAAATCGTATAAAGTCTCCGTTCCCCTGAAGGAAAGCCTGAATTTTGACAAAAAGAAGACCATCGTTCATCAACTGAATTGGGTGGTCGATCCGAATTGATTATGCAAGAACAAGAAATGGTGCGTGTGTACGGAGCCCGTGTACACAACCTTAAAAATATAGACGTACAGATTCCAAGGGATTCGTTGGTAGTCATCACTGGCCTGAGCGGCAGCGGCAAGTCCTCGCTGGCTTTCGATACGATTTTTGCCGAGGGGCAGCGCCGCTACATCGAGACGTTTTCGTCTTATGCGCGCAATTTCCTGGGTGGTCTGGAACGACCCGATGTGGACAAGATTACCGGCTTGAGTCCGGTCATCTCCATCGAGCAGAAAACCACCAACAAGAATCCCCGTTCCACCGTCGGTACGAGTACGGAAATCTACGATTACCTCCGTTTGCTGTACGCCAGGGCAGGGGATGCCTATTCCTATGTGACCGGCGAGAAAATGGTGAAGTACACCGAGGATAAGATTCTGGATTTGATACTCACCGACTACGAAGGGGAGCGCATATACTTGCTCGCACCCGTCGTTCGCACCCGTAAGGGCCATTACAAGGAACTTTTTGAGACCTTGCGCCGAAAAGGCTACCTCAATGTCCGTGTGGATGGCGAATTGCGCGAAATCACGCACGGCATGAAGCTGGACCGCTACAAGAACCACGATGTGGAAGTGGTCATCGACAAACTGCACATCACCGAAAAGGAGCTGAAACGCATCAAGCAGAGCCTGCAGATTGCCATGCGACAAGGCGACGGCATCGTAATGGTGCTCAACAAGGACGGCAACGACCTCCGCCACTTCAGCCGGAGGCTTATGTGCCCGACCAGCGGCATTTCCTACAACGAGCCGGCACCCAACAACTTCTCATTCAACTCGCCGCAAGGCATGTGTCCGCGCTGCAAAGGCATCGGCAGCGTGAATCTGGTGGACATCGACCTGATTATCCCGGATCGCGAGCAAAACATCCACAACGGTGGCATCATACCGCTGGGCAAATACCGTGATTCCCTGCTTTTCTGGCAAATCGAGGCGCTGGGCACCAAATGGGGATTCACGTTGAAAACCCCCATCAAAGAGTTACCGGACGAAGCCATCGATGAAATTCTGAACGGTACGGAGGAGAGCCTGCACATTCACAACCGCTCGCTGGGCAACTCCAATTATTACGTCGATTTTGACGGCGTCATCAAGTTCATCACCATGCAGCAGGACGAGGAATCGTCCGTCGAAGCCCAGAAATGGGCCCAACAGTTCATCCGCACGGCACCCTGTCCCGAATGCCACGGTCAGCGCTTGAACAAGGAAGCCCTGCACTTCAGGCTCCATGACAAGAACATTGCTGAACTCTCCAAAATGGACATTTCCGAATTGGCCGACTTTTTGGACAACATCGATGAACACTTGTCGGAAAAGCAGCGGCTCATCGCCGTTGAAATATTGAAAGAAATCCGCTCCAGACTGACGTTCCTGCTGAACGTGGGCTTGGATTACCTCTCGCTGAACCGCGCTTCCGCCTCCCTTTCCGGTGGAGAGAACCAACGCATACGGCTGGCCACCCAAATTGGATCGCAACTGGTGAACGTCATGTACATTTTGGACGAACCCAGCATCGGGCTGCACCAACGCGACAACAACCGTCTGATCAACTCGCTGAAAACACTGCGCGACAGCGGAAATTCCGTCATCGTGGTGGAACATGACAAAGATATGATGCTGGCTTCCGACTACATTGTCGATTTGGGACCCCGAGCCGGCCGTCACGGCGGTGAAGTGGTCTTTGAAGGCACTCCGGACGAAATGATGCAAGCGGATACGCTGACCTCCAGATACTTGAACGGCCATCAACGCATAGAAATCCCTGCAACCAGACGCACGGGCAACGGCAAGAAAATCGTATTGAAAGGCTGTACCGGCAACAACCTGAAGAACGTCGATGTGGAATTCCCGCTCGGCAAACTTATTTTAGTGACCGGAGTTTCGGGCAGCGGCAAGTCCACGTTGATAAACGATACCTTGCAACCCATTCTGAGCCAATACTATTACCGTTCCCTGGAAGAACCGCTGCCCTATGAATCCGTCGAAGGCATCGACCTCATCGACAAGATCGTCAGCGTGGACCAATCGCCCCTTGGACGCAGTCCGCGGTCGAACCCCGCAACGTATACCGGGGTGTATTCAGACATTCGGAACTTGTTCGTAAACATGCCTGAAGCCAAGATCCGCGGTTACAAGCCCGGTCGTTTTTCCTTCAACGTCACTGGCGGCCGCTGCGAAACCTGCCGGGGCAACGGCTATAAGACCATCGAGATGAAATTCCTGCCCGACGTGCTCGTACCTTGCGAGGATTGCCAGGGCAAACGGTTCAACAGGGAAACTTTGGAAGTCCGCTTCAAGGGCAAATCCATTGCCGACGTGCTGGACATGACCATCAACATGGCTTGCGAATTTTTTGAGAACCAACCTCAAATATTGCACAAAATCAAGACGTTGCAGGACGTCGGCCTGGGATACATCCGGTTGGGACAGCCCTCGACCACGCTTTCAGGCGGTGAAAACCAACGGGTGAAACTGGCCAAGGAACTTTCGAAACGCGATACGGGCAAAACGCTGTATGTGTTGGACGAACCCACCACCGGGCTGCATTTCGACGACATCCGCGTGCTGATGGGCGTGCTCAACCGCTTGTGCGACAAGGGCAACACCATCATCGTGATTGAACACAACCTGGACGTCATCAAGATGGCCGACCATGTCATCGACATTGGTCCGGAGGGCGGTCGAGGCGGTGGCAGGATCCTGTTTACCGGTACACCAGAAGAATTGGTTAAATCGACCGACAGCTTTACCGGACTCTTTTTAAAACCCGAACTCCACGCATAATGGCGAATCCCATAGCATACTTGCAGGTGGAAGGTCTCACCAAATCGTTTGGCGACCTGCTGCTGTACAAAAATCTGTCGCTCGGCATTGCCGAAGGCCAACGGGTGGCGTTGATTGCCAAGAACGGCACCGGCAAAACCACCCTGCTCAACATTTTGGCAGGCTTGGAAGACTACGAAGCCGGTTCCGTCGTGTTCCGACGTGACTTGAGAGTGAGCTATTTGCAGCAGGAACCTGGTTTCACAGGGGATTTGACGGTGCTGGAAGCCTGTTTTCGCTCAGACAACATCATCATCCGCACCATTGCCGATTACGAGGCATTCATGATTCGTGAGGAGCTCCATCACCCGCATCCGGAAGGCGAAAAGCTGGAAGACCACCTGCATTTGATGGATTACCACAAAGCGTGGGACTACGAGGTTCGGGTGAAACAAATTCTTTCGCAACTCAAAATCAAGGACTTCGAGCAGCCGATCAGCCAACTTTCGGGTGGACAGGTCAAGCGGGTGGCTTTAGCCAATGCCTTGATCACCGAACCGGACCTGCTTATTTTGGACGAACCGACCAACCATTTGGATCTGGAAATGATCGAGTGGCTGGAATCGTACCTCATCAAATCGGGTATTAGCCTGCTCATGGTGACGCACGACCGGTACTTTCTGGACCGTGTGTGCAACTTAATTTTGGAAATTGACCACGGGCAGATTTTCAGCTACTCAGGCAATTACACGTATTATTTGGAAAAGCATCAGGAACGCGTCGAAGTGTTCAACGCCGAGCTGGACAGAGCCAACAACTTGTTCCGCAAGGAGTTGGATTGGATGCGCCGCATGCCGCAAGCGCGTGCAACCAAAGCCAAAGCCCGCCAGGACGCCTTTTACACGCTGGAAGACAAGGTCAGCGTACGTCGGGTGGACGATGCCGTGAGCCTGAACGTCAAGGCTTCTTACTTGGGTTCCAAGATTTTCGAGGCCAAATACATCTCCAAGGCCTTTGGCGACACAGTGTTGCTCAAGGATTTCTACTACAATTTCGCTCGTTTTGAAAAAGTGGGCATCGTGGGCAAGAACGGCACCGGCAAGACCACGTTCCTGCGCATGCTCATGGGGCAGGAGCAGCCCGACAGCGGCTCCTTCGACATCGGCGAGACCGTTCAGTTCGCCTATTACAGCCAGGACGGACTCAAGTTCAACGAACAGATGAAAGTCATCGACGTGGTTCGTGAAATCGCTGATGAAATTAGCCTCGGTGACGGGAAAAAGCTTTCAGCCTCCCAATTTCTGCAGCATTTCTTGTTTACGCCCGAGTCACAGCACAATTTCGTCTACAAGCTCTCCGGTGGGGAGAAACGCAGGCTGCACTTGTGCACCGTCCTGATGCGGAATCCCAATTTCCTGGTCTTGGACGAACCCACCAACGACCTGGATATCATGACGATGAACATTTTGGAGGATTATCTGCAGAACTTCAAAGGTTGTGTCTTGGTCGTTTCCCACGACCGCTACTTCATGGACAAGATTGTGGACCATCTGCTCGTGTTCGAAGGGCAGGGCAGGGTCAAGGACTACCCCGGCAACTACACGCAATACCGCGATTGGCGTGAACAAAAGGACGACGAGGAAAAACAACAGAAAAAGACGGTAAAAGCCGTGGCTGAACCCGTGGTCGTGAAAGACCGCCCCCGTAAGCTTTCATACAAGGAACAAAAAGAATATGAGGCCCTCGAATTTGAAATAGAAAAACTCGAGAAGGAGAAGGCTGAAGTCGAGGCTCAACTTAGCTCCGGCACCCGCACAGGCCCTGAAATCGAAAAACTTTCCGTTCGTTTTTCTGAAATTGGTGTCCAAATCGACGAAAAGACCTTCCGATGGATGGAATTGAGCGAGTTGGCGGGTTGATTTCCAATTTTTTTACTTTATTTTGCCCAATATAACCACGTGTCCATGAGAAGTTTCGCATCCGACAACAATTCAGGCGTCCACCCAAAAGTATTGGAAGCCCTGCAACAAGCCAACGACGGCCATGCCATCGGTTACGGGGACGACCCGTGGACGGAACAAGCCCAACGACTTTTCAAGCAGACCTTCGGGCCTGCCAGCGAAACCATCGTGGTGTTGAACGGCACTGGAGGCAACATCGTGGCGTTGCAATTGGCGACAAAACCCTTCAACTCCATCATTTGTTCCGATACCGCGCACATTCTGGTGGATGAATGCGGCGCACCGGTCAAGAATACAGGTTGCCCCATTTTTTCCCTCCCGACGACGGACGGCAAGCTGACACCGGCGCTCATCAAACAAAAGCTGCATGGGTTCGGCGATCAACACCATTCGCAACCCGGCGTGATTTATATCTCCCAATGTACGGAATTAGGCACGGTTTATACACCGAATGAAATCCGTGAAATCACCGCCTTGGCCCATCAATACGGCATTTACGTGCACATGGACGGAGCCAGGCTGGCCAATGCGGCGGCAACATTGCAGCTCTCGCTACGGGCGTTGACAACGGATTGCGGCGTGGACATCCTCAGTTTCGGAGGCACCAAGAACGGCCTGATGATGGGGGAGAGCGTGGTCATCCTGAATCCGGAGCTCTGCAAAAATGCCAAGTTTATCCGCAAACAATCGGCACAACTGGCATCCAAGATGCGGTACTTGTCGGTACAGTTCAGCACCTACCTGCAAGATGATTTTTGGTTGAATAATGCCGCACATGCCAATGAAATGGCAAAGTTGCTCTACCATGAGCTCAGCAAACATCCGGAAGTCACGTTTACGCAGAAACCCGAAACTAATGCCTTGTTCCTGACCTTGCCCAGACCCGTCATCGATGAGTTGCTTAAGCATTGGTTTTTTTATTTCTGGAATGAAGCGAATAACGAAATTCGACTGGTTTGCTCCTTCGATACGACCAAAGACGATGTCCTGGCCTTTTTGTCCGATTTAGAAAAAGCATTTATAAATTATTCATTATGAAAAAATTACTGCTGTCTATCTGTTGCTTTGGTTTAAGTTATGGCCTCTTTGCCAAGGGAGAATCACCTATCATTTCGGGTACCATCAAAGGCTTTGCGAACGATACGGTTTTTGTCCGTCACATTGCATTGACCAACCCGACCGTTAAATTGGTCGATACGGTTTTTGCCGTCAAGGACCGGTTCAGCTATGCTAAAAAATTGACGGAAGCCACGGAGTTCACCATTTATTCGAACCACAGCAATCTGAAACGTTTCAATGGACGGTTGTACTTGCCCGAAACGCGCATGATCAAGCTAGTTTTGAAACCTGGCGGTACGGTTACGCTCAACGGTGTCATGGATAAAACGGTGTTGACCTACTCGGCAAAGGGGGATGTTTTCAATGAAACCTTCAGTGCACGCAGGACCAACAGTTTGAAAGTCAAGGCTGATATTGTCCGCAGGGAACTGCAAATCGACTCCATGGCCTACAGCGGCGTGGACGAGAAAATTGTGGACAAATTGGATTCCGAACTTGAAACGGATCGCACCAAGTCGCAACTCATGGACCTGGATTACATCAAAGCCAATCCAGCACAGGATTTATCTGCTTATTATCTGAATGCCATGCCCATGGACACCTTCCTGATCTACATCAACAAGTTGGAACCCAGTGTCCGAAAGGGCATCTTGGCCAAAGGTCTGGACATTCAGGAACAACAGGTCAAAACGTTCAAGGCCGTGGAAGAAGCCCAAAAAAGAGTCAGCGTGGGCAGTGTGGCGCCCGATTTCGAATTGAAGTCCATCAATGGCAACTTGGTGAAACTCTCCGACTTGAAGGGCAAATTCATCGTCATCGACTTCTGGGGCGCCTGGTGCTACTGGTGCATGAAAGGTGTTCCGCAGATGAAGGAATATTACGCCAAATACAAGGACAAGGTCGAATTCATCGGTGTTGACGTTCGTGACAAGGAAGACGTTTGGAAATCGACCGTCGCCAAAAATGAAATGACCTGGACGCATGTGATGAACCTGACTCCAACGGATGTGCCCGTACTGTATGGCATTTCCGGTTATCCGACCAAGTTCATTCTGGACCCCGAAATGCACATCGTGGCCCGTATCATCGGCGAAAGTCCTGAATTCTACAAAAAACTCGACGAACTGTTCAAATAAAGGTTTTATTTAGTCGTTGGAAGATCCGGAGAATTTTAGCCGGATGGTGCCGCCAGGGCAGTTCATCTTGACTGGAATGCCGCCGCCGTTCAATTGTCCGGAAACGAAACCCTCCTTGGTAATGCCCTGGAAATTGTTCAGGGTCGTTTTGATGTCGCTGGCGGAAAGGTCCAGATTCATACCGATGTTCGAAGGCAGTTCACAACTGATGAATCCGCCGTTGGTTTCCAAAAACAAACTTTTGGCCAGTGCGTTCAAGTGGGCATAGACGTTGCCGCCGCTGGTATGTGCCGAAACGGAACCGTCCATTTTCTCGAGGTTGATGTTTCCGCCCGAAGTTGAAACGTCGGCGATGCCCTTGTGATTTTCCAAACTGATGTTGCCACCGCTCGTTTCCGCATGCAGGTCGCCCGTGAGGGCCTCACCATCGATGTTGCCGCCCGAAGTGGAGATTGTCAATTGACCGATCAGTTTCTCCAAATAAATATTGCCGCCCGACGTATGTGCTTCGAGGTTGCCTTTGACCTTATCAACAGCGATGTTTCCGCCGCTGGTGTGCATTTCTTGATTACCGTCCAGTCCGGAAATATCCAGGTTCCCGCCACTGGTGGTGATGCTGCAAGCCGATTTTACAGGCGTCAGCACGGTGAAGCCCACACTCATGTTCCTCTTGAAAATTTCCTTCACCTTGATGGATAATTCCTTACCTTCTTTTGTAATAACGAAAGTCGCGTATTTTTGGAGTTCTGTCAAGTTCATTTCCAGGACTTCACCATCGTTCTTGGTCACAACGAAAGCCACTTTCACCCGGTTTCCCTCATAACCTTTCACCTCAATGTTGCCACCGACGGTTTCCAATGTCAGATGAATGTTTTCGGGCGACTCATATTCCTGCATGAAGGAGTATTTTTCCTTGGAAATCTTGAATTCACCAGATTTGTCGGCAATGACCCTACCAACGCAGGAAAAAAGGATAAGGGACAGGATCAAAAGTAAGGATACGGATGTTTTCATGGCAGTGACATTTTGATTAATAATAGGTTAGACGTATCGGGATTCGAATTGTTACATTTTTTTTCAAGATAAAGGAGAAATCGCTGAATACTGGTCTTAAGATACTGTGCTGCACGTAGTTGGAAAAACCGATGCCTTCTCGGGGAATGATGAGTCGGTAATCCAGTTTGCCGTTTCTGTTTTCATCGTCCAACAGGGCGATACCATATGTTCCCGGCTGAACGCTGTCCAGTTGGACGGTCAGGTTGCCGTTGAGCACGTCAGCCTTTTCAAATGCCCGTGACAGCAGCGGTTGTTCCGCCCTGAAGCTCGATTCATCCTTAAAAAAGGCCAGCCGAATGAGCCCGTCCTTATTGCGAATGCCGGAAACCTCCACAATCAACGTTTGCGAAAAAAGGCTGAGGGAGGATATTATAAGAAACATCAGCAAACAAGTGCGCTTCATGGCTGAATTATTTGTCAAACCCATTGATTACGACAAAGATAGGTCGGAATCCATGGATTTGTCACCAAAAAAGTGCAGGATTTAATCACAAAGGGTTCCATTTTTCAATCATTTTTATTTATTTTTGCTTTCGACAGTATTTTTTCAATATTAACGATAGACCTTAAATCCAATGTTCAACAAGATCCTCGTTTTATTCGTTTCCCTTCTGACGTTGACGCCGAGTTTCGGTTCAGGCAAAACCAATTATGAACAGGGCTGGGCTGCCTATGACAAGAATGACCGGACGGAAGCCCGCAAGCAATTCGAGCTGGCCGCGCAGGACCCTGAAGTGCGCCCGGATGCGTTGATGAGCTTGTGTTGCGTGAACATTGACGAGGAAAAGGATGATGCCGCGTTCGACGCCTTCAAACAAGCCTACGAAGCCTCTCCGAACCCATATCCGTACTTGTATGCGTTCAGTTCACAGACATTCTTGAGAAATAAGAATAATTGGCTGAACCCCAAAAAGTTGGCCTTCATGCAGTCCATCATCGCCGATCCCAAGATCAACGGGACCCTGAAGGCCATTTTCAGGGAAAGTTTGGGAGCGCATTTCGAGTTCATGAAAGACTTTGCCAAATCCAAACAGTTGTATCAGGACATGGGTGCCATCAACGGCTGGCAGGCCCTGGGCAGTTTCGACAACACCTCCGGCAGCGGCTTCAACAAGGATTGGGGTGCTTTGGGGAAGGAAACCCCTGGAGACAAGTTCACCTGCGCCTCCGGTGCCGAAGTAAGTTGGTTTACACCGGCTTACAACAAACCCAACAACTGGTTCGCGTTCGATTATCATTTCGCGCTGAACGACAATGTCATGTATGCGCAAACCTATGTGAACAGCCCGGTGGATCAGGCGGTATACCTTCGTATCGGAACATCCGGTTCGTTGAAGGTGTGGATCAACAACGCGCTGATGATGTCCATTCCAGAAGAACGCAACTGCGACCTCGACCTGTATGCCTGCAAGGCAAACCTGAAACAAGGGTATAATCGGGTGTTGGTTCAAATCGCGCAAAGCGAGATCAGCGATGCCAATTTCATGCTTCGGTTCACGGATGAACAAGCCAATCCCATTGCCGGGTTGAGCAGCACGCCCGTCAAACAAGCCTATCAGAAATCAAATGAAACCACGTTGCCGGAACAATTGCCCTTCTTTGCTGAAACCTTTTTTGAAAAGAAAATCGTGGACGAACCTGGCAACCCCTTGAACAAGTATTTGTTGGGCGAAGTGTTCCTCCGGAACGACAAGGCCTATGAAGCCACCAAACTGCTCAAGAACCTGCAGCAATCCGTACCGAACTCCACCCATTTGAGTTCCCGGTTGACGGAAGCCTATTACCGCGCCAACAACCAGACCGATCGAAACAAGGAGTTGCAAAAGATCAAGCTCAACGACCCCAATTCCCTGGATGCCCTGCGATTGACCTATGATGAGGCCAACGAGTCTGAGAAATACACCGAAGCCGAATCCATAACGGTCAAAACCAGGGAGTTGTATGGTGAGATTCCGACTACGGACGAGTGGGTCATCCAGAATTATTCCAATCAGAAAAAATACAAGGAATTCGTCGATTTCTCGAAAATCCTATATGCCAAATATCCGCAAGTGTTCCAATATTTGCGGTTGGTGTACAACATCGTCAAGAACAGCGATGCCAAGAAAGCACAGAAAATCGCCGAAGATTTCTGCAACAAGTATTTTGATGAAGATGCCATCGGCTTGCTGGCCAGTAACTACGAAGATGCCAACCAATTCGCCAAAGCGCAAGAACTGTACCGCTATCGAATCAGCAAGATGCCCTATGCGTACGGTTACATGAACAAATTGATGTACAAGCTCTACAGCCAGGAAAAATACAAGGAGGCATTGGCGGTTTCCGACCAGATGATGGCTCAAACACCCTATCAGTCCGGAAATTTTTCCTCAAGGGGGTATATTTACAAAAACCTGCGCGATTTAGATAAATCCAAAGAGTCCTTCCGCCAAGCCGTTTATTACAATCCGGCCGAATACGACGCTCGTGCCCAATTGCGTTTACTGGAGAACAAAAAGGAATTGATTGAATTCTTCCCGAAAATCGAACTGAACGAACTGATTGTCAAGGCTGGCAACAGCAAATCCTTTCCAGAGAGCAACTCCTTGATTGTTTTGGACGACAACGAACTCATCGTGTATCCCGAAGGAGCCAAAGAAGCTCGCTATGAGCTTGCAGTCAAGATTCTGAACAAGAGTGGTATTGAAGATTGGAAGGAATACCGCATCGGTTACGGCGGAACGGAAAAACTCATCATCGACAAGGCCGAAGTCCTCAAATCGGACGGAAATGTGGTCAAGGCTGAAACCGATGACGACAACTACGTGGTTTTCACCAACCTTGAAGTCAATGATGTGTTGCACCTGGAATACCGACTGCAGGACTTTTCCACGGGTCCCCTTTCCAAACAGTTCTACAAGAATTATTCGTTTGAATACAGCTTGCCATCCATCAAGACCCGTTTCGCCATTTTGGCCCCTAAAGACATGAATTACGACTATGTGGTTAAAAATGGGGACCTGAAACCTGAAATCACCGATGTCGAGGACTTGAAACTGTATGTTTGGCAAAAGGACAACACGCCTTATGTCAAGGATGAACCCTATCAAGATTCCCAAAACGATTTCACGGAGCGTCTCTATTACTCCAGCATTCCGGATTGGAAATTCATCAGCAGCTGGTACAAAGATGTGACCCATAACAAATTGCAGTCGGATTATGTGCTGAAGGAAACCATAGGAGAAATCCTGAAGGGGCATGAAAACGCCACCGATCTGGAAAAGGCCAAATTGTTTTATGAATACATCTTGACCAACATCAGTTACTCGAATGTGTCATTTTTACACGGCAATTTCATTCCTCAAAAGGCTTCCAGGACCATCACCACTAAGCTGGGCGATTGCAAGGACGTCTCCACCTTGTTTGTAGCCATGTGCAAGGAAGTGGGCATCAACAGCAACCTGGTACTCATTTCTACCCGCAACTACGGTAACCACACCATGCCGCTGCCGGTTATCGATTTCAACCATTGCATCGCTCAGTTGAACGTGGACGGAAAAACGTACTATATGGAGTTGACGGATAAGGAATTGCCTTTTGCTGCGGCGTTGAGCAACGACCTGCATTCCGAAATCCTGCCCATTCCCTTGAATGGAGAACCCATCGGTGATCGATTGGTGATTCTGGACATGCCGCAACGTAAATTGAACACGAATACCGAGTACATTCAGCTGAACATGGACGGAAACAACTTGAAGGTGAACAGCAGAAGTGTCTATTTGGCAGCTGAAGCTTCCAAGATGCGCCACATGCTCAAAGGTATCAGCCCGGAAGAACAAGTCAAGACCATCACTCAAGCCATCACCAGCATTTACAATGCCCAAGTCAAAATGTCCAATTTCTCGTTGGAAAACCTTGACAACCTGTGTGACAGCATGATGATGTCCTTCAACTACGAATGGAACAATTCGGTTCAGGACGTGGCTGGGATGAAAATCCTGAAACTGCCCTGGGGCGTATCGTCGAAGTGGATGGAACTGGTCAGTTCGGAAACCAGGACGTACAATCTGGAATTATGGGATTTCATGGATACGGATGTGGCTGAATCCATCCTGACCTTTACGTTGCCAAAAGGAAAGAAGTTCGCATCCATACCTGCCAACGTGGAACTCAAATGCGACAATGCCATCTATACGCTGAATTTTGATTTGAAGAATCCGGGACTGCTTGTTGCCCGCAGGTGCTTGCGCCGTCTCACCGACGAAGTCACCCCAGCACAATACGATGCGTTTCGGAAATTCATATTCGGAACGAACGAAAACGACAACAAGCAGTACGCAGTTCAATAAAGCGTTCTGCGCAAGCCGTTGGCTTCGCAATAATCGGCGATGATGGTAAGTATCTGAACACCGTATTGTCGAACCTTCTTGTCCCCGAGACCTTTGATTTGGCGTAGCTGAACCAGGTTTTGGGGCAAGTTGCTTACAAGCTCCAGCATCGATTTTTGCGGCAGTATCAAATAGACCGGATGTTTGAGTTCAGCCGCTTTCTCGTTGCGCCATTGTTTGAGCAGCAAGAACAATTCGGGGTGCAAAATCTCATTGGAAGCGGCTTCCACAAAGGTTTGTATGGACTTGGGCATTTTTTTGGCAACTTTGGGCGCAGTCGCCTTGTCGATGCCGGCTTTGGCCTTGACCTCCAAAAATTGAGTGACGTAAAAACCCACTTTGACCGCCTGCAGGCAGGTCTGTTTGAACCGAAATTCATCGTCCAGTTTCTCGGCGATGTCCAAGATGCTTTTGTTCACAGCCTTGTTGTCACTTTCAAGCAGGAACCGGTCGAAGAATTCCTGCGAGATTGTTTGCGTCTTTTCTGAGAAATAAATGCTGCCTTTGCTGAGTCGTTCCTGCAGTTCGGGGTTGGAAACCGTATCTGGGTTTTGTTGCAAGAGTCGGTCGATCTGCGTGACGAAACTTCTGGACACATCCATGACTTCCTCCCGCAACCGGTCGGTGACTTCCCTGCAGACCCGATGGGGATTGCCTTGCAGTATCGCTTCATTTTCGCGGACCAGTTTGGTGCAATAATCCAAGCGTTGACGAATGGGCGTAAAATCAAACAACTCGTGCAACAATTCCCGTTCAAAGGCAAACCGAGCTTCCAGTAGGTCTTTCTCGTCGGGTTGGTTGGCTTCGATCGTATCCATGAAATGCTGGATGTTGTTGTCGGTCCGTAACCTTCGGGCATCGATGGGGCTCCTCAGTACCATGCCCTCCAAGTTCCGACATCGACTGAGCGCCACATAGACCTGCCCGTGTGCAAAGGCTGCATTGGCATCGATGATGGCCTTGTCGAAGGTCAAACCTTGGCTCTTGTGGATGGTGATGGCCCAGGCGAGTTTGAGGGGCATTTGCTTGAACGTCCCGATGAGGTTTTCACGGATTTCCTCCGTTTCCGGGTCGATGGTGTACGTATAGTTGTGCCATTCAACGGCTTCGGTCACGATATCCTCCCCCCCGGCGCAAGTCACGGTGACCAAATCTTCCTCGATGTTCGTGATGGTGCCGATTTTGCCGTTGTAAAAGCGTTTCTCCCGGCTCGCGTCGTTGCGGGCGAACATGACCTGGGCGCCGGTCTTGAGCAACAATCTGGATTCGGTGGGGAAGGAGAACTCCGGAAATACGCCGGTCACTTCAGCCCTGAATTCAGCCAATGGAGCCTTGATTTCACTGAGTTTCGCATCATTGATGCGGTTGGCCTGTTGGTTATGCGTGGTTAGGGTGATGTATCCTTCTTCCGGTCTGGGTTCGAAATCGGGGTGGCATCGGGTGTTCAGCAGGTCCAATCCGAACCTGTCCAGTTTGTTTTCACGGATTTGATTGAGCAGGCGGATGAATCGCTCATCGCTCTGACGGAAAATATGTTGGAGCTCAATAGTGACAAAATGCGTTTTCGCCAGCGCCTGGCTGCTGAAAAAGAAGGGCGTTTCGTAGTGTTCCTTAAGCATCGCCCACTCGTCTTCCTTCACAACGGGGGCGAGTTGCTGCAAATCGCCGATGAGGAGGAGCTGAACCCCGCCGAAGGGCTTGTATCGGTGCTTGTACCGCCTCAACACCCGGTCGACGGCATCGAGCAGATCGGCCCGCACCATGCTGATTTCATCGATGACCAGCAAATCCAGGCTGCGAATGATGTTGATTTTATCCCGGCTGAACTTGTTCATGTCCACCGAGCGGTTCGAACCGTTCTCACCAGTCTGTTGAGCCATGATTTGCGGTCCGAACGGCAGTTGAAAAAAGGAGTGGATGGTCACTCCACCCGCATTGATGGCGGCAACACCGGTGGGCGCCGTCACAATCATCCGTTTGGGAGACCGCTCCCTCAATCGTTTCAAGAAGGTCGTCTTACCAGTGCCTGCCTTGCCGGTGAGAAACAGATTCGCCCCCGTGTATTGGATGAAATCGTGTGCCAACCGGAGTTGCTTTGTTTCAGAGAAGTCGCTGGTATGAACCATCCGTTTATTTTTAATATATCCTTAATATTAACGCAAAGTTAATCATTAAAATAGATTCTGCAACACAAAGCTAGGGATATCCCAAGGAATATTTTCATCCTTGGCCAATAAAAAACGCACTTTCCTTTCCGCATAGCCGATTTTTTGGTAGTTTTGAGTGCATTTTAAATTGGAAACCATGAAATTTCTCGGAATCATCCCAGCCCGCTACGCATCCACGCGTTTTCCAGGCAAACCCCTGGCGGACATCGGCGGCAAAATGATGATACAACGCGTTTACGAACAGGTGAAACCCTGCCTGGACGATGTTTGGGTGGCTACGGACGACGAGCGGATAGCGGAAGCCGTACGAGGATTCGGCGGCAAGGTCGTCTTGACCTCCGACCAACACCGAAGCGGCACAGACCGTTGTCTGGAAGCTGTACGCACCATCGGGGGCGACTTCGACGTCATCATCAATGTCCAGGGCGACGAACCCTTTATCCAACCCGCTCAGATACAGGCGCTCAAGGACTGTTTCCTAAATAATGACACTACGGAACTGGCCACTTTGATCAAACCGTTCACCGAGGCAGACGGCCTGACAGCCTTGACAAATCCCAATTCCCCGAAAGTCGTTTGCAACCTCAAGGGCGAAGCCATGTACTTCAGCCGCTCCGTCATACCTTATTTAAGAGGCGTTGAACCCGAACATTGGCTTCAGCGACATACCTTTTTCAAACACATCGGCATCTATGCCTACAAGTCCAAGACCTTGGCTGAAATCGCCGCTCTGCCGCAATCGCCCTTGGAATTGACCGAGTCGCTTGAACAGCTCCGCTGGCTCGAAAACGGCTACACCATCCAGACAGCCGTCACCGACATTGAGAACTTGGCTGTGGACACACCCGAAGACTTGGAGCGAATCAGGCAATATCTCACCGAAAAAAACGTTTGAAACGTACCATGAACCAACGCAAAGCCTCCATAGTGCCCTTGCCCAGAATTTTCGACGACAGGGGCAACTTGTCCTTTATCGAGGCGCAGCGTCATGTTCCCTTCAAAATAGCCCGTGCCTACTGGATTTACGACGTTCCTGGCGGCGAGAAACGGGGAGGGCACGCCTTCCGCACCGGCGAGGAATTTCTGATTGCGCTCTCCGGAAGTTTTGACGTGGAAGTGGATGACGGACAGAACATTGAACGCTTTCCGCTCAACCGGTCCTACGTGGGTTTGCACATTCCAGCCATGAACTGGCGGACCTTGGACAATTTCTCCACCAATTCCGTCTGCCTGGTTCTTGCCTCAACACCCTATGAGGAAGCAGATTACGTCTATGAATACAGCGAATTCAAAACCCTGCTGAAATGAGCGCCAGACCCTTAATCGACGATTGCCTGTTGGTGGAACTGCCCAAAGTCAAGGACAGAGCCGGCAACCTCACTTCCGTGCATTCGAATCTGGAGATACCGTTCGAGGTGAACCGCGTGTTCTACATCTACGACGTACCCGGCGGGGAAGACCGAGGCGCCCATGCCCACAAGGAATGCCAACAATTCATCGTTGCGGCTTCCGGTGCCTTCGAAGTGGAGCTCCGCGATGGCTTGAACATTCGTAAGGTATTGCTGAACCGGCCCTACAACGGCCTTTTCGTACCCGCCGGCATTTGGGCGCAGGAACAGGGTTTCTCCTCCGGCTCCGTTTGCCTGGTTTTTGCCTCGCACAACTACGAGGAAAGCGACTACATCCGTGATTTTGAAGCCTATAAAGCCTACATCCATGAAAATCGTTGAGACAAACCCGCTGGAATTCGACGCGTTGTTCGCTCGGACAAGTCCCTGTTTCAATACGGCTGCGTTTGCTGAATTGAACAAAAGCAGGTGTGACGAGTTGCGGTATCTGCTTTTCATGGATAAGAAAGTACGGCTGGGACTTATTCTCGCTCGAAAAGGCGATTGCTGGTCAAGCCCGTTTTCAGCCCCGTTCGGCGGATTTGTTTCCAAAGCACATCAACCGACACTGGAACATGTGGAAGAAGCCGTGGATGCGCTTAAAGCCTACCTAGCCGCCAAAAAGGCAACCAGCTTCCGCATGACCTTGCCACCCTTGTTCTACCATCCCACACTACTCACCAAGATTCAGCATGTTTGCATCAACAAAGGTTTCATGGTGACCGACTGGGATTTGAACTATAATTTCCCCACCGCCTATTTCGAACAGGATTATGTTCATCAGCACCTGTCCAGGAATGCCAGACGCAATTTCCTGACCGCTTGCGAACACGGGCTTGAATTCAAGGCACTTACGGGTGAAGCAGGCATCCGAAGGGCCTATGCGGTCATTCGCAACAACCGGGATGCCAAAGGGTATTACCTGAGCATGACCGAGCAAGACCTGCTGAACACGTCCCGATTGGTCCCCACGGATTCTTTCGTGGTCACCGTCGACGATGAGGACATCGCAGCCGCCATCGTCTATCATACGGCAACCGGCATCGTGCAAGTCATCTATTGGGGCGACTTACCCGATTCGAAACCCTTCAAAGCCATGCATTTCCTGGCGTATCACGTCTTTGGACATTACCACCACACACTTATTCCCATGATTGACGTCGGCCCAGCCATGATCGACAACAAGCCCAATTACGGATTGTGTGAGTTCAAGGAATCCATCGGCTGCGACATTCAACCAAAATTGACCCTGGAATGGAAACCCGCGTGAACTATTTGGACCTCAAGTCCATCAACGATTCGTTCGAGCCTGAACTATCCATGGCACTCCAACGGGTGCTGGATGCTGGTTGGTACTTGCTCGGGGCTGAAAACGAAGCCTTTGAAAGAGAATTTGCGGCCTACTGCGGTGTGAGACACTGCATCGGTGTGGCCAATGGCCTGGACGCGCTGACCTTGGTGCTGACCGCTTGGAAGGAATTGGGTTTACTCCAGGAAGGTGATGAGGTCGTCGTTCCTGCCAACACGTACATAGCCACCATCCTGGCCATCACCCGCAGCGGTTTGAAACCTTTATTGGTGGAACCCAATCCCATAACGTTTAACCTGGATCCGACCCTGATCGAATCGCATCTGACTTCCAGGACAAAAGTCATCCTGCCCGTTCATCTTTACGGCCAATCTGCTGACATGCAAGAAATTAATGCCATCGCCTTAAAGTACGGTTTAAAGGTTTTGGAAGATGCTGCCCAAGCACATGGCTCCCTCTACCATGGCAAACGAACCGGTAACCTAGGGGATGCGGCAGGTTTCAGCTTCTACCCGGCCAAGAACCTCGGTTGCTTGGGCGACGGAGGCTGCGTGACCACCGACGACCAAGCATTGGCCGATTGTGTCCGAATTCTGGCCAATTACGGCTCCTCCGAGAAATACATCAACCGATATAAAGGCATGAATTCCAGGTTGGATGAACTCCAGGCTGCCGTTTTGCGGGTGAAATTGGCACGCTTGGACGCCGACAATGAAAAACGACGGGAAATTGCCAGGCAATACCTCGGCAATATTCGCCATCCTCACCTTCAATTGCCTGAAATCAAGGACTTCCAGGCACACAATTTTCACGTTTTTCCCATCTTGAGTGAACAAAGGGATGCGTTACAATCGTATTTAGCCTCTAAAAACATCCAGACACTCATCCACTATCCAGTTCCGCCACACCGGCAAGAAGCCTTCCGTGAATGGAGCAACAGGTCATTTCCGATAACGGAATCCATTCATCAAAAGGAACTTAGCCTACCAATATCACCCTTGCAGACCATGCAGGAAACCGATTATATTTGCCGTTGCATTCATCAATTCACCAACCGACCATGAGCATCCCGACACGCCTGCATGCCTGCCTGCGCAGGTTCCATTTCAAACTGCTTTCTGGTGGATACCCTCAGCTCCATGGAAGGCCTATTTTGCGTCAGCCCTTGATGATCAAGGGTGTAGGGATCGTGCACGTCGGAAAGAACGTACAGTTCGGCTATGAATCGTCTTCCGGATTTTGGAGCAGCTATGCGTATTTGGATTTGCGCGGCAACGGTGAAATCCGTATTGGCGACAACGTCATGATCAACAACAACGCGGCATTGACGGCCGATGGCGCCTCCATCTCCATCGGCAGCGACACGGTCACCGGCATCAATCTGTCCATCATGACCAGCGACGGGCACTCCTTGGACCCGCTCCACCGGCACGACGGCCCAACGAATGGCCTACCGGTGGTGGTCGGCGAAAACGTGTTCATCGGCGACAACGTCACCATCCTCAAAGGCGTGACCATCGGCAAGAATGCCGTCATCGGTGCCAATTCTCTGGTTGTCAAAAATATTCCCGAAAACGCCATCGCTTCCGGAAACCCCTGCAAAATCCTACGAATGCTTTGATGATGGATACCGACGAAACCTCCTACAAACAAATTGCCAAATCGACGAGCATCTTCGGTGGTTCGCAATTTGCCAACATCCTGCTCGGAATTGTCCGCACCAAGGTGTTGGCAGTGCTTTTGGGCACGACGGGGGTGGGGCTGAACGGTATGTTCCAGTCCATTGCGGACCTGATGCGCTCCCTGACCGGATTGGGGCTTAGCTTCAGTTCCGTCAAGGAAATAGCCGAAGCCAAGCAAAGCGAAGACGGCCAGCGCATCGGCCATACGGTGACCATGCTCTACCGCTGGCTTTGGGGTACGGGTATCGCCGGCATGCTCCTCACCATCGGGCTTTCTCCCTGGATCAGCGATTATGTCTTCGGCGACCGCAAACACCTGATGTCCATCTGTCTGATTTCATTCAGCGTACTGGCTGGAACCGTTTCATCCGGGCAATTGGCGCTTTTACAAGGCATGCGAAAAATAGGATCCATGGCCAAATCGTCCTTGTATGGTGCCATCGGTGGGTTGGTCACCGCCGTTCCCTTGTATTGGATTTTCGGATTGAACGGCATCGTACCCGCATTGTTGACCGTATCGTTCATCGGATTGTTCTTTACCTGGCTCTTTGCCCGTCGCATCTCGGTCGAAAAGGTCGTTCAATCGTATCGCGAAAGCCTCAGTCGGGGAGGCGGCATGGTCAAATTGGGGGTATACACCGTTGTTTCGGGACTGGTTTCCACCCTGACGCTATTCTTGTTGCGCAGCTTCATCCTTCAAAGCGACGGCGTAGGTCATGTCGGTCTTTTTCAGGCTGTTTGGTCGGTTTCAAACATGTACATGGGCGGCATCATGACGTCCATGGCCGCCGATTATTTCCCCAGACTCTGCAGCCTAAATGGAGACGATACCAAAACCGTGCGGTTCACCAACGAACAAACCCGGTTCGTCCTCATCGTGGCCACACCGCTCATCGTTTTGATGTTGCTCGTCGCTCCACCAATACTAAACATCCTGTATTCCAACGGATTCAATGCGGCTTCAAGCTTATTGCGTTGGCAAATTTTTGGCACCTTCCTCAAAGTCATCATTTGGCCGCTGGGTTTCATCTTACTTTCCAAGGGTAGGGGAGCACGCTTCCTTATTGTCGAATCGACTTGGTTCATAGCCTATTACGTAGCATCCCGACTGCTTTGGCCCACATACGGTCTGGATGCCGCTGGCATTGCCTACGTCATCGCCTATGTCATCTACATGCCGCTGGTTTATTGGATGGTCCAGCCCCTGTGCGGGTTCCACTTCGGCACCCGAAACAAGGTGCTCATCACACTTTTCACCCTATTCGCAGCAGGCACGTTCGTTGCGACCCTTCAGTTGGACGGTCTAAAGTTGCGAGTGGTCGGAGGCATCTTGTTCGTCGTTTGCGCCATCTGGGCAGCCTTTGAACTGAACAAGATCATACCCTTCGCCGAATGGTCGGATAAGCTGGCTAAACGCTTCAAGTCACGCCGATGAAGGAGAAATCACCCTTGGTATCGGTCCTGGTCACTCCCTACAACCAAAAGGACTACATCCGACAGTCGCTGGACAGCATCCTGATGCAACAATGCGACTTCGATTTCGAAGTGGTCATCGGTGAAGACTGTTCCACCGACGGAACCCGTGAGATTTGTCAGGAATACGCTGCCAAACATCCCGAACGGATTGTCCTTTGCTTGAATGAAGTCAACAAAGGCTTGCTGAACAATTACTTCGACATCTTTCTAAAAGCCAAAGGCAACTATATAGCCGATTGTGGCGGCGATGATTACTGGTTGACCGATAGCAAGTTGCAGGAACAGGTCGACCTTTTGGAAGCCAATCCCGAAGTCAGTCTGGTGGCAGGCAACTGGCAATTGTACGAACAAAAAACAGGCCTCTTGACGCGGCCGAGATCCTGGCTCGTTCAGGACCGATTTCAGCCGGAAGAATTTGGAAAACATGCGGTCGCATCTTATCTGAACGTCGGTGAAATTCCGAGGGTAGTCCTTGCATCTTCTTGTTTTCGAGGGGATTGGGCCAGAGACAGCTACCAGCACCATCCCGAACTGTTCAGGGGCGAAGGCATTGTTTGCGAGGATCTTCCCTTGACCTTGGGCTTGCTAATGCGGGGGCCCTTTTATTTCAGTCAAAAGAACTGGCTGACATATCGAGTTCTGGAAAAATCGCTTAGCCACTCCGATAGTTGGAATTCATACATGAAAGGGTTTGCATTTTCGGCATACTGTCAGACGCTGGATTTGGCAACGACACTTGGGGTGAGCATTCGGCAAATACGGCCTTATGCCTTGGGAAAAGCCGGAGATTTCGTTTTACATGCATGCCTCAACAAGGATCCTGAATTTTTGGAAAAAGTGTTTCAGACCTTGAATAAACATGCGCTGAAACCATCCTTCAAACAACGTTTCCTTCGATGGAGCATGCATGTGCCACCATTGGCGGCTTTGATTCGGTCACGTCACTTCAAAGAAATCGCATAGCCATGAACCTGCTTTTCATTTGCTCCGGCTACCCCGAACCAGGGGGTGTGGAGACCGTCACAGGCCTGTTGGCAGACTTTTTTAGGACGCATGGAAACTCGGTGGTCATCTTGGTGCTTGAGGGGTCGAAAACGCATGTTTCAGAAAGCCACCGACATTTCCATCTAATCGTTGAAATGCCAGGACCGCTCAATTCCACGCTGAACCTATCATTCATCGACGCGTTCATCCGAGAACGACAGATCGGTTGCGTCTTCAACCAAGGCGTGTTTTCCCAAATTTATCTGCATGCGGCACAGCATCCCGAAACGATGTTTATCAACACCTTGCATTCCAGACCTTTCTGGGAAGTGCACAAGTTCGTGAACAGCAGGTGGGGAGTTCTTTTGGCCCAACAGCATGGCCTCTTGCAAAAAGGAAAAGCCTTACTGCGTTATTTTTTGGGATTCCTGCATCCCGACTTGACCCATCCGAACATCCGTCGGTTCTATCGCAAGCAAATCGAGTCGGTTCAATGGTATGTTGTTTTGGACGAAGCCTTCAAGAAAGAGCTGGAATTCAAACTGTATCAGGGTGTTGAGCAACCCAAAATCATCGTCATTCCCAATCCGCTGCCATTGGCTGTCGAGCAACGCTTGCCCAAGCAAAAGGAAGTCCTCTACATCGGCAGACTCACCGCCGAACCCAAACGAGTGGACCGATTGCTCCGAATATGGGCTGAAATCGAGGAACAAGTTCCAGATTGGACGTTGCAAATCGTCGGAGACGGAGCGGAGCGGGGCAACCTTGAAAAGCTTGCAAATTCCCTGAAGCTTAAAAACATACACTTCCAGGGTTTTCAAGATACGACCAGTTTTTACCAACGCGCCTCCATCCTGTGCCTGACTTCCACCTACGAAGGCACCCCCATGGTCATACCCGAGTCACAAAGCTACGGAACCGTACCCATGGTTTTCGGTTCGGTGGAATCCATGTACACGCTCATTGACGACGGCATGAACGGTTTGATTGTTCCACCCTTCGATGAACACGCTTTTGCAGAAGATTTATTGAAATTGATCAAGGATGAGAAACGGCTTGAATTCCTGTCGAAAAACGCCTTAGTAAAAGTAAAAGATCTGAATTTGGAACGCATCGGCTCCAAATGGCTGAAACTGTTGGAAAGCAGATTATAACAATACCCGAGCCAACCGCCAAAGCCCGCGACCTCCCAATCCCTCGTATAGGAACTGAAACCTAAGCAACAGTTTTCCACGCTTGTTGAAGCGTTTCGGCATCTGCAACAACGCCTTTTCCAGATACTTGCGACCCAATGCTTTGTTGCCCTCCCTTCGGAGCATGGCGGCCAACGTACCTATTTTATAACAAAGCGCCCGCTGAAGTCTGAATTTATCCAGTGAATCGGGTTGCTTTTCAATGGTGGCGCGAATCTTCATCAAGGAGTCGTACAACTTGCCGTGATCGTCCGAAAAACTGTTCCCACTGATGGATTTCTTATGGAAATTAACCTCATAGAGCGGCTTTCCGGTAATCCATGCCAGGTCATTGGTAAGCAGGAGCACCCTGAATCCAAACTCCAAATCTTGCCAGCGCTGCAAGTCTTCCACCCAAGTTCCCGTTTTTTCAGGCAACGTGCGTTTGAGGCAAACATTGTGGGTACAAATCAGTATGTCAAAAAGTTGATCGGCAGGATTGGCTGAGAAATAATGGGGGCGCCTTCCACGGCGACCGTTCGGAAAAACGATGGTGTATGGAAAAGCGATGGCTTTCGGGTAATTGTTGAGGGTCAATTGTGTCACAATCCGAGCGATGCAATCCGGATACATCAAGTCGTCCGAATCGAAAAACATGAGGTAGTCGCCCGATGCCATGGACAAACCCGTATTTCTGGCGGCGTTGGCACCCTTTTTCAATTCCTGAAACACCTGCACCCGAAAGAAATTGTCACTGTTTTCAGACTGAAACGAATGACAGATGGCCAGCGAACCGTCTTCAGAGCCGTTGTCCACTAAAATGAGTTCCAGAGGCCTGTAGGTCTGCTCAGCGATGCTCTGCAGGGTGTTCGCCAGCATGGTTTCGCGGTTGAACACAGGCATGATGATGGATATCAGCGGAGATTTGACAGATTTTTCCATGTTGAATTCATTCGGTAGGGCAAAAATACGATATTTCAGGAGAAAGCACAGCGTTTGCGTATTATATGTTATTTTTGAAGCACGCAAACTCAAACGCACATGACACTTCAATGGCTCATCTCCACGTACGGGAACGGACTCCGCAAGGTTGAAAACATCCTGTTGTTTCCCGAATTCGGTATTTCCTACCTGGTTTCACACCAGGATCCGGACGATGAATGCCCTGAATTGCCTGTAAACCTTCAACGGGAAGATGTCAAGGTGGTCCGCCTCAAGGACAAAGGCCTCACCAAAAACCGCAACAATGCCCTCCGACACGCCACCGCAGACATTCTGGTGATTGCAGACGATGACATCAGCCTGCATCCGGCTTACCCCCATCATGTGCGTGCAGCGTTCAAGAAACATCCCGAAATCGATGTGATCTGCTTTCAAATCCGTACCCCGGAAGGCAGCCCAGCTTATAAGAAATACCCTTTGATGGAGCAGCATTTGACCCGCCTAGAAGAGCTTAAAGCAGTGAGTTCCATTGAGATAGCCTTTCGTCGGAAATCCGTCCACGAGAAGAACATTTGGTTTGACGAACGCTTTGGATTGGGAGCCTCCGCCAATTGCGGGGAGGAATTCCTGTTTTTGGCCGAATGCCTCCATAAAGGACTGAAAATCCTATTTTTCCCTGCCTTCATCGTGGAACATCCCTTTGAAAGCAGCGTCAAGAGCCGCCCTTGGTACGAAGACCGACGTTTGTTCGCTACCGGAGCACAAAACTATGTGCTGTACAGGGATTTCGCCTACGTTCGAAATCTGATGGCCTTGCTCAGACGTTGGCCGGAATTAAAAAAGGCAGGCATTTCCGCCCGACATTTCCTTAAGATGAAAAACGCAGGTTGTCGCTACATCAGGCTACGGGATCGTTCCGTTTCGTTTTCCTGACAAAATTGCACAAATGCCCCAGGCGGTAGAAATCAAAAATCAGCAGATTCGGGGAGGATCCGCACAAATGCCTGTGCATGCTTTTCTTTAGGATACGGAACTTAAAAGCCACCAGTCCATCCAGTTTCCAAGCAAGCAACTGTTCGTAAAACCGATAAATCCGGACATTTTCCACGACCTCTGCTGAACGCATCACCGGAAGTGTCGCGTATTTTTCGACAGCGACCAAACTTTTGGCCATAAAAGCCTCGCTCGATTCCAATCCATTATGAATGAGTGGATTGTCAATGTACTGAACGGTAATGCCTCGCTTTTTCAACGTCAAACCCATCAACGTATCCTCATGACCATATTTGACAAAGGTCTCGTCAAAAGGCACTTGCTCAAACACCTGCTTTTCCATCAGGAAGTTTTGGGAGGACAACGATCTCCAAGGATTCTCAAGCCGTTTTTCCAAAGACAGACATTCGCGGCTTCGACCATATTTCCAGCGAAGCATCTGTGAGACAGGGGGCTTTTGCGTTTGATAAACAATGGATCCGACGATGACGGGCGCAATGCCGATTGCATCAAGGTACCTTCTGATGTACAAACCGTCACGTATTTCAAGGTCACTATCTACAAAAAGCAGGTTGGGATGCTTTGCCAGTTGCCCCAATCGATTTCGGGTTCTGGCGGACTGCAGGTTCTCTTTCGATTCAATAAACCGACAACCAGGCATTTCAGCAATGGTTCTGTTTTTTTCCAAAAAATAGGAGGAGGCATCGTCCATCACCAGAATTTCGTATGAAATACCTTCATGCAAACATTGGTCAACCAATTCGGCAACCAACTTGGTACAATCGCAATCGTGTTCCGGTATCAGGATGGACAACATTTCTTAAAGTGCTTTTATGGAGCAAAGATAGCTTAATTGCCCAAAAATCCGTAATTTTGCTCCATCGATTCAAAGCCTATGCCTCTTTTTGAACACATGCCGCTTCGGGACAAACACACGTTCCACCTGGAAGCCAATTCCCGTTATTGGGCCGATTTCGAATCGGTCGACGAGCTGGGTATATTGCTGCAGGACAATCGGTTCAACAATATGCCCAAATTTCCTGTAGGGGGAGGGAGCAACTTGCTGTTCACAAAGGACTATCCCGGCTTGCTCCTGCATTCAGCCATTCGGAGCATTGAAGATACGCTGAATACGGACGGCAGCGTGCTGGTTCGCGCCGGCTCAGGCGTCAATTGGGACGACTTGGTCGCATATACGGTGGAAAAAGATTGGAGCGGGTTGGAAAACTTGTCCGGCATACCGGGCGAAATCGGTGCCAGTCCGGTGCAAAACATCGGCGCCTACGGCTCGGAAGCCAAGGACAGCATTGTCTTGGTGGAAGCCTTGGATGTAGAATCTCTCGAATTAAAAACGTTCACCAATGCAGATTGCAAATTCGGCTACCGCGACAGCATCTTCAAGAATGAATTAAAGAACAAGTTTATAGTTTGCTATGTAACATACAAATTATCAACTAATTTCGTTCCAAATTTAAAGTATGGAGACCTCAACGCACACATGGAACGTTGGGGGGGGGCCAGCCTGAAAAATGTCCGAAACGCCGTCTTGGAAATTCGTGGCTCCAAATTACCCGATCCACAAGTACTTGGCAATGCAGGAAGCTTCTACATGAACCCGGAACTCACTCCAGATTTGTTCAAAAACTTGAAATCAACTTTTCCCGATATTCCCAATTGGCCCCTGGAAAACGGCCTGGTCAAGGTTTCCGCCGCCTGGTGCATCGACAAGGCAGGTTGGAAGGGGAAGTCGTTGGGTCCTGCCGCCGTGCACGACAAGCAGGCGCTCGTATTGATCAATCCAGGCAAGGCGGTCGCCAAAGACATCCTGAACCTAAGCGACCGCATCATCCATGACGTGCGCGAACTGTTCGGAATTACCCTTCGACCAGAAGTCATTTTTATTTAAACAATTGGCAATCATGAAGCTGACTTTCCTGGGCACAGGCACTTCCACCGGAAATCCCGCGCTGCTTTGCAGCTGTGCAACTTGCCTTTCCAAAGACCCCAGGGACATCAGGTTACGGTCGTCCGTTCTGATTGAAGCCGCCGGAACCAGCCTGCTCATCGATTGCGGACCCGATTTCAGGCAACAAGCCCTACGAGCCAACATCCGTCACATCGACGCCGTGCTCATCACCCATGAACACTACGACCACATGGGTGGCCTGGACGATTTGAGACCCTTCTGCTTCTTCAACGAAATGCCGTTGCATGCCGCACCACGCATCTTGGAACACCTAAAGGTGGCGATGCCCTACAGCTTCCGCGAATTCAAATACCCCGGTGTGCCACTGTTCAACCTTAAGCCAGTAACCAAAGAGTCCTTCATAGTCAACTCACTGGAGATCATGCCGGTAGAACTCTATCATCACAAACTTCCCGTATTGGGCTACCGCATTGGCGACCTCTCGTACCTAACCGATTTCAACAGCATTTCCGCCAAAGAATTGGAGAAAGTGATGGGCAGCAAGGTTCTTGTCATTGACGCGTTAAGGGCGCAGGAACACATCTCGCACAACAACCTGCAACAAGCCTTGGACATCATCGCCGCCGTTCGACCCGAACACGCCTACCTCATTCACATGAGCCACGACATGGGCCTACAGGCTGAAGTCGAACCCACGCTGCCTCCGGGTGTGTTTTTCTCCTACGACGGCCTTGTCCTTAACCTCTGATTTCCTGCATCAAACCCTTGTTTCAGAAGGGTTTTAAAATCATTGCCAAAAGTGCTTAAAAAAATGCGCCGAAGGGTCCTTCTGTGCCATTTTTTTAGTATTTTTGTGCAACCCATTGAAAAAAATCCAAAAAAAATAACCTATGAAATTCATCGCATCAAGCTCTGCTCTCCTGAGCCACCTCCAGGCCATCAGCCGCGTCATCAATTCCAAAAACACGCTGCCCATCCTTGAATGTTTCCTGTTGAAAATCGAAGGATTGAAGATGACCGCCACCGCATCGGATACGGAAACAACGTTGGTGACCACCCTTGACCTGATCGAATCCGATAGCGACGGCTTGTACGCCATCCCTTCCAAAACCATGCTGGACTCGCTGCGTGAACTTTCTGAACAACCATTGACTGTAGAAATCAACGAGAACAGTTTGGAAGTGACCATCTGGTACCAAAACGGCAAATACAAGTTCGTAGCCCAGAGCGGCGACGAATTCCCCAAACTGAAGGAGCTCAAGGAAAGCAACAGCAACCTCGAAATTCCCGCGAATATCCTGCTGAACGGCATCAATTCGACGCTTTTCGCCTCAGCCGACGATGAGCTCCGCCCCGTCATGAACGGCGTGGTCATGGACATTACCACCGAAAACGTCACCTTCGTGGCTTCCGACGCCCACAAGCTGGTGCGCCTTCGCAACTCCGCCATCAAGGGTGACCAGAATGCCATGCTCATCATCCCGAAGAAACCCGCCGTCTTGTTGCGTGCCATCCTACCTAAGGAAACCGGCACGGTGCTCATCGCCTTCGACGACAGCAACGTCGTGTTCCGCCTCTCCAACTACACCATTTATTGCCGCTTGGTGGAAGGCCGCTTTCCCAACTACAACGCCGTCATTCCACAGAACAACCCCTATAAAGTGCTGGTGGACAGGGCTTCATTCCTAAATACGTTGAAGCGTGTCTCCATCTTCGCCAACCAAGCCAGCAGCCTGGTCAAACTGGTCATCACCAACAACAACATCGAACTGACCACGCAGGACATCGACTTCTCGACTTCAGCCGAGGAAACCATCCCTTGCCAGTACGAAGGCGACCGCATCAACATTGGCTTCAAGGCCCAATACATCATCGACATCGTATCCAACCTCGACACGCAGGAAATCGTGCTTGAACTGGCCGATCCATCCAGGGCAGGGCTTTTCCTCCCGCTCGAAAACGACGCCGACGAGGATCTGCTGATGCTGCTGATGCCCATGCTTTTAAACGACTAAACATTAAAAATGCAACTGAACCTCAAAAATCCGCTCGTATTCTTTGACCTCGAAACAACCGGAGTCAACGCCAACACGGACCGGATTGTCGAAATAGCCTACCTCAAGGTCCATCCCAATGGGAATGAGGAAACCAAAACCTTTCGGGTCAATCCCGGTATACCCATTCCCAAAGAAGCGTCCGACATTCATCACATTACGGATGAAGACGTTGCGAACTCGCCTTCGTTCAAGGAAATAGGCAAGAACATCGCCAAAGACATTGAGGGTTGCGACCTAGCCGGATTCAATTCCAACCGCTTCGACGTGCCCCTGCTTGCCGAGGAGTTCCTCCGTAACGACATCGACATCGACTTAAGCAAACGCAAACTCATTGACGTTCAGGTGATTTTCCACAAGATGGAACAGCGCACCCTGAGCGCCGCCTATAAGTTCTATTGCAACGCCGAACTCGAAGGCGCCCACGGGGCCGAAGCCGACACCAAAGCCACCTACGAGGTGCTGAAATCGCAACTGGACCGTTATCCGGACTTGACGAACGATGTCAAATACTTGTCCGAATTCTCCTCGTTCAACCGAAACGTCGACTTTGCCGGTAAAATCGTGCTGAATGACAAGGATGTGGAAGTGTTCAATTTCGGAAAATACAAGGATCAACCCGTCGAAGACATCCTGAAAAGAGATTCAGGCTATTACGGCTGGATGATGCAAGGCGATTTTGCCCTGAACACTAAAAATGTTTTGACCCGCATTCGCTTGCGGACACTGAGCAAATAAAATGCTGAAAGGAAAACGCATATTGCTGGGCATTACGGGTGGAATCGCCGCCTACAAGACCCCGGAACTGATCCGTCAGTTCGTCAAGGCAGGTGCCGAAGTCAAAGTCATCGCTACGGCGCATGCCCTGGAATTCGTTACCCGCCTGACCTTGCAGACCGTTTCCAAAAATGCCCTCTATACCGATACGTTCGAGGAATCGAATGAATATTCCACCGAACACATCGCCTTGAACGACTGGGCGGACATCCTGCTGGTCGCACCCGCCACCGCCAACATCCTGGGCAAGTTCGCCAACGGCATTGCGGACGATGCGCTCTCGACCACCTATTTGGCCTTCAACAAACCCGTCTTCGTAGCACCCGCTATGAACTTCAAGATGTGGGAACACGCCGCCGTACAGGAAAACATGGAGAAATTGCGTGCCCGAGGCGTCCGCTTCATCGATTCTACCGAAGGCGAGCTGGCCTGTGGCGACGTAGGCAAGGGCAGGATGGAAGAACCCATCGTCATCTTCCGTCTCATTTCCGAATTCTTCGGCAAGGACCTGCCTTGGTCCGGCAAGACCATTTTGATTACAGCCGGTCCCACCTACGAAAAAATCGATCCCGTCCGCTTCATCGGCAACTATTCCTCCGGGAAAATGGGTTTTGCCTTGGCTGAAGCCTGTGCGAAACGCGGCGCGCATGTCAAACTCATTGCTGGCCCGGTCAGCTTGAAAACGGCACATCCGCTCATCGAACGCATGGATGTGGAATCAGCCTCCGACATGTTTGACAAAGCCACGACACTCTTTCCATCGACCGATGCAGCCATCCTTTGCGCCGCTGTTGCCGATTTCACACCCGCCCAGCAATTCGATTCCAAGAAGAAACGGGGAGAAGAAGACCTCTTGGTTCAGCTCAAACCAACCCGCGACATAGCCGCCACACTCGGTCAACTCAAGAAAAAAAGGCAGATACTGGTCGGATTCGCCCTTGAAACCGATTCCGAAATCCAGAACGCTCAATCCAAACTGGAACGCAAAAACCTGGATTTTATCGTTCTGAACTCGCTCCGTAATCCAGGAGCAGGCTTCCAGCACGACACCAACCAAATCACCATCCTGAAGAGGGAAGGTGGCGAATTTACTTTTCCACTTAAATCTAAAAAAGAAGTGGCCGAGGACATTCTGAACGAATTGAATAATTATTTTATTAATATTTAATTAATAATCTATTTATTTATAACTTTGCATAAAACGCTCGTATGAATTCCCGTTTTTTAAAATGTTTCCTTTTGTCTGCTGTCCTTCTTTTCGGAGGATTGTCTGTCTATGCCCAGGAGCTGAACTGCAAAGTCCAGGTCAATACGGAGCAGATTGCAGGTACGGACAAGGCGGTATACGAAAATCTAAAATCGGCGGTTCAGGAATATATGAACACCACTAAATTTTCCAATGTGCAATTGAGCAACTCGGAGAAGATAGACTGCAGCATCCTGTTCGTTTTCAAGTCGCGCGACGCCAACACCCATACGTGTGATTTCCAAATTCAGAGCTCCAGACCGGTTTACGGTACCAACTACACCACCAGTCTGCTAAATTTTAGGGAACAAATCACCTTCGACTTTCAGGAAAGCCAAACGCTTACTTTCAACGAAACCACCATATCCGACAACCTGACGGCCACCTTGGACTTCTGGGCCTACATCATCCTTGGTCTGGACTTCGACAGTTTCTCTAAACTTGGTGGAAGCCCTTTCTTCCAACGCGCACAGGAAATTACCTCCATGGCTCAAGGTTCCATGGGCGACAGCTGGAAGGCTCAGGTGGACAAGAACCATTGGGGTTGGGCAAACGTGCTCAGCAATGAAAATCAGCCCGAAATGCGGTTGCTTTCTTATCAATACCACCGCCTTGGGCTGGATGTGATGTATGAGAAACCGGACGACGGCCGCGCTAAGATTTTTGCATCCTTGGACAATCTGAAACCGGCCAAACAATTCAAGCCCGGCTCTCCCTTGCTTTCCAATTTCATCGAGACCAAAGCCGACGAGCTCATCAACATTTACAGCAAAGCCAGCACCCAGGAAAAACAGGCGGTCTACGACTTGCTCAGCAGTATATATCCTGCTTCCACAAACCGGTTGCAAGGCATCAAAACCAAAAAGTAAGATGCTCCGGAACCTGCACATTGAGAATTACGCCCTGATCCATCGGCTGGATTTATCTTTCAACGACGGCTTTACCGTACTGACTGGTGAAACGGGTGCCGGCAAATCCATCTTGCTTGGCGCACTCTCGCTTATTCTCGGACAGCGGGCAGACAACCGCGTCATTCAGGAAGGTGCCGAAAAATGTGTGACTGAAGCCACTTTCCAAATCTCAGCCTATGGTTTGCAACCTTTTTTTGAGAAAAATGACCTAGAATTCGATGCTGAAACCTGCCTGATCCGCCGCGAACTTTTCAGCAACGGCAAAAGTCGGGCCTTTGTGAACGATTCTCCCGTTTCGCTGAACATCCTCAAGGAACTAAGTGGCAAGCTCATCGACATCCATTCCCAACATCAGAACTTGCTGCTGGGCAGCGACGCATTCCAGCGCGACATCATCGATGCCGTTGCCTGCAGCTCGGTCTTACTGAGTCAGTACAAGGAAGCGTTCAGCCGTTACAAAGAACTGCAGACGGGTTTGAAGAAACTGGAAGACAAGGCATTGAAGGCCAAGGAGGAGGAAGATTATTTGCGGTTCCAACTGGAACAACTCCTCGGTGCGGCGCTCGAGGAAGGGGAGCAGGAAGCGCTGGAAACCGAATGGGAAATCTTGACGCATTCCGAAGAAATCAAGCTGGGATTGGGTAAGATCTTCACGCTGTTGGACGATGAAGAGCATGGCGTGAACACGTCGCTCAAAATTGCCTTGAATCAGTCTGACCACTTACTGAACGTTTTTCCGAAATTGCAGGAAGCCGGCGAGCGCATCCGCACCAGCTACCTGGACCTCAAGGATTTGTCCAGGGAAATGGAAGTACTGCTGCACGATGTGGAAATAAATCCAGCCCGCATGGATCAGATCAGTCAACGGTTGAACCTGCTGTTCACCCTTCAGCAGAAACACCGGGTCAAAACCAATACGGAATTGATTGCCCTGCGGGATGAATTCGCCGAAAAGTTGAGTTTTATCGAGTCATTCGATGCAACCATTCAAGAATTTAAAAAACAGCTTTTAGATGCTGAGGTCATTGCAAAAGAATTCGCCGACCAATTGACCGCAAAACGTCGCACCGTACTGCCCACCATCGAGGAACGTCTGGTCGGACAATTGATTCATTTGGGCATTCCCAAGGCAGTCATCCGCATTGAATGCAGCTCGAAGTCACTGGAAACGGACGGTCAAGACCAAATCGGATTTTTATTTTCCGCCAACGCCCAAACCAGCCCGCAATCCATCGAACGGATTGCCTCCGGTGGTGAAATCTCACGCATAATGCTCTGCATCAAGTCGTTGATTGCAGAGTTCACCAGCTTGCCGACGCTGCTGTTCGATGAAATAGACACCGGCGTTTCCGGTGAAATCGCCCATAAGATGGGGGAAATCATGAAAAGCATCGCTCAAAACCGCCAAGTGCTTTGCATCACCCATCTACCACAAATTGCCGTTAAAGGCAGAAACCATTTCAAAGTGCTCAAGACCGAACTGAACGGCAAGACCCTCACGATGGTGAACGCTTTGGATCCGGAAGAACGCCTCACAGAAATCGCGTTGATGCTGAGCGGCGCGAACCTCACGGAAGCCGCCATACACAATGCCCGCCAGCTGATGCTGGAAAATTCACATTAAAAAAACAATCATGTATACCAAAAGACCCTTTGTACGCAAACCCAGTGAAAACCATTCCGAATTCATTTTTGGAGTACGAGCTGTATTGGAAGCAGTCCTTGCCGGCAAAGACATCGATAAAATATTGGTCCGTAAGGACTTGGAGTCCGATCTAAGCAAAGAGCTGTTCGATGCGCTCAAAGGCACCCGAGTGCCCATCCAACGTGTTCCGGTTGAAAAACTGAACCGCGTCACGATGAAAAACCACCAAGGTGTAGTCGCCTTCATCTCCGAAGTCACCTATCAACGCTTGGAGGACATCCTGCCGACCCTGTACGAAGAAGGCAAAAGCCCCTTCATTGTCTTGTTGGATGGCATCACCGATGTCCGCAACTTTGGAGCCATCGCCCGTACCTGCGAATGTGCCGGCGTGCATGCCATCGTCATTCCAATGACAGACAGCGTCAGTGTGAATGCGGATGCCGTCAAGACGTCCGCCGGAGCCTTGCACACCTTGCCTGTCTGCCGCGAATGGTCCATCCGCGAATCCATCCAATTGCTCAAGAATTCAGGCGTCAAAGTCATTGCAGCGTCCGAAAAGGCAGCCGACAATTACACCAAAGCCGATTATTCCGGTCCGGTCGCTATCGTCATGGGCGCCGAAGACACCGGCATCGCCAACGAAAACCTTCGGATTTGTGACGAGTTGGTGCAAATCCCCATTTTGGGCAAAATCGGATCGTTGAACGTTTCCGTCGCTGCCGGCATTCTGATGTACGAAGCTGTCAAACACCGGATGGAATCCGAAAAATAATGGTCGAAATCTTTACGGACGTCTTACGCAACACCCTGATGATCACATGCTTCGTCATTGTGATCATGCTGTTCATCGAACTGACGAACGTACTGACACAGGGTAGTTGGACACGATGGCTGGGGAAATATCCCTCGCTTCAAGTCGTGTTGGCTGCTATTTTGGGTTTAATTCCAGGCTGTTTTGGCGGTTTTGCAATCGTAGGCATGTGGACCCACGGCGTCGTCGGCTTCGGAGCGTTGTTGGCCGCCATGATTTCCTGTGTAGGGGACGAAGCCTTCGTCATGTTGGTGCAGATGCCGCAGAAAGCGTTCCTGCTGTTCGGCATTTTGTTCGTCATTGCCGTGGCAGTAGGCATTTTGGTGGATAAACTTGGCTGGAAGGTCATTCACCCCCGAAACATGGAACAACACCTTAAGGTCCACAAGCATGAACATACAGGCCATCAACGCATTCTGCAGAGTCTAAAGGAAAACTTCAAAAACCCTTCATTTACCCGAATCTTGTTGATTACAGGTCTCGGGTTGTTCATTTTAGGGATGAGCACCGGCTTTTTTGGCCACGAACATACGAATTCCGCGCCCTCGGTTGCCCACGGCTACTTCTCGCTACCTTTGGAAGAAAGCTGGTTCAACAACATCTTCCTCGTTTTGGCAATCCTCATGCTCATCACCTTCCTGTTTGTAGACGACCATTTCCTGGAGGAACACCTCTGGAAACACATCATACGGCAGCACGTACCGAAAATATTCCTATGGACCTTCGGTGCGTTGACACTCATTCATTTCCTGATGCATTCCGTCGAAATGACCGACTGGGTGGCGCACAATCACTTGTGGGTCCTGCTTTTGGCCGTATTAATCGGGTTCATTCCCGAATCCGGACCGCATCTGGTCTTCATTTCACTTTTTTTGAGCGGGCAAATCCCCTTCAGCATCCTTTTAGCCAACTCCATCACACAAGATGGACATTCGACCCTACCGTTGCTGGCTGAATCCAAACGCGGATTCATCAGTGTCAAGGTCATCAACGGCATAATAGGCCTGATGGCAGGAACAGCCGGCTATTTCATGGGTTTCTAAACCAATACGTTCAATTATGAAAACTATCGTCAAAACGTCACAGGCACCCGCAGCCATCGGGCCTTACAATCAGGCTATCCGTGCAGGCAATCTCATATTCGTTTCCGGACAGATTCCAATCGATCCCCGTAGTGGGAACATCGAATCCATCGACATTGTGGGTCAAACCACCCAATGTTTCAAAAATTTGAAAGCAATCTTGTCGGAAGCCGGCTGTCAAATGGACCATGTGGTGAAAGTCACCGTTTTTCTGGCCGACATGAATCTGTTCGCAGACATGAACAAGGTCTATGAGTCCCAGTTCGAAGGAGATTTTCCTGCGCGTTCAGCAGTGGCTGTCAAAGGCTTACCCAAGGGAGCCCTCATCGAGATCGAGGCCATCGCCTCCATCGTCTAATGCCTCCGGGGCAACAGTTTCCACCACCACCGGTTCCTTCCGTACGGCGCGTTTGACCAAAAGCACTACATTCTCCACATGTTGAGTATGCGGAAACAAATCGACGGGCTGTACTTTCACCACTTCATAATCACTGTCCAGCAAAGCCAGGTCTCGTGCCTGAGTGGCTGGGTTGCAGCTCACATACACTATCTTTTCAGCAGAAGCAAATAACATCGCCTTCACCACATCGGCATGCATGCCGGCGCGGGGGGGGTCGGTGATCAACACGTCCGGATGTCCGTACGTCGTAATGAATTCCTGGTTGAGGATATCCTTCATGTCACCTGCAAAAAACAAGGTGTTGTCCAAACTATTGAGTTCAGCATTCACACGGGCGTCCACAATGGCTTCAGGAACGTATTCGATACCGATCACCTGACGGCAATCCCTGGCGATGAACTGAGCGATGGTGCCGGTTCCGGTGTACAAGTCATAAACGAGTTCGTCACCTTTCAGCCCTGCAAAGGCCTTGGCAACCCGATACAACTCCAACGCCTGTTCGGAATTGGTCTGATAAAACGATTTCGGTCCGATTTTGAACCGCAAGCCTTCCATTTCCTCAAAAATATGGTCGCGCCCTTTATAAACCAAAATGTCCTGGTCGCCGATGGTATCGTTTGCCTTCTGATTGACAATATATACCAACGATGTGATTTCCGGAAAGTTACCTGCAATTGCCTTAAGCAACGCTTCCTGTTTTGCGGCATCATCCTCAAAGAAAACGACAATCACCATGAGTTCTCCTGTAGAAGAGGTACGAACCTGAAGGTTGCGCATCATTCCATGTTGATTCCGCAAATTAAAAAAGGTATAACCGTTCGTCAGGCAAAAATCGCGTACGAACAAACGAATCCGATTCGAAACATCGTCCTGCAGCCAACATTTCTCAATGGCCAGGACCTTGTCGAACGCACCCGGAATATGAAAACCCAACGCATCCATGTTTTCAAAGGTCGCTCCCGAAGCTACTTCCTCATCGGTCATCCAACGCTTGTCTGAAAACGTGAATTCCAGCTTGTTACGGTAGAAAGACGTTTTTTTTGAACCGAATATGGGGTAAAAGGCATTCCTGCTGTAATCCACATTTTCCACCTGTGAGGCATTAACTGCCTGAAGGTCGTCGGCAAAGAACGGAGGCAAATCGACCTTTCCGATACGCGTCAAGGCATCAAAAACCTGCTTCTGCTTGGCCTTCAATTGATCCGAATAGGGTAGGTGTTGCCACTTACAACCACCGCACACGCCAAAGTGCTGACACAATGGCTGAACCCTATTTTGAGATAACGAATGGATTTTGACCACTTTGCCTTCCGCATAATTCCGCTTCCTGCGATGCAGCTCCAGATCAACCACGTCACCGGGCGCCACGAAAGGCACGAACACGACCATTTCACCGACTCTCGCCAACGCTTTTCCTTCTGCCGCGACATCCGTGATCGTGACCGCTTCCAAAACAGGAAGAACTTTTCTTTTTTTTGCCAAAATGCTATAATTAAAGGTTGAAGAATTCGTTTTTGGGGTATCCCAATGCTGAATCCGGCTGCAAAAATACGAAATTAGAGTCAGATTTCTTTTTGAATCGGAATTTTAGCATTTTTTTCGACTGAATTAATAGGTCGTTCAAAAGGTTTTTTTTTACATTTGTGTATCTCAAAAAAATCCTATTTTTTTTCACATAAATCTAAGACTCGAATGACAACTAAAAGAGTGTACACCTTTGGCAACGGACATGCAGAAGGTAAAGCTACCATGAAAAACCTCCTCGGTGGTAAAGGTGCCAATTTGGCTGAAATGAATTTGATCGGAGTACCGGTCCCTCCAGGTTTCACCATCACCACCGATGTTTGCTCCGAATACTTTTCCCTTGGAAAACAAGAAGTTATAGCTCTGCTGAAATCGGAAGTTGAAGCCGCCATTTCCGGTGTGGAAGTACTGATGAACTCCAAATTCGGTGATGTGGAAAATCCCTTGCTGGTTTCCGTACGTTCCGGCGCACGCGCTTCCATGCCTGGCATGATGGACACCATTCTCAACTTAGGTTTGAACGATGCCGTCGTCGAAGGTCTTACCCGCAAGACGGGCAACGCTCGTTTTGCATGGGACTCCTACCGCCGTTTCGTACAAATGTATGGAGACGTGGTTTTGGGAATGAAGCCTGAAAATAAGAACGATATGGACCCCTTCGAAGAAATCATTGAACACATCAAAGAAGAAAAGGGCGTCAAGTTGGATACTGAACTGGCTGTTGAAGACCTCAAGGTCATGGTTTCCAAATTCAAAGCCGCCGTCAAGAAACAAACAGGCCATGATTTCCCGGAAAGCTCTTACGATCAACTTTGGGGGGCTGTATGCTCCGTATTTGACAGTTGGATGAACGACCGCGCCATCTTGTATCGCAAAATGGAAGGCATCCCCGCCGAGTGGGGTACCGCCGTAACGGTTCAGGCCATGGTGTTCGGCAACATGGGTCAAACTTCTGCGACCGGAGTTTGTTTCTCCCGCGACGCAGCCACTGGCGAAGACCTTTTCGTTGGTGAATACCTCATCAACGCCCAAGGTGAAGATGTGGTGGCCGGTATCCGTACCCCGCAACAAATCACCAAGGAAGGTTCCCAACGTTGGGCCGTACTGGCAGGTGTCAGCGAAGAAGTCCGCGCATCGCAATACCCTTCCATGGAAGAAGCTCTTCCTTCCATTTATCAGGAATTGGATGCCATCCAAACCAGATTGGAAAATCATTACAAAGACATGCAGGACATGGAGTTCACCGTTCAGGAAGGCAAACTTTGGTTCCTTCAGACTCGCAACGGCAAACGGACCGGTTCAGCCATGGTCAAAATAGCCATGGATATGCTGCATCAAGGCATGATTGACGAAAAATCCGCCGTATTGCGTGTGGAACCCAACAAATTGGACGAACTGCTCCATCCGGTATTCGATAAAAAGGCCATTAAAAACGCCAAAGTTATCGCCAAAGGCTTGGCCGCCTCTCCAGGCGCAGCCTCCGGTAAAATCGTATTCAATGCTGACGATGCCACCGAATGGGCATCCAGAGGTGAAAAAGTCATCATGGTCCGCGTGGAAACTTCTCCCGAAGATTTGGCCGGTATGGCTGCCGCACAAGGCATTTTGACCGCTCGCGGAGGTATGACCTCCCACGCTGCCGTTGTGGCTCGTGGTATGGGCAAATGCTGCGTTTCCGGCGCAGGCACTCTTAAAATCGACTACACGACCAAAACCATCGAAGTGGACGACATCGTATTGAAAGAAGGCGACGCCATCTCACTAAACGGTTCCACCGGTGACATCTATTTGGGCACGCTCGCCACGATGGAAGCCGAAGTGGACGCCGATTTTGCCGACCTGATGGCCTTGGCCGACAAATACACCCGCATGAACGTGCGTACCAATGCAGATACCCCACACGACGCTGAAGTCGCCCGCAAGTTCGGTGCAACCGGCATTGGTCTCTGCCGCACGGAACACATGTTCTTCGAAGGCGAAAAAATCAAAGCCATGCGTGAAATGATTTTGGCCGATGACGCCGAAGGTCGCCGCGTTGCTTTGGCCAAAATTCTGCCATATCAGAAAGCCGACTTCAAGGGCATCTTCAAAGCCATGGCCGGTCTGCCCGTGACGGTCCGCTTGCTGGATCCCCCCTTGCACGAATTCGTACCCCACGAAGAACGTGAACAGGCCGAACTCGCCAAAACAATGGGTATATCCCTGAAAACCATCCAACAACGCGTAAATGCCTTGCACGAATCCAATCCGATGTTGGGTCACCGTGGGTGCCGTTTGGGAAATACCTATCCTGAAATCACCGAAATGCAGACCAAGGCCATCCTCGGAGCCGCTCTGGAACTGCAATCGGAAGGCATCACCGCCATTCCTGAAATCATGGTCCCGCTCACCGGTATCCTCTATGAATTTCTGGAACAGGAAAAAGTGATTCGTGCCACTGCTGAAACCTTGTTTGCTGAAACCGGCAAACGCATCGACTACAAGGTCGGTACCATGATTGAAATCCCACGAGCCGCCTTAACAGCCGACCGCATCGCCAGCGCCGCCGAATTCTTCTCTTTCGGTACCAACGACTTGACACAGATGACGTTCGGTTACAGTCGTGACGACATCGCAACCTTCTTGCCGACTTATCTGGAAAAGAAAATCCTGAAAGTGGATCCGTTCCAGGTGCTCGACCAAAATGGGGTAGGGCAGTTGGTCAAGATGGCCGTCGAAAAAGGCCGTTCCGTACGTCCCGATCTGAAATGTGGTATCTGCGGCGAACATGGTGGCGAACCCTCTTCCGTGGAATTCTGCCACCGCGTGGGTCTGAACTACGTGAGTTGCTCACCCTTTAGAGTTCCTATTGCCCGCTTAGCCGCTGCACAAGCCGCTTTAAGGTAGTATTCAAACCCTAAACACAAATATGGACCGTCTTAAATTTCAAATTTGAGGCGGTCCTTTTTTTGTTTGTTAAATGTTGGAAAATTGCTTAATTTTGGCTGAAATAGATGCACCAACTAAAAATCCATCGTTTTGAAAAACAAAGAGCTTGTTCAGAAGATTCAGCAGACCGTTCCGACGACCGGCAATCGTGCCAGTGAACTGCTTGACCTGACCTCGGCACTCATCGCCAAGATCCTTTCGGATGGCGATAGTTTGGCCATTCAGGGTTTCGGAACTTTTGAAGTTAAAAAGAAAGAGGAACGCGTTTCCGTCAATCCATCCACTGGAACCCGTTGGATGATTCCACCCAAGTACGTTGCCAGCTTCAAGGCCGGAACCACCATGAAGGAAAAAATCAAAAACTACTCCGGCAATGAACAATAAACTGCTCCTTCAGGATTTGACCGATCAACTGGCCGAAGCCGGCAAGATCAAGAAAAAAGATGCCGAAGAGTTTCTGAGAGCCTTTTTCAAGATTTCAGAAGATGCGCTTTTTGAAGACGGCATCGTTAAAATAAATGGTTTGGGAACGCTCAAGCTTGTGTTGGTGGACGCCCGCAAAAGCGTGAACGTCACCACCGGCGAGGAATTCGAAATCAGAGAGCACCACAAAGTGTCTTTCATTCCAGATGTTGAACTCAAAAATGCGGTCAATCAGCCTTATGCACATTTGGAACCGGTGGAACTGGATGGTGGAGTAGAAAGCATCTCCGCTGTAGCTTCCGAGAAAAAAACGGTAGTTGCCAAAGAGAAAGAGCCCACCAAAAAGAAAGAGACCAAAGGTGAAGTTGACGAAAAAATTGATTCTCCCAATGGGCCTCGCAAAAGCAAATGGTCAATGATCGGATGGATTTTATTTTTTGCGTTGATCGCCATTTTCGGCGCCTGGTCCTGGATTTCAAACCTCAAACACAATAGGGAAGAAGCGGAAAAGACGCAGGAAATAGCGAAGATCGATTCCTTGGAAGCCGATGCTAATTTGCAGTCAGATTTAGCAGCATTGGCAAAGGAAAACGCTTCCGATTCAACTGGAACCAGCACAGCGGATGATTCGCTGGAAGCTGTCGTTCAATCGGTTGCCAATGAACCTGGAGCAGCAAAGCCTGCTGCTGAAGCGGAGGTTGCAGTCAAACCTGCTGTTTCGAAACCAACGGTGGCAGCATCAAAACCGACAGTGGCACCAGTCAAACAGGCATCACCAGCAGTAAAAACCGCCGCTCCTGCACCGAAACCAACGGCAACGGTTGCTAAAGTCACCACACCGGTGGCAAAACCAGCGACCTCCTCTGCAAAACCCGCTACACCAATAACCAAACCCGCTACAACCGCAGCAAAACCCATAGAAACAAAAACTGCTGTTGCTTCCAAACCAGCCGCAGCTCAAGCAAAAGTATCGGTAGCAGCTGTCAAACCAACCACAGCAACAACCACACCAACGACTACGGTAAAAGCAACGGAACCCCCCAAAACAACAACATCGGTCGAATACATCGCCACCGTCGTTCTCAAACCCGGTGATCGCCTGAATTTGCTCTCCTTAAAATATTACGGGGACAAAATCTTTTGGGTTTACATCTATCAGGCAAACAAGAGTGTCATTCCAAATCCGGACAACGTACCCGCCGGTACGACCATCCGAATTCCGAAGCCCGACCCCAAACTCATCGATCCTAAAAACGAAGGGTTGGTTGCCAAAGCCAAAGCACTTCAACTCCAATACATCGGAGCACAATGATGCATTGCTGAACCCATGGGCCAATAGTTGCAAAACCCCTGGAATTTTCTATATTATTGGGATAGGCTTAAATATTTTTAACGGGTCTGACTGTTAAAATGAAGCCTATCCTTTTTAATTTTGCACTGTTTTAAAATAAAACGCACGTATAACCAATCAATAATCACGTTACATGAGTCAAACCATAGACATTCGGGAATTGAACGCACTGATTGAAAAAAAGAGTTCGTTCGTAGACATGATCAACCTCGGAATGGAGAAAGTCATTGTCGGTCAAAAACATTTGGTGGAATCGTTGCTGATCGGGTTGCTGTCCGACGGCCATATTTTGTTGGAAGGGGTTCCCGGACTGGCAAAAACATTGGCCATCAAGAGTTTGGCATCCCTCATCGATGCGAAATACAGCCGCATTCAGTTCACACCCGACCTGTTGCCCGCCGACGTGGTGGGAACCATGATCTACAGTCAGAAAAAGGAAGAGTTCGCCGTAAAGAAAGGTCCCATTTTCGCCAACTTTATTTTGGCCGATGAAATCAACCGCGCCCCGGCAAAAGTACAGAGCGCCTTGTTGGAAGCCATGCAGGAACGCCAAGTCACCATCAGCAACAATACCTATGAACTGGACGCACCGTTTTTGGTCATGGCCACTCAGAATCCCATCGAACAGGAAGGTACGTATCCGCTGCCCGAAGCCCAGGTGGACCGTTTCATGTTGAAAGTGGTCATCGGCTATCCCAAAAAGGAAGAAGAAACATTGATCATCCGCCAGAACATCGGCGAAAAATTGCCTCCCATTTTGCCCATCCTCAAACCGGAAGAAATCATGGAAGCCCGCAAAGTCGTCCGTCAAGTTTATATGGATGAAAAAATCGAACGTTACATCGTCGACATCGTCTTTGCCACTCGTTATCCGGCTGAATACGGCCTGAAGAACCTGCAGGAAATGATTTCCTTCGGTGGTTCGCCCCGTGCCTCCATCAACTTGGCGTTGGCTGCCCGTTCCTACGCGTTCATCAAACGTCGCGGCTATGTGATTCCCGAAGACGTCCGTGCAGTCTGCCACGACGTTTTGCGCCACCGCATCGGGCTAAGCTACGAAGCCGAAGCCAACAACCTGACCAGCGAGGAAATCATCAGCGAAATCCTGAACGCGGTCGAAGTACCCTAATTCTCGAGCATGGAAACCAGTGATTTACTGAAACGCGTCCGACGGATAGAAATCAAGAGCCGCGGTCTCTCCCAGAACATCTTCGCCGGCCAGTACCACACAGCCTTCAAAGGCAAGGGTATGGCCTTTTCGGAAGTTCGGGAATACCAATTCGGCGACGATATCCGAAGCATTGACTGGAACGTGACGGCACGCTTCAACCATCCCTATGTCAAGATTTTTGAGGAAGAACGGGAAATGACGGTGATGCTGCTCATCGATGTGTCTGGCAGCCGCATGTTCGGAACCGAACATCAGCTCAAGCAAAACATGATCACGGAAATGGCAGCCACACTGGCGTTTTCAGCCATTCAAAACAACGACAAAATTGGCGTCATCTTCTTTTCGGACAAACTGGAAAAATTCATTCCTCCTAAAAAAGGAAAGAAACACATCCTATACATCATTCGGGAACTGATTGATTTTCAGCCTGAAAATACGAAGACCGATTTGGGTGGTGCTTTGAAGTACATGACCAGCGTCATCAAGAAACGGTGTACCGCCTTTATCCTTTCCGACTTCATCGATCCGAAAAACTTTCAGACCGACTTGACCATTGCCAACCGCAAGCACGACATCGTGGCCATTCAGGTATTCGACAAACGCGAAACCGAATTGCCATCCGTCGGACTCATCCACATCAAAGATGCGGAAACAGGGGAGGAGCAGCAAATCGACACGTCCTCAGCCAAAATTCGAGCCACCTACCGCCGTTGGTGGGAAAAGCAGCAGGAAAGCCTGCAGGATGCCTTCCAAAAAAGCAAGGTGGATTCCGTTTCCGTCTCAACCGATCAGGATTATGTCAAAGCATTGATGAATCTGTTCAATCTCCGAAATTAATATGTTAAAGAAAACGCTTGTTTTGCTGGGTCTGATCCTGACGCTTTCGACGCTTCAGGCACAACAACGGGTCAGCGTCAAGGCTACCATCGATTCCAGCGATCTGATGATCGGTGAACAAACCCTGTACCACATCGAGGTTTCGGGGCCAGTTTCCATGAAGTATGTGTTCCCAACCTTTTCGGGCGACAGTTTGGTTTCAGGCTTGGGCATCATCAACCGCAGCAAACTGGACACCGTCAGCATCAACAACGAACGGATTGAGTTGAAAACCGATTACCTGGTGACCTCGTTCGATACTGGGCTGTATTATATTCCACCAGTCAAGATTTTGGCAGGAACCGACACTTTTGAAAGCAACAACTTGGCTCTCAAGATTATGACCTACGATGTCGATACCACCAAGATGAAATTGTACGACATCAAAGGAGTTCAGAAACCTCCATTTGTCTTAAGCGACTATATGGTGGAGACCTTACTTTTCCTGTTGTTTTACGCCCTGGTGTTACTCTTGATTTGGTTGTACCTGCGTAAAAAATATCCGCACCTGCTGGGTGAGAAGGAAGCACAAGAACTACTCTTGCCGCCCCATGTGGTCGCCATTATGGAACTGGACCGTTTGAAAGCCGAGAAAATATGGAAACAAGGCAAGAACAAGAAGTATTACACGGAACTGACGGACATCATCCGCAAGTACATCGAACGACGCTTCCAATTCAACGCCCTGGAAATGACCACAGACGAGATACTCACCTTGTTCAAGCGTGACAAATCGACCCAATCCGTCTATCAGAACCTGAGTCAGATCTTGCAATTGGCCGATTTGGTCAAATTCGCCAAGATCGAACCGCTGGAAAGTGAAAACGAACTGAGTATCATCAATTCCTATCTGTTTGTCAATCAGACAAAACAAGAAGAAGTAAAGTCCATTGACGAACAAAAGGAAGAGTTAATCAAAGAATCGCTTGAAGAAGAACCCAAACCAACGGTTTCCGACACCGATGAACTGAAAAAATACATGCCAAAATGACTTTAGCCAATCCATATTACCTGTATTTGCTGCTCCTCCTCATACCCATCATCGTGTGGTATGTGCTGCGCAGAAAAAAACGGCATGCGACCATGCAGGTATCCAACAGTTTTGCCTTTGAAGGGCTCAAACCCTCCTGGAAAAACAGGTTGGAACATATCCCGTTTGCGCTGCGGATGCTTGCATTCGTACTCATCGTGCTCGTCCTTTGCAGGCCGCAGTCCTCCAACAGTTTCCAAAACGTCACCACCGAAGGCATCGACATTGTCATCGCATTGGACATTTCCAGCAGCATGTTGGCCGAAGACCTTCGGCCCAACCGCTTGGAAGCAGCCAAAAAAGTGGCTTCCAACTTCATCTCAGGCCGTCCCAACGACAACATCGGCTTGGTTCTTTTTGCGGCTGAAAGCTTTACGCAATGTCCCCTCACAACCGACCATGCGGTGCTGCTCAATCTTTTCGGAAGCATCAAAAGCGGCCTGATTGAAGACGGTACAGCCATCGGACTCGGCCTAGCCAATGCCGTGAGCCGCATCAAGGACTCCCAAGCCAAGTCCAAAGTCATCATCTTGTTGACCGACGGCTCCAACAACCGCGGAGACATCGACCCCATCACCGCTGCTGAAATCGCCAAGACCTTCGGCATCCGCGTCTACACCATCGGCGTAGGCCGAAAGGGCAAGGCACCATATCCGTTCCAAACTGCCTATGGTGTTCAGTATCAAAATATTGATGTCGACATTGATGAACCTCCACTCCGCCAGATCGCACAAACCACCGGTGGAGAATTCTACAGGGCAACCAGTACCAACAGCCTGAGCAGCATCTATCAAAAGATTGACCAGCTCGAAAAAACCAAGATGAATGTACACGAATATAGTAAGAAACATGAGGAATATAGGATATTCGCAATTGGAGCGCTTTTGTTGCTCTTGTTTGAAATCTTATTGAGAAACACCATCTTACGTCGTCTTCCATAAAATACAACGAACCATGTTTCGATTCTCGAATCCAGAATACCTTTACTTATTGCTGCTGATACCGGCCCTCATCCTGCTGTATGCGGCCATCAACATCAGGCAGCGCAAACGCTTGAAAGCCTTTGGCGACCCCGCTTTGTTGACCCTTTTGATGCCGGACGTGTCCCAACGCCGCCCACTTCTCAAGTTCATCTTGCAGGTGACCGCCATTACTATCTGCATCGTCATGATCGCAGGCCCCGAATTCGGTTCCAAACTCGAAAAATCCAAACGAAAGGGCGCCGAATTGATGATCGCGCTCGACGTCTCCAATTCCATGATGGCCCAGGACATCCAACCCAACCGCTTGGCCAAAGCCAAACAAATCCTCTCCAAATTGGTTGATAAACTCAAGAATGACAAAATCGGCTTGGTCGTTTTTGCCGGCGACGCTTTCACCCAATTGCCCATCACCTCCGATTACGTTTCGGCCAAGATGTTCATGAACACCATCACCCCCGAACTCGTTCCCACCCAAGGAACAGCTATCGGGACAGCCATCAGCTTGTGTATGAAATCATTTCCGCCCAAGGGTGAGGCTGAACGCGCCATCATTCTTATTACGGATGGTGAGAACTTCGAAGATGATGCCACCGAAGCGGCCAAAGAAGCTCAAAAGGAAGGCATCAAGGTCCATGTGGTCGGACTTGGGCTCGCACAAGGTTCGCCCATCCCGATGGACAACAGCAGTGACTTCCGCAAGGACAAGGACGGAAACGTCGTCATCACCAAACTGAATGAAAAGATGTGTCAGGACATCGCCGCTGCCGGAAACGGCATCTACGTGCGGTCGGACAACTCCAACGCCGCTCTGAAAATACTGGAAGCCCAATTGGACAAGATGACCAAATCAAATTTGGAATCGGCCGTCTACAGCGAATACGACGAGCAATTCGACGGCCTCGCCTGGATCGTGCTGCTCCTATTGGTGGTCGACCTACTCATCATGCATCGTAAGAACAAACGCTTGCGCAACGTCCGGTTGTTCACAATTGCGCTCATGCTGTTGGCGGCGTCCGGTGTTTCCGCTCAAAAAGCCGAACGCCGCGACATCCGCAAGGGAAACACCCAATACGAACACAAAAAATTTACGGAATCCGAAATTCAGTATCGTAAGGCATTGGAAGTGAACCCACATTCCAAAGAGGGAGCCTATAATCTAGGGAATGCGCTCTACCGACAGAACAAACCCAAAGAGGCAATGGAACAATACCAAAAGGCCTTGAGCGTACAGACCGATCCCATCAAGAAATCGCAGATATTCCACAATGCCGGAAACGTATTCATGGCCAACAGGGAATACGACAAAGCCGTCGATGCCTATAAGAATTCCATGATCATCAACCCCAGCGATAATGAGACCCGGTACAACCTGGCCATGGCCCAAGCTCTGCTAAAAAAACAACAGCAAAAGCAAAAGCAGGACAAGAACAAGGACAAGGACAAGAAGAAAGACCAAAAAAACGATCAGAAAGATAAGCAGCAGCAGAAACAAGACGATCAACAAAAGAAGCAGAACCAGAACAAAAAGCAGGATCAGCAGCAACAGCAGCAGGAGCAAGTTTCCAAAGAAAAAGCCCGCCAATTGCTGGATGCCTTGAGCCAGGATGAGAAAGACACCCAGGAAAAGGTCAAAAAGCTCCAGATGCAGCAAAGCAAAGCTCGAAAAACAGACAAAGACTGGTAAAAAAATGTAATTTTACAGACTGAAAAAGCATATTGAAATGAGGAACAAATTGATACTGGCAATCGTCCTGATGTTGAGCGGAACAAGCCTTCATCTCAAGGCGGCCGATGCGGTCACCTTCACCGGTGACGCACCCAAGCAGGTCATCATGGGGCAGTATTTCAACCTGGTCTATTCGGCAAACGTGGAAGTGGAAGACATGCGTATTGCCGAACTCAGTGATTTTTTTGAAATCTTGTACGGGCCGTCCACTTCCATGAGCAGTTCAACCACCATCGTGAACGGCAAATACCAATCGTCCACCTCGTACGGCTTCACTTATGTTCTTCGTCCTAAAAAGACCGGAACATTTACCATTCCTGCTGCAACAGCGAGCATAGGGGGGAATAAATACAAGAGCAATTCCTTGTCTATCAAAGTTCTGCCTACAGATCAACAAGGAGCTGGCAACCAACCCCAACAAAAATCATCGTCACCGGCGGCAGCTTCATCGACTCAAGATGCTGGCTCATCATCCTCCGTTTCCAACGATCAGGTCTTCATCCGGGCCATTCCTTCCAAAACCCAAGTGACCGAACAAGAAGGATTGCTGGTCACCTACAAGATTTACACCAGGGTGGACATTTCAGGCATGGAAAATCCCAAATTCCCGGAATTCAAAGGATTCATGGCTCAGGAAATTGAAGTTCCACAAAACAGACAATGGGACCTTGAAAATTACAATGGAGCCAATTACCAAACCACGATTTTGAAACAAACGGTCCTGTATCCCCGCGAAACGGGCAGCCTCACCATCGATAAAGGGTCATTCGACTTGGTTGTCCGGGTTAAGAACCGCAATCCCAGAACTCGAAGCATCTTCGACGACTTCTTCGACACCTATTCCGACGTGAAGAAAACGGTTTACTGCAACAGTGTGAAAATCAATGTCACGCCGCTGCCTGCAGGTAAACCAGCCGATTTCTGCGGCGTCACCGGCAGCCTGAACATGACCTCGTCCATCAGCGGCCAAAAAGTAAAGGCAAACGAAGCCGTCACCATCCGCGTCAAAATTTCCGGGAACGGAAACATGAAGATGATTCCAACGCCTGAACTCACTTTTCCAGCCGATTTCGAATCGTACGACCCCAAAGTGGACAATGCCTTCAAAAACTCGACCAGTGGCGTAAGCGGAACAAAATCCATTGAATATCTGGTTATTCCTAGATTCCCGGGTACGTTTCAGATTCCATCCGCCTCCATCAGTTATTTCGATTTAGCCACCCACCGATACAAAACACTCTCCACGCAGCCTTTTACCATCGAAGTGGGCAAGGGTGACGGGAACATCACCAATGTCAGCGGAAAATTCGCCAATCAGGAGCAATTGCGGCTATTGGGTTCAGACATACGTTACTTGAAGTCCAACATTCAACTTCAGAAACAACCACGGTTGTTTTTTGCCACCATGCCTTTCTGGCTTTCGTACCTGATACCCTTGCTGTTTTTCGGCATCATGCTGCTCATCAACCGCAAGAAACTCAAAGACAATGCCGACATTGCCCGGGTACGCAACCGTAAAGCGAACCAAGTAGCCGTCAAACGCCTCAAACAAGCCTCTGCATACCTTAAGGAAGGCAAGAAAGATTTTTTCTACGACGAAGTGCTGAAAGCGCTTTGGGGGTACACCAGTGACAAACTGAACATTCCACTTTCCAAACTTGATAAGGAAACCATTGAGACACAGTTGACTGAAAGCAAAGTAGGAGAGGACATCCGCAAGGAATTCATGGATATCCTGCAAACTTGCGAATACGCCCGTTTTGCACCGGGCGATGCTGCGGCCGCCATGGACAAACTGTATGAACAGACCATGGATGTCATCGGCAAAATGGAAAATACGATTAAACGATAAGACGATGAGACATCTATTCAGCACCCTTTTTCTCGTCCTGTTCGTCCTTACCGCAACAGCTCAAACGAACACTTCGGACAGCACTCAACAAAAAGCCGTATCGGGCACCGTCCTCACAGGCAACGAATCGTCCGCCACACTCCTTGAAATGGCTGCCACCAGCTACTCCAAAGGTCGTTACAGCGAAGCCACCGAACTATACGAGTCAATTCTCAAGAACAAAGGCCTCTCAGACAAAGTCTATTACAACCTGGGAAATGCCTATTTCAAATGCGACCGCTTGGCGCCCGCCATCCTGAACTTTGAACGTGCCCTTCGACTGAACCCGAGCGATGATGACGCTCGTTTCAACCTGGAAATGTGCCAGGCCCGCATCGTCGATAAGATCGATCCCATCGGCATGTTCTTCATCGTCCGTTGGTACCATTCTCTGGGAAACCTGCTGAACAGCAACGGTTGGGCCTATGTCAGCATCGCGTTCTTTCTGATGTTTATCGGATGTTTGTTCGCCTATTTCTTCGCCAGAAGGCGTTGGTTGAAGAAATCAGGCTTTTTCGTGGGTGTCTTGCTGCTTGTTTTCAGCACTTTGTCATTCGTTTACTCAGCTCAAGGCAGTAATCGCATCACTAACCCGGATGAAGCCATCCTATTTACCCTGTCTGTCACCGTCAAGAGTTCCCCCGATAAAAGCGGCACCGATTTGTTCGTATTGCATGAAGGAACCAAGATGAAAATCCGAAGTGTCTTGGGTGATTGGAGCGAGATTGAATTGGAAGACGGAAATATCGGTTGGTTACTCTCCAAAGACATTCAAATCATATAACAATGGGCATATTCGAATCATTGGTCACTTGGGACAAGAACTTGTTTCTAACATTCAACGGGTTACACACCCCTTGGATGGATCATTTCATGTGGCTGATGTCCCAAACGGTGGTTTGGTTGCCCTTTTTCCTGGTTTTCATTTACATGCTCATCCGCAACAAGCAAACGCAAAGCTTGTGGATCATATTGACTTTTGCCTTGCTCATCGCCTTTACGGATCAGATTGCCTCCGGAGTTTTCAAGCCCTTGGTCGAACGGCTCCGACCCACCCATGATCCGGCTTTGTCCAACCTCGTTCACACTGTAAACCGCTACGTTGGAGGTCGTTATGGCTTTTTTTCGAGCCATGCGGCGAATGTCTTCGCCTTCGCAGGATTAAGTTTGCTTTTAGTTCGCCAATGGCTTTACACGGTATCCATCCTCCTATGGGCAACGCTCATCGCATTTTCCCGTGTCTATCTTGGCGTACATTTTCCACTGGACGTTTTGACCGGAATAGCATTCGGATTACTCTCCTCCGTTGGTTTTCATTACCTCTATCAAGTACTGAGCAAAACCAAGTCTGTCAAGCGTGCGGGAAAGGACCGAAAACGTCGGAAATCAGCTGACGGGTTCCCTCGAAATGAAGTGAATCAGCTGAATTCCATATTAGCTATCGTGTTGATTGTCTGCCTGCTGTCATCCTACTATCTGACTTGGTAAACCCTTGACTCTGTCTGACTTAACCCCATCAAAAAAAAAGGTGCAATTATTTCATTTTTCCGTATAATTCATTACATTTAGAGCAGTTTTTAATATAAAACACAGTATTAATCTCTTTAAAAAAATACGGCCATGGTAAAAACAATCACATTTAACGAACTCCGTAAAATCAAAGACAGTTTACCTTCCGGAAGTTCTCAACGCATCGCTGACCAATTAGGCATCTCCGTTGAAACTGTCCGGAATTATTTTGGAGGTTCGAATTATCGGGATGGCAAAAGCGCAGGTGTACACATTGAACCAGGTCCCGATGGCGGCTTGGTCATGTTGGACGACACCATCATTTTAGATATTGCAATGGAGATTCTGGAGAAACGCAAATCCTGAACACATCCATTTCAAAGAAGCCACTCCTGAAGCAGGGGTGGTTTTTTTTTGGCTGAAATCTCTCAACTTTCTTTTAAGGAAATTAATTTCACATTAACCCAATAATCTGATCCTAAACGATATTAACATCGAACTTCATTTCCGTATTTTTGTCAGGCCTTCACCATATCCATTTTTATTAAGAAACCTAAAATTAATATAAATGGAACACAAAGAACAAGGAGTGTATCTGGTTTATGCACTCAACCTCAACAAGTCAGAGCCAAACAGTATTCAACCTGGGAAGCCTTTGTATTTTTCGAATCGTGAAAAAGCGGTGGATGTCATCCATCGGTTTAACGAAATCTATCCGTTCTTGTACGGACCTAACACCGATTCTCGTGTCTATTGCCTCGTTTTGGAGAAATACGCGCTGGACATGCAATATCGGTATCAGTTATCCACCTGGGTTTATTCAGCCGAAGGTCTTTTCCTCTCGGATTGCGTGGTACCCGATGACGGCCCTTTTTTCGGCAGGCAGAAAAGTGGCATCTGCCACGAAATCGGGGAAATCGTCGAAATTCCATACGGCGAACGTCTGGTATTCGGCATCGTTGTCGAGCAGCCGCTTTGCTTAAACGAAGAAAACCGAATTGATTACGGTTTCACCGCCTCCGACGATTGCTACACCGTCATCCAATACCCAGACCACGAAATTCACTACGCCCATTCACCGATGGTCTTCAAGCTTTCTGAAGCGGTTTCGGATACTGTCAGGGAGGAACTGCAACTTGCATTTCAACAGTTGATGCGAGAAAAGGAACAGTAGAATAGGGAGGGGGTCGTGGGCGTGCATTAAAAAAGCCTGCTACGATTGTAACAGGCTTTACTTGTCTACGTCGGGGTAGCGGGATTCGAAGTTACGCTTCGCTACACTTCGTTTTTCCGTCAATTACAATCCCACCCGGCCTCCCTTTGAAAAGGGAGGAGAAAGAAGCTTCGCTTCGCATAAACCGAGTCTATTATTTCCTCCCTCCGGGAGGAGGGGGTCGTGGGCATGCAAAAAAATAACCTGCTACTACTGTAACAGGCTATTTGCTTTAAACGTCGGGGTAGCGGGATTCGAACCCACGACCCCCTGGTCCCAAACCAGGTGCGCTACCGGACTGCGCTACACCCCGTTTTCAAGTCGGGTGCAAATGTACTCTTTTTTTCCGGATGCACAACCGTAACCCTTGTCTATTGCGAAAAAAAAGTCGATATTTGTACTATAAACATCCCAACATACATGTACAGAACGCATACTTGCGGAGAACTCCGCATCATCGACGTAGATAAGACCGTAACCCTCTCGGGTTGGGTACAACGCACCCGCAAAATGGGCGGCATGACCTTTGTGGACATTCGCGACAGGTACGGCATCACCCAATTGGTATTCAATCAAGAAGTGGATGCTGAACGCTGTGATCAAGCCAACAAGCTTGGTCGTGAATGGGTCATCCAAGCCATCGGCACTGTAGCCCAGCGCTCAAACAAGAACCCCAACATGCCGACGGGTGATATCGAATTGATTGTCAGTCAACTGAATATACTCAACGCTGCCGAAACGCCGCCCTTTACCATCGAAGATGAAACCGACGGCGGTGACGACATTCGCATGAAATACCGCTACCTCGACCTTCGTAGAAGTGCCGTCCGCAAGAACCTGGAGCTGCGTCACAAGATGACCATCCTCATCCGCACCTACTTGGACAAACAAGATTTCATCGAAGTGGAAACACCCATTCTGATTGGATCCACCCCCGAAGGCGCCCGCGACTTTGTGGTGCCTTCCCGCATGAACCTCAACGAATTCTACGCCTTGCCCCAGTCCCCCCAGCTGTTCAAACAGTTGCTCATGGTCGGCGGATTCGACCGTTACTTCCAGATAGCCAAGTGCTTCCGTGACGAGGATCTGCGTGCCGACCGTCAGCCTGAGTTCACCCAAATCGACTGCGAAATGTCGTTCGTAGAGCAGGAAGACGTCATCATGACCTTCGAAGGCATGTCCAAATACTTGTTCAAGGAAATCAAAGGCATCGAATACCAAGGCAAGTATCCTAGAATGACGTGGGCCGAAGCCATGACAAACTACGGCAGCGACAAACCCGACATCCGCTTCGAGATGAAGTTCGTCGAACTCAAGAAACACACCACCGAAGGCCTTTTCACCGTTTTCGACAGCGCAGAATACATTGGAGCCATTTGCGCCGATAGCTGCGCGGTCTATACCCGCAAGCAACTCGACGAACTGACCGACTTCGTTAAGCGTCCGCAAATCGGAGCCAAAGGCATGGTCTACTTGCGCTGCGAAGCCGATGGCACCTTCAAGTCATCCGTTGACAAATTCTATGATCAATCACAGCTGAAGGCGTGGGCCGAAGCCTGTCAGGCCAAACCCGGCGACCTCATCCTGATGTTGAGCGGCGACAAGGCCAAAACACAAAAAGCACTCTGCGAATTACGCCTCGAAATGGGGACAAGAATGGGCCTTCGCAATAAAGAAGTCTTTGCACCACTTTGGGTCATCGACTTCCCCATGTTCGAATGGGACGAAGAAACGCAGCGTTATTTCGCTATGCATCACCCATTTACCTCACCAAAACCCGAAGACATCCCCTTGTTGGACAGCAACCCCGGACTCGTTCGGGCCAATGCCTACGACATGGTCATCAACGGAGTCGAGTTGGGGGGGGGGTCCATTCGAATTTACGACAGTGAGCTGCAGGCCAAGGCATTCGACATCATGGGATTCACCCGTGAGAAGGCTCAAAGCCAGTTTGGTTTCCTCATGAGCGCCTTCAAATTCGGTGCGCCTCCCCACGGTGGATTGGCGTTCGGTTTGGACCGTTTTGTCTCCATGTTGGCCGGACTGGATTCCATCCGCGACTGCATCGCTTTCCCGAAAAATAACTCTGGACGCGATGTCATGTGCGACGCGCCCTCCAAAATCGATCCCGCGCAGTTGGAAGAATTGTACATCGCCCTGAAACAACCCGCAGCCAAGTAATGAAAACCGTCGGTGACGTTTGTGCTGTTCTGGAAGCGTTCGCACCCCTGTCTTTGCAGGAATCCTACGACAACGCCGGCCTAATCCTAGGCAATCGGGAACAGGAAGTTACCGGCATCTTGATTGCATTGGACGCCACACTGGAAGTCATCGATGAAGCCATCGCTAAAGGATATAATTTGATTGTGACCCACCACCCCTTCATTTTCAAGGGTTTAAAGACCATCACCGGCAAGAACCATACGGAGAATTGCCTAATCAAGGCCATCCGCAACGACATCGCCATTTACGCCGGCCACACCAACGTGGATTCCGTCCGGGGAGGAGTAAACGAACGCATGGCCATCAAACTCGGCTTGACTGAAACCTCCATCCTGGTTCCCGTGGATACGAACAGTTGCGATTGCGGTTTAGGTATGATCGGCAACTTGCCCGAAACCCTGAGCGAAACAGAATTCTTGCAGTTGGTCAAACAAACATTCCATTGTGAACGGATTCGCTTTTCCACTTTAACCGGAAAACCCATCCGAAAAGTGGCTTTGTGCGGAGGGTCGGGGAGTGAGTTCCTCGAAAATGCCCTGTCCAGGGGTGCTGACGCTTATTTGACCGGAGAAGCCAAGTACCACGAGTTCTTCACGCACGCCTCCGAAATTCTGTTGGTCGATGCCGGTCATTATGAGACGGAACAGTTTACAAAAGACATTTTTTTCGAGATACTTTCAGAAAATTTTTCTACCTTTGCCGTTCGGATTTCAGAAGTTGAGACCAACCCTGTCCATTATTTGTAAGTAATTACTAAACAAGATATTATATCTATGAGCGCTGAAAATTCTAAAGTAGATTCCAAAGAAATCACTGTCAAAGAGAAGCTGAAAGCTTTGTACGATTTGCAGATGGTTGTCTCTGAAATTGACAAAATCAAAACCCTTCGTGGCGAATTGCCTTTGGAAGTACAAGACCTGGAAGACGAAATCGCAGGTCTGGAAACCCGTATCGATAATTTCCGGGCAGAACTCAAGGAATGCGAAGACATCATCACTGGTCGCAAGTTGGATATCGAAAACTCCAAAGCTCTGACCATCAAGTACAAAGAGCAACAGGACAATGTTCGCAACAACCGCGAGTTCGACTACCTGAGCAAGGAGCTTGAATTCCAAGGTCTTGAAATCGAGTTTGCCGAAAAGAAAATTCGCGAAGCACAGGCCATGGCCAAAGCCAAAGCCGATGAAATGGAAGGTGCCGAAGACCATCTTTCCGAACGTCGCAAAGACCTTGACCTGAAAAAGCAGGAACTGGAAGAAATCATCTCCGAAACCCGCACCGAAGAAGAAACCCTTCGCGAAAAGGCCAAACAGATTGAAACCCTCATCGAACCGCGTCTGCTGGCTGCCTTCAAACGCATCCGCAAGAGCGCCCGCAACGGGCTTTCAGTCGTTTCCGTCCAACGTGACGCCTGCGGTGGTTGCTTCAACAAGATTCCGCCACAACGTCAAATGGACATTCGCATGGGCAAGAAAATCATCGTTTGCGAATATTGCGGACGCATCATGATCGACCCCGACATGACCGCCGAAGCATAACTCTTCACCAAAAAATACAAAAGCCGATTTCGTCAAGAGATCGGCTTTTTTCATAACTGGTGGTAGGAGGGAATGTCCGGCAAAAACACCACCTGATGGTTTTCATAGTCCATTCGACAACAATAATGCTTCAAACCATTGCTCACAATCAAGTAGTTGACGTGTAAAGCAAAGTTGTAGGCTGAACTCTGTTCAAAAACCTTCTGGGTGATTTCAACGGAGGGTGCTTTGTATTCGACAAGGACCAATGGCATAAGCGTTGCATCGTAAACCACCGTATCACAGCGTTTTTTTCGACCGTTGTAGGGTACAAATGCCTCCAAAACCATCCTACCGGCTGGAAAACCTTTTTCAGTAATTAAAAAATGCGTAAAATGTTGACGGACCCATTCCTCCGGTGTCAATGCCACGAACTTTTGCCGCAGGAAGTCGAAGATCTCATTTTTCCCGTTTACAGAACGTATTTTGTGGTCGTATGCAGGCAAGTTTAAGTCAAACATTTCGTATTTTTGTTTTCGAAGGCTAAAGATAGATAAATACCATGAAGACGAAAAAAGAAATTGTTGACAATTGGTTGCCCCGTTACACCAAGCGCCCGCTGGAAGGGTTCGGCAAACACATCCTGCTTACGAACTTCAACCAGTACGTGCAATTGTTCGCCGACAAATTCGGAGTCGAAGTGCTAGGCAAGGACGGCAACATGCCCAATGCCACGGCCAACGGTATCACCATCATCAATTTCGGCATGGGCAGCGCCAATGCGGCCACCATTATGGATCTTCTTTCGGCGATCGAACCCAATGCCGTCCTTTTTCTCGGTAAATGCGGCGTCCTGAAAGATGGCACCACCTTGGGTGATTTCGTCCTACCCATCGCTGCCATTCGTGGCGAAGGGACCTCCAACGACTACTTTCCACCCGAAGTGCCCTCATTGCCTGCTTTCAGCCTCCAACGTGCCGTATCCACCACCATTCGCGACTATCAGAAGGATTACTACACTGGCACGGTCTATACCACCAACCGTCGAGTGTGGGAATTTGATGAGCAATTCAAAGATTACCTACACCGCATCAGGGCGATGGCTGTGGACATGGAAACGGCAACCCTGTTTTCCGTTGGATTCTACAACGGCATTCCTACTGGCGCACTGTTACTCATTTCCGACCAACCATTCATTTCTACCGGAGTTAAAACAAGCAAGAGCGATCAACAGGTCAATGAACTTTATGTGAACGACCATTTGAACATTGGCATTACCGCCTTGGATATTCTTATTCGCAACGGCCGTTCAGTCAAACACTTACGTTTCTAACATGGCCAAAACCGCTCAAACTCCACAATCCATTTTGGCTGAAGTCAAGGCTGGAAATCTCAAACCCGTTTATTTTTTGATGGGTGAGGAATCCTATTACATCGACAGCATCACCGAAGCACTCTTGGAAGCCTTGATGACGGAATCGGAGAAGGAATTCGATCTGGCAGTGGTCTATGGCAAGGATACCGACATGAGGCAAGTCATCAGTCTGGCCAGACAATACCCTATGATGGCCAAGCATCGAGTCGTTTTAGTCAAGGAAGCTCAGGACATCAAGGATATGGACATGTTGTCCATCTATCTTGAAAAGCCCATGCAATCGACCATCCTGATTGTCAACCACAAGAACGGCAGCCTAGACAAACGCAAGAAGTTAGCGTCTGAACTCGATAAAACAGCCATTCTCTTTGAGTCGAAAAAACTTTACGACAATGAACTGCCTGGTTGGATAGCCAATCATGCCAAATCCAAGGGTTTGGGCATCGATGATCGTACAGCTGAATTATTGGCCGAGTACCTGGGAAGCGATTTGGGTAGGATAGTGGGTGAAATTGAAAAACTGAGCATCACCATGCCCAAGGGTGAGACGCGCATCACACCGGCATTGGTAGAACGAAACATCGGCATCAGCAAAGAATACAACGACTTCGAACTTCAGAGTGCCCTTGTCAGCAAGAACATTTTAAAAGCCAACAAGATTGCATTGTACTATAGCAAGACCCCAAAAGGTAATCCGTTGGTAAAAACCATTGCCTTGCTGTCCGGTTTTTTCAGCAACCTAATGTTGTATCACTATCTGGTGGATAAGTCACCCAGTGCCGTTGCAAGTGAATTAGGCATCGCACCTTTCCGCGTACGGGAGTTTGCGGAAGGAGCAAAGAATTACAACGCTCTGAAAACCATGAATATAATTAGCTTATTCAGAGCATACGATGCCAAGGCAAAAGGTTTTGAAAGCAAAAGCATCCCAGATGGTGAACTCTTGAAAGAGCTGTTGTACAAAATCATGCATTAATTGGTACTTTAAGACATAGGACGTCTTAACAAATTTATGTAGTCTGATTTTCAGCTATTTAAATACATCAAATCACTTTTTTTCCAAATAAGGCTCAGAATTGAATATTCCGAGCCTATGCCCGCATACTCAAAAAATATCGCATTCTCAGCGATTTGGGCTTAACAGATGCAAATTTTTGATTTACATTATACTGGTGTGTTGATAAACTGTTCATAAACATAAACAGCTATTTACAATATGCAACACGCAATATGTAAATTATTCATATCCATATGTAAATTATCAGAAAGCCCAAAGTCTAATAAATTCAATCTGAAGTGTAGTGACTTTTTTAGCCAACCTCCTAATTACAAATGTTTTGTATACATTTGAAAACGTCCGAAAAGTGTGCTAAATAGGCAATAAAATTTCATATCTATCATATAACCAGTATAATAGATATATTATATAAAGTATAGCTTCATATTAATTGTTATTAGAATCAAAAATAGTTGCAAAACATCGATGAAATCGGTATTTTTTAAATATATACTATTATTAATCAGATAAATATAGTACATTACTTAAACTTAATGCTTTAAACGATTACAACCAGTTTAATTCTGTAAATTATATACAATATACTTTTGTAACTTTTACACTGATCGCCGTATTACAAATGGCAATTTACTTAATTTTATGCGCTTGTAAATTTGGTTTGCGATTGTAAATTTTACTTATTACATTTGTATACTTCCAACCAGAAGGGGGTTGCCGTTTTAGAGAAATAATGAACACCTGTTGATAACTCAAAAATGGAACTGATTTTTGACTGCTTCAGAAAACGAAAAAAAAAGTCATCTGGAAAATGGAGTTCAGACCTGCCCCAAAAGAAATTTTGACAAAAGATATTTTGACAAGAATAGTTCAAAATTTGATAACTTGAAAAACGACTGTTTAAAATTAGACAACAAAAAAATAAACGACCGATGCAAACCCGAATTCAAAAAATCATAGAAGACAAAAATTTGTCCCCTTCCAGTTTTGCGGATGAAGTCGGTTTGAACCGAGCAGTCGTTTCCCACATCTTACATGGTCGAAACAAACCTGGTCTCGAAAATCTACAACGCATTTTAACCACCTACCCCGACATCAATCCGGGTTGGCTCATTTCCGGAAATGGCTCCATGTACCTTGATGGTTCCGGAAACCCAAAAACGCCCAGTTTATTCGACGAGGATGATGAAATTCCCGCCCATTCCCCTGATAAAATGGAATATCCCAAGGAAATCGAGTCAAAACCGATGGCAAATACCCCTAAACAACCAGTAAACCAATTGGTTAACCTTAAAATTCCGAGTTCTGTCAAAGTAAAGAAGATAGCGGTATTTTACTCCGATAATACCTACGAAGAGTTTGTTCCCAGCAACAAGGACTAACCACCACTTTACAAAACGCACTGCAACCGTTTGCACGCTTTCGTTGGAAACCGTATCTTTGTAAGGAAGAAAGATACTGCAAGAATATGCAAAATTACAAAAGCTCCATTTTGGATTTGGAACTGGTCGAAACCCTGGCTCTGAATACCCAATATGTTCTGATGAAATTTCATCACGAACAAACGTTGCCCGCCATGGAACCAGGCCAATTCATCCAAGTCCGCGTAGACGGTTCGCCCAATACCTATTTGAGGAGACCAATTTCCATCAACTTCGTCGATACGGAAAAAAATCAACTTTGGTTGCTCATCCAACTGGTGGGTGATGGTACCAAAACACTTGCCGCCACTCCAATTGGAAACAAAGTCAACATGATCTTGCCGCTGGGCAACCGATTCAGCAAACCAGAAGCTTCCGACCGGGTTTTACTCGTCGGGGGAGGGGTTGGCGTCGCTCCCCTACTGATGCTTGGCAAGGAAATCATGGAAATGGGGCTCGAAGTGACCTTTCTTTTAGGCGCCCGCTCGTCCAAAGACTTGCTTGAACTGGATGAATTCTCCAAATACGGTCAGGTGTACACCACCACCGAAGATGCCAGTGCCGGTGAAAAAGGATTCGTCACCCAACACAGCATTCTGAATGAACAAGCGTTCACTAAAATCTATACTTGTGGACCGAAACCAATGATGCAGGCTGTTTCCAATTATGCCAGCAAAAAAAACATCGAATGTGAAGTCTCTCTGGAAAACTCCATGGCTTGTGGCATCGGCGCTTGCCTTTGCTGCGTGGAAGACACGGTGGACGGGCACGTTTGCACCTGTACGACAGGTCCTGTTTTCAATATAAAGAAACTGAAATGGTAGATCAGAGCATCGATTTAAACGGTTTGAAACTGCGGAATCCAGTGATGACCGCTTCCGGTACATTCGGCTTCGGGGAGGAATTCACCGACTTTATGGACCTTGCGCGAATAGGAGGCATTATTGTAAAAGGGACCACCCTTCGTCATCGGGAAGGAAACGCGTATCCCCGCATGGCCGAAACACCCATGGGCATGTTAAACGCTGTGGGACTGCAGAATAAGGGTGTACATTATTTCAAGGACACCATCTATCCACGCATCATGAACTTCGACACCAACATCCTGGTCAACGTATCGGGTTCCACTGTGGAAGACTATGTTGAAACGGCTGAAATCATTAATGAACTGACCCACATTCCGGGCATCGAGCTGAATATTTCCTGCCCCAACGTCAAAGAAGGCGGTATGGCCTTCGGTACTACCGCTCAAGGAGCAGCGCGAGTAGTCGAGGCTGTTCGGAAAGTCTACAAAAAACATTTGATGGTGAAGCTTTCGCCCAATGTGACCGACATCACTGAGATTGCAAGAGCGGTGGAAGCCTCCGGTGCAGACTCCGTCTCGATGATCAACACCTTGTTGGGCATGGCCATCAATGCGGAGAAACGGAAACCGGTCTTATCTACCGTAACGGGTGGATTGTCAGGTGCCTGCGTTAAACCCATTGCACTGCGTATGGTATGGCAGACTTCCAAAGCGATTCAGATTCCCATTGTCGGATTGGGTGGAATTTCAAATGCCATCGATGCGGTTGAGTTTCTGCTAGCAGGAGCATCCGCCATTCAAGTTGGCACGGCCAACTTCATCGACCCTGCAATCACTCCGAAAATTGCGGAAGGTATTGTAGAATACTGTGAACGTCATGGATTTAAATCCGTTCGCGAATTGATCGGAGCGCTTGAAACAGAGGGTCAACAACCATCTGCCTGTCTGACGGATCAAAAATGTTCGTAATTTATTTAAGCAAGTCGGGGCGCAGCAATTTCGTGCGTTCAAGAGCCTGCTGATGTTCCCATTCCTCAATTTTTCGTTGGTGTCCTGAAAGCAGAATTTCCGGAACTTTCCAACCATTGTATTCGGCAGGTCTGGTATAAACCGGAGGTGCCAAGAGGTTGTCCTGAAACGAATCCGAAAGGGCAGACTGCTCGTCTGAAATCGCCCCCGGAATGACGCGCACAACCGCATCGGCAATGATGGCTGCGGCCAACTCACCGCCCGTCAGAACATAATCGCCGATGGATATCTCCCTGGTAATGAAGTGTTCACGAATACGGTGGTCAATACCTTTGTAATGTCCGCACAAGATGATGATGTTTTCCAGCAGCGACATGCGATTGGCCATGGGCTGGTTGAACATTTCACCATCCGGAGAAGTATAAATAATTTCATCGTAGGTCCGCTCACTTTTCAATTGCGTGATGATGCGATCAATCGGTTCGATTTGCAAAACCATGCCGGCAGAGAATCCAAATGCGTAATCATCCACCCGGCGATGCTTCACATCCGTGGAATATTCGCGCAAATTATGAACCTTGATTTGCGCAATCCCTTTGTCCTGAGCACGTTTCAAGATGGAACAATTCAGCGGTCCCTCCAGCAAATCGGGTAAAACGGTGATGATGTCAATACGCATTTATATACAATTATTGAATAGATATTCTTTATTGAAGAACTCAATACCACAAAAGTACTCAAAATCGACGACCGCGGCAAACGTACCTAAAAAGCAAGGCCCGACAACCTCTCGGCGCCGGACCTCTTGTTGCCGAGGCAACGTAGGAATCGATTTCTTCTTGGCAGATAGCAGTCTTTTCCTTACTATTTTTCGTAAACTAGGTTGTCGATGCAGACGTATTGCGGCGTGTTCAGCCATTCACCGGATTTATCGGAGGAATCGAAAGTAAAGGTGAGGATGGAAACCTTGCCGAGCGCTTCGAGCGAGATTTTGGTCCAATCGCTGCAAATGTACGATTGGTTGTTCCTGAATTCTGCCAAGGGAATGACGACTTGACCAGTTTGAATATTGTTTGAATCGTATCCGGTAACCGTCACATTGAAATAGTCGCCGGTTTTGAACTTGGTTACGTAGCCTGCACCACCATCGTCACCTTCTTTCAGTGCCCAATAATCGTAAGTTGAGTTATTGACCATCAGGCTTTTAAGCTTTACAGGCTGATTAAATGCGCATGGTGCTCCATTCACACCGATCAATGCAAACTTTTCAGAACCATTGGCACCAGAGGATGCATGAACGCTGTATTGATTGGCCAATCCGGTAGTTTCCATGTTGGTGTGGTTGGAACAGGCTATCCCTGACCACCATGAAAAGCCATTCATTTCCATACAAACGACCGGGCAAGTCAGGATGTCCGAAGTGAAACTGAAAATACTGTCCTTACCATTGAATACGCCGGAAGTGTCCAATGTCACGTCCTCAAACGTGATCATACCAGTTTTCACTTCTGTTTCCGGATTACAAGCCGTAAAGGCCATACTCAAACCAGCTGCCAACAGGGCAGCGTTCAGCAAACGAAAAGATTTCTTCATCTAATTGATAATTAGTTGGTTAATAAAATAGGACAAGCCAACCAATGATACCGGATTTCGTAGTAGGGTAGTCATTCATTTAGCTTTTTCTCCCGAAAGCATGAAAAATTCTGGCAGGTTTTCTGACTCAGTTCGCCCCGATTAGCCTTCCCATTCCGTATGAACAGTGGCGTTGTAGAACCGGGGTTGTTTTGAACTTCACAGCAGCGGGTACTGTTCCGGGTTTGAACCGGATTCCCTTTTATGCGGATGAATGAATTTCATCGCATCACCAAAACGATGCAAAGGTAGCAAAAAAGAAGGCGGTCTTCCAAAGAAAACCGCCTCGATTTTATCAACAAAAATGCCATTTATTCCACAATTTCGCCGCCTTTTATCAGAGCTGCCTCATTCATAGGCAGTAAGTGATGGTGACGGGAGGGCAGCGATTTCTTCAAACCTTTCAGAATGCCTTCCATGGTGACGACTGGTTTCACTTTGACATAAGCGCCCAACACGATCATGTTGTACGACTTGCTGTTATCCATTTCGTAAGTTGCCTCCATGGCTTTCACCTTATAAACCTTGATGTCGGTCCTAGTGGGCGGGTTTTTGATACCGTGTGGATCGTAGATCAAGATGCCACCGGGTTTCACCTGGCTTTCGAACTTGTTGAGCGACTGCTGATTGAGAATGATGGCGGTGTCAAACTGGTTCAAAATGGGCGAACTGATTCGGCTTTCGCTTAGAATGACAGTCACATTGGCCGTACCTCCACGTTGCTCAGGCCCATAGGCTGGCATCCAAGATACTTCCAATCCACTTGTCATTCCTGCGTACGCCAGAATCTTACCCATGGACAGAACGCCCTGTCCACCAAAACCTGCAATGATTATTTCTTCCTTCATGATTATTTATCTTTCAAATCGCCCAACGGGTAATAGGGAAACATGTTTTCGACCATCCAGTTGTTGGCTTCCACGGGAGTCATTTTCCAACCGGCATTGCAGGTGGATACAATTTCCACGATGCTGGTACCTTTACCCTGCATGGAATTTTCGAACGCTTTACGGATGGCCTTTTTGGTCTTTTTGACACCGGCTACGTTGTGAACACATTGACGGGTGGCGTAGCAAACACCTTCCAATTGGGCCAGCAACTCCGTGATCTTCAACGGATGGCCGTTTAACGCTTCGTTTCTGCCCATGGGGCAAGTCGAAGTGATCATGCCTGGTAGGGTTGTTGGAGCCATCTGGCCTCCGGTCATGCCGTAGATACCGTTGTTGATGAAGATGATGGTAATGTTTTCACCGCGGTTGGCCGCATGGATGGTTTCAGCCGTACCGATGGCGGCCAAATCGCCGTCGCCTTGATAGGTGAAGACCAGTCTGTCCGGATTCAAGCGCTTGATGGCGGTGGCTAGAGCAGGAGCACGGCCGTGGGCTGCTTCGGCAAAGTCAATGTCCAGGTAATTGTACATGAAAACGGCACAACCCACCGGTGCCACACCGATGGTCTTTTCTTGCATGCCCATTTCTTCAATGACATTGGCCAAGACCTGATGCGCCGTTCCGTGGCTGCAACCTGGGCAATAATGCATGGTGTTGTCCAGCATGAGGCTGGATTTCTGATACACCAGATTATCGGGATTTATGATAGTATTTGACATAACGTTCTGATTTACATTTGTTTTTTCAATGCATCGAAAATTTCTTCCGGAGCAGGTACCACGCCGCCTAGGCGACCGTAATGAATTACCGGAACTTTGCCATTGACGGCGAGTCTCACGTCCTCGATCATTTGACCGGCATTCATTTCGACCGTCAACATGGACTTGACTTTATCGGCGTATTTGGCAAGTACTTTGGACGGGAAAGGCCAAAGAGTGATTGGGCGCAACAGACCGACTTTGAAGCCTTCTTCACGAAGCAGCTCAACAGCCTTTAGGCTGATACGTGCGACGGATCCGAATGCAATAATCAGGTAATCAGCGTCTTCACACATAAACTCTTCGTAACGCACTTCGGTAGCCTCCACCAAACGATACCGGTCCTGTCGCTCCTCGTTTTTCTTTTCCATGCGATACGGATCCAAATCGAGGGAGGATACCACATTCCGTTTACGGCTTGCAGGTTTGCCATAGGCTGCCCAAGGGCATTCGGCGGCGACTTCAGCCTCCGTGCGACGTGGTTGGAAGGGCGGCAATACCACCTTTTCCATCATCTGACCGATGACACCGTCCGTCAAAATCATGGCGGGTATGCGGTATTTAAAGGATAGGTCGAAACCAAGTCCCACAAAATCAGCCATTTCCTGTACAGAATTCGGAGCCAGCACGATTAATTTGTAGTCTCCGTGACCACCGCCCTTGACCGATTGGAAATAGTCGGCTTGACTAGGCTGAATGGTACCCAAGCCGGGGCCGCCGCGCATGACATTGACCAACAACATGGGCAGATCCGCGCCGACAGCGAAGGAAATCCCTTCCTGCATTAGGCTTACGCCAGGACTGGAGGAAGTAGTTAGGCACTTTTTACCGGTGGCGGCACCGCCGAACACCATTTGCACGGAGGCGATTTCGCTTTCAGCCTGTAAAACAATCATTCCGGTTGTTTCCCAGGGCTTTTGCTCCATGAGCGTTTCCATGATTTCGGACTGCGGGGTTATGGGATAACCGAAGTAACCATCGGCTCCGCAGCGTATGGAGGCATGAGCAATCGCTTCATTGCCTTTCATCAATAGTATTTCATTCATTCTTTTTCTTCTTTTATACGATACACCTGGATGCAACCATCCGGACAAACGTAACCACAACTGGCGCATCCGGTGCAGTTATCCGGATTCAGCATATACGAATAGGTATAGCCTTTGGTATTGACGTCTTTCGACATACGCAGGACATCGAACGGACAGCTGTGAATACAAACATCGCATCCTTTGCAACGTTCTACATCGACAACGATCGCTCCTTTGAATTTTGCCATTATTATTTAAATATAGTGTTATATCTACTTATCAATTAAGCGTTTCACTCCAGTAAAAACAACCGGTAAACGCATTTTTCAGATCGACCGGCGACTTGAACAGGCCGTACACGGAAGAGCCGCTGCCTGACATGGAGGCGTAAACTGCTCCGTTTCGGTAGAGTGCTTCCTTGATTTCTCCAATAATTGGATATTTCTGGAATACAGAAGGTTCAAAATCGTTGATCACGTTGTCTCTCCACGTTTCGATAGGATTGCCGATCCGTTCTTTCAGGTATCTTTCCGGGTGAGCGGGATGGACCAGGGAGTAGGCTTCAGCTGTGGACACGTGGACGTTGGGCTTTATCAAGACCAAAAACAATCCACGAAGGTTCAGCGAAACGTCTTCAAAATCGGTTCCTATACCGGATGCAAATATCGGGTTATTTTTAATAAAAAATGCACAGTCTGCGCCTATTTGTGCAGAAAATTGTTCCAGTTCCAATTCAGTTAGGTTCAATCCATTCATCAAGTTGATGATTTTCAAGGCATTCGCCGCATCGGACGAACCTCCACCCAAGCCAGCGCCGGTTGGAATTGCTTTCTTTAAATAAAAGGCGGAGGGTTGTAGCTGAAATCGTTTTTCCATCAACCGAAAGGCTTTGGTGACGATGTTTTTTTCTTCGTCCAACCCTAAGTCGGATTGATCCAGCACTTTAACTTCCAAAGAATATGGTTTTCCAGTGGGATGGGGGACCACTTCCAGGGCATCTTTCAAACCAATGGGATAAAAAACCGTTTCCAGATTGTGGTATCCATCCGTTCGTTTTTCGGTCACTCGTAAGCCCAAATTGATTTTTGCGTTTGGAAAACAAATCATGTTCTCGAAATTTCGGTATGCAATTGGAAAATGTGCCGCAAATATACGAATATTCAGCTAACAGGGCAAGTTATCAACAGGCCTGTTGAAAGCTTTTTTCATAGAATAAGGTTTTCTTGTGTACCTTTGGGAACGTAAGAAAAAAAAGATGGAAGAACGCAAGAATTATCGTCAAGGCAGAGCCAAAACAAACCCCGTTTACATGACCGACGCCGGTAAACGTCCTCCTGAAGCCAGGGAATTGGAGGAAGCCGTTCTCGGAGCATTGATGCTCGAAAAAGATGCTTATTCCATCGTCAGCGACATTTTGAAGCCCCAAAGCTTCTATGAGCATGCCCACGAGCTGATTTTCACCGCCATACAGAACTTAGCCATCCTACAGCGTCCGGTGGACATGCTGACCGTACAGGAGCAACTTAAAAAAGAAGGTAATCTGGATGAAGCCGGAGGACCCTATTATTTGGCACAGCTTACCGGCAAAGTCGTTTCCACAGCCCACCTGGAATTCCATGCCCGCATCGTGGCTCAGAAATTCCTGGCCAGGGAACTGATACGCTACACTTCCGAAGTCTCCGGCAAAGCCTACGACGAAACCATGGACGTGGACGACCTCATGCAGGATGCCGAAGCCGGCCTCTTTGAGATCTCTCAACGGAACATGAAAAAGGATGTGACGCAGATCAATCCCATCATCAACGAAGCCATTGAACTGCTCAACATTGCCGCCAAACGTAAGGACGGCTTGAGCGGACTACCATCGGGATTCACAGGTTTGGACAAGATGACATCCGGTTGGCAGAACTCGGACTTGGTCATCATTGCAGCCCGCCCCGCCATGGGTAAGACCGCCTTTGTGCTTTCCATGGCCAAGAACATGGCGGTGAACTACAAACAACCGGTTGCCGTCTTTTCCCTTGAAATGTCCAACGTACAGCTGGTCAATCGTTTGATTATCAATGTTTGTGAAATCGAAGGGGAAAAGATCAGAAACGGTCAACTGCTCGAACACGAATGGCACCAATTGGACTACAAGATCAAAGATCTGTACGATGCGCCTTTATACATCGACGATACCCCGAGTTTGTCCATCTTTGAGTTCAGAACCAAAGCTAGAAGACTGGTGCGCGAACACCATGTCAAGATCATCATCATTGACTATTTGCAGTTGATGAACGCCAGTGGTTCGGCCTTTGGAAGCCGTGAACAGGAAGTTTCCATGATATCCAGGTCGCTCAAGGGCTTGGCCAAGGAACTGAACATTCCCATCATCGCCTTATCACAGCTGAATCGTGGTGTGGAGAACCGATCCGGCAGCGGTGCCGACTCCAAGCGGCCTCAATTGGCCGACCTTCGTGAATCGGGCGCCATCGAGCAGGATGCCGATATGGTTTGCTTCATCCACCGTCCTGAATACTATAAGATTTTGGAGGACACCCAAGGCAACAGCTTGGTGGGCATGGCCGAAATCATCATCGCCAAGCACCGTAACGGTTCCGTCGGGGATGTAAGGCTTCGGTTCAAGGCACAGTTTGCCAAGTTTTGCAACCCGGATGAGGACATCGAGCCGGGTGCTGGCTCCAACATCCTGGCATCTCGCATCAACCGGGAAGCCAGTTTTGCAGGAGGTCCACCTGTGAATTCAGCCAATCCCTACGAAAACGGGGAAGGCGGCGACAATATCATGCCTTTCTAAACCCGCTGAATCTGAACCATTAAGCTTCAGCAGCCAAAAAATATCAAAAAAATCGCTGACAGGGTTTGAAAATTTGCCAAAATAGGGTATCTTTGCACTCGCAATAACGCAATGGCTACGTAGCTCAACTGAATAGAGCATCGCACTACGGATGCGAAGGTTATAGGTTTGAATCCTATCGTGGTCACTTTAAAAAATCCCTCTTGTTCTTAAGAACTGGAGGGATTTTTTTTTCTTATTGCCAACTCTTACAGAAGGAATACCCATGATGTTGATATAGACACAACATTCTTGGCAAGCGTGTCTGAAAGTCGCTGTACTCTTTTTTGGCAGGTTGCGTCCATTGTACTTCGCTTAGCGCCGCCAATCGAGGCAAGAGCATGTATTCAACGTGAGCGAATCGAGCAATGTATTCCGTCCACATGGTTGCTTGAACCCCAATCACATTCTTTTGTTCCTCAGGTGAAAGAACAGAAGGAACCGGTTCCAGGCCATATGCCTGGCTAAGTGGGCAATAGCCTCCGATGGCCAAGGGCTCGGATTCAATCGGCATCATTTGATAATGATCAAAATACAGTTGCGTGTTGGGTGTCATGATGACTCTGTGCTTCATTCGGGCAGCTAAAATGCCACCATCCATGCCACGCCAGGACATGATGATGGAATTGGGCCCAAGACCGCCTTCCAGAATCTCATCCCAACCAATCATTTCTCGGCCTTTTTCATTCAAAACGCGTTCGGCATACATCATGATGTAGCCTTGCAAGCGGGATTCAGCCGTATGTTTGTCGTCTGAAACCAAGCCGAGCGCTTTTATTTTGGCTTGACATTTGGGGCATTTTTGCCAATTGACTTTGGAGCATTCGTCACCGCCTACATGAATGTACTTGGAAGGAAAGAGGCGGGTGATTTCCGTGAGCACCTCCCGAATAAAGACAAGTGTTTGGTCATTTCCGGCACACAACACATTGTCCGAGACACCCCATTGACACCACAGCGCGTATGGGCCGCCGGTGCATCCCAATTCCGGATAGGCGGACAAGGCTCCCAGCATGTGCCCTGGCAAATCAATTTCGGGAATGACATTGATGTATCGTTCTTTGGCGTAGGACACGATTTCGAGTATTTGGCGCTGGGTGTAGAAGCCTCCATGCGGAATTCCGTCATAAACCCCAGTATTGTGCCCGATGACCGTTTGAGGCCTCATGGAACCGATCTGGGTTAGCTTTGGATATTTCTTGATTTCGATGCGCCAACCCTGATCGTCCGAAAGATGCCAGTGAAAGGTGTTGATGTTGTGCATTACCAAAATGTCGAGGTACCGTTTCACTTCGTCCACCGTAAAAAAATGCCGGGCCACATCCAGATGCATGCCGCGGTACGCAAAACGAGGGGCATCGTTGATGATTACTCCAGGCATAACCAACGGACTGGTCGATTCCGGAGGTATGGACTTGCGCAAGGTTTGAATGCCATAAAACACACCAGCAGCGGTAACTCCCTGAATGACAATTTTATCCGAATCAACACTCAACCGGTAGGCTTCCGGATTGGCGGCTTTAAGCCCCAGGGCAAGCACGATGGCTTTTCCCTTTGGCCGACCCTTCAAAATTGGAAGTTCCAAGCCAATGAGGTCTTTAAGATACGTCTTTAGAAACAAGGCATTGGCTTTCAACTTCGAACGACACCCCGAATACTGAATTCCTACATGCTCATCCAGTAGAAAAGACCTATTTGGCTGAAGTGTACATTCATTAGGCAGGGGTATGACCCTGTAGTCGATGGTCGGAGCGATGGCTGATACTGCCTGAATACAAAGAAATCCTGTCAATAGCAATAGAAGTTTTCGCATGTTCGGGTAGGTTGACTATTCGATGAAACGCTTGGGGAACAAAAGAAATCCGAGATTCACTCCAAAATTCCAGTTCCCTTTCGGATAGCTGTATCGATTCATGAAGAGGCAGATGTTGGTGACTGGCAAATTGTACACCAGCGCCACTTCACCCAAACTTTGCACATGAGACCAGGATGATTCCTGCAAGGCCAGACCTCCGGTTCCGTCATAAAGAGACTGTAATGGGAAGAAACCATAGAGTTCACTCCTCAAATAGAGGGATTGCCGAATGTTCCATATGGGCATCACACCGAATGCCAGGTATTGGTTCGACCGAAACGCTTCATTGAAGCTGGTCATACTGTGAGGAGTCGGTGTGAATGCAGGCGCTTGAATAATGCTGGAGGTGTAATTGTCCAGCGTACGCTTGTTGTTGAATACGAATTCACCCTTCAATCCCAGAATAAAATGGTTGTTGAACGAATTGTAATGTTCAATCCCACCCGAAAGTTGAATATAATTCAAGGATTTGTCCGCTTTGCGCACATGACCGGTGGTATCGCCATATTTATAGCTCTCAATGCCCGAGATGAATTGCCCGAGCACATATCTGCGAAAACCAGCAGTGGCATACTGCTTGATATTCAGCGTATTCTGTTCGAAACGCATGGTGAAAGAGCCAAAGCCATACACACTTTTGTCGAAGGCGTCCGAAGTAACTGAAGACAATTTGTTTTGCGCATAATTGTCGACCATATAGGCTCCTCCCAGTGACAACTCAATTTTTCCATTCCGATGAAACGGAAATCCATACCGGAATTTCAAATAGGTTTCCAATTGATTGACAAAAGCGGGAAGGTTGCTTTGATAAAACAACTTTTGATCTTGGAAATAGTTGTAATACTGCGTAGTGAACTGAAGTGCCAAGTATTGAGGTACTTTTTTTGCGTTGAAATTGAATTTGGAGGTCAAGTTGAAAGCATTCAGAAACTTTCCCATATAGGTTTCAGCAGTGTAAACCTGAGAATAATCATTGAGAATCTGATAATTGACGCCCATGTACAATTGGTTGGAAACCGACGAGGAGAGGTTGGCACCGATGGCGATGTTGATGTTGTCGTCCATTTCAACATCCAGCACCAGCTTAAAGGATTGGTCGGCTTCCTGAAAATAAGCATGGGGAATTATTTCTTTTATCTTGCTGTTTTCCAGCATTTTAAAATAAGCGACCTTAAAGTCCTCCAACGTGAAATAATTGGTCCCGTCCTGTTTGAGCACGCTCAACAAATAATCACGTTGCACATCGGTGACACCATTGATCTGAATCTCACGGAAACGCAGCGACGGGGCTTGGCTCTTGAAATAATTGCGTTTCAAGCTGAGTGCGAATGGGTCTGAACGCCTTTTGATCATTTTCTTGATGGAATCCATCTGCGCCATGGCTCCGTCGTAACCAATCTTATAGGCTGTATCCACTTGATCAAAGTCCAACAAGGCTATTTCGTCCAAATTCAAATTTAATTGAATACCCTTACCGGGTGAAATCGTATCGGAAGTGGAGTGCAAAATCATGTTTTTCAACTGGCCCATCATGTCGTAATCGTCCGGCATCTTGTCCAAGTTGTCCACCACGCAACCGATCATCAAGTCGGGGTGAAAATCGCTTTTCATTACATTGACCGGATAGTTGTTGTAGATGGCACCGTCGTACATGAGGTTGCCATTCACTCGGATGGCCTTGAATACGAATGGAAAAGACATGGATGCCCGAATGGCATCGCCCAAATCACCCTTTCTAAAAACAAAGGACTTGCGGGTATAGACGTTGGAGGCGACACTTCTAAATGGTACCATCAAGTGGTCGAAGTCGGCTCTGCATTGGCCGGTGGCTTGTGCGCAGAGTTTCAAAAACGCGAAGTTCAACTGGATAGGGTTCAGCAAACTATTGGGCAGCAGCTTTTTGGGATTGATGATTGAATCCCTCAGCGAGATGGAGGTGATTAAGATTTCAGGTGTTGGATCGGATTTCCGGAAGAAATCCATGTACTGGTTCTCGACTGTTCCGTTCCGCCAGTTCTTGAATTCCTCCGATTTGACCAAGGCCAACATTTCAGCCGGAGAATAGCCCATGGCATAAAGGCCGCCTACAACGGCTCCAATGGAGGTTCCGGTGATGTAATCGATGGGAATGCCGTTTTCTTCCAATGCTTGAATCAAGCCGATGTGGGCGATGCCTTTGGCTCCGCCGCCGCTCAAAACCAAGCCGACTTTTTGTGCGGATACTTGCTGAAGCAATAGGATGGAGAAGATGAAAACCAACAGTCGTTTCATAGGTAAATGCAGTAAAAAAAGTGCTTCGTAGTACCAAAATACTCCGAAGCACCATTCATTTTCGGAATACGTATCAAAGATACATCATTCCTCAGATATGTATTCCTTCACGCTAAATTAATCAATAAGTTGCACGCTTCTTTTAACAAAGTTCGTCAGCGCTTCACCTTTGAGCAGGCCGTTTGAAAGGAGAGCCAAGTCAATGAGCTGTTTGGCCTTATCGCTGTTGGCCGCCTCTTCGCTGAGGAGCTTCTTGACCAACGGATGGTCGGTATTGACCACCAGCGAATAACTGGTCGGCATTTCACCGTAGAAATTGAACCCGGGGTTCATGGCAGCCATTTCCTGCATGCGGCGCATGAATTCGTTCAGGGTGACCAAAACAGGGAAACCATTTTCTCCCAAGGCTTCCAATTGCACCTTGAATTCGGTTTTTTCAATCGTGGGAAGTTGACCGTTGAAAAGTGTTTTCAATGTTTCCTGTTCGGGTTCGCTCAATGTCAAGGTCGGTTTTTCCTGTTTCAGGATGAGGTTGTCCACTACATCGCTGTCCACACGTACAAAGCTGCTCTTATCGATGTGCTGCTCCAATTTGCTGACGATGTGTACGTCCAGTTGACCATCCATCAGCAAAACATCGTATCCTTTTGCCGTGGCAGCTTCTATATAGGCGTGCTGTCCGTCCTTGTCGGATGCGTAGAGGCAAATGAGCTTTCCATCCTTATCGGTCTGGTTTTCAGCAATCAACATCTTGTATTCTTCGATGGTGAAGCATTTGTCGTCCACATTCTTAAGCAACGTGAACTTCTCGGCTTTTTCCCAGAATTTATCTTCGGTCAGGATTCCGTACTGGATGAAAATCTTGAGGTCGTTCCATTTGGCTTCGAATTGGGCGCGGTCGCTTTTGAAGATCTCCAACAAACGGTCGCCGACTTTCTTGGTGATGTGGCTGGAAATCTTCTTGACGTTGGAGTCGCTTTGAAGGTAGGAGCGGGAAACGTTCAAGGGAATGTCCGGCGAGTCGATCACACCGTGCAACAGGGTTAAAAAGTCTGGAACGATGCCTTCGACGGAATCGGTCACGTAGACTTGGTTGCAATAGAGTTGGATTTTATTCTTCTGAATCTCAACGCTGTTCTTGATTTTAGGGAAGTATAGGATACCCGTCAGGTTGAAGGGATAATCCACGTTCAGATGAATGTGGAACAAGGGATCCTCGCTCATGGGATAGAGGTCCTTGTAGAACTTCAGGTAATCCTCTTCCGTCAAGTCGGCGGGTTTGCGTGTCCACGCGGGTTTGATATCATTAATCTGGTTGTCTTCGTCCGTTTCCTCGTATTTGTCTTCTTTCCATTCCTTTTTCTTACCAAAAATAATAGGTATGGGCAGGAACTTGCAATATTTGTTCAGCAGCTCACTGATTTTGCTTTCCTGTAGAAAATCCTGGTTGTCATCATCGATGTGCAACACGATGTCGGTACCGCGTTCAGCCTTCTCGATGGTGTCGATGGTGTACTCAGGCGAACCGTCACAGCTCCATTTGACGGCTTCGGAACCCTCCCTGAACGACTTGGTGACAATGTCCACTTGTTTGGAAACCATGAAAGTAGAGTAGAATCCAAGGCCGAAGTGGCCGATGATGGCATTTGCGTCGTCCTTGTATTTTTCGAGAAATTCCTCCGCACCGGAGAAGGCAATTTGGTTGATGTACTTTTCAATCTCTTCGGCAGTCATCCCGATGCCATTGTCTGAAATCGTCAATGTCTTGGCTTCCGGGTCAATGGAAATCTGAACTTTCAAATCACCGATTTCGCCTTTAAATTCGCCTACTGAAGCGTAGGTCTTGAGTTTCTGGCTCGCATCGACGGCATTTGAAACGACTTCGCGGAGAAAGATTTCGTGATCGCTGTACAAAAACTTCTTGATGACGGGGAAAATGTTGTCGGTTGTAACCCCAATGTTTCCTTTTTGCATGTCTTTATTTTTAATGTTGTTTGGTTTGTTTTTTGTCCGGTTGGGCAGACACCCGAACAGGACAAAAAAAATGCCAGAACCAGAGCTCTGACATTTTTTCACGTATGCAGTCAATTACTGACAATACTGACACTTTACACAGGCAAATCGTTGATCATTCGGACCATGCTTTTGGTTTCAACATTGTAGCTCAGCGTGATTCGGTCTCCTTGTTTCAGGTTTCCACCCAAAATAAGCTCCGCCAGTTCATCTTCCAGGTATTTCTGGATGGCCCTTTTCAACGGTCTTGCACCGAATTGCACATCATAACCTTCGGTTGAAATGAAGCTTCTGGCTTCTTCGGTGACAGTGAGCAGATAACCCAGGTCTTCCACGCGCTTGTGAAAGGTAACCAGTTCCAAATCAATAATTTGCAACAATGAGTCCTTGGATAGTTGGTCGAACTGGATCACATCGTCTATACGGTTCAGGAATTCGGGTGCAAAGGTTTTGGTCAAGGCTTTTTGAATGACGCCCTTGGTGTATTCCACGTTGCCGGTCTGGCCGGGAGGGGTGAATCCAACGCCTTTGCCGAACTCTTTCAACTGACGGGTTCCGACATTGGAGGTCATGATGAGGATGGAGTTCTTGAAGTCGATCATGCGGCCCAAGCTGTCTGTCAATCGGCCTTCGTCCATGACTTGGAGTAGGAGGTTGAACACGTCCGGATGGGCTTTTTCAATTTCGTCCAACAAGATGACGGAATACGGCTTGCGACGGACTTTTTCGGTGAGCTGGCCGCCTTCTTCGTAGCCGACGTATCCCGGAGGGGCTCCGACCAGTCTGGAAACGGTGAATTTTTCCATGAACTCGCTCATGTCGATGCGCAGGAGTGCATCCTTGCTGTCGAACATGGCTTCGGAAAGCAGTTTGGCCAAATGCGTTTTACCAACACCGGTGGGACCGACGAACAGGAAGGCACCAATGGGACGGTTGGGGTCTTTCAAGCCCACCCGGTTGCGCTGGATGGCCTTGACGACGGAATCCACAGCCTTGTCTTGACCAATAATTTTCTTTTTGATTTCATACCTCATTTTCAAGAGTTTATCACTCTCTTCTTGAGCTATTCGTTGAAGTGGAACGCCGGTCATGACGGCCACTACTTCGGCAATTTTTTCTGCATCGACCGGTTGACGTTCCAAGTCGGCTCCGGTTTCCCATTCAGCCTTCATCAAAGCAAGTTTCTCGCTCTTTTGCTTGCCATCGTCGCGGCAGCTGGCGGCCAGTTCAAAGTTTTGGGAATTGACGGCCTCCATCTTTTGACGGTTGCACTCATCGATCTCTTTTTCAAGGGCTTCGAATTCAGCAGGCACGACAATGTTGGAGAGGTGTACGCGGGAACCGGCTTCGTCCATGGCATCGATGGCCTTGTCGGGGAAGTTGCGGTCGGAAACATAGCGTTTGGTGAGTTTTACACAAGCCTCCAATGCTTCGTCGGTGTAGGTGACGTGGTGGTGCTCCTCGTAACGGTCCTTGATATTGCGCAATATCTGAAGTGTTTCCTCAGGCGTGGTGGGCTCTACGATGATTTTCTGAAAACGACGTTCCAAAGCACCGTCCTTTTCGATGCTCTTGCGGTACTCGTCCAACGTCGTGGCGCCAATGCATTGAATATCACCCCTGGAGAGGGCTGGTTTCAGCATGTTGGCGGCATCCATGGATCCACTGGCATTGCCCGCACCCACAATCGTATGGATTTCGTCTATAAATAAAATGATGTTCGGATTCTTCTGCAACTCATTGAGAATGGCCTTCATACGTTCCTCGAACTGGCCACGGTACTTGGTTCCGGCCACCATGGAAGCCAGATCTAGGGAGATGACACGCTTGTCGAACAGGATGCGGGAGACTTTGCGTTGCACGATGCGCAGGGCCAAGCCTTCCACGATGGCCGATTTGCCCACGCCTGGTTCGCCGATGAGCACTGGATTGTTCTTTTTGCGACGGCTCAAAATTTGAGCAAGTCGCAAAATCTCATTCTCACGACCGACCACTGGGTCCAAACGCCCTTCAAAGGCCGCTTTGGTCATGTCATTGCCGAAATTATCCAACGCTGGGGTGTCGGTGCCACCCTGAGCCGTTTTGGTCTTAGGAGGACTGGGAGCGCCTTGTTTGTCGTTTCCGCCGTCCATGGTGTCGTCGTCGTCTTCGTTGAATTCAGTGAAACCGGGACCCGCGGAGGGAGTGGGGGAGCCCACGATGCTGTCCTGCAGTTTCAGCCATTCCAAGCCTTCTTCCTTCAATACATCCGATGCGAGGTTGTTGTTTTCCTTCATCAGGGCGAGCAGCAAGTGCTCCGTATCGATTTCCTGACATAAGAAACCTCTGGATTCCAAAGATTTGACCTCAAGCAGCACCATTTTAAGCACACGCTCGGCCGTTTTATCCAACGGAATGTCCGGGCTGAGATTGGGTGTATCCTTGCCGAGGGAGCGGGCTTCGATGGTATGTTTGACGCGTTGGAGGTTGATATTGAGTCTGGACAAATGCAGGATGGCCTTGCTATCACGTTCGCGGAGAATTCCAAGCAACAAGTGCTCGGGAGCGATGGTTTCGCTGCCCAACCGTTGCGCTTCCTCCAGGCTGAACCCGATGACGTCGTGCATGCCCTGTGAAAATTTTGCTGTATCCATAAGTCGTATTGGTTGCCCTTGAAAACGGGGCTGATTATGTACTGATTACTAAAAAAACCTATTGAATCCGTCTCAAAAATAGGCATTTTGAAGCGGAATTCAAACGGTACACTTCAAATACTTTGCCAGAGGACAAATTGTCAGTTTTTGACCCGATTTATTTGAAAAAACCCTTGCTGGAATCGGGTAAAAGCTGTACATTAGCATGCTTTTTGAGTTAAATCGACATACTCGAAGTGAAAAACTGAACCAATAATAAAAGTTATATTTAAATGATTGATCAAGACCGCATTATTCGGATAAACATTGAAGAGGAGATGAAATCCTCCTACATTGATTATTCGATGTCTGTGATCGTTTCGCGCGCGCTACCTGACGTGCGGGACGGTTTGAAACCGGTTCATCGCCGGGTTTTATTTGGAATGAATGAGTTGGGCAACAATTCCGACAAACCGTACAAGAAATCAGCCAGAATCGTCGGGGACGTTCTGGGTAAATATCATCCGCACGGAGATTCCTCCGTCTATTATGCGATGGTACGTCTGGCCCAGGAATGGTCCATGCGCTATCCGATGGTGGACGGTCAAGGTAACTTCGGTTCGGTGGACGGCGATTCCCCCGCTGCCATGCGTTACACCGAGTGCCGCCTTCGCAAGATTGCCGAAGACATGTTGCTGGACATCGAGAAAGATACGGTGGACATGCAACTCAATTTCGACGATACCTTGCGCGAACCGACCGTTCTACCGAGTCGTATTCCCAATCTGTTGGTGAACGGTGCTTCCGGTATTGCCGTCGGTATGGCCACCAACATGCCTCCGCACAATTTGTCCGAAGTTGTCAACGGCATGATTGCCTACATCGACAACAACGACATCGAAATACCCGAGCTGATGAAGTACATCATCGCTCCCGACTTCCCGACCGGCGGCTTCATTTATGGCTACCAGGGCGTGAAAGAAGCTTTTGAAACGGGTAGGGGCCGTGTCGTCATGCGGGCCAAGGCCAACATCGAGAACGACGGCAACCGCGAGAAAATCGTCATCACCGAAATACCATACCTTGTAAATAAGGCTGAACTCATCACCGCCATTGCCGACTTGGTGAAGGAACAGAAGATTGAAGGCATCTACCACGTCAACGACGAATCCGACCGCGACGGCATGCGCATCGTAGTGGAAGTCAAGAAAGATGCCAATTCCAACGTATTGCTGAACAAGTTGTATAAAATGACTGCGCTTCAGTCATCCTTCAGCGTGAACAACATCGCTTTGGTGCATGGTCGTCCCAAGATGCTGAATCTCAAGGATATGATCAAGCATTTCGTGGATCACCGCCATGAAGTGGTGACCCGCCGCACCCAATACGACCTGAACGAGGCCGAGAAGCGCGCGCACATCCTGCAAGGGCTCATCATTGCCTGCGACAACATCGACCGTGTCATCGCCATCATCCGCTCCTCACAATCACCGGATGAAGCTCGCGAACGCCTCATGGCTGAATTCGACCTTTCCGACATTCAATCGCGCGCCATCGTCGAAATGCGTCTGCGTCAGCTCACCGGACTCGAAATGGACAAGCTCCGCAACGAGTACGAAGCACTGATGGTGAAAATTGCCTATTACAAAGAAGTTTTGGCCAGTCTGGAAATGCGTATGAACATCGTCAAGGAAGAACTCGAGGATGTCAAGGCCAAATACGGTGATGTCCGTCGTTCGGAAATCATCTATGCATCCGAAGATTTCAACCCTGAAGATTTCTATGCCGACGATGAAATGATCATCACGATATCCCACTTGGGCTACATCAAACGCACCCCGCTGAGCGAATTCCGCTCTCAAAACCGTGGTGGCGTAGGCTCCAAAGGCAGTGAAACCAGGGATGAGGATTTCGTGGAATACATTTACCCTGCTTCCATGCACAACACCATCATGTTCTTCACGCAGAAGGGCAAGTGCTACTGGCTCAAGGTGTATGAAATACCCGAAGGGACCAAGAATTCAAAGGGCCGTGCCATTCAGAATTTGCTCAACATCGATTCAGACGATAAGGTGAATGCCTTCATCCGTGTAAAGAACCTGCAGACCGACGAGGAATTCATCAATTCCCATTACCTGATCTTCGCCACCAAGCAAGGTGTCGTCAAGAAAACGGTTCTGGAACAATATTCCCGCCCCCGTGCCAATGGGGTGATCGCCATTTCCATCCGCGAGGACGACCAAGTCATTGGTGTTCGAATGACCAACGGAAATACGCAGGTGCTTATGGCCAACCGCAATGGTCGCGCCATCCGTTTCCATGAAAGTGCCGTCCGCGTGATGGGCCGCACCGCTACTGGCGTGCGTGGTATGACGCTGGATACCGACGGTCAGGACGAAGTCATCGGCATGATCTGCATCAAAGATCCCGAAACGGAATCCATCATGGTGGTCTCCGAACAAGGGTATGGCAAGCGTTCAGAAATTGAAGATTATCGCGTGACCAACCGGGGCGGAAAGGGTGTCAAAACACTGAATGTCACCGAGAAAACGGGTAAATTGGTTTCCATCAAGAGTGTGACGGACGACAGTGACCTGATGATCATCAACAAGTCTGGCATCACCATTCGTGTGAAAGTCTCCGACTTCCGCATCATGGGTCGTGCCACACAGGGTGTTCGTCTGATCAATCTGGAAAAACGCCACGATGAAATCGCTTCTGTTTGCAAGGTCGCTTCTGAACCGGATGAGGAAGAAGTACCCGAAATCCTGACAGACGTTGTCGAAACATCGGTCAATGATGGAGAAAACACCGTTCAAGATACTGAAAAAGAGTAACTTAATTATTTTGTTCATTTAAATACACTACAATGAAAAAGATCATTTTTTTGCTTTCTGCACTGCTTCTGATTGGGGGGAGTTCGTTTGCGCAAAAGAAAAACGTGGCTAAGGCCAAGTCCAAAATCTTGGCGGAACAACCGGATATAAAAGGTGCGAAGGATGCCATCCTGCTTGCCATCAAGGATTCCACAACCAGAAACGATGCGACAACCTGGTTTGTTGCAGGCGATGTGTTCAATGCCATCTATACCGAGCAACAGAAAATTGAATGGACCCAGAAGAAGGGAGATAAGGCTTTGATGGCCAGTTCTGCTGAAAGTGCCTTGAAGTATTATCTGACAGCCGACTCGTTGGATAAATTGCCAAATGCAAAGGGTAAAATAACCCCAAAATACCATGCAAAAGTGGTTGAAAAGGTCAAGGCACTTCAACGTTGCTTTACCGAAGGTGGTTCGTTTTATTACGAGCAGAAGGATTTCAAAAATGCCCTGAGATTTTTCAATACGTATGTCAACTATCAGAATATCCCTCAAATGCAGGGACTTGGACTTGAAAAAGACACCTTGATTCCATTGATTACGTATTATTGCGGACTTTGCGCCACTCAAGCCGAATTGCCTGCTCAAGCGGTCAAGTACTACGAAGTGGTCAAGGACAAAATGGATTCCAAGTGGATTTATGCCCGTCTGAGTGATGATTACTCACAATTGAAAGATACGGTGAACATGCTCCGTTTGTTCAAAGCGGGAGCACAGAAGTTTCCGGAAGAATCGTACTACGTGCGCAGTCTGATCAATTATTACATCAATCAAAACAAGATGGACGAAGCGCTATCATGGATCAATGCCGCCATTGATCTGGATCAGAAGAGCGCTGTTCTTTGGAACGTCAAGGGTAGGATCATGGAATCTAAAAACATAGAAGAAGCCAAAGCGTGCTATCAGAAATCCATCGATTTGGATCCGAACTTTGCAGAAGCGTTGGGCAACCTTGGACGTATTTATTACAATAAAGCTGTTGAGGAATTGGATCGTATCAATGCCATTCGCGATGACAAGAAATACAAAGCTGAAAAACTCAAACTAAAAACAACTTTTGAAACGCCGAGACCGTATTTCGAAAAAGCATATTCAATCAATCCGAACGAACGTGATTATGTTATTGCTTTGAGGGGTATTTATTACAACTTGGGCATGGATGCCCAATATCAGGAAATGGATAAGAAGTTGAAAGCAATGTAGATCATTGTATTTATTAGAATAGGGTAGGCTGTTGCATCATTTGCGACAGCCTATTTTTTTTGTACTATTTGCTGAATGCTATTGGTTTGGAATATTATTATTCAACATAATATTAATTATAGCTCAAAAGTGGCTGAGCGTGCAGTGATTGATTATGAGACATACCAGAGCGTACTTAAGGTACGTGAGTTATCCTCGAATAACCAATAACGGCGTATTTCCATGAAACACCATCCGATGTGCGATTCCTGGATTGAACAACCGTGCAAATAAATTTCTTTTTTGAGAAGCTACGGTCAGAATGTCAATGTTGCGTTCCTGAATGAATTTGTTCAGGTGTTCCACCATGTTCCCATTCCCCAACAAAACGTACGACGCTTCCAGTTCCGGATACTGACGTTTGAAATAATCCTTGATTCCTGCCAATTGGATTTCATCCCAGGGATCTTCGTTTTCCGAAAAGTGTATAAAATACACTTTTAATTTGAGCGATTTCAACAGTTTCATCATGATATCAAACACAATCATGTCACGTTGGTCGAACCGGGTCATGAAGCCAACCGTTCGGATGCCTTCAAACCGATCGAACGGAGTTTGTTCCGGAAAGGCGAAAACCGGCACCGATGATCGGTCAATGACTTCAGCCGTTACACTTCCTAGTAAATCACTGCTGCTTGAATCGGCACCTTTGGTACCCATGATGAGCATCAAAGGATTGTGTTTTTTGGCGTAAATGAGAATCTGTTCTTCGGGCACTCCTTCACGGAACTTCGAAACAATCTGGACATCAGGCAATAAACCGGTAGACATTTCTACCCGTAACTGCTTGATGAGCTTGTCCATTTCGTCCTCATTCTTCTGCATCAACGATTTCATGGCCTCCTCGCTGTGTTCATCGAAGGCAAAAGCATCACTGATGGGCATTCCGCCTGAATAAAACGGACTGTAATAGGTATGCAACAAAACGATGGTCGCGTCCAGGGTTTTAGCGGTACTGAAAGCCAATCGGGCTGCTTTCAGTGTATATTCGGAAAAATCGACTGGAACCAGGATGATTCTGGGAACAGCTTTCTCAACCACCTTTTCCTCACATTCAAAATCAACTTTCTCAATGATTTCCAAAGCAGCCGGAAGGTCGGTTTCACGAATTCGGACACGAACACCTGCAGAGACGACGGGTTGAATCAAATTCACGTTGTGCAGGCATACTTCAATGCCTTTGGATTCCAGAATGCCTTTTAGGATGATTGCGCGTTCGTAGGTGTGAATCGCAACGGTAACGAGATTTTCTTCCATGGCCGTATTTATTAACGTTAAGAATCCATCGTTTGATGATTCTAAGATACGACGGAATTAGCGGGAATGGCAAAGGGGAAATGTTAAAATATATTAACATTTCCCCCCTCCTGCCCCATGGGCTTTGTATGAAAAGTCGCTCTATTAACTAAAAAGTATATTGAAGAATTGCATAAATCCTCGAGTTCGAAACGCGTTCGGGATTAATGATGCTTCCTGTTGCTGAACGCGATCCCCACGCTGCATTGGTATATTCGAGTTCAATTCCGAGTTTCCAACTTTTATAATTATAGCTGTAGGTTGGCGATATGCGATAAATATCACGGATGATTTTTTCGGAAGCGGTGTTTGCCTTATCAACACCCATTCCGTAGAAATTGCTTCCAACAGGCAAATCTTTGGTAGGACCGAAATTCTTGGTATAGCCGCCAAACAATCCCACTTGATGTTTCACCCCATAAGTGAATTGAACGTAGCTGGCCATATTATTGTAGGGAATGTATTTGTTGTCGGGAGTGATGGCATATCCGCCGATGAAATTCTGGTTGACCAAATTTTGGCCGAGCACCCCTTTGGCGGAAATTGATAATAAACCACTGATGTAAGTGCCGTAAAGCATCACTGCAGGCGTACTTAAAACACTCGTATTCAGATGTTTGACACCTGAATTGTCGGTGTAATACCGATTCGGCATGATGGCTTTATATTCACCACCCAATCCGACCAACAGATGATCGGATTTGGATTCAATACCTACAAACCATTCAGGTAACAAGGCATTTCGTTGGTAGGTAAAGGCAGAAGTGTTCGTCGTAGGCGTTGTGGGATCGGGTCCAACCGAGGTGTAATGCATCTCGTAAATAGCTGCTGCCGAAAATTTTATATTCTTGATCAAATAGTCGTAACGTACTTGCGGACTGCGGTTGAAGGGTTGGAACAAGGCGCCTGTGTTTAGGGAGATGACCGTAGGTTGAGAGCCGGAGGTGAACATGGGATGCCAGGCTTGACCGACCAAGAGGGAAGAATGTTCCCAATTCAGTTGGGTATATGCTTGACGAACGCGCAGGATCGTATAATTCGGTGCTCCGCTGAAATCGGTTTCAATCTTTCCGGTTGCTTTTTTGGCTCCTAGAAAATCGGTGGGAATATTGAAATTAAAACCAAACCGCGTGGTAATACTGGTAAACGACGTGGAAGGCGTTGCATTCAAGTCCTCACCCTGGGCATTCAAGTCACGGTACATCGGATACAAGGAAAAAACATCTTGATTGCCGGAAAGTATTTTTCGAGAATCCAAGGTGTAATCACTTCGGATGAATCCATACAGTTTGTACGACGGTGCCTCTTGGGCAAAAAGACACATGCTGTTGGCGAACAGCAGTAAAGCTAGTGTTTTCTTTTTCATAATCAGTTGGTTATGGCATTTCCAAACAGGTCGTACGGACCGGCCGAATCAATCTTGACCGAATAGAACGAACCGATGTTCAATGGGGTTTCTTTGGTAATGAATACTTCCGGATCGACGTCGGGAGAATCGAATTCGGTCCGACCGACATAATAATCGGGTTCCTCGCGGTCGACGATGACCTTGAACGTTTGTCCGACTTTGGCGGCGTTGATTTCAGCCGAAATGTCTTGTTGCAACAGCATGAGCTGGTCCAAGCGTGCCCGTTTGACGTCTTCGGGTATCGTGTCTTCGTAATGGCGGGCGGCGTACGTTCCTTCCTCGTCGGAATAAATGAAGGCACCCATCCGCTCGAACCGTTGTTCCTTGACAAAAGCACATAATTGGCTGAAATCTTCGTCGGTTTCACCCGGATGCCCCACCATAAGGGTAGTTCGCAGATGAATGCCAGGTACTTCCTGACGGATTTGTTGCAATAGGGCCAAGGTTTCAGCCTTGTTTATTTTGCGGCGCATCTTGAGGAGCATGTCGTCGCTGATGTGTTGCAGGGCCATGTCCAAATAGGCGCAGACGTTGGGACGTTCGCGCATGACGCGGAGCAGGTCCATGGGAAAATCGTAGGGATAGGTGTAATGCAGGCGAAGCCATTCAAGGCCCTCGATTTGGGCGATTTGGTCTACCAAATCAGGGAGTTTCAAGGCTTTATAGGTGTCCAAACCATAATAGGACAGATCTTGGGCAATCAGCTGAACTTCCTTGACCCCTTTGGAGACCAAGGTGCGGACTTCCTCCAAAATATCTTCCATGGGTCTGGAAACATGCTTGCCGGTAATGATGGGTATGGCGCAGTAGGAACAGGTACGGCTGCATCCTTCGGAAATCTTGACGTAGGCATAATGGGAAGGCGTGGTGAGGCTGCGTTCCAATCTCAAATCGTCGCGGTAAACTTCGCCAAGGTCGGCCAAGACTTCCTTCCAATTGAATTTTCCGTAGAAGTGGTCCACTTCGGGGATTTCCTTACCGAGTTCAGCCAAATAACGTTCTGATAGACAGCCCATAACATACAACTTGCTGATTCTGCCCTTTTTACGGGCGGCTGCGTATTCCAGGATGGTTTCGATGGATTCTTCCTTAGCGTCACCGATGAAACCGCAGGTATTGACAATGACGATGCCCCCCGATGGAACTTCGGAATCGTGGCCGACGGCGTATCCGATGGCTTCGAATTGGCGCAGCAATTGCTCGGAATCCACCAGATTCTTGGAACATCCCATCGTAACGATGGTCACGTGACGAATGCCTTTCATACTAGATTTCGTCGCTGAATAAAGAGTCCACGAAGGCTCTGCGATTGAAGAGCTGAAGGTGGTCGATGCCTTCACCCAAGCCGATGTATTTGACGGGGATTTGGAATTGGTCGGAGATGCCGATGACGACGCCACCTTTGGCCGTGCCATCCAATTTAGTGATGGCCAGGGCGTTGACTTCAGTCGCCAACGTGAATTGACGGGCCTGTTCGTAAGCATTCTGTCCGGTGGAACCGTCCAGCACGAGCAGTATTTCGTGGGGTGCGTCGGGCACCACTTTCTTCATGACGTCCTTAATTTTGGTCAGTTCGTTCATCAAACCAATCTTGTTGTGCAGGCGGCCGGCTGTGTCGATAAGCACCACATCGGCATTGTTGGCAACGGCAGATTTGAGCGTATCAAAGGCAACGGATGCCGGGTCTGAACCCATGGCTTGTTTGATGACGGGCACCCCTGCCCTTTCGCCCCAGATGACCAATTGCTCGACGGCGGCTGCGCGGAACGTGTCTGCGGCGCCGAGATAGACGGACTTGCCGGCTTGTTTGAACTGGTGGGCCAACTTGCCAATGGTTGTGGTCTTGCCCACACCGTTGACGCCAACCACCATGATGACGTAGGGTTTCTTATCGGCGGGCAACAAGAAGGAATCGGCGTCTTCGCTGTCGTGCTTGATAAGTAAGCCTGTGATTTCCTCGCGCAAAACGTTGTTGAGTTCCTTGGTATCCACGTATTTTTCCCTGGCCACGCGCTTTTCAATGCGTTCGATGATGCGCAGGGTCGTATCGACTCCTACATCGGAAGTGATGAGAATTTCTTCCAGTTGGTCGAGCACATCGTCGTCCACTTTGGACTTACCGGCGATGGCCCTGCTTATTTTGGAGAAAACGCTTTCCTTGGTCTTGGCCAAGCCTTGATCCAGAATCGCTTTTTCTTCCTTCTTATCTTTTGAAAACAGATTGAATATACCCATGGTTTGTGGTGTGCGTCAAAACGCTGCAAAAGTACGCAAATTTGCTGAAGTTGACAAGTTTGCAAATATTGAAAAAGGCCGATATCGTTGGATACCGGCCTTTTCTATGAGTTGTGGGATCAATTACTTTTTGGTGAAAAAGTCGTTGATCTTGTCGTTGTGTACAATTTCTTCCTGGAAGGTATAGGCTCCGGTTTTGGGAGATTTCACCATCTTGATCACCTTGGCGTAGGCACGACCTTCGCCTTTGTTTTGCATGGATGCAACTGCTTTTTTAGCCATGGTTTATCTTATTTGATTTCTTTGTGAACTGTCATTCTTTTCAAAATCGGGTTGTATTTCTTCAACTCCATACGACCGGTCGTATTCTTACGATTCTTGGTCGTGATGTAGCGGGAGGTACCCGGCATACCGCTTTCCTTGTGCTCGGTGCACTCGAGAATCACCTGGATTCTGTTACCTTTAGCTTTCTTTGCCATTTCTCTGATCTCCTTTAATTAAATGATTACGCGGATATCTTCAATCTTCAAATACCCTTTTTCGCTGGCGTCACGCATGGCACGGTCGAGACCGTTCTTGTTGATGGTGCGCAGAGCGTTGGCTGAAATGGTCAGCGAGATCCAACAATCTTGTTCTACCCAGTAGAACTTCTTGGTGAAGAGGTTGACGTTGAACGTGCGTTTCGTGCGTCTTTTGGAGTGCGAAACGTTGTTCCCGATCATTGCCTTCTTTCCTGTAATTTGACAAACTTTAGACATCTCTATCTTTTTTTGGTTTTGGCACTGTTTTTCTTAAAACGGATGCAAAGAAACGGAAAAAGTTGGAAACATGCAAACGATGCTACAAAATAATTGACAAATACCTTGATTCACAGGCGAATCCATACAATATAACACTTAGTATTATGATGTATAATTCCATCATTATGATGATATTATTGCTTTTATGATGGTTTTTTGAATCATTATAGTATTTTTGCAAAAAAGTTGATTATGAAAGACTGGCATTCGCTGACGGATCCCGAAGTTTTGTGCGAATTTGGCACACGCATCCGTTTGGCCCGCATCGAGCGGAACCTGACTCAACAAGTATTGGCTGAACGCTCCGGATTGAACCGAAGCACCATTCGAGACTTGGAGAACGGACGTTCGGTGAACCTGTTGAGCCTGCTTCAGTTGCTACGAAGCATGGACTTGTTGGACAGACTCGACCAGCTTTTGCCCGGAAGTTCCCAAAGTCCGGTCCTGGCGAAGCTTCAAAATGAACGGAAGCGTGTGAAACTTTCTAAAAAATAGCACCATGCATCCCTTGATCCAAGCGTATTATCGAGACAGGCCTGCCGGCATTTTCGACATGGACGAAGCCGAACGAGTGGGCCGGTTCGAATGGCTGGCTTCCTTCCAAAAGGACTTCGAAACGTTCACAAAGGTGTTTTTAACGGCTGAACCAGGTCTTCATGGTTCCTTTGACGCCAACGTCGATTTACCGGAAGTGTTTAAGGATTACTTGCCCGGCAGCTTCTCGAAATCTTTGCTCAGGGAGGCCTTGCGAAACACTCCCAGAACGGTGGAAAGCTTGTCGACCCTGGCTTGGCTGTCTCTGACCGGAGACCGAGGCATGGGTGCTTTTCGGTTTGAGCCGGCCGGCTACCCCGAATTGAATGCCGTAGAACCGGTGGATCTTGACCGGATGGTTCGCTATGCGGCGTTGATTCAGCAGGGAAAGGGTTCAGAGCTAAGCGATAGGCGATTACGGGAACTGCTCCGATGCGGTTTGTTTGTCAAGGGAGCGTCTCCCAAAATATTGGTGGCCATCAATGATTTTACGGGTGAGGTGTTGTCTGGTCAAGGACATCTACCAGAGGGTTACAATGGTTGGATTTTGAAATTGGACGGAGTAGTGCCTGGTTCAGCGGAGAAGCTCTCCGAAGAATATGCCTTTTACAAAAAAGCGCAGGTATGTGGCATTCAAGTGGCCGAAAGCCGGATCCTCCGCGACGGTCACTGGAAACACTTGCTTGTAAAACGGTTTGATCGGACTGACAAAGATAAGGTGGTGTTTGTGACCTGCCCCTCGAATTTCAACTCCTGGGAAGAAGTATTCCGCCTGATGCGCACTTGGAGACTCCCCTACCCTGACATGAACGAGTTATTTAAGAGGCTGGTGTTCAGCCTTTTTACTAATAATAAAGACTATAGGACGAGCAAGATTTGCTTCACATACAGTCTGAACGAACAGTGGCGGCTTGCACCGGCCTTCAACCTGAAGCCTTCAGCCGAAAAACCGGAATTTGCCTTGTCCTTGCTCGGAAAAACGAACGATTGGACCGATGAGGAGTTGCGTGTGTTCGGCAAGCAACTGAACATCCGGAAAGCTTCTAAGATAATCGATGAATTGAGGGCTATTCTACTTTGACCACATACACCTGACCGGATTCCGAACGTGTCACACGGATGGCTACTCCCTTGTCGATGTATCCGAATTCGGACATGGCATCGTACATCTTATCGTCGATTCGGACTTTCCCCGAGGGGCGCAACATGGTATCGGCCGTACCTGTTTTTCCGGTCAATACGGTGATTTCGGTGGGAACCCCTACAAAACCTTCCGATTTTTTTTGAACGGAGGTCAATGCAAAACGCTGAAACAGACTGTTTTTCGAACCGATGCGGTAGGTGATCCATAGGCTGAGCAAGATCGCCGCCGTGATGCTCAGTGACACCAATAGCAAAGGCCCTGACACACTTTTGAAACCGGCGAGGCTGAATTCGAAGGTGGCATTGTCTATCAGGGCTGCCGTCAAGCCGAACAGCATGGCCAAGATGCCGGCAATGCCCGCTATGCCGAACCCGGGTATGACAAAGATTTCCAGCATGAGCAGCACGAATCCGAGCACGAACACGATGATTTCCCAATATTGCGCCAGCCCGTCCATATAGAGCGGGGCAAAGAAGAAGATGGCCGCCAGTAGCGATACCAGACTGGCCAGACCGATGCCGGGAGCTTGCAGCTCAAACCAGATGCCTCCGATGATGAGCATGATGAGGATGGCGCGGAAGGCGTTGCTCATGAGTTCACCTTTCAAACGGTCCCAGCCGTCCATATGAAAGACCTCCAGGTCATAATCCTTGATACCCAAATACTGGGTGATGAGTGCTCCGGCGCTCTCCACGATGCCGTCGCAATAGCCGTGTGCATAAGCTTCATTGGCAGTGAAAGTCAGCACCTTGCCAGTATCGACAATGCCAGCGATGTAAATGTCAGGGTCCACCATGGCTTCGGCAATTTTGGGATTGCGGTGCCAAACGATGCTGGTATCGCCATTGGCAACGACAGTATCCTTGCCTTGGGCTTCGGCCGTTGCCCGGATGATGCCGCGCATGTAGGACTGGTATTTGTCTGGAGCAGCCGCCCCTGAGGCGTCCACGACGGTGGATGCCCCAATGGTGGCGGAAGTCCGCATGAAGATTTTGTCACAGGCCACAGAAATGAGGGCACCAGCCGAAGCCGCGTTGTTGTTGATGAACACATAGACGGGCATGGGCGCGTTCAGGATGGCAGTGCGGATGGAGTCGGCATACAGCACTTCGCCGCCGTAGGTGTTCATGTTGAGCAGAACGGCATCGTAATTGGCTGAAACCGCCTTATCGAGGCCTTTGCGAATTTCCATCCAACTGACACTGTTCACCTCACTTCGCAGATTCACTTGAAGAATCCGTTGTCGCTGGACATGGGTTTCAGCCGTGGCAAAAATAGTTCCGAACGGAAGGGTCAATGCCGAAAGAAGCAGTAGGAAAATGCGCGTTTTCATAGTTTCTTGATTTGAACATTTAAAGATAGCTGTTTTCCAATAATGTGATGTCTTTTCGGTATTTTTGCAAAAAATCGTCGTGGAATGAACACGTTTCAAATCTTGCTGGCATCCAATTCCAACGCAGCTGAACACATGGCTGAAGCCATGGAGCGGCTTGTCACTATTTTTCCTTCGGACATTCGTTTTTCGGAGGTATTGGAGAGTCGCGCCGTCAATAAGGCGGGGGAATCGCTCATCAATGGTGGCGTGTACCTCAATGCCGTGTGCAGGGCTTGCACGGAAAAACCTTTGGACAGGGTTCAGCAATTGATGAAAGAAATGGAAACGGAAATGGGTCGAATCAGGGGTTCAGCAGCAAACGGACTGGTGGCCATCGATTTGGACCTGGTGGTGTGGAATGGGGAAATCGTACGTCCATGGGATGCAGCCCAGCGCTTTTATCAAGATTGCCTGAACAGTTTAAAGGAGGATTGAGCCTTTTTCGATGGTTTTTTCAGCATTCGGATCTGGGCACGAATGTTTTTGGTTTCGGCATGTCGTAAACGGCCTTTCTCAAGATTTTTTCCAATTCCTTCATGTCGGTGATGCCGCTTATTTCTTCTGGAAAGATGGTTTTACCGATGACGATGCGATGGTTTCTTTTTGATTTGTTGAACAATTCATAGGACATGCGTACCTGGCGGATGCGCCAATCGATGACCCCGAGGAAATAGAAGAAGGGTGAGTTCAAATCCAGAAAATGGATGGGAATGATTGGCACTTTGGCGATCTTGATAATCTTGAGGATGCCAGTCTGCCATTCCCGATCGTACACTTTCAAGCATTTTAAATGAAACATGGACACGCCTCCGGCTGGGAAAAAACCAACGGGATTTCCATCGTTCAAGTGGTTCAACGTTTCCTTGATGCCGTGATAATCGAGCATCGGATTGAGTTTCTTAGTACCTTTTTGAGGAATTACCGAAATGAAGTTCTCTTGCATCGCTTCGGCGTTGTATACCAAATTGTTGACCATGAACCGATACGTGGGACGCAGACCGGCGATCAGGTCGACCAGCATGACGCCGTCGAGTCCACCATAGGGATGATTGGAAATGGTGATGAACGCTCCTTTGGGCAGCTGCGACAACCGTTCTGGGTTCCCAATGCACCATTTGATGCGTAAATCGGCTAGAATCCGTTTGGTGAATTCCACCCCCTTGTATTCGCAAGAACGACCATACAATGCATTTACTCGGTCAATACCAAAGATATTCATGGCTCTTTTCAGAATCCATGGCCCGAACCTTCCCCGAAACAATGGGGAAATGTGCTCCAAATCCTTACGATCGACGACGACTCTTTTCAAGTTGGAGGTTTCAGGTTACTTTTTGGTCGAGCCGATCGACCAATGCAGCGGGGACAAAGCCGCTTTTCACTTTCATCAGCAAAACGCCGATGCCTATCCAGATGAGCTCCCGAAGGCGCGTGATGAGACTGACATAGATGCCCAAGGTTCCCTTCAGAGCCAAAGCTGTGAAAGCCATGAAGAATCCACCTTCGCGCGTACCAATCTGCATGGGCGAGAAAAAGAAGATGTTGGTGAAAAGGCTCATGAAGGAGTAAATCGTGATGGATTGGATCAATGTGACATTTTCGTTGGCAGACCGAAGGATCACGTAAACTTCCAGACAATTGGCTATACGGGCGATGAGTTCAAGCGCAATGGTCTTAATGAACGCTTTGGTCCTGGAATTATACAGGTAAGAAATTTGCTTGTCAATGTTGGCTAACCCCTCACTGTGTTTTATGACGAAGGGCAATGCCCATTTCTTAAGGAAAGGCACTCTGGACAATCCATCGAAAAGACTGACGGTCATGCCTTTGCGGTAACCTCTCCATAACAGGAACAATAAAAAGAGAAAGACGATGAAGGTGACCATCAACGTGATGCTCCAAGATTCCGGCATGGGCAACCAAAGGGCGGCGGCAACGATGGAAAGTGACCAAAAAAGACAATGTGCGGTGATGTGCGACATCGTATACAACAAGACGGAAGAAGTGGCCTTCTCCATGCCGAAAAATCGTTTCAACTCGAGTATCTTGTATGGATCACCTCCAAGAAAACCAAGTGGTGTGGCTGCTTTCAGACCAAAGCCGCTGATGTTTATCTTAAGCAGATGCCAAAATGGAAGGGTTCGGTTATCGGGGTTTTCATCACGGATGATGGTGTTGAGCGCAGCTGTGTTGATCATGTAGATGGGCAGCCACATGCCGATGATGGCGACAAACCACCATCCCGTTTTCACGATGTTGTTCAATATGATGTCAAAGCCGATGGTATAGGCCATACCCGCTAAGGCAAGGAAACCAAGTATGAAGAATAAATTACGTCCGTTGATGGATCCCAATTTCATAGACTATCCTAGTTTAGTTGTTCAGTGTCCTGCACATTTTTTCGTGCTGGTACATGGTGAAGTAAAGCAACGGATTCATCACTAGAATTTCAACGACAAAATACAACCATGGCATGTTCAGCAGCAACGTTACCAGCATGACGACACTTCTGGCATTGAAGGTCATCAAATCCAGTGAAGGCATGAGCTTCAGACTTTTCTCACGAAATTCGGTTATCTGTTCCTGAGGATATCCATTCGGATAGGACGCATTCAAGTTGTTGATGTAACGTTTGAGTTGAGGTGTGAAAAGCTCCTGATTCAATGTATAATAATAATAAAGTTTCAGGAACAGCTTGGAGATGCCGTCCTTTTTCCAGGTCATTGCCTGATAGTTTGCTTTAATAGAGGTGGTGTCTTCGAACTCACTGTTTTGACCACCTTTCAAGAAGTGGAGGTGCAAGGTCTTGTAATAATCGACCATACCCGCCTGATACAGATGGGACAATGCGGAAAGTACGGTTACGGCAAAAAACCAATAACCAAAGCCATGATGACTTTCGATGAAACGCAGGGACATCACGGTATAAAAGGTGAAAAACCAGATATCGCCGGTCATTCCATCCAATATGCGTCCTATTTGAGATCCTTTGCCTGTCATTCGGGCAAGTTGACCGTCAACACAATCCAACGTATTGGCGAACACCAAGAGTGCAAAGCCTATTAAATTGAATAACAGATTGTTAGAAGGATAGAAAAGTAAGCAGGCGCCAACACCTACGAATATCGAGAAAATGGTCACCGCATTCGGGGTAATCGACGTCGGTTTCAGCAATACGGCCATTTTGAATGCAATTGGTCGGTAAAAATGCTTATCCAGCCAATTTTCGGTATCCCAAGATTTTAAGGTATCCTTGAAAGTTATTTTGGTTTGATTTTCCACGGTTCCAGGTTATTTTTTGCTCGTGCAAAGGTATTTATTTTTTTAAATGGTCAGTGAATTTTTCGGTTTTTATCGGTTGTTAGCCTTCAACTTGCATTAAGAAACGTATTTACCCGGATTACCCAGCTCAAACTTGCCGCCAGCAACGACCTCGAAATGCGCCTTGACAATACCTAAGTCGACGAGATTGAATTTTCCATCATCTTCCGTAAATGCCGTCAGGACATCGTTTTCATAAAGGAATCGCACGGGTTGCCGGTTTGCGGCAGATGGCGCTTTCTGCACCGCTTTTATGCCTTCGTTGATAAAATCGGGTACTTTTGATGTCGAGTTCAGCAATTGAGCAATGGATTTTGATTTTCCGGCGACCATCTGATGAACCATTTTTTCTTTGAATGTCAGGTTTTCGACATAACCGATCGGAATGACGCAAACGAGTGTCTCTTCATCGGACATTTGAAAAATGGTGTTTTTGGAATCAAAGGTGCCACCGACCCAACAGGTTCCCAAACCGAGCATGGTTGCCTCCAATACCAACATTTCACCAAAATACCCTACTTTTTCTTTCAGGAACGGGGTATTTTTGGGCCCAGCCATAACCATCAAGCTTCGAACGCCGCTGAATAGGCCGTAACTTTTTCTGAAATTGCTGAACGCTGCACTCCCATCTTCCACAAAACGGATGGATAGTCCAGATTCAGCATTGTATTGATCGATGATTTTCAGCAATTTAGATAAAACAGTGGCTTCGATCGGCTTGGTCAAATAAAGCCTACGAGATTTGCGTTCATCAATTGCATCTGATTTGGTCATGATTTAGTGTATAAAATTCAGTGTCCGGCTGATCAGAGTTGCCAATTTTTCCAGATAAAATACATCTGTCTGATCGAAATCATTGATTTGGTCGCTATCGACATCCAACACGCCCGCTACCAATTGGTTATGAAAGATTGGCACGACGAGTTCGGAACGGGAAAGGGAACTACAGGCAATGTGTCCAGGAAATTGATCCACATTGGGCACTAAAACCGTTTTTCCGGTTTCCCAGGAAGTGCCGCATACGCCTTTGCCCTTTCGGATGCGCGTGCAGGCCAAGTTGCCTTGAAACGGTCCTAGCACAAGCGATTCCGTCTGAACCAGGTAAAAACCGACCCAGAAAAAACCGAACGTCTCCTTGAGCACGGCGCAGATGTTTGCCAAATTGGCAATCAAATCAGGTTCGTTTTCGAGTAAATGTTCTATTTGAGGAAGCAATTCTTGGTAAACGATTGCTTTTTCGGCCCCTTTGGTGATGCTGATGGATTCGCTCATAAGGGAACAAATTTACGAAATTCCTATCAAACCCTATACACAACACAATTTATATTCATTCCTGCTCCGACGGAGGCAAAGACCAAGTTGTCGCCGGGATGGAAGGAATGCCCGGTCAAGTGCCCTCGGGCAATGAGATTGTATAGGGTTGGAACGGTTGCGACAGAGGCGTTTCCGAGTTTGGAAATGGTCATGGGCATGACGTCCTCAGGCACGTTTTGAATGTCATAGAGCGCATACAATCGTTTGAGAATGGCATCGTCCATTTTTCCGTTTGCCTGATGAATGAGCACCTTATTGACATCGTTGATGGATACATGGGCTTTTTCCAGGCATGCTTTGATGGAGGGAGGAACGGTTTCAAGTGCGTACTGGTAAAGCCTTCGGCCATTCATTTTGATGAAAAGGTCGTTCTTTTCCAAATAATCCGGGTTGAAGGAATTTCCGAGGTACAGCATTTGTGAATGCAAGAATGTGTCCGAACGGGTCTGGTGTGCTAAAATACCGATGGGCGTTTCGCTTTCTTTGGCTTCCAGCAGGGTCGCTCCTGCTCCGTCCGCATACAACATGCTGTCCTTGTCGTGAGGATCGCTGACCCTGGACAAGACTTCGGCTCCGATGATCAGGATTTTTTTGGCATCGCCCGAACGAATGTAATAATCGGCTTGAATCATAGCCTGCAACCAACCTGGGCAACCGAAAACAATATCGTAAGCCACCGTGTTCGGATTCTTGATCTTGAGCTTATTCTTTACACGGGCAGCCAGGCAGGGCACGAAATCGGAATGGGTCTTTCCTGGTTTCGTCTCTCCGAAGTTATGGGCCATAATGATGTAATCCAATGTTTCGGGATCGGTCGACTGAAGCGCTTCCTGAGCGGCATGAAAGGCCAAATCGGATGTGTTTTGGTCGTCGTTGACATGCCTTCGTTCTTCTATCGTTGTAATTTCCTTGAACTTATCAACAATTTCTCGAGTAGTTTTGTCTATTCTGATGCCATTGGATTCAAAAAAATCGTTGCCAAGGAAGTCCTCGTTTTTCTTTTTCTTAGAGGGGATGTACGAACCGGTACCTGTAATTACGCTGTATATCATATGAATGCAAAATTGAATTTTTCCGCAAAAGAACAAGTCACCAAACGCTCCGGCAAATGAAAGGGGTTTCGGCGACTGTTCAGGGAGGAAAACGTTGATTTTGGGATAAAGATACAAAATGAGGGGTGAATTTCATACATCTGTTTTATTGAATTTTGTAGGACTTGGTCGACAAATACTTTTGGCCAAACTATCAAATGCAAACATTTTAAGCAATTTCGCTACAAATACAGCAGTAAATTTGAATATTTCATTATAAACTAGTAGCTTTGTAGCCCAAAATCGAATTATAAAGACTACTTCGTGAAATTGACAAAATTACCTGCCGAATGTACCGGAATGGAGGAAATACGAAACCAGATTGACCAACTTGACCTGGAAATCATCCGATTGTTTGCCCAACGGGCCGATTATGTGCATGAGATTGTCAAGTACAAGACCGACGAAGAAAGTGTTATTGCCATCGACCGAAAGGAATTGGTCATCAATCAACGTTCTGAATGGGCGGATACGCTTGGTTTGAATAAGGAAACTTTTAAAGACATTTTTGCAAGGTTGCTTCAGCAAAACATCAGCGAGGAGCTGCAACTGCTTCATGAAAACAAGAAATAATTGACTATGTACAAAGAAGATATTAAAGTAATGGATTGCACCGTTCGTGACGGTGGATTGATGAATAATTGGCAGTTCAGCGATGAATTCGTCCGTAGTGTCTATGACGCTTGTGTCGAAGCCGGAATCGATTATATGGAAATCGGTTATCTGAGCAGTGAGAAAGCGTTCGATCCCAAAGTGGTCGGGCCTTGGAAATTCTGCAAGGATGCCGACCTGCGTCGCATCGTGGGCAACAACGAAACCCCGCTGAAACTATCCGCCATGGCTGACATCGGCCGAATTGACCTGGATGACATCCCCATGAAGACCGACAGCGTGTTGGATATGATTCGAGTGGCTTGTTACGTGCATCAGGTGGATAAGGCCATCGCATTGGCTCACCATTGCCTGGACAAGGGCTATGAAGTCTGCATCAACATGATGGCGGTTTCCAAAGTCAATGAAATCGAATTGGACGAAGCGCTTCACGACATCGCCAAATCCAGGGTGAAAACCTTTTATGCAGTGGACAGCTTCGGAAGCATGTATTGCGAATCCATCCAACATTTGGTCCGCAAATACATTGACGCCTTGCCGGGCAAGGAAATCGGCATCCATGCGCACAACAACATGCAGTTGGCGGTTTCCAACACCATCACGGCGTTGATGGAAGGTTGTACGATGCTGGACACTACGATGCTCGGACTGGGTCGTGGTGCCGGCAATTGCCCTACTGAAATCCTGATTGCATTCCTAAAGAATCCCAAATACAGGTTGCTGCCTTTATTTCAGGCCATCCAAGACTACATTCATCCGTTGCAGAAACAAATCGACTGGGGCTATCACATCCCCTATCTGGTCACCGGTGCGTTGAACGAACATCCCCGTCGCGGAATGGATTGGATGGAATCGGACCAAAAAAATGACTTTGTGACATTCATGCGCAAAATGCACGACAACGAAGCGTTGGAATAGTATTTTCTATACCTAAAAACACCTTTAGAGCGGTTGGTTTTATGTTTAAAGCCAACCGTTTTCCGTATACCAGGCTACCGTTTCCTCCATACCTTTATAAAGGCTGAACGCTGGCTTGAAGTTCAGTTCACGCTCCAACAGGGAAGCGTCGCAGGTCCAATTGCGTTGTTTCATAACTAGGAACTTGTCTTTATTCAAAAGGGTCGGCTTCCCTGACAGTCGACTGACGAGTTCAGCCATGATGGAAAGACATTTGACAAGTGAAAGTGGAATTCGAATGTTGAGTACTTTTTTTTGGTGCAGAACTTCTTGAAGGAGGTTGGAGAAATCGTCAGAAGTGTAGATGTCACCGTCGGCCACAAACCAAGTCTTATGAATCATCGGTGATTCAAGTGAAAGAAAAACTACTCGAGCTAAATCGCTGATATGTATAAAATTAAGCAACTTTTGTTTAAGTCCTACTGAAACATTGAACCCAGCTTTGATCAGTTGAAGCATGACAAAATAATCACGTTCTCTGGGGCCATAAACTCCGGTGGGACGAAGTATGATCCAAGGAATATCGGTTAGTGAACGAATGAATTCCTCGGCAAACAATTTGCTGCGGCCATACTCGGATATGGGGTTTGGCGTATCATCGGCAGTCAATGGGAGGCCCGAAACCACATCGCCTGGACCTACAGCACCCATGCTGCTCATAAAAACGAATTTGGTCGGGCGATTGTTGCTTACTTGCAAGGCATGCAGCAAATGAACGGTGTACAAGTGATTGATGCGGTGGTAATCAGCCTCATCGATGGCTTTGGTAATGCCGGCATTGTGGATGATGTAGTCCCATGCACCGTATTCGGCCGCGTGTTTTGTGATTTGCTTGGTCAGGGCTGCCTCATCGGTATATTCCAAGTCGATGAAATGCAAGGCAGAATGGGTCAGATATCGTTTGTCACTGGTTTTGCGAATGCCTGCCCAAACCTCCCAGTCTTTTCGAAGCGCCTCTTCCACCAAATACCCACCGATGAAACCGCTGGCACCTGTAATCAAAATCTTCATAAACTAGGAAAATCAAATCATTCACCGTAATTGTTTGCCAACACGACGACAGCTTTCAACATTTCGGATAAAATTCTGAAAATGAAGGCAATAAGAAAGCCAACGACAATGGGTAGGAAAATGCTGACGATGCCCAAATCGGTGAAGTTGGTGCCCAATTGGCCCATGGACAGGTTACAAGTGAAAAAAATCAACGCTGTAAAAAAGCCCCAAAGAGCGACCGTGATTCCCGTCGATTCTCCGGCGGTTTGAATGAAATGAGCGGCAACCGGTGTGGCTACGAGCTTGTCCTGTACCTTGATGAGGGTTTTCAAGTCCAGCAAACGGCTCCACCAAAGCAGGAAGTTCAAGATGCCAACCAAAAGGATCATGAGGGAAAAAAGAATAATTCCTACAATCATGCTCCCACCCTTCAATTCGTCAACCGTAAAGACCGTTCCGAATTGATTGACCAAGGCGAACTCGTCTACAGATGCCTTATATTCGGCCAAAGCTGAATCGTAACGAGATTTCGCCTTTTCATACTTCGACTTGGTTGTGTCCAATTTGGCATTGGCGACATCCCATCGGTCGGATGCGTCCTTATAGGCAACATCCCATTGACGCTTGACATCCAAAGCATTGCTGTAAATCTGTTGGTATTCGGGGCCATAGGAGGCATACTCGCCATAATAATCGGCTTGCTTGGTGGCTTTGGTCAGGCAATCGATGGCGTTGTTCATTTCCTTTCCGTACGACTCGACCGTATGTGACAACGTATCATAGGAATACTTGATTTTCTGGAATTCGGGCAACACTTCTTCCTGATACGATTTTTGGGTGGCCACCTTGTTCTGATAGGCGCTATTCCACCATATTGTGCTGTAAACCAATAAGAAAGGCGTTAATAAAAAAAGGACGGCAATTGCTGCATACAGCCAACCGAACGGTTTACGAAAAAACTTGCCGTTATCCAGAAGTGTCAAACATGGACGAATGAATGAAAAGAATTTGCGCTTCATCTAGTACTGTATTTTGTATTGAACAAGTTAGCACACGAAATTACGAATAAAAACAATGCATCCTCTTGAACAATCAAAAATATTCACACCTTTTCCGTCATTTAATAGCCATGGGAATTTAATCTGATGTTTATTTTTGCATTCGATCAACACAGCCTACCTTATCGAACCCATCCTAAACACTCATGAAAAAGACAATTCTGCTTGTTTTTGCATCCATCCTTTTCTTCAACGTATTGTCAGCCAAAACAATGTACGTTTCACTTTCTGGGCTGAACTCCAATCCGGGAACGTATACCCTTCCTTTTAAATCGGTTCATAAAGCGATTGACCAAGTACGACCCGGTGATACGATTTTTATACGAGGGGGAACGTACATGCTGGATTCCACCATCCGCATCAAAGCGTCCAAGACGGGCACGGCCAATGCCCGAATATATCTTTGGGCATTTCCGGGAGAACGCGTTGTTCTGGACGGAAGCCAAATACCTCACAGCAGTGAAACCACCTTCAAGATGGATCGTTGCATCTATGTGAACCATGAAGGTAATTATTGGCATTTCAAGGGGCTGGAACTTTGCAATGCCAAGGACAACGGCATGAAGATGGAAGGCAGTTACAACATTATTGAGAACTGCAAGTTCTACAAAAACAACGACACAGGACTTCAAATCGGCATGTATAAAGACTTTTCCATTGAAGAAACCAAGAATTTGCCGGCTGGTGACCCTCCTTTCAATCCAGGTTATCAGTTCTGTCAACACAACCTGGTCATCAACTGTGATTCCTGGTACAACTACGACAAAGTCACGTATTCTGGAAGTGCGGACGACGGTGGTGACGCCGACGGATTCGCCTGCAAGTTGTTTCCAGGACCGGGAACGGAATTCCACGGTTGCCGGGGATGGTACAATTCAGACGACAATTGGGATTTATATATGGTGTACCATCCAGTGGTGATCGATCATTGCATGGCCTGGAAAGCGGGGTACGATTCCACCGGCACGGCACGTGGCAACGGTAATGGTTTCAAGTTGGGTGGTGGAGGCACTTCCGGGGGTGCGGCATTCGATCAGTCCGTTGGTGCGCACATGGTCCGCAATTGTGTTTCGTTTGAGAACCATCAGAAAGGATTTGACCAAAACAACGCATATGAGGCGATGTATCTATTTAATAATGTGGCCTGGGGCAATGATTACAATTACCGGTTTCCAACTGTTTTCAATTATGGGACCATGTACATGCGCAACAACATCGGTTGGGGCGCGGTGACCAAGAATCATGAATTTCTGTCGGCCGACAAGCAAGGCGCACAGGTCCCCGACACCGAGTTCAACAGTTGGACAACCCTGGATGGTTGCGATCCATATAAGGAGGGTAATAAAGTCAATGGCGTGACGGTAAACACCAAAGACCATTCCGCTCAGTTCAAAAGTATTTCCAGCACACTGTTTCTGGCACCTAGGAATTCCGACGGAAGCATTCCGGACAACGATCTTGCCAGATTGATTGCCGGTAGTTATTTCATTGACAAAGGGCAAATTATCCAGAATGTGGTTTTGACTCCGCATTTACCGGTTGCATCGCAGCCTTTGGGCTATGCGCAGTTGCCCAATTTGAGCATTCCGTACAACGATGCTTCGGCAGACATGGGTGCATTTGAGACGGGGCTGGCCTCGTTTGCGACGCTGAATTTGGTCCTAGGGTCGCTGAATCAAACCGTTCAGACAGGTACTGCCATCGTTCCGATTGTGTTGCAATGGGGTTCCGCAGCGATAGACGTCGCCGTGGTCGGCTTACCATCCGGAATGGCTGCGGTCAAGGATTCAGCCAATAAAAAAATGACGTTGAGCGGGATTCCATTGACCGCCGGCACTTTCTCGATTAATACGGTGGGTGGCGTTCAATCCGTTTTCCTATCCGGTACCATTACCATGACCAGCCTTTCGGCAGCGACCTTGACTTGCTTGACGGACAATGCCACTCAATCGGTCAACATCGGTGCTGCGATGAAACCCGTTCGATTCGTTAAAACGGGCCAGGGGACTTCCTTTTCTGTGAAAGACCTGCCATCGGGCGTTTCGTTTGCCGAATGGGGTGACACGCTCCTGTTGAGCGGTGCGCCTTTGGCGTCGGGGACCTTTACAGTTCAAGTGCTGGGTGGAATCGAAACGCAGACGATGACGGGCACCATCAACCGTGTTTTGGAGACCAGGGCTTTGACGGGCGGTTGGTATACCATTCAGCAACCCTTCGATTCCATTTCGGAGGACTTGAAAGGACGTATTGCCTTGATCAATGGGTCGGTAGCCGCCAATCCGACTGTTTGGAATCCGACCTATGTGGAATCCGACGGCTCTATTCCAGGCGGTTGCACCATTGGAGCGGTCAATGTGGAACGCAGCGGCGGAGGCATCAGTTTTGTCTTGCCCAGCTTGGCGGAATTGAAGGCGAACATCCATTTTACAGGTGGACGTACCATTCAGATTCAGTGGATTCAAAACGGCGTGACAACCACTTGGAATTCAGGTGCGCTGAGCAAGGCGACACTGACCGGTTATGATTTGATGGCCAAGGCAAGCATTCCTCAGACACAATCGCCTATTAAGGTTATTTTCACCAACTTGGGCACCGGTGGTGGTATTCGGGTCTACGATTTTTACGTGAGCGTTTACGACGAGAATACGGCGGTCAAAGCGACCCAACAGGCTACACCAACCATTTACCAAACGGAAACGGCGTTGATTGTATATGGAGATAATGCCAGTCTCACCGTCTATGACCTTCAAGGCCGAATAACCGCTCAATCGGTTCATTCACAAGTGGTGGACATCCAATCGTTGAAGAAGGGCATTTATGTGGTCCGCGTTCTGGATCAAGTCGGAAGGACCAACAGCATCAAGTTCATACATTGAGAAACATAAAAACGCAGGTCTGCCGGTACCTGCGTTTTTTTTCGTATCTTTGCATCGGTTCTTTTAAAAAGACTCGTTTTCCGAGTTTTTGAAACCTGATGCAAGCTCTTGCACGGTTCTTCCGCTCTCAACCGTTCATTTTCTAAGGATCCTGCCTGAACAGATCGTCCAGCCTCTAGCTGACGTCCGTTGGGCGGCAACCTTTTTTTTCAATTAATCCCCAATTTATGACTTTCGAATCACTTCAGATATCCAAACCCATTTTAAAAGCCCTTCAGGAAGAAGGCTACACCCAACCAACTCCCATTCAGGAACAAGCCATCCCTTTGGTACTCGAGGGCAACGACATTTTAGGCTGCGCGCAGACCGGCACCGGCAAAACGGCAGCGTTCGCCATTCCCATCATCCAATTATTGAGCAAAACACCCGTCAATGAAAAAAAACGGTTGATCCGTTGCCTCATCGTCACTCCCACCCGTGAGTTGGCCATCCAGATCGGCGAAAGTTTCGACGCCTACGGTCGCCACTGTGGGCTGACCAATACGGTACTATTGGGTGGCGTCAACCAAAATCCTCAGGTAGCCGCGTTGCGCAAAGGTGTCGATGTGCTCATCGCAACACCGGGTCGATTGCTTGACCTGCAACACCAAGGTTTCGTCAGCCTGCGCGACATTCAGATTTTTGTCTTGGACGAAGCCGATAGAATGTTGGACATGGGGTTCATCCATGATGTCAAGAAATTGTTGGTTCTCATCCCTGCCAAACGTCAATCGCTGTTTTTCTCGGCCACCATGCCGCCCAGCATCGTCAAATTGGCCAGCAGCATATTGGTTCAGCCCAAGAAAGTGACCGTGACTCCGGTTTCATCCACCGTGGAATTGACGGACCAATCCGTCTATTTTGTGGAAAAAGAGGAGAAAAACGCGTTGTTGGTGCATTTGCTCAACAGCAAGAACATTCAGACAGCTTTGGTGTTCACCCGTACCAAACATGGTGCCGACAAAGTGGTGAAGTCCTTAGTTAGACAGCAGATCAAATCGGAAGCCATCCACGGGAACAAGTCGCAGAATGCCAGACAACGGGCACTGAACAACTTCAAGGAACAATCCATTCGAGTGTTGGTGGCCACAGATATTGCTGCACGAGGCATCGACATCAGCAATCTTGACTGTGTCATCAATTACGAAATCCCCAACATTCCCGAAACATACGTGCACCGTATTGGCCGAACCGGACGTGCAGGCGCCAAGGGCGTTGCCTATTCCTTTTGCGACAAGGAGGAAAAAAACTACATCAAGGACATCGAAAAATTGATCGGCAAAAAAATTGCCGTTTCAAAAACCGATTTCTGAACAATTCTGCCTATCTTTAACAATTATAACCAACCCACCCATCATTAATGGCGAAATCGCAGGAAACTTACAACAAGAAAGAAAAAGAAAAGAAACGTTTGCAAAAACGTCAGGAAAAAGCAGCAAAGACTGAAGAACGCAAATCCAACCCTGGTGCAAGCGACTTCGACAGTATGATTGCTTATGTCGATGAATACGGCAACATCACCAGCACACCTCCGGATCCCAGCCGGAAACTCAAGGTAGTGGCTGAGAACATCGAAGTATCCGTCCAAAAGCGGGAAGATGTCTATGTGGACCCCATCCACAACGGGAAGGTCGATTTTTTCAACAGCTCCAAAGGCTTTGGTTTCATCCGTGAAATCGGCAGCGACGAGCGTTACTTCGTTCATGTCAGCGGCATTTTGCAGTCCGTCGTGGAAGGCGATGCAGTCACATTCGAAGTGGAACGCGGTCCAAAAGGCATGACGGCTGTCAGTGTGAAGAAAGTCTGAACGTTCTTGCGAATTACAGAAGAAAAACGTTCTTTTGTACCTCCAAATCGATTGTTTCCATTTATGCAGAAAATTGTTTATGTAATCGGTGTGTTCGACTTGTTCCATTCCGGACACGTCCGCCTTCTCCAACGAGCTAAAGCGCTGGGCGACAAGTTGATTGTCGCCATCAACGGTGACGACATGGTAGCTCAATACAAACGCAGACCCTATTTGAACGAGGATGAACGGCTTGAAGTTGTTCAATCCTGCCGGTATGTGGACGAGGCGTTCATCATTCGCGAATTCGACAATAAGGAATACATCATCAGGCATGGCATCAACGTCATTGTTCACGGAGATGATTGGAAAGGAGATTCCTACCTGCAACAGATTCGGGTTACTCCGGAGTTTGTCCAGGAGCATGGAGTCGAGCTTACATTTCTGCCCTACACCAGCGGGATAAGCACTTCCGACCTGATCAACCGCATCAAAAATACCTGAACATGTTTTACAGAGACGTCAGCCTTCCTGCCATTGTTGAAATCGGCAAAAACAAGGCCCACGACCTGGGTGCCTTATTGAACAAGAACCACCTGTATTTTGAAAAGTTGATCTTGTTCACTCAAAAGGAGCTGGCTGAACTCTTCCATGACTTTATCAACGAGCAGTCGTTTTATCGGGTGGTTATTATTCAAGGGGGCAATTTTGAGGAAATTGATGAAGTGGATTACGATGAATGCTTCAACGATGCCTTGTTCATCGCCTTTGGAGGCGGCAGTGTCATCGACTTTGTCAAGATGTACGCCACCAAGCATCAGAACCAATTCATCAGCATGCCCTCCACGCTGACGAACGATGCCATCTATTCTCCGATAGCCCGTTTAACCGTTAACGGTGTCAAGAAGAGCCACGGTGTGAAATCGCCCATCGGCATCATCGTGGACACCGACATTGTCAAACAGTCACCCGAGATCTTCCTCATCGCAGGTGTGGGCGACCTAATTTCCAACCTGAGCGCCGTCAAGGATTGCAAACTCGGCATCGAGGCACTGGGTGAAAAAATAGACAACTTCTCGATGTACCTGTCGAAATCGTGTGTGGACGGCATCCTTCATTTTGAACGAAAGGATATTTTCACGGACGAATTCATTGAAAAACTGTCCATCGGACTGATTCTTTCCGGGCTGTCCATGAACCTTTCCCAATCCTCCAGGCCAGCCAGCGGTTCCGAACACCTCATCAGCCACGCCATCGACGAATTCTATCCTGAAAAATCCACGTTGCATGGACTACAAGTTTCCTGGGCACAACTGATGGTCGAAAAACACGTTCGTCAAGATGAAGCGGACTACGAGAAACTCCATACTTTTTTCGAAAGAATCGGCTTGATGCAAGCCTTCGACGAAAACATCCGATTCACTGAACTGGAATTCTTCGATTTGTTGCCGTTGGCCATCAAGACTCGTAAGCGGTACACGGTATTGGATGTGTACTTCAATCGTGCCTAAAAACCGCTCCAGTTCTTAATTTTAGTTAAACTTTCCGTGTTTTTATACCATGGTTTGTAACCTTTCGTTTGTTATGCAGTCATAGCATTGTACCTTCTTTCCGAATACCAATCATGAACAAACTTTCCTTGCTCTTTGCCACCCTCATTTTCGGAATGATATACACTTCCTGCCAGGATCAGGAAAAGAAGGAAATCCTCATTGATCACATCTCCCACACCAATTTTGAAGACATACTGACGGTGGACGGCACGGTGAATGCCGTTCGCTCGGTCACCATGACCTGCCCGCCAGAATTGGAGGGTGAAATAGTATACCTTATTGAGGACGGAACGCACGTTGAAAAAGGCGATTTGGTTTGTCAAATGGAAAACCGAGAAACGCAGGATGTCATTGATCAACTCCAAATTGCAGTGGAAAATGCGAAAGCCAATTTGACCAAGACCAAAGCCAACCTGGAGATGCGTTATGCACAACTGGATGCTCAAGTGAAGACGAACGAAGTACAAACTTCCATCGCCAATCTAGATTCCCTACAGTTGATCTATGCATCACCCGTTCAGCGACGGGTCAAGGAATTGGAACTTCAGAAAGCCGCAATCATAAAAAACAAACTCACCAAAAAGCTTGTTGCACTTGACATTATCAATAAGAATCAGATCAAACGGATGGAGCTTCAGATTCAAAGTCAGGAAAACCGTCAATCCATGATCATGGGTATCATTGACAAAATGACCATCAAGGCAACTCAATCCGGTATGGCAATGAGGGCTATTTCCTGGGAAACAGGCAAGAAAGTGCAAGAAGGTGATAACGTCGAAGGCAGCATGCCCTTGATCAATATTCCCGATATGACTGAAATGAAAGTTAAGATTTCGGCATCGGAAGCCAGCTATAAACGTATGAATATCAATGACCGGGTGGAATATACTTTTGATGCGATGCCTGGGAATGTAGCCTCTGGAAAGATTACCAGCAAGGCACCAATCGGACAACCACTAACTCGAAATTCCAAAGTCAAATTCTTTGAAGTGGAAGCATCCATGGAAAAGGCCAAAATTTTGCCCAAACCTGGCTTGTCGGTGAGCTGCAACATCATCCTGCAAAGGGTCAAAGATACCATAGTAGTACCACAAATCGCCGTTTTTGACGAAGACTCCATGAAATTCGTCTACGTCAAGCGAGAAAAGGGCTATGAAAAACGGCAAGTAAAAATTGGACCTTCCTCACCCAAATTAGCCGTCATTGCCAAGGGTCTGACCGGCAAGGAAAGTCTTTCGCTTATCAAACCATCATCGGCTTCGGTCAAAAATACGACTTTGCTGCCTGGACCAATCCTAAAAATTAAAAAAGCAGCAAAAGCTTCTGCAAAGAGTTCAGCCAACCATCAGAAAACCAAATCCAACCTATGAGAAAACGAACAATGCTTTTGTGCGCCGCAGTTTTGTTGATTTCCTGCAATAAGGAGAAAACAGTGGAAGTTCCAGTAAGCAAGGCTGTAAAAGGAACCTTTTATCTGGATGTGATTGAAACCGGTGAAATCCAGGCCATTCAATCCATCAACGTTACCTCTCCCAACATTTCCTGGAGGTATGGTAATTTAAAAATCACCCAGATAGTCAAGGATGGCAAAGAGGTGGAAGCAGGTGACACGTTGTTGGTTTTCGATCCTTCTGAAGTGAAGAAGGCTATTGTTGAAGCCCAAGGAAGACTTGAAATGAGCTATGCCGAACTGGAAAAGATGAAAGCGCAGCAACAATCGGATTTGGAAGAGCAGAAGGCTGATTATGAAGTAACCCGTCTTTCGCAGGAAATCTCAAAGATCACATTTGAATCTGCCACCTACGAAGCCAACATCAAACGTAAGGAAATCCAACTCAACTTAGACAAGGCAAACATCGCTTTGGCACGTGCTAAAGAACAAATTGAAAATCAAATCAAGATACAGGCTGAAGACGTCAAGCAGAAGATGCTTTCCATCGAACAGGACAAGTCAAGGTTAAAAGAAGCGAATGAGACACTGGACAAGCTTTTTCTGGCTTCCCCCACTCCCGGTATTGCCATTATAAACCGCAATTGGAGCAGCGATGCCAAATTTCAAGTGGGAGACCAATGCTGGTCGGGTCAAAACCTGATTCAACTGCCAAATCTGAAAAAGTTGAAGGCAACCGTTCAAATTAATGAAGTGGACATATCCAAAGTGGTCAAAGGCCTTAAAGTGGAAATCAAGCCGGATGCCTTTTCGGATAGTATCTATAACGGTGAAGTCATTTCTGTTGCGAATCTGGCTGTCAACAAGGAAGGTTCCTCCAAGATCAAGGTCTTTCCCGTGGATATTCTCATTAAAGATGGTGGCAAGAAACTGTTGCCCGGTCTTTCCGTCAGTTGCCGATTGTTGGTCCGTAAAATTGACAACGTGGTCTTCATCCCCATCGATGGCGTTCTGACAAACGGTGTGGAAGAATATGTATATGTGAAAACGAAAAAAGGCTTTGAAAAAGTGATTGTTGAAACCGGAGTTTCCAACACGGACCACATTGTCATCACCAAAGGGCTCAAGGCTGGCGACATTGTAGCGATGGCCGATCCGTTTGCCGTCAAGGAAACCAAAAGCAGCAAAGATTCCAAACAAACCAAAAAAGAATCGTCAAAATGAAGCGTACACGATTAGGATTGGGTTTGTTGGCTCCAGTACTCCTTTCGGTACTGGCTTCTTGTTCTGGACACAATTTGGACAGTTATAAGATTCAGAAAGGAACGTTCAACCAGACTGTCATTGAAACGGGTGAACTGGCTGCCGTCGAGACCAAAGCCTTTATTATGCCCCGATTCGGAGATTATTGGTATCAGATGAAAATCATCGGTATCCTGGATCATGGAACCGAAGTGAAAGCAGGTGATTCCATCATTCAACTCGATCCGACGGAAGTCAAGAAAGTAATCATCGACCTGGAAGGCCAACTGGAAACGGAGCAGGCAAATATGGACAAACTGTTGGTCAACCAAAGCAACACACGTTCTGAACTTGAAACCAACCTGAAAAACGGAATTGCGTCTTTCAATCTCAAGAAGTTGGAAATGGAATATACCAAGTTTGAATCCGATCAAATCAAAAGAGCGAAAGAGTTGGAGTTTGAGCAGGAAAAAATAGCCTTGGCCAAAGTGAAGCGGAGCATCGAGTTCAACAAGACCGTGGAAAAGAACGATTTGGTCATTCAGCGAATCAAGATCAATCAAATCAAGAAGGAAGTAAAGAGTGCATATGACGTATTGCCGCGATTGACCATTCGCACGCCGATTCCGGGCATTTTCCAGATTGCACGGAACCGGAGAAACGGTTCAACTCTTAAAATCGGTGATCAGGTGTATCAAGGAAACAATATGGGAAATGTGCCCAACTTGTCCAAAATGAAAGTGGAGACTCAAATTAACGAATTCGACTATGAGAAAATAGGCCTCGGCCAAAAAGTCGTCGTTCGTTTGGATGCCATGCCCGATGTTTCCTTTAATGGTGAAGTCTCGCTGATCGAGAAACTCTGTTATCAGAAAGACTCGAAATCCAAACAAAAAGTCTTTGATGTAGAGGTAAAGATACTCGATCAGGATGAACGGCTGAAACCCGGGATGACCGTCAGTTGCGAATTCTTCTGCAAGGAACTGAAAAACGTCGTTTATGTGCCGCTCAATTGCATCGATACAACCGCGACGGGCAATTGCGTCTACTTGAAGAAAGGAAACGGATACATTCCGGTCAATGTCAAAGTAGGTCCCGCCAACAATACCCAAATTGTCATTTACGGCGATTTCAAGAAAGGGCAACGATTGGTTCCGGTTGAAGAAATCAAAAAAGATTAAATGCCATGCAATACGAAGAAAACATACGGGTCGCCATTGCGGGTCTGACCGATCATAAGTTCCGGTCGTTTCTCACCATGTTGGGCATCATTTTCGGCGTGGCATCGGTCATTTCCATGCTTTCCATCGGTGAAGGTGCCAAAAGACAAGCCATTGCCAAATACCAGGATCTGGGGGTGAACAACATTATCATTCGAGACAAGCAATTGACCGACCAGGAATTGGAAGAAGTTCGGGCTAATTTTTCGCAAGGCTTGTCCATCACCGACGCCCAGGTCATTAAGGAAGTAGTGCCAGGCGTCAAGCGGGTTGCGCCACAGGCTGAAATCAATACGGATGTGAAGTATAGTGACAAGTCGTCCAAATCCACCATCATCGGCATCACACCTGAATACATCCAGATGCTCAATTTTCAGACGGACAAGGGAATTTTCATCAATGAAGACCATTACAAAAGGAACTTGAAGGTTTGTGTGTTGGGAGCCGGTGTGGCTAAGGCGTTGTTTCAGCAACAGGACGCCGTCGGCAAGATGGTCAAGGTTGACGACCAATGGTTGGAAGTCATTGGTGTGCTGAAATCGAAGGCGGTCTTTACCGAAACGGTCGGCGAACTGGCTTCCAGAGACCTGAATACGGATGTTTACGTGCCCCTCACCACCTTTTTGAACCGCTTTTCACAAGAAAACCCGCTGACCAGTCAAGTTCAGCAAATTACCGTTCAGGTGGAAAGTTCGGAGAAATTGATGGAAATTGCCGATTTGATCCGCGGCATCCTTATCCGCCACCATTTCAACAATGTGGATTATTCGTTGGTCATACCGTATGAACTGCTCAAACAGGAAGAAAAGGAAAGGCAAATCTACAACTTTCTGTTGGGTGCCATCGCCGCCATTTCATTGGTGGTGGGTGGCATCGGCATCATGAACATCATGTTGGCCACCGTCATGGAACGAACGCGCGAAATCGGTATTCGCAGGGCCATCGGCGCAAAAAAGTCGGACATCATGAGCCAGTTTGTAACCGAAGCCGTCGCCATCAGCATCACGGGCGGCATCATCGGGGTCATTCTGGGCGTGAGCCTGTCGCTCGCCATCTCGCTGTTTACGGACGTCAATACGTTCATTCGGCCGTATTCGGTCATCATTGCCTTCGGATTTTCGGTGCTGGTGGGCATCAGTTTCGGCTACCTGCCCGCCAAGAACGCCGCAAACTTGAAACCCATCGATTCCATCCGCTACGAATAAAACGAACCAACCATGTTGATTGAAATAAAAAACTTGTCTAAAAAGTACGTGATGGACGATGTGGAGGTCGATGCCTTGAAAACCATCAACCTGAAGATTGAACAAAACGAATATGTGGCCATCATGGGACCTTCGGGCTCCGGCAAGTCCACACTGATGAACATCATCGGTTGCCTGGATACACCCACCGCTGGAAACTACCTGTTCAGGGATGTCGATGTCAGCAGTCTGGACGACGACACGCTTTCGGTCATGCGAAACAAAGAAATCGGGTTTGTGTTCCAAAACTTCAACCTGCTTGCCCGCATGAGTTCCATCCACAATGTGGAGCTGCCGCTCATTTATGCAGGCATTCATAAGATTGAACGCAGGGAACGGGCGCTGAAGGCGTTGGACAGGGTCGGCCTGGCTGACCGAATCAACCACAAGCCCAGCGAACTGAGCGGCGGCCAACGGCAGCGTGTGGCCATTGCCAGGGCCTTGGTGACCAATCCAGGCATCCTATTGGCTGACGAACCTACCGGTGCGTTGGACTCCAAAACCGGGGACGAAATCATGGAGTTGTTCAACAAACTCCATCAAGAAGGCAACACCATCATCCTGATCACCCACGAACAGGAAATTGCCGATCATGCCCATCGCACCATCTTCATCAAAGACGGACTTATTCATTCGGACAAAGCCAACATCAAGAACAAAGAATCATTATGAGAAAGATCATTGTATTGGCACTGGCCACATTCTGCCTTCATCCAGTCCTTTTTGCAGAAACGTATCACTTGGATCTGGAAAAAAGCATCGAAATTGCCAAGGTAAAAAGCTTTGACATGCTTCGACTGAAGCAAGACCTTAAAATTGCCGAGTTTGGCTTGAAATCGGCCACCAGCAAATTCAAAACACACATTGACTTAAGTTTGAACGCTCCTAATTTTGTGGAATCGGTCAGTCAATTTACCGATACGACTGGGAGCCATTTTTATCAGGTCAATGAATTGGGCTATTCGGGTAGCTTGGTTGTGAAACAGCCACTTCCTACCGATGGCAACATTTCAATCGTCTCCAATTTTGACAATACGGACGACTACTACCACAACATTCGCTCTACTGAAATGAATACGTCGTTGCGTCTGTCGCAACCCATCAATTCCTTGTTCGGATACAACGAAATCAAATCTTCGTATAAGCAAGCGCTGTTGGCCTATGAGAAATCTCAAAAAAGCATGAAGCGGGAGGAACTCAACCTAATTTACAGCGTGACCAATGTGTTCTTCAATATGATTTCCGTTCAAAAGAGCAAAGAATTGGCTCAATTGAACCTTGATCGTCAGAAAGAAGCGTACACCATTGCAAAAAACAAGTATGATGCCGGTCTAATCAAAGAAGTGGATGCCTTACAAATGGAAGTGGACTTGGCCGAGGCTCAGAATAATTTTGACTTGGCGGTTGTCAATCAAAGTTCAGCCATGAATTCTTTCAAGGAAACCATTGGGCTAAATTTATCCGATAGTGTGGTTCTGAGCAGCGAACTTACGTACAAGGTGGTAGTGGTGGATCCTCAAAAAGCAGTGAAGTTGGCCATGGCAAACAGGTTGGAAATCCGTGAAATGGAAATTCAAATTGAACTTGCAAAATTGAATATCAAGCGTCAAAAGGCCGAAGGGATGATCAAAGGCAACTTAAACGCCTATTTGCAGAAAACTGGGGTCAACGCACAAACGCTGCCAAATGACATCAGCAGTTCCATCAACAGTTCAGCCAAAGATTATTTAAACCGGAGACCAAACTATGTGATCGGCCTTAGTGTTTCCATTCCAATTTTGGACTGGGGAGACAATCGTGCTCAAGTGAATGCTCAAAAAGCAAGACTTCAGCAAAATTTATACACGCAAGATGAAACAAAGCGCAACATTGAATTGGAGGTCCTGAATTTGGTTGAGGAACTCAACAGCAGCTTGAAGCGCTTGCAATTACTCGAAAAGAATGTTGTCGTTGCCGAAAAAAGTTTTGAAATCACACGTCAACGTTTCTCGGACGGCAATATTGACAGTCAGGCCCTTGCACTTGAACGCGAACGTCTGAACGGTGCATACAACTCTCATTTGAGAGCCTATATCAATTATCAGCTCATGTTGGCCGATATCATGCGTAAGACTTTCTTTGATTTTCAACGAGATCAATCCATCAATTAAAACGAACACCATGTCAACCAAAAATTGGACCATCGACAACATTGCCGACCAAGCCGGCAAAACGATTTTGATTACCGGTGGAAACAGCGGAATCGGATTGGAAGCAGCCAGCGTGCTGAGTATGAAAAATGCCGAAGTGATTTTGACGGCGCGTTCGGAAGATAAAGGCAAGAAGGCAGTTGAAAGTATCAAAAGCCACTATCCCAAAGCGAAAGTCAGCTGGATGATATTGGATTTGGCCGATTTGGATTCCGTTCAAGCGTTTTCAAAGGCCTTCCACGCCAAATACACCAAATTGGATATTCTCATGAACAATGCCGGAGTGATGTATCCGGCTTCCAGAGAAGTGACCAAGCAAAACTTCGAACTTCAGTTCGGCACCAACCATCTGGGCCACTTTGCATTGACAGCCTTGTTGCTGGACTTGCTCAAGGCCACGCCGGGTTCCCGTGTGACGACTCAAAGCAGCATCGCCCACACGATGCTTCGTAAAATTGACCTGCAAGACCTGAATTGGGAAAAGACCTACAGTCGCACCAAAGCCTATTCGCAGAGCAAACTGGCCAACCTTCTGTTCACGTATGAACTGGACCGTCAGCTGAAAAAGCATCATTTGGACGTGATTGCCAATGCCGCCCACCCCGGGGTGACCAACACCAATCTGTTCAAGACTTCCGGCTTCGGTTCACTCGCCAAACTGATCACCCAACGGGTGGAGTTGGGCGCCTTGCCCATATTGCGCGCCGCTACGGAACCCAACCTCAAGGGCTCCGAATACGTTGGGCCCAAAGGCATCGGTGGGTTCAGAGGCTATCCAGTTCACGTGAGCTCCACCCCCACCTCACACAACGAGACGTTGGCCAAAGCACTGTGGGCGGCTTCGGAACGATTGACGAAAACAACGTTTGAGTTCTGATTATATACCGCTTTTCACTTTTATCTTACAGTCCCTGAAGTGTTTTCTGAAGTAACCGTCTTGAGCGTTCAGAATCATTTCAGGCACGTCCTCGTGCATGATTTCAAGTACTTTCCCTGCCCGAGTTTCAGTGTCCGAATATAATGTTTTTGTGAGGTCGAGCCTTTTGTTGATGGCAAGCGCCACGTTCCCACCCTTCAATTTTCGGTACAAGGCACTTTTGATGTCGTCGATGACACCATTCAGGTCCTGAAGCGGTGCTTTCATTTTGGTCGAATAGTCGCCCAACAAATGGGTGTCGTAGACCAGGCTGGCAAAACCGTTCGTATATTCACGCAACACACCGGACATGCCCAACTGCAGGGTTTCACTGGTTATTTCCATTACAAAACGGTTCCGTCTGGCCTGCTCATCGACCAATTTCTGTTTGAACGCATCGGTTGTGGCTGCATCCCAATGGCATTCCAACACCTTTTCCTCGAGTTGCGGGCTCCAAGGCCTACCGTTGAAACCCCAGTGAAAGAAAATGCGATGCCCGTACTTTCCCCAAGAGAACTTTTGGTGCGGAGCGTCCCTAAGTCCTTTGAAATAGGCGTTGTATGGAACATCAATCGTTTTATGGACCGCTTCCAGCCAATCCGAAATCTTCTCACATTCCTTAAACGGCAGGACGGAATAGGCATCTGCCTCATGACCTCCCGCCTCACCCCTTAAAAAGGACTTGGCTGAACCCGATACGAACGGCACCAACAAGACAAACAGCAACAGCAACTTCTTCATAAACAACCTATATCAGACAAAAACCAATTTTTCAACTTGAAGGACGGATTCTCCGTCATAACGGTAAGCCACCAGATGACCATGCCTTGCAACACTGTAATCCAGGCAGCAGACATTGTCCCGATAGAGAGTCGGCTCCCCTTTCAGCCAATAATGACCAAAGAACACCGGTTTTTGGTCAGGCTTGTAATATTCGGTGGTTCGGAGTGAGGTGGGATCCATCAGCACGTCCGGCAAGTAGTGCAAGGGTTCCACACTGAGGTTTCGGCAGGTGGTCGTCAAGGGGTTCTCCCACCACTTGATGCGGATTTGAGTGCGTTTGGTTCCATCCTTGTCGGTGAAAGTCTGCCCGTTCGGTATCTGTATTTCCCTACCTTTCAACGAGTTGTTAACCGCACGGTACAATGGAGTACCCATACAGACCGATTTGTAAATAAGCTCATCGGTCAATCTGCCGACGAGGAGGTTTTCCTGGAGATAACGAAGGTGGTTTGCATCCCAACAAGCATGAACGGCGCGGAACTCTTCCGTTTCCAGAAACAAAGGCAAGGTTTTGAACCATTCCAAATAGTCTTCGTACACTTCCTGTTCATTTTGGAATTGCCTCAACGTCTCATAATGTTGTACGATGTTCTTGATGAGGTGTTTGCGCAGATGGCCGCCTTCCGATTCCTGAAAATGGAAACAGAGCGCATTGTACTCATGATTGCCCATCAAGGCGATGGCCGTACCCGATTCCACCATGCCACGGACAATTTCCAAGACCGTCCGGATGTGCGGCCCGCGGTCGATGTAATCTCCTAAAAACAACACCTGCCGCTCCTCATGCCTATACACGCCATCCTGTTTCGAATAGCCCAGCTTCTGAAGCAACGCTTCCAATTTATCGGCATGACCGTGAATATCGCCTATGATGTCAAATTTCATGACTCAATCTTTACGTAAAATGGTCCCCTTGGCATCATCCACCAGGATTTCATCCTTACCGCCCACAAAAGGACGTTCCGAGCGGAACAGCACTTGCTGGGCATTGACAAATACCGGCTCTTCGAAACCATTGTATTTGCTCCCGTCATACAGGTTTTCGATTTTCCAGCAGAATTGGCCGGTAGAAACATCCAACTTAGCCAGCGCACCAATGGTGCTCATATACAACTTTCCATTGGCGATGACGGGCACTCCTGCATTGAATTTACCGAAACGGGTGCTCCAAAGCTTCTTTTTTTGCATGACGTTGAATTTCTCAATCTCGGTCCATCCCTTGTCCCCATCCGAGAGTTCAGCCAATATCGTCAATTCAGGCCCGTCCTTCCAAAAATAAATGACTTGGATGGCTCCGCCCAAACCCAAATCGGCATACAAGTGTCCGTCAGAGGAAAAAATCTTGCCGTCCTTATCGACCAACAGGCGTTCCCTATCTAGAATCACATGCATTTTCTGAGGATCGTTGATGTTGTCGTATTCCACATAAATGGAGTGCTGAACGTTTGGTGTAAATGCCACAACGTTGTTGGAAGTACTGGATTTCTGATCTTTAGCGCCGCTACAGGAAGCTAGAAATGCCAGCGGAAGCAGAAAAAACAAGGAAGATTTCATCGGTTTATCCTTTAAATAGTAGCCTTCCAAATATAGCAAAAAAGGACACCCCATTTGTAAAACGAACACGAAAAAACCTCTGTCCGATGTCAAAATCTTCATTCAGACACCGGCAGAGGCAATTAAGATCTTAAGAAAACCTATAGACTACTTGAGACGAATGTATTTTTCCATGCAAAACTTTTCTGGCAGTTTCCAATCGGCTGTGGCCGGCCACCGTTGAATCAACGTGTCTCCTTTGATTTCGAGCAATATCCGGACTTCATGTCCCAGATAAGCCTTGGAATTGTGATATACGGGGTTTTCCGTATACTGTTTTCCAATCAAGGAATACGTACCACCGCCATAGGTTGCGTCGATGGGGCCATCCCCATGTTTGAACTCACCGACGAAGGTAAAGTATTCCTTCGTCCATGATTTGATTTGACTGCCAACGATGGTGGCAGGATAGGTGCTGCTGTCGGAAGCCATCCACTCCCCGTAAACCATTCTCCAAGAACCTTCGATGGCAAGTCTTCTCTCATACTTGCAACTACCTAGAAGCAGTGTAAGCACAAAACCGAATAAAAGGGCATTTCTCATAAGTAAAGTGTTTAAAGTGTTTAAAAACAAAGAACTATGAATAGTTATTTTTACCTTCCTTTCAGTTTCGCCTGAATCTTTCCGATGGCAGTTTCGATCGATTTGTCTGGCTCAATGATGTTTTCGGAACCCCAGAAATCGGTATCCGCAAACCCGGAAACTTCATCGGCTACGACAACGTCCGGACGTAATTTGTCGTGCGAACGCGACCATTTGCCTCCTGTGTCTGGCCCCCAATCGGTCACGGCCATTTCGAATACGGTTTCGTAAGTCGTATTGAAAAGTTTCCGTTTCCAGTTGACCTTGAAATTCATTTCAGCACGACCGTATGACATGTACCATTTTCCATCCCGAAGCAGATAATTGACTTTGTAGTGCGCCTTGGTCACTTCGACATTGGCGGCTTCCGGCTTGCTAAGCACAAAAAGGGAAGTCGCTCGCTCCACATTCTCCAGATTCATGTCGAAGCTGGCGCTGAACATAGCCAAATTGACGGCATCCACATACAATTTGCCATAGAACAAGGGTTCAGACACATAAGGTTTTTGTTTGAATTCAACCACATAGACCGGATGGTTGTCCACCATGGTGGTTGGAGAAATCTTGAAATCGAAGTTGTTGAAAATCTGGTGCGTGAACGTATAATCCAGATTCTTCATCACGTCCAGGTAGAGCGTGTTGTAGGGCCCGCCGGAAAGTTTGAGCACCAAGGTATCCACTTTGGTATAATCGGTCTTCTTGCGAACTTTATACAAGGATGCCATATCGTCCATGGCGGAGGATACAGGGTATTTATATACATCGACCACCGCTTCCAACAAGGACACATACGTTTTGCGCACCTTGATGGTCTCCCTATAGAAAGCCGTCATCAGCGTCGGTTCAGTCACATAGTTTTCTTTTTTAAGGTCGAAAACGGTACGCATCAATTCTTCGGCATCCTTGAATACCACTTTAACCTCCGACAAACCGACTTCGGCAATCTTCATGGGGATGCGTTTGACCACTTCCGTAAAGGCTGAAACCGGAATACGTTCATTTTGGTATCCGATGAACGTAATAAGTATGTTGTTGGTTTTTAGGTGCTGCGGAATTTTTAGAGTGAATTCACCTTCCGAATTCGTGACACTGGCCATATTGGTCCCTTCCACCAATATGGATGCATAAGACAAGGGCGTGTTGCTGGCAGCATCGATTACCAAGCCTTTACAGCGGATGTATTGTAAGGAGTCGGCATTTACTTGAATTACCTCGGCGGAGATGAATGAAATTGGTCCGAGAACTAACATGAATGCCAAAAGCGCAACACCTTTCTGTAGCCCAAACACCGAATTGATCGTCTTTGTTTTCATTGGTAGGCAGTTTTAAAATCATTTAAACGCCTGCAATCTTTAGACAGCCCGATATGTTGTTTAAAGTGTAGCTTTCTTAGACAAATATACATCGGTTTCATACGTTTTATTCTTTTTTCGGAGTGTTTTTCTTATGGAGGAATTCGTGATTTTTAGATAGTTGGCATTTTATTTTATGTATTTTTATACCGTTTTTACAACCTTATCCAAACGAATTCCAACTTGACGTTGGGAATCATCGCAACACAACCGGTTGTTCAGACAGCCAATTCCAGAACGTCACAAGCGTTCCAATTTATTCCAGTTGTCGGTAAGTCCGACACGTACCTCCTTCAGAATCAGGATGGGTACTACCTCAATAAAAAAACCTCCGTGAGTTGGGATTATTGGGATGTCAATTTCGAAACCGTGGTCAACGGCACCAATTCCGAGTGGACCATTGTTGGTGAAGCATCCAGTTTTCGACTTATGTGCGGGGCCAATTCGCTTTATTTGGCCAGTGACCAACTAACCAACGGCTCTCCCCTGTATTGCGACAAAGCCGCTGATAATGCCAATGGTACGTTCAAAGTGATTGAAGCCGTTGTGGTACGCGAAGTGTTCGATATTGCCGACCGCAACCTGGGCATCGAAGTCGAAAAGGACGTTCAGCCCTACCCCGTGACCATCACCTGCAGTGGAGTCTATGAGAATATCTACGCCAAAGCCACCACAGGTTTCAGCATCGACAAGTCGACCCTCACACCGGAAGAATTCCTTGCCAATGGGGGAAAAATGCCCATCAAGGTGAGCACCACAGCCACCCCTGGCACCAAGGGTTATGTCTTTTTCGCCGTTGGAACGGGCGATCAGGAAACCATTTTCGATACCTTGTGGGTCACTTCGGTCGCCAAACAGAAACGCTATTACATCCGAAACACCTCCAGTGACGGTTTGGTCATCGGCAATCACAGCACGGTTGATGTTCCAGCCCTGACCGACAATTTGGGTGCGGCTTCCCAGAAATTCATCCTTCGCCAGGTGCATCCAACCGTGAACGACAGTTTGTATTACCTCATTCAGGATGTCACTTACCGGATGATCAACAAGGCATTTTCCAGCCCCTGGGACGTCGAATTCACCAATTCCTGCGATGAAGCCATGTGGAAAATGGCACCTCAGTCGAACGGAACGGTCGCCTTTTACAACTACGTCACCAAAAAAGCCTTGGGAACGGACGATATCGTGGTGGACAGCAGATTGTACGATGACAAGACCTTTACGGCCGCACCCACCGCCAAACCCTATTGCGAATGGAAACTCATCAACACCGATTCCCTCTCCGTTTTCGGCGTTTTCAAAATTGCTGAGAAGAATCAGGTTATCCCCATCGAAAAGGACTTCCAATCGTATCCCATCAACATTACGACATCCGGTGTGAAGGAAACCATCACGGCGGCCGCCACTCCAGGGTTCAGCCTTGATAAAACCACGTTTACGACTACCGATGTTACTGCTGCAGCCGGAAAATTCAAAGTTCGGATAAGCAGTTCAGCAGCACTTGGAACAACCGGTCACGTCTATTTCTCACGTGCAAGCAACTCCATACCGTTCGACACGTTGACATTGACTTCGGTTCCTGTTCTGCCGCGCTATTACATCATGAACATGTCGAGTTCAGGCCTTGTTATCGGAAACGACTCCACCAAAACGGTTCCTGCTTTGACGGAAACGAAAGACGAAATCACCCAAAAGTTCATTATCCGCCCTTTGCACGCCGCCCTAAACGACAGCTTGTACTACTTGATTCAAGATGGCGACTACCGTTTGCTGTCGAAAGATAAATCCAATGCCTGGTCCACAACATTTGCCGTCGTAACGTCCAATGAAACAACCTGGAAGGTCATCCCGAATAGCGATGGAACCATCAACATCGAAAATTACGTCACGAAAAAGTCGCTCGGTGCCGATGCCATTACGGTGAACAGCTGGCTTTGGGACGACAAGACGTATGCAGCCGCTCCCACAGTCGCTCCGTTCTGCGAATGGATGCTGATCAACATAGATGGCTCTTCCTTGAAGCCAGTTCAGAAAAATGCCTTGAACGTCGTTGCCAAAGACGGTATCGTAATGATTCAGGGTACAAAACCAGGTGAGCGGCTGATGGTTTACAACTTATACGGTCGCCTTGTGCAGGATCGAAAAGTTCAGTCAACAAGTGTTTCCATATCGCTGAACCCTGGATTCTACCTCATTCGCGTTGGAACCAAAACCGTCAAAGTGGTCCTGTAAATCTTAACGTGCTTTCCTGAGCGTACTTTCAGGATTGACTCACTAAAAATCATCAAAAGCAATCAACTGCTTTTGATGATTTTTTTTTGTTTTTATGCGAATGGTAGAAGTCTTTGAACCGATTATTCCGAAGCATCTTTTCGGTTTCCCTTACATGCAATCAATCCAATCCTTACAAATTTAAGACTCGTTTGAATGTTCATTTGTATAGCTATTACAACGAATGTTCTCAGCGAAAACGCTACGTCTCAGTTTAATTGCATCTCATTGAATTTCTGATTGTTAACTACTACCTATACCTTCACGAAATGAAAAAACATTCTATCCTCATTGTTTTGTTATTGGTCATTTGCCTTCAAGCAGCAGCAAAGAAACCAACGGTCGTTGAAAGAAAAAAAAGTCAAGTATGCCTGACCCTACAGGCAGAAAACGGTTCAGTCAAACAAAAAGTCAACGAAGACGGAACCATCACCTGCATCATCAAATCAAGCGATTTGATACGGGTTTCCTCCATTGTTTTAAATGGAGTGGATTTGACATCTCAATTGGAAAAGAACAAATTGAATTTGCCTTTACTGACTAAGAACTCCACTTTGGAAATCTATTTTGATGAAATCCCCTATTACGATCAGGTGGAATACACCACCATGGCCATGAATTAGAGCATCCCCTTGGTGGAGGGCAGGTCGAACTTGTAGATGTCACGGCGTATCGCCATCTTGACGGAACGGGCGAACGCCTTGAAAATGCCTTCGATCTTGTGGTGTTCATTCTCACCTTCAGCCTTGATGTTCAAGTTCATACGGGCAGAATCACTCAGGGATTTGAAGAAGTGGAAGAAGAGTTCAGTCGGTACATCCCCTACTTTTTCTCGAGTGAACTGACAATCCCATACAATCCATGGGCGGCCGCCGAAATCGAGTGCCACGCTGCAGAGGCAATCGTCCATGGGCAGGCAAAAACCATAGCGTTCCACACCACGTTTGTCACCCAAAGCTTTGAGCAGGGCTTCACCCAGCGCAATGGCGGTATCCTCGATGGTGTGGTGTTCGTCCACGTGTAAATCGCCAACCGTTTTAACGGTTAAATCAATGCCGGCGTGCTTGCCGATTTGGTCCAACATGTGGTCGAAGAATCCCAATCCGGTTGAAATGTCGGTGATGCCGTTGCCGTCCAGATTCAGTTCCACCACAATGTCCGTTTCACGGGTCTTGCGGGCAACCCTGGCCTGACGTTCACCTGCGAACAAAAAGGTAGACACTTCGTTCCAATTGGGCGTGATAAGGGCACAGACGCCGCTCAGTCCTTTGGCGCTAAGGTTTATGGCGGTCTCGTCGTTGTCGAGTTGCAACAGAATGGCCTTGCAGCCGAGGTTCTTGGCCAATTCGACATCTGTCATTCGATCTCCGATCACGTAGGAGCCTTCCATGTCGTATTCCTCTGAGAAATACTCGTCCAGCATGCCGGTGCGGGGCTTGCGGGTCGGTGCGTTGTCGGCCGGCATGGAGCGATCAATAAGAACGGCGTCAAAGGTGATGGCTTCGTTCTCAAAGGCTTTCATCATTTTATTGTGAGCCGGCCAAAAGGTTTCTTCAGGGAAGGAAGAGGTTCCCATGCCATCCTGGTTGGTCACCATGACGAACAGAAAATCCAGTTTCTCACGAATAAAGGAAAGGTTTCGAAAGACTCCGGGATAGAATTCGAGTTTTTCGAGGCTGTCCAGTTGAAAATCGACGGGGGGTTCCAGGACGAGCGAGCCGTCCCGGTCTATGAAAAGGATGCGTTTGGGAGTCTTCATGCGTTCAGTTTTTTCAAAGCATTGATGAGCAGCTCATTTTCCTCGGGTATACCCACTGTGATGCGCAGGCAACCCAGACAGAGCGATACGGTGTTACGGTTGCGGACGATGATTTTTTCGTCCACCAGATAGTGATAGACGGCGTTGGCATCGTCAACTTTCACGAGGATGAAATTGGCGTCGGTGGGATAAATATGCCTCACAACAGGAATTTTGTGCAGTGCGGCGATGAGGTCGGTCCGTTGTTGAAGAATTAGGTCCACCCAATCGTTTTTGCGGTCCAGTTCCTCGAGTTCAGCCGATACGAAATTTTGAGTGAGCAGGTTGATGTTGTAGGGATACTTGACCTTGTTGAGGTAATGAATGATTTCGGGGGAAGCGAAGGCCATGCCCAATCGGACGGCTGCCATGCCCCATGCCTTGGAGAAGGTTTGAAGCACGATGAGGTTGGAATGGCTGTCCAACGTCTTCAAAAAGCTTTCTCTGGAGGAAAAATCGATGTAGGCTTCGTCCACGACGACAATGCTCTGGAATTCAGTGATTATTTTTAGTATCTCCTTGATATCCAAATCGTTTCCAGTAGGATTATTTGGCGAACACAGGAAGATGACTTTTGTTTTGGGGTCCGTCGCAGCCAGAAGCCTTGCTGCATCCAAGGTAAAGTCTTCGTTCAGAAGGACTTTGCGGTATTCCACGTTGTTCACATCGGCGCAAACCTGGTACATGCCGTAACTCGGGTCGATGGCCACGATGTTGTCCACTCCGGGTTCGCAAAAAATGCGGACGATCAGGTCGATGGGCTCGTCGCTGCCGTTTCCAAAAAACAATTGTTCAGCACGAACCCCTTTCAAAGCAGCGACCTTTTCCTTGAGCGCTTTTTGCAATGGATCCGGATAGCGGTTCCATGGGGCGTTCAACGGATTCTCGTTGGCATCCAGATACGCCGATGCTTCGCCTTGGAATTCATCGCGGGCGCAGGAATACGGCTTGAGCTTGTAAATATTGGGGCGTACGAGTTCGTTCAATTGCATGATCGGGTTTATAAAGTGTTCAGACGCAGGGTCACGGCGTTCTTGTGAGCCGTCAGGGATTCGGTCTCCGCCATGATTTCGATGGCCGGGCCAATGTTTTGCAAACCTTCGGGGGTAATCTCCTGATAGGTGATCTTCTTACGGAAGCTGTCCAGGTTCACACCGCTGTACATTTTGGCGAAACCGTTGGTGGGCAGCGTATGGTTGGTGCCTGAGGCATAATCGCCTGCACTTTCGGGGGTCAAGTTGCCCAAAAAGATGGAACCCGCGTTTGTGATGCGGTCTGAAACCTGCCGAAAGTCTTTGGTGGCGATGATGAGGTGCTCTGGCGCATATTCGTTGGTGGCTTGGATGGCTTCCTCCATGTCTTTGACCACGATGATCTTGCTGTTTTCGATGGATAGTGCGGCCAATTCCTTACGCGGCAGTAACTCCAATTGCTTAAACACCTCTTTTTCCACAGCGTCTGCCAAGGTGGCTGAAGTCGTGATCAAGATGGCCTGGCTGTCCTTGCCATGCTCGGCTTGCGACAGCAAATCGGATGCCACGAAAGCTGATATGGCGGTTTCATCGGCCAAAACTTCGACCTCGGAGGGTCCTGCCGGCATGTCAATGGCTACGTCGCGCAAACTGACCAATTGTTTGGCGGCCGTGACGTATTGATTGCCAGGGCCGAAAATCTTATAAACTTTGGGTACGCTTTCGGTTCCATAGGCCATCGCGGCAATGGCTTGCACACCTCCAATTTTATAAACTTTGCTTACTCCTGCCACTTTGGCTGCATACAGCACGGCGGGATGAACTTTGCCTTCGGCATTCGGAGGGGTACACAAAACGATTTCCCTGCAACCGGCAATTTTGGCTGGAAGAGCCAACATCAAGACAGTGGAAAACAGGGGTGCCGTTCCGCCTGGAATATAAAGCCCAACCTTTTCAATGGGCAATGCTTTCTGCCAACAAGTGACTCCGGGCATGGTTTCCACGGTGGGTAGCGGCCCATCCTGAGCACTGTGAAATGCCGTGATATTCGCACAGGAAAGGTTAATGGCTTGCTTTAAATCTGATGATATAACATTCTCTGAATCTGCAATATCCACCTGCGAAACTTGAAGCTCGTCAAGCGTGGCCCGATCGAACTTCAGCGCATATTCGCGAACAGCCTGATCCCCCCTGCTTCGGACATTCCGCAAGACCTCACCCACTACTTCGTTCAAGCTGGAGGCGTCGAATGTAGGCCGTTGCAGCAGCGCAGGCCATTCGCTTCGGGAAGGATAATCGATGCGTTTCATCTAGGGTATCATTTTTTCGATGGGCAGTTCCAGAATACCCTCGGCACCCAGGGCTTTCAGTTTGCCGATGATTTCCCAAAAGCGTTTTTCTTCCAACACCGTGTGCAGGGAGCTCCAACCCGGCTTGGCCAAAGGCATCACCGTCGGGCTGCGCATGCCCGGTATTTCGTTCACGATGGCCTCGATCTGCTCGTTGGGCACGTTCATCAGCACATATTTCTTATTTTCCGCATTTTGTACCGACTGAATTCGAAACAGGAGTTCATCCAAAATGTTCTGCTTCTCGTCGGTCAATTTGGTATGTCCAATCAGCAAGGCTTCCGACTTCATTACCACTTCCACTTCCTTCAACGCATTGCTCACCAACGTACTGCCTGAGCTGACAATGTCGAAGATGCAATCGGCCAAACCAATGCCTGGGGCTATTTCAACCGAACCCGTTATGACATGGATTTCAGCCTTTACGTCTTTTTCGCGAAGGAAGTCGCCCAGTATGATGGGATATGAGGTAGCCACCTTTTTCCCGTTCAGCCACTCGACTCCAGGATAATTTTCCGATTTGGGAATGGCAATTGAAAGACGGCACTTGCTGAAACCCAGACGTTTGATAATTTCGGCGTTTTCCTTTTTCTCACAGAATTCGTTTTCCCCGACCACACCAACATCGGCAACACCGGAAGCAACAGTCTGTGGAATATCGTCATCCCGCAGAAAAAGGATTTCGACGGGAAAGTTCTTGGCGGGGACCAACAAGGTCCGCTTGCCGGATTCAAGTTTGATACCGGCTTCCTGGAGCAACGACATGGTGTCTTCGTTGAGACGACCTTTGGACTGAACTGCAATTCTAAGCATATTTCCGTTTATTGAATAAAAAAAGGCTCACCCGTTACCGGCAAGCCTTTCCAATGTTGTATGTATACGCAAAATCCGGCCAACCGTTTATCGATTAAAATGATGATGGTGGTGGATGGTCTGCATGATGATGATCCTTTTTGATTTACGTCACAAAACTACGAAAAAAATATCAAATTACAAGGTTTAACCCTCAAATCTGAAAAAATCGACCTACATTTGTAATACACAAACATTCTGATTATGGTCATACCTGCAGTCAATACCTTGCAATCCGTGCTGGAGCAAAGCGTATCCCTGTTCGGCGACAAGATCCTTTCCACCATGGGGAGCGAATGCGTCGTCAGCTACCGTTCATTGGGGAAATTAACCGCCCAACTGCGTTATTTCCTGTCCGAAAAAGGGGTAAAACCCACCGACAAGATAGCGCTTATCAGCGAAAACATGCCGCACTGGGGCGTTTCCTATTTTGGGATCACTTCCATGGGTGCAGTCGTCGTACCCATTCTGGTGGATTTCTCCGTGGTCGAAATCAAGAACATACTGAAACATTCCGAAGCAAAGGGCTTGATGATCAGTCAGAAGCTCTATCATAAAATAGGTGCTGAATTGGCATTCGAAGGCCTTGTCGTCTTAATCAACGAATTCACCAATGTGATCGACGGTGAAAGCATCGAGCAATTCTGTCAGGCTCATGAGAAAGCTTTTAAGAAATTCACACCCATCCGCGTCCAACCCAAGGATTTGGCATGCATCATCTATACATCGGGCACCACAGGACGCTCCAAAGGTGTCATGCTCACCAACGAAAACCTGGTTTGGGATGCTTTTCAATGCACCACCATCCATCCGGTGAGCAACAAAGATGTCTTGATTTCCGTCTTACCCCTCGCCCACACCTATGAATGTACGCTTGGATTGATTCTGGGAACCATGCAGGGAGCCACCACGCATTACATTGACAAAGCCCCCACCGCCAATGTGCTCATGCCGCTACTTAAGGAAATCCGGCCGACCATGATGTTGACCGTGCCCCTGATCATCGAGAAATTCTACGGTGTCGGCGTCAAGCCCAAACTGACCAAATCACGCCTGATGCGCTTCCTGTACGGCATCCGCCCCATTCAACTATTGCTTCACAAGGCAGCAGGCAAAAAAATGTACAAAGTTTTCGGCGGCAGGATGGAATTCTTCGGCATCGGCGGAGCAGCCGTCGCACCTGAAGTGGAACGATTCCTGAGGGATGCCAAGTTCCCCTACTCCTGCGGATATGGATTGACCGAAACCTCTCCCATGATATTCGGCGCTTCCGTCGGCAAAACGGTCTATAGGTCCGTAGGCCCCGTCATGAAGGGCATTGAAGCTAAATTAATCAACGTCAATCCTTTAACCAACGAAGGTGAAGTGATGGTTCGCGGCAAGAACGTCATGAAAGGCTATTACAAAGAACCCGAAATCACGGCTGAAGTGCTCGATAAAAACGGCTGGTTCCGAACCGGCGATTTAGGAGTATTGGATAAAAAAGGCAACCTGTCCCTAAAAGGCCGCAGCAAAAACATGATTCTGGGTGCCAGCGGTGAAAACATCTATCCCGAAGAAATCGAAGCCATCATCAACGGCATGGACGGTGTGGTGGAATCCGTTGTCTATCAGCAAAAAGGCAAATTGGTGGCACAGGTTTACCTCAACGCCGAGGAGTTCTCCAAAAAATACCATGAATTGCTGAAATCGGCCATCAACTACGAGGAAGAGTTGAAGAAACGCCTGGACCTCTATATGAAGGAACTCAAGGAAAAGGTAAACCAATCGGTAGGAAAACATGCCCAACTTTCGGAAATGCAACTGACGGATGAGCCTTTTGAAAAAACGGCCACCATGAAAATCAAACGATTCACCTTAAACAAGGACAAACAAGCCGAAAAGGAAAAAACTTGAGTCTTATTTCAGCAGCAATTTATACTCTTCCTGCCTTATTTTGGGCAACTTGCAAATTACTTCGTCAACGGAATGCATCACCCAGCGTTTGATTTCCGAATCTTCCATGTCTAGGCCCGGCAAAAGCGTATTCCAGTATTTTTTATTGAAATGCCAGGCTTCCTGCACGGCCTGATACCGTTCCCGCAACTCAATGGCTATTTCCGGGTCGCATTTAACGGAAATGCTGCAGGTTTCCGTATCCAGTGGAATCAGGGCGTACATTTTCCCCATCACCTTATAAACCAAGGTCACATCGTCGAAAGGAAGGCATTCTTCGGTCCCGGGAATGGAAAGACAATACGATCTTAAATCCTCAATATTCATGGTATGAGTGTGTTGAGCAACAAAAATAATAATTAATTTGAAAGGTTTTCGAATTACAAGAGGGTTTGTATCTTTGTCTGAACCGTATATCAATTTTTTTGTCATGAAACAAACTTTCAAGCTGCTTCTGGCAGCATTCCTGACGGTACTCACCATGAGTACGACCGTCCATGCCCAACGTGCTGCGAACGACTCCCAAACCCCATTGCACCTTATGCAACCGGACTACACCATTCCTTATGGTGAGTTGTCGGTTTCCACCGTCAAAGCCAGTACGGATTTGGTTTTGAGGTACCTGCAAGCTTCGACGCCAATGGAGGTGGAAAACAGCCAGACCCATGTCAAAATAACCGATTTCAACACCATCGACGAAAACAGTCAATTGGTTCGTGGTGGGTTCAGACTCGCCTCCTACGAATGGGGTGTGACCTACGCTGGCATGATGAGAGCCTTCCAAACGACCGGTGATTCCGCGTATCTTAAATACGCTTCCGAAAGGATGAAATTCCTGGCACAGGTAGCTCCCAAATTCAAAAAAGTATTGGCTGAAGGCAAACCATTGGACCCTCAGTTGAGGCAGATCCTCACACCGCATGCTCTGGACGATGCCGGTGCCGTTTGCGCGGCCATGATGAAAGTTGCCATAGCCACTGGCGATAAGAAAACCTATGAATCCCTGATATTGAATTACATGGACTATGTTCTAAACAAGGAGAAGCGTCTGTCGGACGGCACCTTCGCCCGTAACAGGCCCTTTCCAAACACCGTTTGGTTGGACGACATGTACATGGGTCTTCCTGCCATGGCGCAATACGGTGTATATACTGGCTTGAAGGAATACAGCCACCAAGCTGCTCAACTCGTGCTTAATTTTGCCTCTCGCATGTTTGTGCCAGAAAAAAACCTGTTCCGCCACGGTTGGGTCGAAAGCATGAATCCGCATCCCTCCTTCTTTTGGGGAAGAGCTAACGGTTGGGCCATCCTGACCTTGTGCGAGGTGTTGGATGTGTTGCCTGCATCCGATCCGTTATATCCATTGGTCCTTTCATTATATCAACGCCATGCGGCTGGGCTGGCTGCCTTGCAGTCCGGAACTGGATTTTGGCATCAACTGCTTGATCGCAACGACTCCTATTTGGAGACTTCAGCAACCGCCATTTATACCTATTGTCTGGCGCATGGCGTCAATCAAGGTTGGTTGGATGCCAAAGCGTATGGTCCTGTCGCTCAATTGGGCTGGAATGCCGTTTCTACCAAAATCACGACCAAGGGCGAAGTGGAAGGAACCTGCGTCGGAACTGGCATGGGCTTTGATCCAGCCTTTTACAGCTTCCGTCCTGTCAGTTCTGCGGCTGCGCATGGTTACGGTCCTACCCTGTTGGCCGGAGCCGAAATGATTCAACTGCTCAAAACGCAGTTTCCAAAGATCAATGACAGTGCCATCCAATATTACCCAACCGAACAGAAAACCACACAACCGATTTTCTCCGTAGAATAATGCATCATGATCAAGACCATACTGTTACTGAATCCGGTTTACATCACTCTTTTCTGGAGCATTCTGTTGAATTTTCATTCCGGAAGCAGCCACGCCGCCAAACGCTTCTTGGGCAAATTCATGCTTGCTTGCGTAGTGGTCTATTTGACACATTTTCTGTATTATTCTCAGTTGACATCGCTGGTTCGCCTCATCGAACCACTTTACCACTTGGCATCCTTGTCGGTTTATCCGCTTTTTTACATTTATTTTAGGTTGCTCATCGTTGAAAAGCAATTTTCCCTACGAAAACACGGCGTTTATTTGTTGTTGCCCGTTTTAATTTCCTTGATGTACCTGGCGGCAGCAATTTCAATTCCAAAAACGGTTTTCATCTCCTGGCTTTACAAAATGGGCCCCATTTCTGAATCACCTGCCCTGAGTTTTTTGAATGTATTGAACAAGGTCATTTCGGTGGTTTACATCGGTCAAGTACTTTTTACTGTCACAGCAAACCTTTGGCTCATCAATTCCTTCCGAAAAAAAGCCAGGAATTATTATTCAGATTTCTATGAAATACGTTCCCAGACGGTTGTCGTTCTAAACATCGTCTTGGTTGTATGTGGTATGTCATCGATTATTCTCAGCATATTGGGAAGAGAATATTTTATCAGTGAAATGACAGGTATCGTCCTGGCCTCCTTCATTTTCTCGACGATGTTGTTCACCATTGGTTGGCTTGGTTTCCGACAGAAAGCAGTCAATCCAACTTTTGAGGAGGTTTTGTCACAGGCGGCCGGGCAGGCGGAAGACATGCCGGTAGACCATAGGCAACAACTGATGGAAAAAATAACCAATCTGTTCAAGAACGAACGCATGCATATGAATACCAAACTAACCATTCAGGATGTGGCACAGACGGTAGGGACCAACCGTACCTATGTTTCGTCCATCATCAACCAACATTACGGTGTGAACTTTTGCACGTTTGTGAACAATTACCGCATCGAGGAACTTGAATTGATGCTGAAAAAACATCCGGAACTGACCAATCAGTTATTGGCCGAAGGTTGTGGTTTCGGTTCGGTAGACTCGCTCAAGAGAGCCGTCAACGCTAAAACCGGGCTTTCAGTCACCCAATGGAAAGCGAGTTTGGCAACCCTTCGAAAAAAAGTTTAGGGAATCTGATTACCGATTTTATCGCCCAACCAAACGGAAAGCAGGCATAAAAAAAGCGTTCCGACGGAATAAAGAATGAAGGTCATCCAATGTCCGTCACGCATCAGATGCAGGTTTTCGTTCGAAAATGTGGAGAAGGTCGTAAAACCGCCGCAGAATCCGACTGCCAACAACAACCGGTAATTATCGCCGATGACGTGACGGGTGAACAAGGCATATAGAAAGCCGATGAGTAAACTTCCCAACACATTGACAAACAAAGTTCCCAACGGATAAACTGTTGCTGGGAATAGCTTTCCGGCCAGCGAGCGAAGAACGCTTCCCAGACCGCCACCTAGAAAAATCAAGAGCAATTGTCTGATCATACCCAATATTGTTAAAGAATCACTCTGGAATAAGGAGCCGCATCCATGGAAGCAAAAATCCCTTCTTGAAATTTGAAATGCCCGGTCATGGCAATCATGGCGGCATTATCGGTGGTATACGCAAACTTGGGAATGTGGATTTTCCATCCGAATCGCCTGGCATGATCCTCAAAAGCCAGTCTAAGTCCGGAATTTGCAGAAACACCGCCTGCCAACGCCACCTCTTTGATGCCCAAAGCCTTGGATGCTTTCCGTAGCTTGTCCATCAGGATTTCTACGACCGTGTATTGCAGGGAAGCACATAAATCTTCCTTGTTTTGCTCGATGAAATCGGGGTTAAGTGCCTGTTCGTCGCGCAGCTTGTATAGGAACGAGGTTTTCAAACCGCTGAAACTGTAATCGTAACCCGAAATATGCGGCTTGCTGAACACAAAGGCCTTGGGGTTTCCCAATTTGGCCAACCGATCCACCACCGGACCGCCGGGATAGGGCAAGCCCATCACTTTGGCACATTTGTCGAAAGCTTCTCCGGCAGCATCATCGATGGTTTGACCGATGATTTCCATATCGTTGTAGGAACGGACCAATACGATTTGAGAATTGCCTCCACTCACCAACAAACACAAGAACGGAAGTTGTGGCATGATGTGTTCTTCGCCTTCCACCTGAATGTAGTGCGCCAATATGTGTGCTTGAAGATGATTGACTTCCACCAAGGGAATATGCAATGCTCGTGCAAAACCTTTGGCAAAGGAAGTACCTACGAGTAAGGATCCCATCAAACCAGGACCACGTGTAAACGCCACGGCTGAAAGCTCTTCACGGCTTACACCGGCTTGCCTAAGCGCTTGATCCACCACCGGAATGATGTTTTGCTGGTGCGCTCTGGAGGCCAATTCAGGAACCACCCCGCCATAGGCTTCATGGACTTTTTGTCCGGCTACGACATTGGACAGTAGGATACCATCCTTTAAAACGGCTGCGGACGTGTCATCACACGAAGATTCGATACCTAGAATTAATATTGGGCGCATGGGAAATCAAAATTGGGACTAAATGATAATTAGGGGTGGGATGTGAGCGGTTTTTTCTTATTTTTGTCTGTAATTGCGCGATCCAGGCCCTTTAGCTCCGCAAAAATACCAAATATTTTGAAAAAAATTGGAATAATCGTATCGCTTGTTTTGCTGACCACCCTGGGCGGCATTGCAATCGTATTGAATACCAGTTGGTTTCAACAAAAGCTGACCGATACGTTCATTCGTGATTTCGAACGAAGGACTGGGGCTACCCTTTCGGTCGAGGATGTACGGTTCAGCCTAATTAATGGAGTTGAATTTCATGTCATCCATTTGAAAGATCGCCAAAGCAGACCCATTTTAAGCGCTGAACGCTTGGACGGAAACATTCAACTTTGGCCTTTGCTCCGACATGAAATACGATTCAACACGACCCGGTTGATTCGTGCCAACTTGTATCTCACCAGGTTGAAATCCGATAGTCCGCTGAACATTCAGTTCATTTTAGATGCTTATAAGACCAAAAAACGGGCCAATAGAAGTTGGAACCTGGCATTTTCCTCCATCGTATTGAGAGATTGCAAGGTGCATTATGATGTCACGACCTTGCCAGTTAAAGACGGCATCCTGGACCCAAACCACCTCGACCTACTGGATTTATCTGCCAAATTGGCGTTCAAGGCTACCTCGGGAATACGGTACCGATGTTTGGTCAGCAAATTAGAGGTCCGTGAGAAATGCGGCCTTCATATTGATGCGATGCAATTGGACGGTACTTTTTCGGAGAGATCGTTCAAATTGGCGAATTTCGAGTTGAAATCCGGATTGTCCAATGTGAAGATTCAAGGGCTTGAAGCCAGTTATAAAAGCACCAAGAGCCTTAAGAATCTCCTCGATTCCATCCAATTCCGACCGGTCATCGTACATGTTTATATGGTCCCCTCCGAATTCGGATTCTTGTCCGAATCGCTTTCCAAATTCAGCAAACCGCTCAAGTTGGATGCTTGCCTGGAAGGAAAGTTATCGGGTCTCGTTTGCAAAGATCTGAACCTTGACATGAGTAACATGATGACTGTCAATGGAATATTCATCACAAAGAATTTGCTCGATTGGAAGAACTTCCAGTTAAACGGTGATATTCGGAACTTTAACATCAGTCCGGCCGGTATCGAATTTCTAACGAACCTGCCCACGAATTCGAAAACCGACTGGAGCATCCTCAAAAAGCTTGGCTCGGTCAATTACCAAGGCAAATTCACGGCCAGTTCGAAACAAGCCCTGCTCACCGGATTCTTCCGCACCAACATTGGCGACTTGCAAACGGACATTCAACTGAACAAAGACGGCGAACGTCTTCTGTACGAGGGTCGCTTGAACAGCAAATCCATCCGATTGGGTGACCTATTGCCCAAAACCGCTTTGGTCGGTGAAACCGGATTTGATTTCAAGATGAAAGGTAGTTACGATGCGAAATCCGGTATGGACGGGGTCATCAACGGTCTGGCCTCACACATTTTCTACCGGGGTTACGATTTTCAGAACTTGGTGGTCAATGGTCACTTCAACCGCAACGAATTCGAAGGGCATGCAGCATTGGGCGATGCCAATGGAAAGCTGAACTTCAGCGGTATGGTCAACCTCACCAAAGCAATGCCCATTTATCGGTTCGATCTTTTTGCTGATGGCTTCAATCCGTTTGCTTTCGGCTTGCTCGGATATCAAAGCGACGCCAGCTTTTCGTTTCACATGCACTCGGACATGACCGGACACAATCTGGATGACCTCACCGGCGATGTCACATTGGACAGCCTGCACCTGAACAGCAACAAGCAACGATTCTACCTTCAAAAAATGAAACTCGAAGTGGCTAGAACCGTTGGAAACCAACGCATTACGGTCACTTCTCCCCTCTTGAATGCCGAATTATGGGGCAATTTCGAGCTCAGCGGGCTTCCGGACGGCTTTAAAGGGCTGCTCAACAGATTCTTACCATCGTTGGTATCATCTGATTTCAAGATGCCGAAAGGCAGCAACTACGAGTTCCATGCCAGTTTGGAACCCTGTCCAGAGTTGCTGACCATTCTAAAAATGCCGTTCAACCTAATTGAGAAAGTCGAAGTTCAGGGATTTTACAATGAGTCCACTGGAAAATTCCGTTTTCGAGGCGATGCTCCCAATTTGACCTATGGAAAAACACTGATTCAGGAAGCTGGATTTTTACTGGAAAATCCGCAAAAAGAGGCCAAGTTTCTAGCTTTTGCTCAATTCGGTCCCGAGGAAACACCCTTCAAGATGAACCTGGATGCCAGGGGCCTCAACGACTTTGCGAGTTTCAAATTCAATCTGAGCAATGTCGGATTGCAGACCTACAGTGGAAACATTCAGGGCGATGTCCGATTCTCACGAGCTTCGGACGGCAGTTTGAACTTGGATGGGAACCTTAAAAAGTCCAGCATTATTGTGAACGACTCCCTATGGCTCATCAATCCAACCAATTTGAGGTGGGAAAACAAGTCCTTGTATGTTTCCGATTTTCAACTCACCCACGCCGACCAATTCATCAAACTTCAGGGGGTCGCCTCCGACCGTGCCACCGATACGCTTTTCATCTCCCTGAATGCATTCAGCCTGGACAATGTATTCGACTTGCTGCCAAAAACAAACGGTGGAGCTGTCATGCTTGGGGGATTGGTGAGCGGTGAAGCCAAATGTTCCAGATTGATGGGTACGGCCAGTTTGGACGCAGACTTAAGTGTGAAGAGATTTACCTTGAACAAGGTCTTTCTGGGTGATTTGACGGCAAAATCAAAATGGGATACCAACAAAAGGGCTTTGGTGCTTGACGCGGTTGTTCGAAGGGATTCCACAGCGACCGAACCTGGCAGATTGGTGGCACAAGGAAGAGGTTACTATTTCCCATCCATTGACTCCATGTATCTGTCATTGGACGGAACCCGGTTGCCAATTTCATTCCTCGAGCCCTATTTGGGTACCATCTTAAACCATATGGACGGCATGGCTTCCGGGAATGTGGTGATTCAAGGTCCCATGAAGCATCTGGAGTTGTCCACCAAAGCATTCGTTGAAAACGGTTCCTTCGGCATTGAAATGCTGAATACAAGGTACACTTTCTCCGATACTATCTGGCTGACACCCAAGCTAGTGTACTTTAAGAATGTAAAAATTCATGATAAGGAAGGCAATAGCGCCATCGCCAACGGCATCATCCACCACAACAACTTCAAAGATTCTCAAACCTCGATTGAAATTGCCGGCAGCAACATATTGGCCATGGACATTCCACCCAATCCGAACGCCTATTTCTACGGTAAAGCGTATGGAACAGGAACCGTTTCCATCAATGGCCCACAGAACGACATCGTCATTGACGTCAACCTCAAATCGGAAGACCGAACCAATGTGACCATTTCCTTCTTGGATGATACGGAAGTGACCGAAGCTGGTTTCATACAGTTCGTCCAAAAAAAGAAAGTCAACGATTATGAGGAAGAAGCACTTTTCAAAAAGAAAAGGCTTTCGGCTCCCGTGATCAATACGCCCAGCAATTTGACCGTCAATCTGTTTTTGGAGGCCACGCCCAATGCTGACCTGACACTGGTCACCGACCCGACCACCGGTGATGACATCAAAGCCAAGGGCAGCGGTGCACTGCGATGCGTCATCGACCGTTCGGACGACATCACCTTGTATGGGCGGTACAACATTTTATCCGGGAAATACAAGTTCATCTATCAGAATATTTTACGTAGGGACTTTAACATTCAGGATGGCGGCAGCATCACCTTTGCCGGCAACCCCTTCGAAGCACAGGTAGACATTACGGCAAACTACACCGTTAATGCTCAATTGACCGATTTGCTGGAGGCCAGCCAGTTGAACAGCTTGAATCTGAACCGAAGCAACATCCCTGTGAACTGCGTATTGAAACTGGATGGAGAACTTCAGCGTCCCGGCATCAGTCTTGATTTGGCCTACCCGAACGCGGACGATGAATTGAAACGGGTCATCAACAACGTGATCAATACGGACGATATGAAGAACCAGCAATTGGTGTTCCTCATGTTGTTCGGTCGATTCAGTACACCGACCACATCCACTGCTCAGTCGTCATCCAACAACATGTCAGCGGTTTGGAATACAGGGATCTCCACCCTTTCCTCCCAGGTGAACAAAATGGTCAACGGGGTGCTGGGGAACAACAACATCAATGTGAACTTCAACTACAAGAATTCCGTCTACGATGCGACCACACCTGGTGAATGGGGTGTCATGATGAGTGGAAGTTTCTTCAACAACCGCCTTTCCATCAACAGCAA